>FZPS01000198.1_pt14 | contig 39519 bp, 24 predicted proteins | sample 1817821 | NCBI WGS metagenome assembly FZPS01 (sample SAMEA104158645, study PRJEB21678) | metagenome | place: Germany | collected 2015-04-21 | reverse complement strand
AGGAGGTTCGACGGAACGCCCTACCGTTACGAGAAGATTAGACTGTCTGAAGTGGAATTCCTATGTGGTTGTCAAAGGTCAATGACTTTGATTAACATGGTATGTCTGCATCACCATTGTACAAGGGAGGTAGAACACCTAATGAGGTTCACATCTCATTAGGTGTTTTGTCTTGGTTATGAGTAGAGCTGAACTTAGTGTAAGCAGTTCGCTAAATGAATGGCAGCTCCACAATATCTCTCTGCCAAAGAGGATCGGCAGAACACTCAGGAGTACCGCTGGTACGACCAGGCTTCTCATTAAGGAAATGATCAGCGACCGAGCTGTTTGCTGAACTGCCTGCCAGTAGGAAATCAATAGGATATTTAAGCCAGCAAACACAAATCCGGTAAAGTAGATGCGGGCGTTCACAAAAGTAAAAGCCGCTAGCTCTGGATCCTGCGGCGAAAAAATACTAATGAAACTGCTGCCGCTGATTAAAACTAGGATATAACACAGGAGACCGATGCCGGCAAACAGCTTGGCTGAATAGCCCAGCAGCTCATTGTTTTTTTCAGAATCGCCGGTTCCATAGTAGTAGCTGAAAATTGGCTGCAGTCCTTGAGCAAGGCCGAGAAAGACGGTTAGATACAGCAGCATGATGTACCCTATTATCAAGTAGGCAGCCAGTCCCATTTCACCATAACCATTTTTGGTAACAGCAGTATTGTACAGGAACGTAATCAGTCCGATAGCAAACTCCATGATAAATGCAGGAAAACCGTTGTTTAGAATCGCAGCGGTCCGTGAAAACTGTACCGGAAATGGTACCAGGTATAGGTATCCTTTTTTCTTGAGAAAATGGGGGAGCATAATTACTACGCTGAAGATCGGACCAAGAGCTGTGGCAAGGGCCGCCCCTGCAATCCCCATATTCAGTGGATACATAAAAATATAATCCAAGATTATGTTTGACACAGATCCAAACGCCAGGGCAAACATAGCTAGTTTTGGTTGGTTATCATTCCGCAAAAAACTGCTGAGAAGAAAACTAAACAAAAGAAATGGCGAGAAAGTTAGAATGTATCTCATGTATGTGATCGCTTCACCATGGATATCGGGGGTAGCTCCCAGCATTACTGCCAGCTCATTGATGAAGCGATTTCCGAAAATACAGATCAGCATGGCTACAATCAGCATTAGTACCACAGCGCGTGAAAAGGTCTGCCGCGCCTCGGTATACTGTTTTCTCCCCAGCCCGCTGGAGATGATCACTCCTGCACCGGTAGAAATCCCAAGGGAAATTGCAATTAAGATTTCAATCAGGGGTACGGAAACTGCCGCCGCAGCCATTGAGTCCCGCCCAAGTCGGTTACCTATAAAAATCCCGTCTACAATAAAATAAATAGAATTGACTACTAAGCCAATCATCTGCGGTACAGCATACCGCCTAAAAATAACAGATTTACTGTTTGGATACATACCGGACCAATCCTTATTCACAAAAAATAGGACCTGTGTTTTTAACACAGGCCAGCCTGCAAAGGTTGATTTTAGCACAGCAGATTCTTGGCGTCAACTACCCAGCGCCTCGACTGGATCCTTGTTAGCAGCCATAACCGCGGGAATTGCTCCACCAATCTGGGTCAAACTGATGCTGACCAACATTAATAGTAGGGCATGCAGCATTTTCAGCTGGGCAACACTGTGCAGTTGAGTTAGGTTGTAAATATAGTTATTGATCGGGATTGTCAGCAGATAAGCAATTGCAATTCCCAGGAATCCTGAAACTGCTCCAATGATAAATGTTTCGGCGTTAAAAACTCGGGTGATATCCCTTTTGCGGGCTCCTAGGGCGCGCAGAATGCCTATTTCTTTGGTCCGCTCGAGCACTGAAATGTATGTAATAATCCCGATCATAATCAGGGACACTGCTAAAGATATGGCTGAAAACGCCAGCAGGACAAGGGTGATGCCGTTTATAATCCCACCGGTCATGTCGGTTATTGCAGCTGCAAGATCAGTGTAGATGATCTTTTCGGTGGAGGTTTTGTTTAAGTTGAAAGCATCAAGATAGCTTCTAATGGCGTCCTTAGCGCTGAAATTATTTGGGTAGAGAAAAATCATCTGAGGCAGATCATCGCCGCCGAGATAAGTAATGAGATTTTGCTTCATGGCTGCGTTGAGGTGAGTCATATTTAAGACATTAACGTTGCTATTCCTTTGAGCTTGGACTATTTCAGAATTAACAGCATTGGCAGATACCAGCTGCATCAGCCGATCGCTGTAGACAATACCATTGCCCAGGATTTCTATTTCCAGGTGAGGTTTAGCTTTAATAATGCCGGTAATTGTTAAGGTGATGCTTCTGGGTGAATCATACATAGCATCATAATCATGGTTGGGAACAAAGCTTCCAAGCTCTGTGCGCTTGTAGTAATCATCATTGTGGATTAGTTTTAGCTCGATGCCTACAATATCTTCAAATCTGATATCAGCCAGCTCATCAGCGGAGAAACCTAAATTTGTCAGAACCGAATGGTTTACTCTGTTGCGGCGATCGACCACTAACACTAAATCTGTTTCAGATTGTGGATATGAGCCTGCTAACAGATAGTAGTTTTTCTCCAGGTAACTTTGGGCTGAGGAATCGAGAGGTTCAGGGTATGAGGTCAGTCCAGCCCCCCGCATGCTGGTAAATCCCGAAGTCATGGAACCGGCTGCACCCATAGTGCCTATGCCGCCAAGATTAAATCCGGTGGCTATCGTTACCGGAAACGTGTTGTTTTGAGCGCGGCGGAGCAGATTAAGATTCACCATGCGCACATATCCGATACTGCTGCAGATATCCGGGTCTATTCTGGCGATATAGTTTAGGTATTCAGAGGTAATTGTGTTAGTATGGGAAACCCGCCGCTGTCCCGGTTCGTAAGGGTAAATCCGATCTGGGTCTGGCTCATCGCTGCTGCTGTGGGTTTGAGGCGTTTCCTGTTCCGGATTGACTGCAGTTTGAGCAATTATGATCGGAAACTCGGTTAGGGCATCTTGTTGAAATTTATCAATATGGACTTTGAAGCCAGACGAGATGCTTAAGATTAGGGCAATGCCGATAATCCCCAGTGATGAAGCAAGCGCTGTGAGGCCAGTCCGCCACTTCTTAGCGAAAATATTTTTACCTGACAGTTTTAAAGCAGTAAAAAAACTCATGCTTGTTTTTCTTAAACGATACTCGCTTTGACCGACAGCTTCTGCAGGATTGCTGTCATCAACAATTTTTCCGTCGGAAAGGCGAATAATTCGATCTGCAAATTTTTCAGCTAAACTCTGATTGTGGGTAACCATGATCACAAGTTTGTCGCGGGCAATTTCCTTGATCAGCTTCAGTATCTGCCTGCTGGTTTCTGTATCTAAAGCTCCAGTCGGTTCATCTGCTAGAATTAGATCAGGATCATTAGCTAATGCTCGTGCAATAGCGACCCTCTGCATCTGTCCTCCAGAAAGTTGGTTAGGTTTTTTGTGGACATGGGATTCCAAACCGACCTGTGCCAACAGCTGCAGAGCTTTTTTGCGTTTTACTGCAGGCGATATACCGCTGAGGCTCATTCCAATTACTACATTTTCAATTAAATCAAGATGGGGAATAAGGTTATAGTTTTGAAAGATAAATCCGATGCTGTTGTTGCGGTAAGCGTCCCAATCAATATCACGAAATTCTGTTGTTGATACCCCGTTGATGATTAGATTTCCGCTGTAATCTGTATCTAAACCGCCAATAATATTGAGCAATGTGGTTTTACCGGAACCGCTTTCTCCCAAAACAGCGACAAATTCCCGTCTTCTGAAATTAACGCTGATCTGGTCTAAAGCAGTTTGGGTGAATTGGTTAGCTGTATATTTCTTGGTGATATTTTCTAGCTTCAGCACTTAATCACTCCTATGCTATCTGCTATCAACATAGTCTTACCTGATCAATTCATATTATTAGTGGGACAGCAATTCTTGCAGTGGAAGGAATTACCCCTATTATGGGGAATTATGTTTATGCTGAACAAGTCGGCCTAAATTCAGCACTATGCTTATTTCCTAGACATATACTTAATTGATATGGTACAATAAATGAGCTTTTCTATAAAGACTTATTAAACTTTGCAGGGAAAGGCAGGGGATCACTATTGAAGCAAAAACTGACTCTGTATGGGTTTAATAACCTTACTAAATCCCTCAGTTTCAACATCTACGATGTGTGCTATGCCGAGAGCGAGCAGGAACAGAGGGATTATATTGAGTATATAAATGAGCAATATAATGCTGTGCGGCTCACTGAAATATTGTGTAACGTTACCGAGATTATTGGTGCCCATGTTTTGAATATTTCCAGACAGGATTATGAGCCGCAGGGAGCTTCGGTAAATTTGCTGGTTGCGGAAGAGCCTCTGCTGCCGGAACAAGTTGATCACAGCTGCAATCAAGGCAGATTAGCAGAACCCTGCACATGCCATCCGCGGCGGGATACCATCCATGCCCATCTAGATAAAAGCCATATTACTGTTCATACCTACCCGGAATACCACCCGGATCATTTCATCTCAACCTTTCGCGTCGATATTGATGTCGCAACATGCGGCAAGATTTCTCCTCTCAACGCGTTGAATTATCTCATCAGTAGTTTTGAATCGGATATCATTACGATCGATTATAAAGTGCGGGGTTTTACCCGCAGCATCGAGGGCAAGAAGTGTTTTATCGATCATGAAATTAAATCTATCCAAGATTTTATTGCTGACGATATTCTGAAAGCTTATGAAGCCTTTGATGTCAATTTTTATCCCAACAATACCTTTCACACCAAAATGCTGATTAAGGATATAGATCTGCAGAACTACCTGTTCAACCGGAATGTGGACGATATTCCTCCTGAACAGCAGAAAAAGATTATCAAAAAGCTTGAAAAAGAGATGATGGAGATCTATCAAGGTATGAATATTTATTGATCATTATTAAACAATATGGAGGAGAGACATGGAACTCTGGTTTACCGAACAGCACACAAAAGATACAACATTTTCAATTCGGGTTACCAGCCGTCTTGTGAGTGCCCAGAGTGAATTCCAAAAGATTGAAGTGTACGAATCCCGGGATTTTGGGAGAATCTTAGTGCTTGATGGTTATTTAATGCTCACTGAAAAGGATGAGTTTATCTATCATGAAATGATAACCCATGTTCCAATGGCGGTAAATCCTGCTGCTGCGGATGTCTTGGTGATTGGAGCTGGAGATGGCGGCACCGTTAGGGAGCTGACTAGATATCAATCTATTCGGCGCATAGATATGGTGGAAATCGATCAGCAGGTGGTGGATATCTGCAGAAAATATCTGCCGCAAACAGCCGGCAGATTAGCTGATGAGCGGGTTAACCTGATTTTCACCGATGGTGTGAAATTTGTAGCTGATAAAACCAATGAATATGATCTAATAATAGTTGATTCTACAGATCCTATCGGTCCGGGTGAAGGGCTGTTTACCAGTAAGTTTTATGCAGACTGTTTTAAAGCACTAAAACCAAATGGGATTCTGGTTAACCAAATGGAAAGCCCATATTACCCTGATGATGCACTGATGGCTCAGAGCGCTTTTAAAAAGCTGAAGTCAGTTTTTCCGCTGGCAAAGGCGTATCAAGCTCATATTCCGACTTACCCGTCTGGGCATTGGCTCTTTGGTTTTGCCTCCAAAGGATTGGATCCTACAGCCGACTTAAAAGCTGATTTATGGAATGATCTAATGCTTGCAACCAAATATTATAATACAGATCTGCACAAAGGCAGTTTCGCCCTGCCGAACTATGTATTGGAGATCTTAAACAGGTAAAATGAGCCATGCATTTAATGCATGGCTTATATCAATCATAACAGCTGCCTGATGGTTTAATAGGAGTGTAGCAATGGCTATTGAAAGAGTAAAAGCGTATTTTAGAACCTTAGGAATTGAGGACCGTATTTTAGAATTTGATGTTTCCTGTGCTACAGTAGAAGATGCTGCCAAGGCTTTAAATTGTGAAAGGGGTAGGGTAGCTAAAACCTTATCTTTTCATGTGGGCCAACGGGTGGTTTTGGTGGTGGCATCTGGTGATACTAGGGTTGATAATGCTAAGTATAAAGCTGTGTTTGGCAGAAGACCGCGCATGCTGGCAAGTGCTGAAGCGGAATCTTTAATTGGACATGCAGTCGGAGGAATTTGTCCCTTTGCGGTCAACGAAGGCGTGGAAGTATACCTCGATCAATCGCTGAAGCGTTTTGACAGTGTGTTCCCTGCTTGTGGCAGTTCAAATTCTTTGATTGAACTCAGCATTCAGGAATTAGAACAGTATTCAAACAGCTTAGGTTGGATTGATGTTTGCTGCTCAGCATAGTTTATCATTTAAAAGATTAAGTATGTTTGAAAGGAGTTATTGAGGATATGCAATTTTCACACTGCTGGTTGGATTACAGAAGAATTGATCAGACACCGTACCGCAAAATTTATATTGGGTGTAGTGATACAGGTACAGTTATCGACAGTGCCGTTGGCGAGCTTGAATATGGACTTAACAAGATGTTCGGCACCACTCCGGTACGGTTAGAAAACTTGGATCAGGAGTTAGCAGGGGAAAGCGATGCTTTAGCTATCAGCTTGCTGGTGGATCCAGAACATGAAGGTCTCAACGCTGAAGGCTATGAACTCAGCACCGATCAAAACAAAGTTTTAATTACTGCGAAGAGTGATAAAGGACTGCTGTACGGAGCGTTTGCATTTCTGCGCAATCTGCAGCTCGGCAAACCGGTTCCTGAAATAGCGGAGTTAGTTAATCCTGATACACCCCTGAGAATGTTAAATCATTGGGATAACATTGATGGAAGTATTGAGCGGGGATATTCTGGGCGGTCTTTCTTTTTCGCAGACAGGCAGGTGCTGGTTAATGAAAGAACAAGGTTTTATGCCCGAATGGTTGCATCTGTTGGTATTAATGCTGTGGTCATTAACAATGTCAATGTCGATGAGGCTGCAACTTACTTAATTACAGACCGCTATTTTAATGAGCTGCGGCAGATTGCAGAGATTTTCGGCAGTTATGGAATTACGCTCTATCTCAGCCTCAATTTTGCAGCCCCCATTGCTCTGGGAGATCTTGATACAGCTGATCCCTTTGACAGCAGAGTAAAACAGTGGTGGATGGACAAGGCTAAAGAGGTGTTCACAGAAATTCCAAATTTTGGTGGGTTTTTAGTCAAAGCTGATTCTGAAGGTAGACCAGGCCCGTATACTTATAACCGCACCCATGCGGATGGTGCTAATATGCTTGCAGAAGCAGTCGAGCCCTTTGGAGGAAAGATTATCTGGCGTTGTTTTGTTTACAACTGTCAGCAGGATTGGCGCGATAGAGAGACCGACCGAGCCAGAGCAGCTTATGATAACTTTATGCCTATCGATGGTCAATTTAAAGACAATGTGATTTTACAGATTAAGAATGGTCCAATGGATTTTCAGGTCCGAGAGCCTGTCAATCCTCTCTTTGGCGGTCTCAAAGCTACAAACATGATGCTGGAAGTGCAAATTGCTCAGGAGTATACCGGACAGCAGAGACATGTCTGCTATTTGATTCCATGGTTTAAAGAAATTTTAGCGTTCCGCACCTACTGCGGCAAGCCGGCTGATACGGTAAGAGACATCGTTACCGGAAAAACCTACGGTCAAACAAACTGCGGGATTGCAGCAGTTACAAATACCGGTAACGATTACAATTGGACTGGTCATGACCTAGCAGCTGCTAATCTGTACGGGTTTGGCCGCATGTGTTTTGATCAGCATTTAAGTGCGGAAGAAATAGCAGCAGAATGGATTACCCTTACTTTTGGTCATGACGAAAAGGTGCTGTCTAATTTAAGTAAAGTTCTCATGATGTCATGGCCTACTTATGAGAAGTACACTGCGCCCTTGGGAATAGGCTGGATGGTTAATCCTGGGCATCATTACGGACCAAATGTGGACGGATATGAGTATGATCGGTGGGGTACTTACCACAGGGCAGACTGGAAGGGCTTAGGGGTGGATCGCAGTAGTAAAGGAACAGGGTATGCTACCCAATACAATGAACCTCTAAGCAGTATGTATGAAAGCATTGAAACCTGCCCAGAGGAACTGCTTTTGTTCTTCCATTACGTGCCATATACCCATCAGCTTTCAACTGGCAAAACAGTAATACAGCATATTTACGACACCCATTTTGAAGGTGTTGAAGAAGTAGCGGAGATGTTCGATTTGATCAAAGAAATTCAGGATCGGATCGACCCGGAGGTTTACAAACGAATTGCCGCTAGGATGGAACATCAGCTTGAGCATGCTAAAGAATGGCGAGACGTTATTAATTCATATTTTTACCGCAAATCAGGCATTGAGGATGCAAAAGGACGGAAAATTTATTAATAGTATAAAGACAGGGCATCTTGAAGCAGCAGTGTTTTGTGCTGCTTTAAGATGCCTTAAATGTAAAAAAAATATTAATAAAAAGAAGGAAAAACAAATGTTGTGTTGAAATATCTTAGTCGTGACGTGCAATTAATCATTCCCTAACACGTTGAAACCGGTTTCTAAAAATCAAAAGTTAAGCGACGGATGGTTTCGAAGGAGCAGACCAGTGAAGGTATTAACAATTGAAGACATAGCCGCAAAAGCCAATGTTTCTAAAGCTACTGTTTCAAAGGTAATTAATGGTTACAGCGGAATCAATGAGAATACGCGCAAAGCGGTAATTAAGGTGATGCGTGAAAACAACTTTTGGCCGAGTACTACAGCCCGGAGTCTTTCCACCCGCCAGTCTTATTTAGTAGGATTATTTATGGCTGGTGAACTGAACAACAGTTTCTTTAGGGAAGTTATTCCTGGCATTGAACGAACTCTCGGTGAACAGGGTTATGATATTGTCTATTTTGCAGACAAAGGACGTGGAGACACAGGTGTCAGCTATGGCTATTTAGAAAAATGCTATGACCGGCGGGTAGATGGAGCAATATTTTTAAGTTTTATCCGTGATAGATTAGCTGATTTTGAAATGATGCTGAAATCAAATATTCCGTCGGTTTTTGTTGACCTGACTTTTGATGGCAACCGCACATCTTATGTTATGTCAGATAACTACGGCTCGGCCAGAACGGCAGTTGAATGGCTTTACAAGCTGGGTCATCGCTGTGTTGGGTTTGCCGATGGTACTTGTTCGTCAATTCCAGCTGAAAAGCGTCTGCTGGGGTTCCAGGATACTATTAAAAAACTGAACATGTACTGCGACCCTCAATGGTACTTTCATGGAGAATTCGAAGAAAAATTTGGTTTTGAGGTAGTAGATAAACTTCAACAACTGAAAAAATGGCCTACTGCTATAGTTGCCCAAGATGATATTGCAATCGGCATTATTAGAGCCTTGGACCAAATCGGCACTAGCGTTCCTGATGACATTTCGATTGTCGGTTTTGATGACATTGAAATCAGCCGCCATTACAACCTAACTACCGTACGTCAAAACAAATACGAAATGGGGATAGCCGCTTCACAGCTTTTGTTGAAAATAATCAAAGATGAACCCTATTCGCCAGTTATTCTAGATACAGAGCTAGTGATTCGAAAAAGCTGCAAACCACTGTACGTAGACGCAGGAACACCAGCACTTGCTTGAAAGCTGAATTGAATTATAAAACGGGAGGTTAAGTACCGGTGAGAAAGAGTCTATCGCTTCTCTCAGCAAGTCTAGTGTTATTGTTGATAGTTTCAGGTGCTGCGCTAGGGTATGTATCGGATCGCATGGATTTTGGTGAAATTGATTTTGGCGGTGCTACAGTTAGTTTCTTGATGCATTATGACGCTATTGCTCAGTTTGAAGAAGGCGGCGCGAGGGCCGGTATGCTTGAAGAAGCTAAAGAGCTTTTCAACATCGGCGGTTTTGAAAAAGTTATGGTTGGTTGGGGTGAAGTAGGGGATACAGCACTAAACCGCTTTTTAGCAGGAGAATCTACTTATGATTTATGGCGTGTGCCTTTTGCTTACTACTGGAGCTTAGCTTCCAGAGGAGCTCTGTTCCCGGTTAATGAGATTCTGCCAGAATCCTATTTTGAGCAATTACCAAAGATTACTTACGACCGCAACTATGAATTGTCTTACAGAGGTGAGATGTATCAATTCTCAGCCGGAGTAGATGATTATGGTCATGCAACATTTGTTGTGTTCAATAAAGATTTAATTGAGGCAGAGGGTCTGGAAGATCCTTATGAGCTATATGACAGCGGTCAATGGACATTTGAAAAATTGACCGAGATGGCCCGCAGACTTACAAGGGATACTGATGGAGACGGTGTGGTAGATCAGTACGGCTTGTCTGATCTTGACCCGAAGGATCTTGTTTATGCTTTCGGTGGTGCGATTACCAGACGGGATGAAAATGGTAGAGTATATTTTGCAATGGATGAACCGGAAGCGATAGCAGGACTGCGGCAGTGGCAAGAATGGTCTAAAGTTGACATGATTGCCGCCCCGACTGCTCTAGCGAGCGGCGGTGATGCTGAGTGGGGATCCGGTAAGTACGGATTTGCGTTCCTGCCATTCTACGCAATCGGAAACCATAACGACTGGTCCTTTTCACATGGAATTCTGCCGTGGCCAAAATCTCCATATACTGAAGAGCCGATCTTCCTGCCGGGTGCTGCTGATGCGTGGTTCATTCCGGCTAACGCGAAGTATCCGCTCGGGTTAGTGGCACTGGACAACTTCCTCTTCACACTTGACAACTACTATGAAGACTTAGAAAACTACATTAACGACCGTGTTAAAGATAGAAAGTCCCATGAAATATTGTGGCATGCAGTTGAAACTTTCTGGCCGGAAGACTATTACATGAACTTCCTAGGCGGTCGCTGGAGTGGTGATACACCTTACGGCAAGGTTTGCGGTGATATCAACAATATGATCAGTCCAGCTACAAGTGTAGCCGAGGTGAAAAATACAGCCCAAGCACAACTTGATGAAATGTTTGATCAGTAGTTGAGACAAACACTGTGTAGACTTGGGTCTACACAGTGTGTTTTAATTATGATGGTAAAATAAAGATTAAAATTAAAAAGGAAAAAACAATCCTGTGTAGAATGAGTATAACAAGGAATATATAATGTTACATTGTGTGTTTTTGAAACCGGTTTCAAAGGACTCATTATCTATTGATGCGTCACTGCTTGTCAATTTGGAAGGGGGGATTTGTGGAAGTAATTTTGTTTAAAACTAAATAATATAAATTATAAATAGGAGGTTCGGATTACATGAAATTAAGAAAAGTACTTTTAGTAATGACACTAGTCTTAGTACTGGGTGCGCCCAGCAGTTTTGCTTATGTTTCCGACCGGATGGATTTTGGTGAAATCGATTTCGGTGGAGCTACAGTTACTTTTGTAATGCATCACGATGCGATCGCCCAGTTTGAAGAAGGCGGCGCTAGAGCTGGTAGACTTGAAGAAGCTAAAGAACTGTTTAATATCGGTGCTTTTGAAAAAGTTATCGTTGGTTGGGGAGAAGTTGGCGACACAGTTCTGAACCGTTTCTTAGCGGGAGAATCTACTTATGATCTGTGGCGCATCCCACATGCTTTCTATTGGGGTCTTGCATCTCGCGGTGCGTTCTTCCCAGTAAATGAAATTCTGCCAGAAGAATATTTTGAGAACTTACCTATGATTACTCGCGATCGCAACCATGAGTTAGCCTATAAAGGTCAATTATATCAATTTTCTTCTGGTGTGGATGATTATGGTCATGCTGGTTTCATCGTGTTCAATAAAGACCTGATTGATGCTGAAGGTCTGGAAGATCCATATGAACTGTATCGCAATGGCGAATGGACCTTTGAAAAACTGACTGAAATGGCTAGAAGAGCAACAAGAGATACTGATGGCGACGGCGTTGTTGATCAATGGGGTCTGAGCGATATCGATCCTAAGAACGTTGTTTACGCTTACGGCGGTGCAATAACCAGACGTGACGAAAACGGCAACGTTTACTATGCATTAGACGATCCAGTATCCATTGCTGGTCTGCGTCAATGGCAAGACTGGCACAAGGTTGATATGATTGCCAGCGGTGGCGAAAACGAATTTGGTGCCGGCCAAATCGCCTTTGCTACTCTTCCATTCTACGCTTTAGGCAATCATACAAATTGGCCGTTTACCCATGGAATTCTGCCATATCCTCAATCACCGTACACAGATGGACCAACATTCTTACCAGGTACAGCTGATGCATGGTTCATTCCAGCAAACGCTGTTGACCCATTAGCATTAGTTGCCCTTGATAACTTCTTGTTCACTTTAGATGACTACTATGAGGATCTGGATAACTATATTGCAAGCCGGATTTCTGACCGCGATAGCTATGCTGTTCTTTTAGAAGCAGTAGAAAGCTTTGACATAAACGACTACTACATGAACTTCCTGGGCGGCCGTTGGGATGGCAACCTGCCATTTGGTCAAGTTTGCGGCGACATCAACAATATGGTAAGTCCAGCTACTGCTGCTGCAGAAGTTAAAGAAACTGCTCAAAGCATGATTGACGAGATGTTTGATCAATAAAGAAACAAGCGGTACACTGCGCGGGTTTGTTCCCGCGCAGTGTACCGTCTTCCTCGATAGGAGATTTGTTACAGAAAGCGGGGACTTCACATGAAAACCACTCGACCTTTTTCTCTTCCAAAGATGAAGCGTCTTTTTCCTCTCTACTGCCTAGTTTTGTTTTTAGTTTTCACGGGCATTCTCAGCGCTAGTGAACTGCACCTGTCTACTTTCATTGTGCCGTATAGAAGCTACACATTTGATTACTGGAGGAAGGCGGTAGAAGGACCCATTGCATATCTTCCAAAGGCAGTAATCACTGCAGAAGAGATAGGCGTAGAGAATTTAAGGCAACCAAAAGATATCTTTGTGGATAAGAATAATGACATTTACATTGCTGATACAGGCAATAATCGGATTCTGCATTTAGACTCTGAATGGAATCTTAAACGCATAATCGATGGCTTCATCAATCAAGGCGAAAAAGATACCTTTTCTCGCCCAAATAGTCTAGTGATAACAGCTGATCAGTATATGTATGTTGCTGATACCGGCAACGCCCGAGTTGTTCAATTAGATCAAAATGGAGATTTAGTTCGGATTTACACATCGCCCCATGTGGACAATGAGGGTGTTTTTGACGCTAACTTCAATTTCCGCCCGCTCAAAATTGGAGTTAATGAAAAAGGGCACTTATTTATTTTATCTGAGGACTTTTTTGAAGGTATTATCACTATCGACGCAGACGGTATCTTTAGAGGGTTAATAGGGGCTCCTAAAGTTTCTGTGAGTTTGACAGAGTATATTTGGTTTAGACTTTCCACAGATGAACAGCGTTCAAGAAGAAGCCTATTTTTACCTACTGAGTACAGCAGTCTCACCATAGATGATCAAGGTTTCTTATATGCGACTGTAACTAGCGAAGAAGATGATTCGATTAAGAGACTTAATCCTGCTGGTACTGACACCCTCCGCAGAGCTGGTGCACATGAGATTATTGGTGATCTCAACTATACAAATATGTGGCAGCAATCCACGTACTATGGCAGATCTCAATTTGTAGATGTTACCGTTCTACCACTGAACGGTTACAGTGTGTTAGACAGAACGCGGAGCAGAATTTATACCTATGATAATGATGGAAATTTACTGTATATGTTCGGTTATCGCGGGCGCACTCATGGACAGATTGCTCGTGGAGCTGCTATTGACAATATCGGTCTAGATTTGATTGTGCTCGATGACGAACGTTCGCAGATTTTAATATTTGAGCCTACCGAGTACACAAAGTTAATTTGGACAGCGTTAGAGCACTATGACAAGGGTGAATACGCTGAGGCTGAGGCTGCTTGGCGGAAAATTCTTGAGCAAAATGCCAACTATGATTTAGCGTATACAGGCATTGGTCGCTCTCTCCTGCTGCGTGAAGAATTTGAAGAAGCCATGTATTATTTCAAACATGGTAATAATCGTAACGGTTATTCGCTGGCATTCCAGGAATACCGCAAGATGAGACTGGAAGAGAACTTTGGTCTCTTGATGACTGTAGTAATCTTAGTTATCTTACTGATAACGTATTGGCCTAAGCTGACTCAGCGTTGGTCGAAAGTTTCTGAGAGGCAAGCTGCTGTTTCAAGTGAGGTAAGGTGGCTTGAGCTTTCCGAAGGGAAAACCTTCAAGGATAGAATGCTGAGATATTGGTACAGCTTGAAGTACAGTCTCCATGTTATTGTCCATCCTTTTGATGGTTTTTATGAATTGAAGTACCGCAATCGCGGCAGTTTACCAGCAGCCTTTACAATTTTGTTCTTGGTAGCTGTGACCTACACCTTGATGCGCCAGTACACCGGATTCTTATTCAATACCAATGATCCGAGCCAGCTCAATATTTTAGTTGAGCTTGCCAGTGTGCTGCTTCCATTCGCTTTGTGGGTAGGGGTAAACTGGGCTTTCACCACGCTGATGGAAGGGAAAGGTACGCTTCGGAACATCATTATTGCGTCGGCCTACGCTCTGGTGCCGTTGATCCTGATCAATCTTCCTTTGATTGTAATCAGCAATTATCTGACCCTGGAAGAGGGCACCTTCTACTATCTCTTCATGTCAATTGCTGTATTCTGGTCAGGATGTCTGATGTTTATCGGTGCAGTGATGACTACCCATGAATATGGATTTGGCAGGTCAATCTTTACAACCATTCTAACTTTGGTTGGAATGATTTTCGTAATCTTCTTAGGCCTTGCGCTGATGAATTTGCTTGAATTGGTGTACCGTTTTATTAACGAAGTAGTGAGTGAAATAGCATTTCGCGTATAGTCTTTAGCGAAGAGAGTGAGGGTTATCATGTTGCCGAAAACAAATCGCTTTTTAGGGAAAAGCCTGTTTATAGCTTTGTCAATTTTCATTGCTGTTACTGTGTTTTACACAGATGCCCAGGCAGATTTGTCAGACTTCGTTTTTGTAACTGAAAACGAGCACTTAGAGCTTTATATCAAAAACTCTACCACCGAGATAGCTGTAGTAGAAAAGCGAACTGGCAATACTTGGTATTCCAATCCTAATGATCGCGGAACAATGGAGAAGATTGCTAGGGGGAGTGCGCGTGATCGCTTAAACTCCCAGCTTTCCATTGGATACTATGTTGGCAATCAGTATATTACCATGGATAACTATACTGAGAGTATTGTCCACGATCAGCACGAAATCATCCCTATCGAAAATGGTGTAAGGGTTGAGTATTTGATTGGAAGAACATGGAACGATAATGACTACGTTCCCCTTGTAATCAGCCAAGAAGAGTTTGATGTTTTACTCAGTTATCTTGACGAAAAGGATCACAAATTTGTTAGAAGCCTTTATGCTTCGTTCCAATTGGAACATGGATATGAAGATCCTGATAATATTTCTGTTTTAGGCGTTGACTTTGAACAGCTATTTGGCGAATACGGTCTTAAAGTAGATGAACCAGGCTTTCGTGCTAACGATAAGAGACGGCTGATTCAGGAATATCTGAAAGCAGTACAAAACTATAAAGGATATGCTTCTTTAGGTGGAGTAAAGACAGAGGATATTGAAGCTCTCTTTGATACTCCAACCTTAATGTTGAAATGGAACATTATGATTTGGGACCGGGAAGACTTAATTAATCTCATTAAGGAAAGTGGGTATTCACCGGAGTTTATTATTGAAGAGCACCAGAAGTATAACGTGGAGCCGCCCAGCAAGAATCTGCGGGTGTTCAACGTTGCAATTGAATACATCTTAGATGGAACAGATTTGGTAGTCAGAGTGCCCCATGACTCGATTATCTATCCAAAGGACGTTATTGATCCGAGCAATAATAAACCCTATACGTTCCCACTGGTTCAGATCAATGTGCTGCCTTATTTTGGTGCAGCTAACAGCGAGGAAACTGGATATATGTTAGTTCCAGATGGTTCCGGAGCATTAATAAATTTAAACAGTGGAAAGACAAGCGCGCAGCCCTACAGACAGAGGGTCTATGGCCGCGATCATTCTACTTCGGCTGTGCGGGAGTTTTCCTTTGATATGGAAACTCAGATTCATCTGCCTGTTTTTGGGTCCAAACATGAGGACAAAGGATTCCTGGCTGTGATCGAATCTGGGGACACTTTTGCTCAAATTCAGGCTGAGATTGCTGGTATGAGCGATTCGTACAACAAAGTATGGACCAGCTTCTTCTATATCCCTAACGCTAGGGTTTATATGCAGTCTGGTGGTGCCGTAATTTACATGCGGGACCTGTCAATTAACATGTATCAAGTCAGACCGTATCAGGAAGATATGGTGATCCGCTATACATTCCTGGATAAGGATGAAGCCAGCTATGTGGGAATGGCTCATCGCTATCAGCAGTATTTAGTGGACCGCTATCAACTTGATAGAATGGTACCGACTGATAAAATCCCGCTGCTTCTAGAACTTGTGGGGGGCATCGAAAAAGTTGAACCTGTATTTGGTGTGTCACAGAAAGTGGTTAAACCGATTACCACTTTTGAACAGGCAGGTTTAATTGTCGATGATCTCATTGCTCAAGGCATTGATGAATTAGTAGTGCGCTACAGCGGCTGGTTGAAAGGCGGCTTGGATCACGTTTTCCCAGCAAAATTGAAACTAGAAACAAAGTTAGGTTCTGAAGCAGAATTGAAGCAGTTAGCTGCTGACCTTGCGGCAAAAAATATTGATTTGTATCCAAATGTTAACTTTTTGAACGTGTATAAGTCGTCTTTGTTAGGTTTTATCAATTTTAGAGACGCTGCCCGCGGATTAGATCGGAGACCTGCTTATCTTAACCGCTATGACTTAGCAACACATTTGCGAGTAACTGGGGAGGAAATTCCGCTGTTGTCTCCGGCAAAATTCCCAAGCGTTATCGATGGATTTATGAAGGGCTATAAAGATCTTGGAATAAGCGGATTATCTTTTGATGTGCTTGGAGAACAGCTGTACGCCGATTATCGGGTGAAAGAACAAGAATTAGTTGACCGTGATCAAGCAAGAGATATCTTCGTTAATGAGCTGACAAAGATCAAAGAACAAGGATACAAGCTGATGTTTTCAGGTACCAATGCATACACCCTGCCGTTTGCAGATTTTGTTGTGGATGCACCTTCATACACAAGGAATTTTGAGATAATCGACCGCGGCGTTCCGTTTTATCAAATAGTACTGCGTGGTTACATCCCCTATGCTGGTGAACCTGGTAATCTAACGCGGAGATCCCAGACTTATCTGCTTAAGCTTCTCGAAACAGGAGCAGTACCTTACTATATGGTATCTTATGCGGATTCAGTTGAGGTAAAAGCATCTAGATTTGAGAGCCTCTATTCCCTGAATTATCAGGACCGCAGCGATGATATAGTTGACATGTACACAGAAGCAAACAGTATTTTGCAGCCGCTCTGGCACGAACGGATTATTGATCACGAAACTTTAGCTGTAAACGTATACCGCACGACTTATGAGAATGGTACTTCTGTGATTGTAAACTATAATTCTGTTCCTGTAGAAGTATTAGGTATCGAAATACCAGGATATGGTTATAAAATTTTGAGCGGAGGGGAGCAAAGTGGCCAAAATTAGGATAAGTTTTAAACAGCGGCAGGTTTTGGGTGGATTGCTGTTTACGTTTCCCTTTATCGTTGGTTCCATCCTGTTCTTTATCTACCCTTTCGTTGAAGCGGTAATTTTCAGCTTAAACGAGCTCCAGTTAGGTAGGGAAGGCTATTCATTAGTTTGGCAGGGGTTAGGTAATTATCATCACGCGCTGTTTGTGCATGCTTCGTTTAATGAAACATTTGTAGAAAGTGTTACTGATACTCTCAGCAGCCTTCCCATGATTATTGGATTCAGTTTGTTTGCAGCATCAATACTCAACCAGAAATTTAAGGGAAGATCAGTTGCCAGAATGATTCTCTTTATGCCTGTAATTCTAGGAGCAGGTGTTGTCTTAAAAATGCAGGTTGGAGACTGGGCGTATATCATGGCAAGGGACTCTGCTAATGCTAACTATTTTGCAGGTAATGCCTTAAGAGAGATCCTTGGATTAATTCAGTTTCCAGACAAAGTAATCGAATATTTGATTGGAGTAATTACCAGCAGTGCAGATATTATAAATGCATCGGGAGTTCAAATTCTGATCTTCTTGGCAGGTTTCCAGTCGATTCCTTCAAGTATTTATGAAGCTGCAGATGTTGAAGGAGCAACAGCGTGGGAGAAGTTTTGGTTGATTACATTCCCAAGCTTAAGCCCACTGATTTTGACAAACTTGGTTTATACCATTATTGATTCTTTGACATCTGTGCAAAACAGGCTGCTGCTTTTGATTGAAGATGTGTCATTTACTGGAGCTGGTTTCGGAGTTGCAATGGCGATGTCGATGCTGTACTTTTTATTCATAGCGGTTCTGCTGATGATAGTATACGCCATTGTTTCGAAATTCGTATTTTATAACACCTGATCGGAGGCGGAGTTATCATGACACAAGCACAAAAGAGAAAGCTTGTAAATGCATTTGGTGCTATTTTGCGAGCAGCAGTTTTGATAGGTATCGCTTATGTGATTATTCAGCCGATGCTGACCAGATTGTCGACATCATTTATGGCTGTTGAAGAGCTCTATGACCAATCGGTAAAATGGATTCCGAGAAATCCGACACTGATTAATTACCAGCGCTGCTGGGTTCACATGAATTACCCGCAGGCACTCCTGAATACCTTTACTCTTTCGATTGTTGTCAGTCTACTGCAGGTAGCTTCATGTACCTTTATTGGTTATGGATTAGCTAGATTTAAATGGCGCGGCAGTGGATTATTGCTGGGAATAGCAATTTTCACTTTAGTTGTTCCGCCCCAGATGATTCGGATTCCGATGTACCTGCACTTCCGTTTCTTTGATTTGCTGGGAATATTTAAAGGAAATCCGATGAATCTAGTTGGAACTTATTGGCCATTTATCCTGACTGCGGCGACCGGCACTGGTTTCCGCAATGGGCTGTATATTTATATCATGCGTCAGATCTTTAGAGGAATGCCTAAGGAACTTGAAGAAGCAGCCTACGTCGATGGCGGCGGGATGTTTACAACCTTCTTCAGGATTATGCTTCCTAGTGCTGTATCTGGCATTGTAGTTGTATTCCTGTTTTCGTTTGTGTGGCAGTGGAATGACTACTTCTACACAACACTGTTCATGAGCGGCAAGAACTTCTTACCGCAAGCCCTCGAAAGTGTAGCGCATAAAGCTTCAGCAGAGGTGCGAGGTGCAGATATGGTAGCCGTTACCTCCGGATTAGTTCAAGACAACTTCAATACTGTTGTGAACAATGCTGGAATGATTATGGTTATCGCACCACTGTTATTGATCTATCTGTTGATGCAGCGCTATTTCGTCGAGAGTGTCGAACGCACAGGTATTGTAGGTTAAGCAGTAGTTTGTCCTACTATAATAAATAAGGGAGAAATAGCTGTATGCAGTTGCATTGGGTTGGAACATGGGCTGCGGCACCTCAACTTGTTGAGGAACACAATATGCCGCCCAGCCCTGGACTTGCCCACAACACCCTGCGACAGATCGTTCGCACCAGCATAGATGGCAAAAGAGTAAGGCTTAAATTTTCAAACCAGTATGGCGGCACTTCTCTCATGATTAAAGCCGCAAGCTTAGCTTTGGCTGAAACGGGAAGTGCCGTTTATGCCGGCACAGAAAAACAGCTTACCTTTGATGGTGATCAGTCAATTACTATTGCTCCAGGAGGAACATGTGAATCGGATCCGATTGATTTTCCTCTGCCTGCTTTAACAACGGTGGCAATTACAATTTATTTTGGTGACGTGCCCGAAAATCTGACTGGTCATCCCGGTTCAAGAACGAATTCATATCTTCTGCAGGGAAACGCGGTGGGTGCTGAACGGATGCCTGACGCTGTTCCGGTGGAGCACTGGTATGTGATTTCAGGCATCGATATTTTAACAGAAGATTTAAATACGGCCGCTGTAGTTACTTTGGGCGATTCTCTTACAGACGGCCGGGGTTCCACAACTGACAAAAATAACCGCTGGCCTGATATATTAGCTAATCGTCTGCAGGCTGATCAGCGCACTGCCAAGGTTGCCGTTCTCAATCAGGGCATTGGTGGAAACGCTGTTTTAAGCGGCGGCTTGGGACCGAACCTGTTGAGCAGGTTTGAACGGGATGGATTGAATCAGCCGGGAGTTCGCTATATTATTGTGTTAGCTGGGGTTAATGATATTGGTGCAGTGCATTCAGAAGACAACACAGCGGAAAAGTTAATCAAAGCTTATGAATTGATGATCGATCAAGCGCATCAGCGCAACCTTCTCATCTATGGTGGGACAATCATGCCATTTGGTGAGTCGTGGTATTACACTCCCGTGCGAGAAAAAATTAGACAGGAAGTCAATCATTGGATCAGAACCAGTAATCGGTTCGATGCGGTGATTGATTTTGCTGCTGCAGTTCAGGATCCGGACAACCCCCAGCGGATTTTAAAACTTTATGACAGCGGTGATATGCTGCATCTAAATCCCAAAGGGTATCAAAGAATGGGTGAAGCGGTAGACCTGGACTTATTTACCAAATAATTTAAATATATTGTATTTTTGCAGTAGAAAATTTTAATGAAGGAAAGGTGGTAAGCTTTGGAATTGAAAGTATATGAGGATAGAAATGCTCCAGTGAGCGCTAGAGTTGAAGACTTATTGAAGCGCATGACTCTTGAAGAAAAAGTTGCACAGCTTAGTGCTGTAGGCCCAGAAGTACTCCTAGATGACCAGGGTGAGTTCTGTGTAGAAAAGGCAAAAGAAGCCATTCCCTATGGAATTGGGCAGATTACGCGGATTGCAGGGGCCAGCGATTTAGAGCCTGAACAAGCAGCCAAAGCAGCTAATGCAGTTCAGCGGTTTATCGAGGAACATACTAGGCTGAAAATTCCGGCGCTGCTGCATGAGGAGTGCTTAAGCGGTCTGATGGCTAAGGGCGGTACTGCCTTTCCCCAGTCGATTGGCTTGGCCAGTACTTGGAATCCAGAAATTATCAACAGAATGACTGCAGAAATTCAAAAACAGATGAAAGGTGTAGGTGCCCGCTTAGGTTTATCTCCTGTTTTGGACTTAGCCCGTGATCTGCGCTGGGGCCGTGTGGAGGAGACCTTTGGTGAGGATCCTTATCTAGCAGCGGCTATGGCAGTGGCCTATGTTAAAGGGCTGCAGGGGCCTGACCTAAAAGAGGGTGTTTTAGCTACACTGAAGCATTTTGTTGGTCACAGTGTTTCAGAGGGCGGCAGAAACCATGCACCTGTTCATGCTACTTCAAGGGAACTGCGGGAAGTTTGGCTCTATCCGTATGAAGTAGCAATTAAAGAGGCTGGTGCTCGGGTTGTTATGAGCTGCTATCACGATATTGATGGTATTCCCGGTTCAGCTTCACGTGAATTGTTAACGGATATATTAAGAGGCGAACTTGGCTTTAACGGCATTGTTGTTGCTGACTATAACAGCATTAAGATGCTGCACACAGAACATCGCGTTGCCGAATCGCTTCAAGAAGCCGGTGTCCTTGCATTAGAGGCTGGGCTAGATGTAGAACTGCCAAAAACAGAATGCTACGGCGAGAACTTAGTTAACGCCGTCCGATCTGGACTGATTAGTGAGTCGGTAATCGATACCGCAGTACGCAGACATCTAGAGCTTAAGTTTGAACTTGGCTTGTTTGATGACCGCTACATAGATGCAGATAATGTGATCGAAGTATTTGATACCCCGGAACAAAGACAATTAGCAAGAGAGATTGCTCGTGAATCTATCGTGCTGCTTAAGAACGAAAACAATCTGCTGCCGATCGATAAAAGCAAAATTAAATCTATCGCCCTTATTGGACCTAGTGCCGACAGCACCCGCAATGTCTTAGGTGACTACGTCTATAGTGCCCATGTGGACAGCCCTGAAGATGCGGTTCCAGTTGTCAGCATTTTAGACGGCATTAAGGCAAAAGTAGGCGATGGAGTCCAAATCAACTATGCTGAAGGCTGCGATATTATGGGAGACTCAACTGAAGGCTTTGCGGAGGCAAAAGCAGCAGCAGAGCAGTCAGACCTAGCGATAGTTGTTGTTGGTGGCCGTTCTGGGCTTTCAGGCCTGATTACTCCTGGAGATATTTCCGACGTGGATTTCACCTCCATTAAAGGAACAGTTAAGGACACTGATGGCGAAAGCCATGATAGGGTATCCTTAGACCTACCAGGTGTTCAGGAAGAGTTGGTTAAAACAATATATGAAACAGGTACACCTACTATTGTAGTTCTGATCAACGGCAGGCCGCTGTCCATTAATTGGATTGCAGAAAACATTCCTGCTGTAGTTGAAGCGTGGCTGCCTGGTGAAGAGACTGGTAGTGCAGTAGCTGACGTTTTATTTGGAGACTACAATCCAAGTGGAAAACTCTGCGTTTCTATTCCAAAACATGCTGGACAAATGCCTGTTCACTATTACAGAACTATGATTTCTTACACACGCAGATATATTGAGGTAGACAACAAACCGCTTTATCCGTTCGGATATGGCTTGAGTTACACTGAGTTTGCATACCGCAATCTTAAAGTTACCCCAACAGAGGTTGACGGCAGAGCTGAAATTGCAGTTGAGTTTGAACTTGGCAACGTTGGCAGTGTAGAGGGTGCAGAAGTTGCTCAACTGTACATTCGCGATCTCTTTGCCAGCCGCACTCGACCTGTTAAGGAACTTAAGGGCTTTGCCAAAGTGAATCTCAAACCAAATGAATGGAAACGGGTGCGCTTTATCCTATCCACTGACCAGCTTGCTTTCTATAACTTAGATATGGATTTAATTGTAGAACCAGGCAAATTCTCAGTTATGGTTGGCAGTTCATCGGATGATATCAGACTGCAGGGCGAATTTGAGGTTACTACAGAATACAAAGTGGAGTCAGATCGCACATATTTCTCAAAGGTTGAGGTAGAGGCGGTCGAGTAGATAGGTGTACAGCTTGTCACAGATGGGAAGATCGTTTCTACGCTCTTCCTACATATTGCTTGTGGTTGAAATTGTCACAGAGCAGCAAATTTAAGAGGAAAGGGTAGGAGGCAGATGGTAGAAAAACTATTAATCATTTGTGTAGTCAGTGTGATTTTATGGCAGCTGTTAGGGCTTAACAGCTCAGTACACGCAGCCAACCCATATATGCCTTTGTGGGAGCATATTCCTGATGGTGAACCACGTGTATTCGAAGATCCGGATAATCCTGGCCAATACAGAGTATATCTATATGGGTCTCATGATACCCGCAGATGGGCTTACTGCGGCTATGATATCCCAGTTTGGTCCGCACCTGTGGAAGACCCGACAGATTGGCGCTATGATGGGATTGCCTTTCAATCTATTGTTAATGGTGTGGCAGACATCCTTTTTGCACCTGATGTAGTTGAAGTAGTAGAACCAGACGGTACTAAGTCGTACTATCTTTATCCTAACAACCAAGCATGGGGCAGAAATTCTCAGGTGGCAAAATCAAAACGTCCAGACGGACCTTTTGAAGTAATTAACTGGAAACCCGGCAGCAAAACTGAAACAGTTGGAATTATGGGCTTTGACCCAGCTGTTTTGGTCGATGATGATGGCAGAGTTTATGGATACTGGGGTTTCCAGCGTTTGTTTGCTGCAGAACTAGACCCGAGTACCATGGCAACGATTAAACCCGGGACACGTCAGATCAATGATCTGATTGGCAGCTGTAACGCCCAAGATGGGAATGATTTTAGATATTTTGAAGCTCCCTCACTGCGCAAAGTCGAGGATAAATATGTTCTTATTTACAGCAGAAAAACCAAGAACGGCGAATATGGCCTTGGAGAATCAAATTCAACTCTTGCCTACGCCTATTCTGATAACCCACTAGGGCCCTGGACTTATGGAGGCACTTTAGTAGATTCGCGCGGCCCTGAAGTTGGTCCCTCCGGTCGAATGATTACTACTCAACCATCACATAACACTCACGGCAGTTTGATTGAAATTAACGGTCAATGGTACATAACTTATCACAGAAGCATCAACAATGACGGCTATTCCCGCCAGGCCATGGTTGAACCGGTAAATGTTAAGGTGACCGAAGCGGGTGAAGTGATTATTACCGGAACTAGAATTATTGAAGATGAGTTCGGTAATGTATACACTGGGGCAGAAGTTACCTCCCAAGGGTTTGAAATTAATGGACTTAATCCATATAAGTATTACTCAGCGGGAATTAACTGCTTTATGCTGGGTGGGCCGTATGTGAAAGCCACTTATGATACTTGGAGAGACGAAGCTCCGGTAGTCAATATCCGGAACAACGCGGTTGTCGGCTTTAAGTATTTCAATTTTTCAGAGCGGCCAGAGAATGGGCAGAGCAGTCAGCTGGAAGTATACATTACTCCTAAGGGAAGAGAAGGTACAATCGATGTTATGCTGGACAGCCCTTGGGAACAGCGCGGTGGTATTAAGCTGGGCAGTGTAAGTTTTTCAGGCGAACAAAACCTAACAAAATTAGTTTTCCCAGTGCCTGCTGTCGATGAATTGGAAGGTAAGCATGCCCTGTACTTTATCTTTAAGTCTGACAGTTCTGGTGAAATCTGCGAGTTTAACGGCTTGAAGTTCAGCCTGACTGAAACATCAGCAGAAAAACCATATGTTGCAGAACTAGATGAATGGGATAAGGCAAATCTAATTCCACCAACTAAGACAGTTTACGTTGACGGAGAACCGCTGGGAGAATTTGAGCTGTCTGATTACGACTACAATGTGTTCAAGTATACTTACCTTGTTTCCGCGGGAACAGAGGCAATACCGCAGGTAACAGCTGAGACAAATGATGACAGTATTAAGATTGAGATTCAGCAGGCCGAAACTCCATTAGGCACTGCGGTTGTAACTTTCAGCAAGGTGGATTCAGAAAAAGAATATCCGGTCAAGAAGTATTTTATAGAATTTTCCAGCCATGAAACAGTCAGCTTTGAAGGCGGACTTCCAGAGGGTTGGGAGGTAATCCATCCTGCTGACACGAAGAACCCTTTAGAAGCGGTATCTACTTTGGAAGATCGGATCAGTATAAAGACCCATAGGCCTGATTTCGACTATCCCTACAGTAAGAACATTGTCCAAGCTCCGTATTCATTAACCGGAAACTGGACGATTACAGTAAATGTCACTACTGATAAGCCACTAAGCGATGAGTCGCTAGCGGTTAAAACTCAAGTAGGGATTGCTGTGCGCAACAGCAGCACGAATGAGTTTTTCTCTGTTGGTGCTGCTAAGTTAGGAAATGGAATTAATGCCCGCAATGACGGCAGAGCAGCTGGCAGCACGTTCCAGCACACTTCCAATGATAATCTGGGCAGTACCAACTCGTACTGGCTGCGGATAGTCAAGGAAGGCAATAATCTGCAGGCGTACTACTCAACCGGCAATCTTTCGGCCTGGAAGAGTGTTGGAAACCGCGTTTCCTTCGATCCTGAATTTTTCGAGGGCGGTAAACTGCAGCTATTTGCCAGCAACCAAAGCTTTAGGGCTGATCTTGAAGCATCCTATTCGCTTTCAATTACCATGTCTGACTAAAACTTGCTGGATTTGTGAAACAGAAAGGATGATCAAAATGCGTCAGGGATCATTTTATACTAAGGAATATCGCAATGTATTTTTGGAATTAGGTTATTCTCAGGAAGAGATCGATGCAAGAGTTGAACAAACCTTTCAGACAATGTTCTACGGCAGCGATGAGGAAAGGATCTATCATCCTGTAGGCGACGATATGGGCATCATTGTGGACACAGGCAACAATGATGTCCGCACAGAAGGTATGTCTTATGGAATGATGATGTGTGTGCAGCTTGATCGGAAAGAAGAATTCGATCGGCTGTGGAAATGGGCTAAGACATATATGTATCACGATGATGATACAGAGGAAAGAGGATACTTTGCCTGGTCCTGCCAGCTGGACGGTACGCGCAATTCAGAAGGTGCAGCTCCAGATGGGGAAGAGTATTTTGCAATGGCCCTCTTTTTCGCCTCCCATAGATGGGGTGACGGAGAAGGAATTTTCAACTATTCCAAAGAAGCCCGGACGATTTTAAGAGACTGCATCCATAAGGGTGAAAAACCAGGTACCGGTCATCCCATGTGGGACCCAAAAACAAAATTAATCAAGTTTGTGGCAAACTGCGATTACACTAATCCGTCCTATCATCTGCCTCACTTCTATGAGCTGTTTGCCCTTTGGGCAGATGAGGAGGATAGGCAGTTTTGGAAAGAGGCTGCAGCGGCAAGCCGAGATTTCTTAAAGAGAGCTGTTAATCCAGTGACAGGTCTCAGTCCTGAGTGTGCCGAGTTTAATGGTAATCCCCTCACCAGACCAACCTTTAATATGTATCGGCGGGATACTTATTATTCTGACTCCTACCGCACCATTGCTAATATTGCTATGGACTTTAATTGGTTTGCCCAGGATCTGGATAATGCTGAAGATTGGCGCTGTTGGATTGCTGACCGTTTACAGCACTTTTTCTGCCACACAGTGCGCCGCTGGCCGGATGGTATCTATGAAATAGATGGCACAATTCTGCCTGGTAAGGCTCTGCATCCGACAGCAATCATTGCCACTAATGCTCATGCGTCATTGGCAGCTAAAGGGCCCTATTGGGAAGAGTGTGTGCGGAAGTTTTGGGATACACCTTTAAGAACAGGCAACAGACGTTACTATGATAACTGCCTGTACCTGTTTGCACTGCTGGCCTTAAGTGGTAAGTATCGGATCTTTGGGATTTAAGTCTACGATTTAACAGGGGTGATCAAATGAGAACCAGATCAATGCTAGTTCTGTCGTTAGCGCTGCTGCTGTGCATTTCAGCCGTTGGGTCAGTCAGCGGTATTGAGGAACCTGTAATTGTTGAAGGTTTTGATATTACAGCTTCTGTTACTGGAATGCCGTTAAAAGAGGTTTTTAAAGATAACTTTAAAATCGGGGTTGGTCTTTATGGTAATTCGATTCAGACAGACTCCCTAAACCATGGTGCAATTGCAGAGATCATTAAGTATCACTTTAACAGTACAACCTATACCAATCTGATGAAGCCAAGTTATCTTCTCGACCAACTAGGGAGCGTTAGAAACTACAGCTCAGACAATCCAGAACCTGCTGTAAAATTTGATTCGGTAATTAAGGGTTTGGATTTCTGTCGCGATAACAATCTGCAGATGCGGGGGCATGTCCTTGTGTGGCATGCCCAGACTCCCGATTGGTTTTTCCGCGAAGGCTATCTGCCGACAGCACCTTATGTCGATCGGGAAACAATGCTTTTCCGTATGGAAAGCTACATCCGGCAGGTGCTTGAATTTGTCCAAAGTGAATACCCAGGAGTTATCTATGCTTGGGACGTAGTCAATGAAGCGATAGACAATACACCGGGTTATTACGAAACCCAATCAGGTTTTAATATTCGAACCAAGCACGGTGAGAATCAGGATAATCTGTGGTATAAGATCATCGGTATCGACTATGTGGAAAAAGCCTTTGAATTTGCGCGCAAATATGCAGATCCAGACGTGAAACTATTTTACAACGATTATAATACTTTCCAAACAGCAAGAAGAGAAGCGATTTACCGTTTAGCTTCTCGCTTAAAGGAAAAGGGATTAATTGACGGAATTGGAATGCAGAGTTATATCGGTTTGGACTATCCCGATTTAAATTCATACAAGCAGGCGATTCAGCGGTTTGGTGAATTAGGGTTAGAAATCCATGTCACTGAGCTGTCAATTGATGCAGGCGGCACCAGTCCTGAGCTGTATGAAAGACAGGCTCAGAGATACGGTGATGTCTTTAAGATTTTATTGGATCTCGATGATACCGAAGCCAACATCACCAGCGTCACACTGTTTGGTCTGATGGATCACTATATCCTCTACGATGACGATACGCAGACCAACCGCTTGTTTGACGGCAATCTCCAGCCAAAACCAGCGTTTTATCAAGTGGTTGATCCATCTAAACCCTGGTATATCAACAAGTCGCGCTATGAAGGAGCAGTCAAATTTATTGATGCTGATGGGAATATTTTAGCGCAGCTTGTGCCCGGTGAGTATCGAATCGATTTGACCGAAGCTGTTGAGTTCTGGGTGGCACGGGGTTACATCCTTGAATTATATGAAGGTACAGAAGCGGATCCCAGAATATTTATCGGCAGCGATGACCAAGTTGCCTTTCCTGAAGTTGACCAGGTAGAACGAATTGTAGTTAAGGAAAATACAGAAATAAACTTAGCCTTAAATAAACCAGTAGCGGCCAGCCATCGCGCTGATCGAGCAGAACGGGCTGTTGATGGTCAGGTTCTCAGCAGCTGGACAGTTAATGAAGAGCCACCTTATTGGATCAGTGTTGATTTGGGAGACGAATATCTGCTTACACGCTGGGTTGTCTATCATAGAGGTGGAGGTGGTGTAAGCGCTGATTCAGTCGTTAATGGACCGATAAACACTGCAGATTTTTGTCTGCAGATCAGTACTGATCAAGAAACATGGGCAGATTTGGATGTTGTCGAAGATAATACATTAGGCAGAACCGATCGCAGTATTACCCCTACTAAAGCAAGGTACGTGAGACTTTTGATTACTAGACCAACGTCTTTAGCCTTCAATCGTGAAGCAGTTGTTTACGAATTTGAAGTTTATGGTTTAACTGACTAAACTCATTAGGAACAAGGGGAGGTATAGGTTGTGCGTAAAAAAATTTTAACAGCAGTTATAATGTTAAGCATGATGTTGACCTGCAGCATCTCTGTTTTGGCTCAAGATCTGGCTGTGAATGTTTTAGTGGATTTTTCCCAGGGTTTATCCGGTTGGCGTACATTTGGTTCAGGTAATCTCGAGTTAACGACAGAACAAGCTAGATCTGGACGGGAAAGCCTGAAAATGACCGGTCGGACAGACGGGTGGCATTCAGCAGCTCTAGACGTAGATTCGTTTTTAGCAGATGGAGGTACCTATCAGTTTCGGATTTATGTTCGCCTAGCTTCTGAATCCCAGGAGGAAATTTATGGTCATCTGATTATGGGCGAGAATTTGTACGATGGAGATACAAACTATCACTGGATTTCTGAGGATGTTCTCTTAAGCAGTGATAAATGGGTTTTGATTGAAAGTGAACCATATACCTTTAATGCTCGCGAGGTCAACTCAGCTTGGCTTTATGTGGAGCTAGGTGATCCAACCGCCGATTATTACATTGATGATTTCATGGTTATTGGTGATAAACAGTTTAGAGCGGTTTATCCACGCAGCTTTGAAAGGGACATTCCTCCTTTGAAAGATTTGTTTGTCGATCAGTTTGATTTTGGTGCTGCAACCGCTCCCCGATTCCTGAATGAGCAGGATATCTATGGGGACTTCATCAGCTACCACTATGGGGTGCTTGTAGCAGGTAATGAGATGAAGCCGGATGCTCTCCAGCCTCGAGAAGGTGCATTCAACTGGTGGCGAGCTGATCAATTTGTTCAGTTTGCTGAGCGGCACCAAATGAAAGTAAGGGGTCACACATTGCTGTGGCACAACCAGGTTCCCAATTGGTTCTTTGTTGATCCTGATGATCCAACGCAGCCTGCATCCAGCGAACTGCTGATAGAGAGAATGGAAAACCACATCAAGACAGTTGTGAGTAGATATAAAGGAAAAATCTATTCATGGGACGTAGTAAACGAAGTCTTAAATGACTCTGGTAACATTAGAACTGAAAATGATGGTTCAAAATGGGCTGCGATTGTTGGGGATGTGGATGGAGATGGCTATGTCAGCGATTATATTGAACTAGCGTTCATTTTTGCCCGGGAAGCAGATCCAGATGTCAGATTGATTATTAACGACTACGGCCTTGAGTCAAGAGGTGCAAAACGCACAGGCATGTACAATCTTGTCAAGCGGATGCTGGAAAAAGGTATCCCGGTAGATGGGGTTGGACTGCAGATGCATATCTCTATCTACGGTCCTACAGTTGAGGAAATTGAAGAGACTATCGAGCTGTTTGCTTCGCTCAAAGAGTATAATCCAGATTTTACTGTTGAAGTTACAGAAATGGATATGTCGGTATACCGCTGGATGGAACAGAAGAAAGATATCACTATTGATCTCTTAGAGGAGCAAGCAGAACGCTACGGCCAAATCTTTGAAGTGTTTAGAAGACAGGCTGCCAAAGGAAACTTGAGTTCTGTAGTGCTGTGGGGATTGGGAGACTTTGACAGCTGGTTGGATAACCATCCAATTCAAGGCAGAGGCGACGCAGGGTTACTGTTTGATAGACAGCTGCAGGCTAAGCCAGCCTATTATAAAATCGTGCAGCCTGACAAACCATGGTATGTAACTAAAGCTGAGTATAAAGGTGCGCTGAAATTTTACGATGCGAATGGCATCTTTATCGGCTCACTCCTTCCTGGTGAGTATCATACTGCTGATTTAGATTTCGAACTGGATGCTCTGGAACAGGCTTGGTTGGCTAATGGGTTCATACTTGAAGTGTTTTCTGAAGCAAATCAAAGCGGCATTCCCCAAATTTACGTTGGCAGCGATCAGGTATTCGCACTGCAAGAAAATCAGCTTGGAGAACGGATAGTTATCAGAGAAAATACTGCTCAAAACATTGCTGTTGGTAAGTCAGTCGATGCCAGCCACCGCCAGGATCGCGCTGTTCGGGCAATTGATGGTGAGAGGTATACAAGCTGGAATGTAAGCGATGAACCTCCGTATTGGTTGAGTGTGGATTTAGGCAAACCATATATCTTGACAAATTGGGTTGTGTTCCATCGAGGCAGCGGCGGACTGGGAACAGATCCCCTTGATGGTCCACTCAACACTGCAGATTTTCGTCTCCAGGTCAGTGATGATCAGATTACTTGGCATGATGTGGATGTAGTTGAGGGCAATGTGTTAGCTAGAACCAATCGTGCACTCAGCCCTATAGCAGCTCGATACGTACGCCTATATATCACTAAACCTTCGTCCTTTGATTTTAATAGAGATGCAGTAATATACGAACTGGAGCTCTATGGCTTTGAACTAGAATAAATATAAAACAGCAAATATCTGTAAGATAGGGGGGATTTTTGGAAGTAGGGTTACCAGTCTCGAAGTTAAGGAGTGTCGGTAGGTATCCAGTATAATGCAGATTGATTTGTCAAAATCAGAGGAGGAAATCTTATGCTTAGGAAAAGTACTTTAGCTGTTGTGCTTGCAGCAGCACTGCTTCTGTTTGGTTCTGTAAGTGCTTTTGCATATGTTTCTGATCGGATGGATTTTGGTGAAATTGATTTTGGTGGTGCGACTGTTACATTCTTAGCTCATCAAAATATTCTGGCACAGTTTGAAGAAGGCGGCGAGTTTGCTGGTCGGCTAGAAGAGGCTAAGGAACTGTTTAACATTGGCGATTTTGAACTGCTGGTAGTAGACTGGGGCGAAGTAGGCAATACTGCGCTGGCCCGATTCTTAGCCGGAGAATCTAACTACGATTACTGGAAAGTACCATTTGCATTCTATTGGGGACTTGTATCCAGGGGTGCTCTCTTCCCAGTAAATGAAATTCTGCCTGACACATATTTTGAAAACCTACCAAAAGTTATTCGGGACCGCAATGAACAGTTAGTTTATAAAGGTCAGCTGTTCAACTTCTCTGCGGTCGGCGGCTATGGTCATGCGACTTTTGTGGTCTTTAACCGTGACCTGATTGACTCGGAAGGTTTGGAAGATCCATATGAGCTGTACCGCAATGGCGAATGGACTTTTGAAAAGCTGACTGAAATGGCACGGAAGGTGACCAGAGATACAGACGGCGATGGCATAATCGATCAGTGGGGTTTAAACGACATTGATCCCAAGAACCTGGTTTATGGTTATGGCGGTGCAATCGCCAGGATTGACGAAAATGGCAGAGTTTACTGGGCCCTGGACGAACCAGCATCCATCGCAGGTCTGCGGCAGTGGCAGGAATGGCATATTGTGGACCAGATTGCCAGCGGTGGTGAAAACGAATTTGGTGCAGGTCAAATAGCCTTTGCATTTCTACCGTTCTATGCCATCGGCAGTCATACAAATTGGCCGTTTACCCATGGAATTCTGCCGATGCCTGTAAGTCCCTATAATGATCAGCCAGTTTATCTGCCAGGAGGCAGCGACTGCTCCTTAATCCCAGCGAATTCAGACTATCCCCTTGGCTTGGTGGCCTTGGATAACTTCCTGTGGACCCTGGAAATGTGGGAAACAGATCGTGACAATTGGAATGCTGGCAGAATTGCTGACCGCGAATCTTATGAAATTCTCCTAGAAGCATTCGATAACTGGTGGCCAACAGATTATTACTTTAATTTCTTGGGAGGCCGCTGGGATGGTAACCTGCCATTTGGTAAAGTTTGCGGTGATATCAATGCTGGCATCAGCCCCGCGACTGCTGTAGCTGAAGCTAAGCCTATGGCTCAAACCTTGATTGATGACATGTTTGATCAATAATAAAAAAAGACACTTTGCAGGGTTTCCCCCTCAAAGTGTCTAATTGTTACCTTGAAATTTGTAAAATTTTTCTTTAGGGAGGCAGTGCTGTGTCAAATCAAGTGCAATCTTTGTTTAAAAAGTATGAATCATATTTTCCGATTGGAACATGTGTCAGTCCAAGGGCATTAGAAACCCATAAAGATCTCCTGATTAATCATTTTAACAGTTTAACTTCTGAGAATCATATGAAGTTCGGTCCGCTTCATCCCGAACCAGATCGTTATGACTTTGCAGCAGCTGATCAGCTGGTTGCTTTTGCCAAGGAGCACAACAAATTAGTGAGAGGGCATACGCTTGTATGGCACAATCAAAATGCTCCATGGTTGTTCCGCGATAAAGACGGTAATTTGGTGGACAAAGACACCCTGTTAAACCGCATGAAGGAACATATCAATACAGTCGTACCCCGCTATAAAGACTCTGTATACTGCTGGGACGTGGTTAATGAGGCTGTAGAGGATACTGGTCCCGAAATTTTAAGACAGAAATCTTTATGGCTTGAAATTATTGGACCCGAGTTTATCGAAAAAGCATTTGAATATGCTCATGAAGCCGATCCTAATGCTTTACTGTTTTATAACGATTACAATGAAAGTGATCCAGTAAAAAGAGATAAGATTTATCAGCTGGTTAAGGGCCTAAAAGAGAAAGATATTCCGATTCACGGCGTTGGGATGCAGGCACACTGGAACATTTACGGGCCCTCACTCGATCTAATTCGCGAGGCAATTGAAAAATATGCATCACTGGGTGTGCAGATCCATATAACCGAGATGGATATATCTGTGTTTGAATTCCACGATCGGCGGACAGATTTAACTGAGCCGACAGCAGAAATGATTGAAAAACAAGCAGAACGCTATGAAAGTATTTTCTCTTTATTTAGAGAGTACAAAGATGTTGTTACTAATGTTACTTTATGGGGTGCAGCAGATGATGTAACATGGCTGCATGATTTCCCGGTACGCGGTCGCAAAAATTGGCCTCTGCTGTTTGATATGAATCATAAGCCTAAGTTGGCACTTGAAAGAATTATGCAGTTTTAAGTCCACTAAGGACACAGTGAAAATGGATTATACGGGGTGTTTAAATGGCTCTCTTGGTTAGTCGTTATGAAGATGGAGATTTTAAGTTAGTATATGATGGTGCTGCAGCTGATTTATATGTAGACGATCAGGATTATCCTGGCGTGAAGAGAGCTTTCAGTGACCTGCGGGATGATATCGAAAGAGTTACTGGAGTTCAGCCCACCATTAAACAAGGGATTAGTGAACTATCTGGTCCTGTTGTTATTGCCGGTACGATTGGCCGCAGCGGTCTAATTGATCAGCTGATTAGGGAAGGCAAGCTGGATACAGAAGATATCCAAGGCAAATGGGAATCATATGTAATTCAAATAGTGGCCAATCCGCTGCCAAGTGTCGAGTTTGGTTTGGTGATAGCCGGTAGTGATAAGCGAGGAACAATCTACGGGATCTATGAGATCTCCAGGCAGATAGGTGTATCTCCATGGTATTGGTGGGCTGATGTCACCCCTACTCGCAGGGATGACTTGGTGATCCGCTTAGATAAACCATACAAGCAGGGAGAACCATCAGTTAAATATCGGGGCATTTTCCTGAACAATGAAGCACCAAGTTTGAGTGGATGGGCACGGAAGAAATTTGGCGGCTTCAACCATAAATTTTATGTGAAAATCTTTGAGTTAATTTTAAGGCTGAAGGGTAATTTCCTTTGGCCAGCAATGTGGAAGCCGTCCAGCTTTTACCGGGATGATCCTTTAAACGGGAAATTAGCCGATGAGTATGGAATTGTTATGGGAACTTCGCACCATGAACCAATGACCCGCAGCTGGGCAGAGTGGGAGAGATATGGAGAAGGAGAATGGAATTACAGCACCAATAGGGAAAAACTGCTCAGTTTCTGGAAAGATGGAATTCAGATCAGCAAAGACTATGAAAAGCTGGTTACCATCGGAATGCGTGGTGATGGCGATGAACCAATGATGGAGGATGGTTCCCTGGAGCAGCAGATGGCTGTCATGGAAAGCATTATTCGCGATCAGCGCGCTATCCTAGCTGAAGTGGTAGGCAGAGATGCGCGGGAAATTCCCCAGGTCTTTGCCTTATATAAAGAGGTTCAGGAATTTTGGGAAAATGGGCTGGATGTTCCTGAAGATGTAATGATTCTTTTAGCTAATGATAATTTTGGCAATATCAGAATGCTGCCTAAGGAAGCAGAGAGAAATCGGGCTGGCGGTTATGGGATGTATTATCACTTTGACTATGTGGGTGGTCCGAAGTCCTATCGCTGGTTGGCAACTGTGCCCTTTGCAAAGATTTGGGAACAGATGCGCATGACTTACGACTATGGTGTTGATCGCTTATGGATCGTTAATGTGGGTGATTTAAAAGCCCATGAAGTTCCAACAGAGTTCTTCCTAGACCTTGCTTATGACGTGGAGCGGTGGAATAAAGATAATCTTAGGGAATTTACAAGCCGGTGGGCAGAGCGGGAATTCGGCTCGGAACATGCTGAAAAGATTGGTGAGATCGTTTGGAAGTATATTAAGTACAACGGCAGACGCAAACCAGAACACATTGAGCCGCATACATACAGCCTGCTCCACTATGGTGAGGCAGAGAATGTTCTTGCCCAGTATGATGCCCTTGTGGAAGCGGCTGAAGCAATTTATGAACAGCTGCCGGAAAACAAAAAAGCTGCCTTTTATCAATTGGTGCTCTATCCGGTTCGGGGAAGCCGGAATGTATTGAAACTGAATGTATATACCGGTTTGAATCGGCTGTATGGGGAGCAGGGACGAGCTGCTGCTAACCTATATGCTGATTTAGTTGCCCAGGTTTTCGAGGAAGAGGCAGCAGATACTGATTACTATAACAATACCTTGGCCAATGGAAAGTGGTCAGGCGTGATGATGAACGGACATATCGGCCAGAAGGGATGGCGGATTCCAGAAAGGAATATCATGCCTGAAGTAAAGCGCCTAGACCTTGAACCAGGTTCAGATATGGGTGTGGCAGTGGAAGGTTCGGCAGAGATTTGGTGTGATGATGGTTCTGTTATAACACAGCTGCCCCAGTTTAACAGCCTTACAAAGGATAGGCACTTCCTTGAGGTTTTTAACCGCAGACAGGATCCATTTCAAATTGAACTTATAGTTAGCGATCCATGGATAAAAGTCAGCGGCGATTCTGTTGTTAAAGAACAGCAGCGGTTTTGGGTAGACATAGATTGGCAGCAGGCTCCGAAAGGCTGTTTGACAGGACAGATCGAAATTTTAGGTACAGACAAGAAAATTACCGTAACTATCAAGGCTGTTCATTATGATGAAGACGAGTTTGCCAATTTAGAGCGGATGACCTTTATCGAGACGGATGGATATATCTCCATTGAAGCGGAGCATTACAGCAAAAACGAACCATTTGGCGAAGTGAAATGGGAAAGAATTCCTGATTATGGTCGGACATTATCGTCGATGGCGGTCTTCCCAACTACGAGCCCTGTAATGGATCCTCCAGAAAAATCGCCGTTTTTAGAGTACAGCGTTCTGATTAACACTCCTGGAGAACTGACTGTCACGGTATATACTGCACCAACTAATAATATCGATCGCCGCCGCGGGTTGTGTTATGGGATATCATTTGATGATCAGCCAGTACAGATTGTTGATACATTCCCCAAAGAGAATGATGCGTTTTACACCTCTCCGCTGTGGAGCATCGGGGTAATGGATAATGTAAGAAAAACCATTACCAAACATCAGATCCTAGAACCTGGAGTTCACAAATTAAGATTTTGGATGGTGGATCCTGCAGTTGTACTGCAGAAAATAGTGATTGATACAGGTGGATTAAAGCCAAGTTATTTAGGTCCCCCTGAGAGCTATTTTAAGCGATAGCACAGTTATGATAAGAAACTGTAAAATAATGAGGAGGATGTGACAGAGTTGTATATTCTTTGCTATACTCGCAAACCATTGGATGAACAAATATACGATAAGAAACTTGCTTACTCTATGCACTTAGCTTACAGCACTGATCAAACTCAATTTATCCCACTTCACCACAATTCGGGTGTGCTGTTTGCCAAGGCAACAGAGAATCCAGATGGTACCCTCAACGCAAAAACCTTAAGGAACCCTTATTTATTCCATTTTGCGGATGGCTCTTTTGGTGTGGTAGCGGTACGCACTGATGCAGACGGTGAACCTGATGAGGAGAGCAAAGGTCACGTCCTTCTGTTTAAATCATCCGACTTGCTGCATTATCAAGAGGTTGGATTGATTAATTTGCAGGGTGATGCTTTCGTTTCAGATGTAATCTGCCGCTACGATTCAGAACAGCAGCTTTATGTGATCAATTGGTGTGATCAGGACGGAAATTACTACCGCAACGTTAGTGAAGATTTGCTCCAGAACGCCGATGTATCGAAGCCTGAACCGGCAGAACCGTTTGTTATCGAGTTGATCGCTGCTGATATTGAAGGGGCAGTTCCGCGGAATATGATTCAGGTGTCGGAAGCAGTTGGCGACAGACTGGTTAAGAAATTGACTGTTCCGACCAATGTTAAGATTGAAGTTCCTGAAACGATTCAAGCTTCAACGCCTGAAGAACTGAATTCAGTGAAGGTAAAAGCCCTGTACAGCGATGGGACTGAGGCGTTAAAGGGTGTTAAATGGGACTTGGATCAGATTGACTGGAATACACCGGGCAAGTACCGCATCACTGGTAAAGTGTACCAAGAGCAGTACAATTTCCCGATTGCAGTTAATCGTGCTGATCCCTGCATTATCAAGTGGAACGGTAAATATTATTTCATCGCCACTAATGATGCAGATCATAACCATACCCTTTATATTAGAGAAGCAGACTCGATTCCAGGCTTAGTCGATGCTGAGGAAAAATTAATACTCGACAACAAAACCTATGAGCATATCGGCAACTTTTTATGGGCACCTGAATTTCATGTTATCAATGATGAACTTTATATTTTCTTCGCTGCATCCCCTCACGAGTTTTTCTATATAGAGGCTCATGTAATGAAGCTGCGTCCAGGCGGAGATCCAACCTGTGCAGCGGATTGGTCTGAGCCGAGGCGGGTTGTGCGCAGTGACGGTTCCGAGTTATGCGAGGCAGGGAAGACGATTTCTCTAGACATGACCTGCTTTAAGATCCAGAACGATTATTATGTAATTTGGTCACAGCGCCAGTTCGTGCCGGTTGACCAGGGCGCTTGGCTCTATATAGCTAAGCTTGATCCGGAAAATCCTTGGAGACTCCTTACCGACCCTGTTGTAATCTGCAAGCCGGAATGGGGTTGGGAGAATAATCATGTATTTGTTGTTGAAGGTGCATATCCACTCATGATCGATGATAAGCTCTTTATTACTTACTCAGGGGCACTTGTGGATGCAACCTATAGTGTCGGACTGCTGATTGCAGAAAAAGATGCGGATCTACTGGATCCCAACAGTTGGACTAAAGTTAACTACCCCCTATTGACATCCGCCAGTATTCCTGGAGAATATGGTCCCGGTCATAACTCCTATGTGGTCGATGATAACGGCGTGATTTGGAACGCTTATCACGCTAGACCTGGAGTTAATGGACCAAGAAGCTCAGGTATTCGCCGCGTTCACTTTGACATTGATGGGTATCCGAGATTGGATTTACCCCATGATAAAGATATCAATCCAGCACTCGCGGTTGTATCGGTAGATGTTGTTGTGCCGTAAGTGCTGGAAAGGAGGTGTTGGAGCGGAGCTTCGGTTTCTATAGGTAGTCAAACAAATCATCTCTAATCCAATGATAAGGAGTGATCTAGTGTGAAAGCATTGTTGAGAAGTGTTGTGCTGATTATGATGCTGGTAGTTGCTCTGGCAGTGGGCGTCAGCGCAGCTGAAGTAGTGCTCTATCCCATCGAAGATTCATATGTAAAAGATGGCGGCGATGCAGCTACTAATTTCGGAGCTTCCGAGCAGCTGCAGTTGAAGTATGAATCAGAGCGGGAAGGTTTTACCCGGGTCATTTTCCTTAAGTTTGACATCAGCGAAATTGAATCAGTTGAAAAGGCTACTTTAAGACTGTTCCTCGAGTTCAACGATGTTTTGGAATTCAAGACTCTTGCTTTTTATGACATTACTGGCCAAGAATGGTCAGAGGCAGAGATCACTTGGGAGAACGCTCCTTTAGAGGGCGGCACCCACATTAGAGATGCGTACACAGACAACTTCTCTAACGTATGGCTGAATGTTAATATAACTGATATGGTCAGGAAACATGTTGAGGCCGGCACTAAAGTGATTTCCATCCGGATCAACCACAGAGATGACCATTGGGGCGGCACCATTTTCGCTCCAAGTAAAGAAGCTCCAGCAAATAATCCTGAGCTGGTAATTGTTCAATAACAGCAGTTTACCTTAAAAAATTTTCCAGGAGTGATCTGCATGAAAAAAGTGTTGAAAAGTACTCTGATGATGATGCTGTTCGTGATTGTATTAGCAGTGGGTGTCAGCGCAGCTGAAGTAGTGCTCTATCCGATTGAAGATGCTTACGTAAGAGATGGCGGCGATGCTGCTACTAATTTTGGAGCTTCAGAACAGCTGCAGCTGAAGTACGACGCAAATTCTGAAGGTTTTACTCGGGTTATCTTCCTTAAGTTCGACATCAGCGAAATCGAATCAGTTGAAAAGGCTACTTTAAGACTGTTCCTCGAGTTCAACGATGTTTTGGAATTCAAGACTCTTGCTTTTTATGACATTACTGGCCAAGAATGGTCAGAGGCAGAGATCACTTGGGAGAACG
>FZPS01000187.1_pt37 | contig 39565 bp, 40 predicted proteins | sample 1817821 | NCBI WGS metagenome assembly FZPS01 (sample SAMEA104158645, study PRJEB21678) | metagenome | place: Germany | collected 2015-04-21 | reverse complement strand
GCTGATCACATAACTTGATTTTATCTAATTTATTTTATGAAGCGATACTGAGGGTGCGTTGAAATTATACCAAATAAAGAGAGAAATAAAAAAACAAAAATATCTCCCACAAAAACTTGACTCAGTCTTTTTAATATAGTGGATTGCAGATAGAATTCATTAATGATATAAAGAGAATAGCAATATAGCAAAATATAGTGGACTTCGCGATAATTTATCTGAATCCAGCAAGTCAAAGTTCATAGATTATTCTGTTATCATTCGTATCCTACAGAACAAAGCAAGAAAAGTCGGGAAGACGAAGAGTGGTAGTATTAAAATAGATTTGCAGTCAATAAGGAGTGATGATATGAGCACTTGGACAGAAGGCTTGCAAAATGCTATTGAGTATATGGAAAACAATCTTACTGAGAATATTAAAGTAAAAGATATTGCTGATAAAGCCTACGTATCAGAGTTCCATTTTCAGCGAATTTTTTCAATGTTGTGTGGATTTAGCGTTGCAGAATATATGCGTAACAGAAGATTAGCATTAGCAGCAAGAGATCTTATCAGAAGTAATGCAAGAGTCATTGATATTGCGATAAAATATGGTTACGATTCACCTGATAGTTTTGCAAGGGCCTTTACGAAGTTTCATGGTATCACACCATCTGCTGCAAAGGAAAAAGGTGCATTATTACGTGACTTTGCACCGCTTAAAATAATATTATCATTGGAAGGTGGAACGCTAATGGATTATCGAATTGAAGAAAAAGCTGCATTTACTGTAATGGGGAAAAAAAGAAGCTTTAATATGGAAACCTCTTATCAAGAGATTCCGAAGTTTTGGGAAGAACATTTAAGTGGTGAAGGAAAAGAGCTTGTTGCTGGTATGTTTGGACTTTGTATCGATTCGGATGGATCGAACTTTGATTATCTTATTGCAGATAATTATTTACCGTGGCAAGAAGTCCCGGAGGGCTATGAAACTAGAACTCTCCCTGCAGGGACATGGGCAGTATTTCCTTGTACATTGGAGACATTACAGGACGTAAATACGAAAATGTGGCAGGAATGGTTGCCGAACGTTAAGGAATATAAGCTTGGTGGGAACTATAATATTGAATTGTATGCACCACCTAGTGGAGAAAATAATAATGAGCTTTATTGCGAAATATGGCTTCCAATCGAAAAGGCTTAGTTTATCAAGTTATAAAAGCTGAATTTGAACAAGGAGTGAGCAGATTGACTCTTAATCTGCTCACTCCTTAATTATTTCTGTCTGTTGTTTAATTTACCGTGTTAATTGGCTGATTGTTAATAAATGCTTTGATGTTATCGCTTAATAGATGAATGAGCCGTTGTCTTGACTCAAAAGTTTTCCAACCAATATGTGGTGTAAGAATGACATTATCCATCGAGAATAAAGGATTATCCAATCGTGGCGGTTCTGGATCTTGAACATCTAAGCCTGCCCCAGCAATCATTTTTTTGTAGAGTTTCGATTAAATCCGTTTCTTTAATAATCGCTCCTCTTGCTGTATTGATGATAAAAGCTGTTGGTTTCATTAATTTTAATTTGTTAATATCAATTAAATGTTTTGTCGCATCTGTAAGCGGACAATGAATTGAAACAAAATCGCTCTGCTTTAATAAATCCTCTAGTGATGCTGATTTTACTCTTGAGTTATCAAATTTCTTTGGCGTGCGACTATAGGTGAGCACGTTCATGCCTAATGCACGAGCAATTTTTATCACTTGTTTTCCAATTGCTCCTGTGCCAATCAGACCAAGTGTTTTATTTTGTAATTCAAAATGAGGGACTTGAAGATGATTGGTAAAATTCGAGAAATCCTTTCTTTCGATCATTTTTTGTTGTTGCACGATCGAAGAACTTAAATTTAACATCAATGTGATCGCCAACTGGGCAACGGCTTCGGTACTGTATCCTGGAATGTTACAAACCCGGATTCCCTTATTTGTAGCCGCTTGAAGATCGATGTTATTATAGCCAGTACCTGCTTCGCAAATCAGTTTTACCGAGGATGGGAATTGGTCGATTAACTCTTTAGAAAGGGGTATTTCCTTCGTTATAATCACATTTTGATTGGCCACATTTTTTAATATCTCATCATGCTGACTATCATCATACATTGTGAAAGTCCCAATGTTCTTTAATGATGAGAAATCAATTTCGTGGTCAAAATTTATACTTGCTGCATTTTAAAAAACAATCTTATTCATCTTTACCTCCAAATTATTCAAGTGTTTCACTATATAATTATATAGTTGAACTTAATCTTTAACGATTATTCTTTTAGCGATCGCTCTTTCGGGATAAAGCTCCATTATATCACCATCAATCCAAACTTCGACTAGATCACCAGGATTAAATTCATCCTTATTACCATATGTCAGCTCAATTAATCCAAGGCTTTCTCTTTCTCCCATGACATCTTCATTTTGCAATTTTGTAACTGATTCGTTTTTGATTTCATCGTATTCATCAAGGGTAAGGTTTCTTGCTAGTGTTATTCCGTGTTCATTTGCTTCTAACACAATACCCTCAAAACAAGCCTGCTCCTCATCATTTGTCAAAATGGGTTCAATTTCATCTACATGGTCATTGCTAGCATAATTACACGCGGATAACAACCCAATCAATATGACCATGAATAAAACAGTAGACTTATTAATCAAGCTAATCCTTCCTTTCTGTGATAATCTGATCCAATTCTGATCTGCCTCTATAGTACAATCGCACACTTTTGTTTCAAATGTAACATAATAAGGATATGAACGATTATATCCGTGGAATAAAGAGCTAAATCCATTTGTCAGCTTTGTATGTGTCTTTAATTTACACTCTATTCAGTTTTATTTGCAAGCTGATGATTCTTCGCAACCGATAAATTCAAATAAATGGGGGAGATAAAATTGAAGATTTTAATTTTAGGTGCTGCAGGTCAAATAGCTCAGATGCTTTGACAGAGGATGTTAGATGAAACAGACCATTCATTAGTCCTTTATGCTAGACATGCTTATCAATGTTAGATGTTAATCGCGAAACCATTATCTCTGGCGAATTCTGAAGAGTCTGCGTTAATCTGCGGAACTGTTGAAAATTCAGGTTTAGCGTACACCATGCATTTGTAGCAATCTCACTTGTTGTATCGTCTCTTATGATCGATGTAATTACTTTGATATCTGTACAGGAGCGTACGAAGGAAATTGGTATTCTTCGAGCAATTGGTGGCTCAAAGTCCGACGTATCGAGTATGTTTAATGCAAAAACTGTCATTATAGGTTTTGCATCTGGTTTACTATGGGTTACCGTTACTTATTTCTTGTGTATCCCAATTAATATGATTCTCCATCAAGTAACTGGAATCGAAGGGCTTAATCTCTTTTTACCTACTAATAAAAAACATCAATTATGGCTGAGGCAAAGAACAGCAAAAAAGACAAAGGAATTCAGTTGCTACTGGATTCCTCTGTCTTATCACTGTATTAAATTTAAAAACTGTTGGGTTCTATCCTTTTGTGGTTTTGTAAAAATATCATTAGGTTTACCCTTTTCAACAATGACACCTTGGTCGATAAAAATAATCTCATTAGCGACTTCTTTAGCAAAATTCATCTCATGAGTAACCACAATCATTGTCATACCATCTTCTGCTAATTCTTTCATAACTTTTAACACATCGTGGACAAGCTCTGGATCAAGAGCTGAAGTTGGTTCATCAAAAAGCATAACTTTAGGATCCATTGCTAGTGACCGAGCGATTGCGACCCGTTGTTCTTGTCCTCCAGATAATTGAGCTGGATAGGAGTCTTTGTAAGAAAGTAGCCCAACTTTTTCTAAAAGTTGTTCACCAATTATTACTGCTTCAGCCTTTGGCATTCTTTTTACTGTGATTAATCCTTCGATAACATTTTCAATCGCTGTTAAGTGTGGGAAAAGAGCGTAACTTTGAAAGACCATTCCAGTTTGTCGTCGTAACTTCAGAACTTCGTTTTCTGAAACGCGTTTAGAGAAATCTACCTCTAATCCATCGATATTTACAATCCCATGAGTGGCTATTTCCAATCCATTGATACAGCGTAATAAAGTTGATTTTCCAGAACCAGATGCTCCAATAATAACAATAACCTTTCCTGTCGCTATCTCTAAATCTACATCTTTAATCACTTCTAATTGATCAAATGATTTTCGCAATCCAGTGATCTTAATCATGTAATCCCCCCGGATCTTCCAATATGTCGCTCAAGCCTATCTTCAACTTTTCCTTGGATGATTGATAGAATAAAGCAAATAATCCAATAAATTAGAGCAGAAATGCAGTAAACAAACAGAAACTCATAGTTTGTAGCTGCAATTTCTTGCGCCCGCCGGAACATTTCAGTCACTAAAATGAGCGATGCAAGTGAAGTATCCTTTACTAATCCAATAAAAGAATTTGATAAAGGTGGTATAGATACTCTCGCGGCTTGTGGAAGTATAATTCTTCTAAGCGCCTGACTGCGCGTCATTCCAACAGAATAAGCAGCTTCCCACTGAACCTTCGAAATTGATAATATAGCAGCACGGATAATTTCAGATGTATAAGCACCTATATTTAGCGAAAACCCAATTATTGCTGAAGGTAGGGGATCAATTGTTAATCCGATTGTCGGTAATCCATAAAAGATAATAAAGAGCTGAACTAGTAATGGCGTGCCTCGAAATAAGGAAACATAAAATCGAGCGATATATTGCAAAAGTCTATTTCCAAAGATTCTTGATATAGCGGTCAAAAAGGCAAAAATAAGTCCAATTGAGAATGTTACAATTGTTAGCGGAATTGTGTACTTAATTGCACCTTCAAGTAGTGGAATAAATGAATGTTGCATAATTCTCATTAGTTTTTCTACTCGTTCAGGATTTTGAAAAATTGAATTAAGAAACATCTTCGCCAAACCATTTTTCTGAGATTTTCTTCAGAGTTCCATCCTCTCGCATCTCATTTAAGATCTTATTAAATTCTTCAACAAGCTCCTCATTCCCTTGTCGAAATGTAAATGCATTTTCTGATGCGTCACTTGCTTCATCAACAATTACAATCGGAGCATCTGGTCGCTGTTGTAAGAAGTCAAGGGCGGATATTTTGTCATTGAAAGTTCCTTCTACTCGCTTAGATATAACGAGGTCAATCGCTTGATTAAATCCATCTACCTTTTCAAGCTCAGCCCCGTACGATTCCGCTAGGCTTGCATAGTTACTTGTTAAGGTTTGAGCAGATTTTTTACCATCAATGTCAGCAAAACTGTTGATATCCTCATTATCTTCATGAATTAATAAAACAGCATTTGACCGGGTATATGGCTCTGAAAAATCATATTTTTCTAATCGCTCTTCATTGATCCCGACTTGATTTGCGATAACGTCAAAACGTTTAGCATCTAAACCTGCAAAAATTGCATCCCATTGTGTTTCATGAAATTTAGCTTCAACACCTAATCGATCAGCAATCTCTGTAATAATTTCAATATCATAGCCTGTTAAATCTCCTGAGTCATCGTGAAATGAAAAAGGTGCGTATGTTCCTTCTGTTCCAATATTTAGTACACCAGCTTCTTTAATTTCTTCTAGCAAATTACTACTCTCATCAGTTGGTGTGTCAGCGTCAGTATTTTGCTCAGAACAAGCCGCCAGCACCGTAATTAATACAAGTAATACAGATAAAAATATTTTTCTCATTAATTAATCCCACCATTCCTATATGTTTATTACATATTAGTTTAATTATTTTCTATTGTCAACTTAAATATTAAGCAAAAATTTAGGTTCCATTTAAATTCAATGAATATAAGGGAATATTCAATATATATTGACAAATCTAATTATTTGAAATAATCTTAAATTATATAATTCATATTAATATGATGCGAATACAAGGAGATTGATAGAGATGAAATTGAAGACAAGATTAATACATGCCGGAGAAGAGGAAGATTCATCTACTGGTGCAGTAACAGTACCTATTTATCAGGTAAGCACATTTAAACAAGAAACTGTTGACTCAAATAAAGGTTATGATTATTCCCGTGCAGGTAATCCAACAAGAGCTGCCGTGGAACGTTATATTGCTAATATCGAAGGCGCAAAATATGGTTACGCATTTTCTTCTGGTCTAGCAGCACTTTCTACGATTTTAATGACATTTAATGCTGGAGATCACTTTATTGTGAGTAATGATGTATATGGTGGAACATTTAGATTATTAAACCAGGTCTTTAATCGTTTAAATTTAACGTCAACATTTGTTGATGCAACTGATCAAGATAAGATAAGAAAAGAAATTAGGCCTAATACTAAAGCTGTCTTTATTGAGACACCAGGAAATCCTCTATTTAAAGTGATTGATATTAACAAATTATCAAAGCTTACCAAAGAAAATAATTTGCGATTAATTGTCGATAATACATTTTTGACCCCCTATTGGCAAAACCCGTTAAGTTTAGGTGCAGATATTGTCTTTCATAGTGCGACAAAATATTTAGGTGGACATAGTGATGTCTTGGCTGGAGTTATCGCCATTAATGACAGTCAATTAGCTGAAGAAATCAATCTTGTTCAAAAAGCTGTCGGAGCAGTTCTTGGACCACAAGACTCTTATTTATTATTAAGAGGAATGAAGACGCTCGGGATTCGAATGGAAGAGCATGAGAAAAATGCAAGGGAGATTGCAAAATGGCTCGATAACCATCCGAAAGTTAAAAAAGTATATTATCCAGGATTAAAAACACATCCTGGTCATGAATTATCAAAAAAACAAGCTCGCGGATTTGGTGGTATCCTTTCTTTTGAAATCAAAGACAAGGAACGGATTGATGATATTTTATCACGATTTAAAATTTTTAAATTAGCTGTTAGTCTTGGAGCAGTTGAAAGTCTTGTCTCTGTTCCTGCTAAAATGACACATGCAACTCTACCTAAAGAATTACAAGATGAATTAGGTATCTCTGATGGATTAATCAGAATTTCAATTGGAATTGAAGATGTTGAAGATTTAATTGAAGATTTAGAAGTAGCATTGCAGTAAAAAGAAGCAAATCATTTAAATACAGATATGAGAGAATCTATTTTGAAGGAATAACTTCTAGTATCTTATTAAATGGTAGCACTATAAATAATGAGCCGATAATTTGAGGAAAAGAAAATTCATATGATTAACTTAGTAAGTGTCAAATAATCCCCAGTCGTTTTAGCTGGGGATTATTTGACGTATATTTATATAAATCAGCTAAAATCATATCAAAAGTTAAGAATACTTTAAGAAATTCATTCACTAATTAATAAGAATTGGTTGGTATGATCAATTTAACCTTCAGATTAACAAGGGGGGAGAGGATGGCATTCACTTCAAATTGCCTGAATTGACTTAGTTGAATTGTGATACAATTTGAAGAGAAGCAAATTGGATAAATGTTACTGTGAAGAGGTGGGCGGAATGAATATTTTAGTATGTGATGACGATAAGGAAATTGCTGATGCAATTAAGATCTATTTAGAGAATGAGGGATTTAACGTCTTCAAAGCGGCAAATGGATTAGAAGCAATTGAAGAGCTTAATAAACATGAGATTCATTTAATCATTATGGATATTATGATGCCTAAAATGGATGGTATACAAGCAACTATGAAAATTAGAGAAGAGTATCATATTCCATTAATTATGCTGTCAGCAAAATCTGAAGACTATGATAAAATTCTTGGGCTTAATATCGGCGCAGATGATTATGTAACAAAACCATTTAACCCACTTGAATTAATTGCGCGTGTCAAATCACAGTTAAGGAGATATACATCTCTTGGAAGCATAGAAACTAAACAACATGTCTATCAAACCGGTGGGTTGATATTAGATGATGAACAAAAATTAGTTACCGTTGATGGTGAGTCAGTTCATTTGACTCCAGTGCAATACAAAATATTACGGTTATTGATGATGAATGTTGGCAAAGTCTACTCAATCGATCAAATTTACGAAAAGGTGTGGAATGAGCCTTCTTTTCAGCCAGAGAATACAGTAGCCGTACATATTCGCAAAATTAGAGAAAAAATCGAGATTAATCCAAAAGAACCAAAATATTTAAAGGTGGTGTGGGGTGTTGGATACAAAATTGAAAAAATTTAGCCACTCAATTTTTGTCAGAACAGTTGTGTTTATTTTAATGCTTGTTGGTGTTGCAGGTTCAATCATATCAGCACTTAATATTTATGACATTACGGATGGCAATCTAGAGGTAATTGTAGAGGATAGTTATCTTGAGAGTCATTCTTTTAAATTAGATTATAACAATACAATTTATCAGCTTGCTGATCTAATTGATGTTTATAAGAGTAAGGATCATATTTTAGCTGGAAATACACTTAAACATAGAGGATCCGATTATGAATTAGATGAATATACCGAAGAATTTAAGCAAGAGTTAATTAATTATGATTTAGAGGATTATAATCGGATCTTAAACAAACTTAATAAGCATGATGGAATTATCTATTATGCGACAGATGGAAAGCACACATTTACGAATACTAAACAAACAGAAAAATCACAGTTCAAGCAATATCCAGCTTATTATATTAGTGAAGATTATGATTGGGAAATGTATCCACAAAAATTAGAACATGACTTTTATTCATTTGGATTCCCATCGATATATCGATCTTCAGTTCCGCTAGATACTAAAATATTTGTAGGTTATACAAAAGACTATCTCGACACGATCTCAAGCGACTGGGTTGAGAAAAAGACAGAGACAACTGATCAAATCTATTATTTCTTTGGCTATGTGATCACATTTTTTATTAGTCTAATTTATCTAACTGTTACAGCAGGTAGGACTTCTTTCAAGGATAAGGAAGTTGAGATGAATGTGATTGATAAATTATACGTTGATCTTAATTTAATTTCAATATTTACAATTTTAACCTTTTGGGTATTAGGTGTAAATGAAATTCTTTCTTACTATTTGAGCACAGCAGAATGGGCATTACCTGCTATTACTATACCGACAGTATCAATCTTAACGGTGTTATTTTTATCAGTCGTTAAGCATTTAAAAAACAGGACATTTATTAAGCATACTTTACTATATACTGTGTGCCATTCGATTTACCGATTTGTGAAGGCTATTTTCGATAATGGTAGCTTAGGTATGAAAGTTACGATAATTGTTATTTTATATCCATTAGTAACTGTTGCATCGTTAGTCTTTTTACCAATCACTATTAGCATTGCAGTTTGGCTGGCACTCAAGCAAGTTAACGCATTTAATAAAATTCAAGAGGGTGCCAAGTTGATGAGAGACGGGAACCTTCATCATCAAATTAATATTGATGGTATCGGAGAATTAGCAACACTTGCTACAAATATTAATGGGATTAATGATAACTTTAAACAAGCTGTCCATAACGAAATAAAAAATGAACGTATGAAAACAGAACTGATCACAAATGTATCGCATGATATTAGAACACCATTAACATCACTTATCACCTATACAGATTTACTAAAAACAGAGACGGATCCAGAGAAGATGAAGGAGTATATTGATATCCTTGACCAAAAATCAAAACGATTGAAAGTATTGACAGATGACTTGTTTGCAGCTGCCAAGGCTTCAAGTGGTGATATTCCTGTTGAGTTACAGACAATTGATGTTGTTGCATTAGTTAATCAAGGAATTGGTGAAGTGAGCGAACAGATTTCAGAAAAGAATTTTGTCTTCAAGCTTAATTATCAAGAAGAGAGTATGTATGTTCATGCAGATGGCAAGCTACTATGGCGTTCTGTTGAAAATATTTTATCTAATATTTTCAACTATGGATTAGAGAGATCAAGAGTTTATATTGATATCACTTATGAAGTTGATCAAGTACTGATTAGCTTTAAGAACATCTCTAAATATGAGCTCAACATCAGTGAAGACGAGCTTATGGAACGTTTCAAGCGTGGGGATGAATCAAGATCTAGCCAAGGTAGTGGACTCGGATTATCGATCACAAAAAGCTTGATTGAGAATCAAAACGGGGAATTTAAGGTTAGTATCGATGGTGATTTATTTAAGTCAATGATTTACTTGCCAAGGTCGGAAAAAAGCTACTCAACAAACAGTAGTCAAGAGTGATAAATGGATCAAGAGAGGAGGGCACGGTCATGTATGAGACAATTGAAGATATTCATGTAGATTTTACGAATTACTATCACGAGCATTATCAAGAAATGTATTATGTGGCGAAGCAGATCGTTCATAATCATTATAGTGCTGAAGATGTTGTGCAAGAAGCTTATATTAAAGCTTATAGAAACTACAATCATTTAATTGAAAAATCAAAATGTCGTGCCTGGCTACGCACCATAGTGATTCGTACAGCAATTGATTATTACCGTAAGCAGAATAGATACGATATATTATCAGTTGAGGAAGGTACAGAAATCGGGCAAGTGCTCCATTGTCCTAACAGCTCTGTTCAAGAGAAAATATACTGGCAGCTTGAATTTGAAAAAGTATTAGCCAAAATTGAAACTTTACCTAAAAGTATGCAATCAGTCTTAAAAATAAAAATGGCCACTGATGAAAATGATCAGTATATTGCTGATCAATTAAATATTTCTTTATCAGCAGTAAAAACACGATTGCACCGTGCAAGAAAATTGTTAAAGCTAAACTGGGCAATGATGTAAGTTTTTTTAAAAAATCCATATGAATATTTATGATAGGTTCTGTTGGCGATTAAATATCATCTCAATTCACATGGTTTTTAACGTTAGTTAGAAAAAAGTTTTCATATATTTGCAATGGTCAAATTTGTTGTATAATATGATCATAAGTAACAGCTTAGAAAAATGATAGAGATTAACTATCCTAAAAGTTTGGAGCTGAATGTATGGATTATAACGAATACGAAAGATTGTGCGAATTACAACGGGAGACAAATAAAAAGTATCTAACTATTTTTGAAAATGACTTAACGCAAGCTGGTTTAAAGGAAAAAACAATCAAAAATCATTTGTTTAATGTTGATCTTTATATTAATGAATATCTTTTGAGAATAGAGCCATTGGAAATACAACACGGATGCGATTATGAACTTGATACGTTTTTAGGAGATTTTTTTATCCGTAAGTGCACGTGGTCAACACCTGGAACGATTAAATCAACTGCGGCAAGCATAAAAAAATTTTATAAGTCTATGAATGAACATGGATATGTTGATAAAGAAAGTTATCAAGAATTGTGCAATGTCATTAAAGAAGGCATGGAGATGTGGCAGGAAGATTGTGAAGCTTATAATAATTTCTGATCAACCGATTTCTTTAGTATTTGATGAAGATGATTGAATAGGAGTTGAGTAGTAATGACCAAAGAAGCATTGTTGATCGTTGATATGAGTAATGATTTTATTGCAGATGATGGGACGCTAACCGTAGGTAAGGCGGGTCAGGAAATTGTGCCTTACATTAAAGATTTAGCTGAAAAATTTTTGGCAGAAGGTAAACTCGTCGTTATATCTATGGATGCACATCAACCAGATGATTCTCACTTTGACCTTTGGCCGGTTCATAATGTTGTTGAGACAGAAGGCCAACAATTATACGGTGATTTAAACGACTGGTATCAGGAACATAAGCATCATGAGCATGTGATTTATGATCCGAAAACGGACTATAATGCCTTTTTCCAAACCGGTTTGGCTGATCGACTAAGAAAAGCAGGTGTAGAGAAAGTTCATACAGTGGGTGTTACGACAGATATTTGTGTTTTTTTAACAACAGCGGGTGCTGATGCGGAAGGGTTTAAAACAGCTACCCACAAGCGTGGTGTTGCTACATTTACCGATCTTGGCGATAAAATTTTAGAACATATGGAGCGCTGCTTCCATACCGAGATTATTGAGTAATTTAGATTATTATTCACAATCATTATAAGAGGAGTGAGCTTGATGTTAAGCTCGCTCCTCTATTTTTTTCAACTATATTTTATATGGTCTTGGATGGTTCCGTCTTGCTTGTGAATAATGACAGCTGTTTGTTTATTGTTTGCAATTTCCTTTGCCCGCTTAATCGCCTCTTCTTTTGTCGTAAAAACATTTGACGGTTGTTTTGCATCTTCTGCTTTAACGGCCCAACCATCCTTATGTGGAATGACGTGCTCACCGTTATCGATTAACTCTGGATTGTTTGAGATACGGTCACTATCGGAGTCTCTTAAATCTTTGTCGCTCATTTGAATCACTTGATTGATTTCAGTTTTCGAAGCATTATCGTACCATTTTTTTGCTTGTTCTGTGGCAATTGGAATTGCTTGCCCTTCTTTATACCCGTCTTCTACCATTGCATTTGCGATATCTATTGCTTTTTTGCGAATCGCAATATCTAGGTTTTTAAGTGAATCGGGATAATCATTTGTATCCCAAGGCATTTGATTTCGACCACCTTTCCATTTTGTTTACATTTATCTTTAACCGAATTTTTAAGATGCTAATCATTTTACTAAGTGAATCACTAAAAATGAATCTATCTTACTATTAAAATTCCAAACATATAGACATGCTTCATGATTATTAGTATATTTAAGATAGCAATAATCTACAAAGCATCCATTATTTTTACTGTTTCCTATCGTAATTTGTCAGAAGTTAATCAACTAGCATGCATTTTTTGTATAGGAAAGGGGCTTGAGCAAAAACTGAAAATAGACTATTAGATTGTAACGATCAAGGGCACTTTTATCTTTAATGAGGGTGGTGTTTTCAATTAATCATTATGATAAATATGAAGCTTTTAATGTGAAGTCAATTATTCAATTTGTGAATAAAGCACAATTGTCTGTTTGGTTTTGGGATGTTAAAAAGCACAACTTCACCTTTCTGTCTGATCAATTATTAGATAAGGTCAAAAAAGCGGCTGGTAGTACGATGAGTAGAAATGAAGTTATCCGCTTATTTGAGAAACATGGATCCATTGATATGAAAAATATTGCTAGAGAGTTAGCACAAGATCGTGAAGCATGTTATCCTCATTGCATCAGTCTCTCGAATGGTCACTCTATATGGCTCGATACGAAAATGATCGGTATAAAAGATAAGGATAACCGACTTGTCCTAATCATTGGGTTTATTAAAGACGAGCAAGAAGCTGGTCTAATTCAAGATAACAATACTATGATTTCAAATGACAGTTTTACTGGATTGCCTAACTTATCGGATGGATGGAAAGCAATTGAAAGACTAATCAACCAGAGTGGACAAAAAAAAGAAGAAATTTGCTCTAGTTAAAGTAGTTGTTTCAAATTTTCCGAATCTTCTGATTACATTTGGTAATGATATTGCACATCAAGTATTATATGAAGTCTCTCATAGGTTAACTAAATATATGGATAATAAAGGACTAGCTTTTCACTCATATACTGACGTCTGGTATCTAGTATTTTATAGTGTAAGAAATATTGAAAAAGTTGTAGAGAAGATGATGGGAATCTTACAAAATCCAATAAATATCGACGACGAAAAGGTTCACCTCATTATTAATGTCGGTATGACTCGATATCCTGATCATGGCATCAATGTTGAGGAATTAATGAAACATACGATGATAGCAACTTTATCTGCAGTTAAACATGGTCCTGGTGGGAAAGATATTTATACAGAAGAAGAGAATATTGCTCTTTTAAAAAAAGCTCAACTAAGACAAGATTTATTTGAATGTATTCAAAAAAATGAACTTTATTTAGAATACCAACCTAAAGTATGTGTAAAATCTTTGGCTGTGACAGGGGCAGAAGCATTGATTCGTTGGCAACATCCAATTTGGGGCAATGTCTCACCTGCTGAGTTTATTCCGCTTATAAAAGAAATTGGTTTAGAAGAAAATCTAACGTTATTTGTTATTGATGAAGCTGTTAAGCAACTCAAACAGTGGCAAAAAGCAGGCATTTCGTCACCAAAGCTTTCGATTAACTTATCACCAGAATGCCTATTACTCCCCGGATTATATAGTTATCTAAAAAGTATTCTGAAAAAATATAAAGTGTCACCAAAACAATTGGAGATAGAAATTACGGAAGATGTTAAATTAAAGTATAATGCAACTATCTTGAATACGTTAGCTAAAATACAAGATCTAGGTATTAATATTGCTTTAGATGATATGGGGGAAGGCTTCTCATCTCTTTATGATTTAGTTAATTACAAAATTGATACGCTTAAAATTGATCGCCGCGCAATAGATGAACTTGAGAATTGTAATTCACAGAGAACGATTATTAAGGGTCTATTGGATATTTGTGATGAATTGGGAATTAAAACAGTTGTAGAAGGTGTTGAGAGGAAAGCTCAATTTGATGTTCTGAGAGAAATGGATTGCGATGAAATTCAAGGCTTCTATTTCAGTCCATCTATATCTAGTCAGGAGATGGAAAAGTGGTTTCAGATGAGCTATGCAATACCGAGCACGCAATCTGATGTTAGGCAAATTGAGCGTCGTAAATATTTTCGTGTCAAGTTACCTCATTCATTATATGCGGAAATGAGGATTTTAACAATTCGTGATAAGGAAATTAATTTGGAGCGAGATACAGTTATTTTAGTACAAAATATCGGTCCGGGTGGATTAATGTTTTATAGTTATCTCCAGCTTCCTGTTAACGTTTTGATCATCTATCAATTTGAAATGGATATTCTCGGTTCTCAATTTAGTTTTGCTGGGAAAATTGTTTGGCATAATGAACATCGCAAGGGTATTTACGCTCACGGAGTTGAATTTCAAATTAATGAAGCCGAACGGGAAAGATTAACATCTGCTTTATTTAAGTTATCGGCACTTGTCAGGGATAAGCCTACTTATACAGATAACAGCATTCTTGAAGATGATCCTGTTTTGTATTTAAGAAAATTAAATGTTAAAAGAAAAGTATAATTGAAGCAACGTATAAAATTTATTATAACAATGGGAATTTATCAAGCAGCCACCACCTTAAGTATACCTGGTGATGGCTGCCTTATTTAATGATAACGTGTAGATTATCTCCGATAAGATTTACAACAATTTCATTGGCTCACAATATTTATTGGTTGATTACCTAGAAAGGCTTCGATGTTATCTGCTAAAATTTGAACTAATCTTTGTCTGGATTCAATGGTTTTCCACCCTATGTGAGGTGTTAGTATAACATTATCCATTGAGAATAAAGGATTGTCTAATTGAGGTGGTTCAGGGTCTTGAACATCTAATCCGGCACCAGCAATCATTCCTGCTTCTAATGCTTCGATTAAATCAGTTTCTTTAATGATTGCCCCCCTTGCTGTGTTAATAATAAAAGCTGTTGACTTCATTAATTTGAAACTTTCAATATCGATCAGATGTTTTGTCTCATCAGTAAGTGGACAATGGATTGACACAAAGTCACTCTGTTTTAATAATTCTTCAAGTGAGACTGATTTAATGCTCGGATCATCGAATTTTCTCGGAGTACGGCTATAGGTTAGTACATCCATACCTAGTGCACGAGCAATTTTAATCACTTGTTTACCAATTGTGCCTGTGCCAATTAGCCCGAGTGTTTTATTTTGGATTTCTAGATGTGGAACTTGAAGATGATGAGTGAAATTACTGAAATCATCTCTTGCAAGCATTTTTAGTTGTTTGGCTAGTGAAGAACTTAAGTTCAACATAAACGTAATTGCCAACTGAGCAACCGCTTCGGTACTATATCCAGGGACATTACAAACTTGAATCCCCTTACTTGTGGCAGCTTTCAGATCGATGTTGTTGTAACCTGTTCCTGCTTCACAAATCAATTTTACTGATGATGGTAATTGTTCGATTAATTCTTTTGGAAATGGTAACTCTTTCGTTATAAGAATCGTCTGGTCTGTAACCTTTTCTAAAATGTCTGCTTGACTACTAACATCGTATTTTGAAAAAGTCCCGAGCTTTGCTAGTGGCGAAAAATCAAGCTGATTATCAAAATCAATGCTCGAAGTATTTAAAAATGCAATCTTATTCATAGAAACCTCCTGCATAGCAATATATTTATTACTCATTATATCGGCGCCGTTGTTATTTGTAAATTTATCGAGATACATTGAATGCACAAGTAATATACAAGCTAATCATTTTAGCTTGGTTAAAGCTTTCATGTATAATGAAGAAAATTATTGAGTGGAGGCGGGAGTAATGAGCATTTATAATATTGAAGTCGTTCGCGAAGATGGCGAGCAATATAAATTAGGGAAGTATAGAGGAAAAACACTGTTAATTGTCAATACGGCAACAAAATGCGGACTAACAGGTCAATTTGATGACTTGCAAAAATTGTATGAAAAATATCAATCAGATGGTCTCGTTATTTTAGGATTCCCCTCAAATCAATTTAAACAAGAATTAGCTTCAGCAGCAGAAGCAGCTATGGCATGTCGGAAAGAATATGGGGTTACTTTTCCAATGCATGAAATTGTTACGGTTAATGGTGAAGATGCACACCCATTATTCAAGCGTGTTACTGAGGCAACAAGTGGACTCTTCGGCAAGAAAGTTAAATGGAATTTCACGAAGTTTTTAGTGGATAAAAATGGCGAAGTAGTTAAGCGATTTGCTCCTACTGATAAACCGCTGGATTTTGAAGAGGAAATAAAACAATATTTATAATTTTTAAGCTAAAATAATAGCCCTAAACAATACCGAGATCTGGTTTAGGGCTTTGTAACTTTACTTTAAAATCGATTATCCAATCTTGATGCTCTGATGTAAGCGTTCTAAAGTTCCTAATATACTGAGAGCTGTTAGATAACTCGTCTTGGGGTTTAATGGTAACGGATTATTTTTAAACTCAAAGTTGGCCTCACCAAAATCCCCGCTAATATTAATTTGGTGGATATTCTTATCTAGTTTAGGATCAGCAATAATACGGACGGTTGTTTTTTCAATGCCGATACCGGCAAGTGATAGAATGATTGCCACATTAATATTTTTGGGGAATTGTTTAATTGCATCTTCTGCTTTCCCTTCAAAAACGACTTTTTCTTTACTTAATTCCTCATTAATTAAAGTATTAGCTGGTTTCCGTGTAGTTAGTGTCACATGATCCACTGTTTTTAGGGCGTGTGCATTTTGTAATAAATCTAGCCCCCCAATTGCACCAGATGGGAGATACAGCTTGCGTTGATTGTTCTTGGCTATTTGAGTCAGATTTTTCATAAATATTTGATCTACTAAGGCGCCAACGCTAACAATTAGAACATCTTTTTGCTCTAAAATAGCTGGAAGTAATGTTTTAACAGCTGTCACACTGGCTACTTCGATAACAAGATCTATTTCTGTCCGTAAAAAACTTTCTAGATCAGTGTGTAATTTCAAGTTGAATTTGTCTTCTAACGCATGATATTTGTTTTTATTTCTAACAAAAACATCAGTAACTTGAAAATGGCCATAGCCTTTCTGATTGATTTCTGTCAGCAAAAAATTAGCAATCGCTCCTGCACCAATTAAACCGATTTTCATTTATTCGCTCCTTCTAACTAAAATTTGATTATATTCATCTTCTCATAAATGAACGATTTTTTCATTATATTGAATGACGCAATCTATTTAGTTGATTCTATTACAAATTAAATAAGTAGAGGAAAAACTATCATTTCTCCTGTTTAACTAAACAGAAGATTGCTATAAGATAATAGTAGACGTTTATAGAAGGAGGAAAGAGATCATGCATTATCATGTAAGTAAAAATGGAAGCGATTTCAATCCAGGGACTGAGGAGCAGCCCTTTTTAACAATTAGTAAAGCAGCATATATTGCTAAACCTGGTGATACAATTACTGTTCACGAAGGCGTTTATCGTGAATGGGTTAGTCCAAAAAGTGGTGGAACGAAGGCACAGCCAATAGTCTACCAAGCTGCAGATGGTGAAAATGTTGTCATCACAGGTGCGGAGGTCATTACTGATTGGGTAAGAGACGGTGACATCTGGAAAACTGAAATTGATAATCAATTTTTTGGTAACTTTAACCCATACAATGAAGTCCTTTTTGGAGACTGGTTATTTAAAACAGACCGTGTGCTTCATTTAGGAGAGGTATATTTAGATGGACGTGCGATGTATGAGCAAGCGTCAATTGAGGACGTACGCAATCCGAAAAAGTCAGAGACATCACTTGAACCAGAATTCTCAACTTTTGCTTGGTATAGTGAAGTAGATGATCATAAGACAACGATTTATGCGAATTTCCAAGGTGAAGATCCTACTAAGGGAAATGTTGAGATTAATACACGTCGTTTCTGCTTCTGGCCTGAAAACCCTGGTCGCAACTACATAACTGTTCGTGGCTTTACGATGAAACAGGCAGCGACACAATGGGCACCACCGACTGCACTTCAGGAAGGTCTAATTGGCCCTCATTGGAGTAAGGGATGGGTGATTGAAAATAATATTATCAGCGATTCTAAGAACGTTGGTATCAGCTTAGGTAAAGAAGAAAGTACGGGTCAAAATGAATGGACGACACTGTTTACGAAAATGGGTCACCAACGTGAACAAGAGGTTATCTTTAGAGCTCTAAATAATGGTTGGAGTAAGGATAATATCGGTAGTCATATCGTTAGAAATAATAAAATCTTTAACTGTGGTCAGGCTGGTATTGTCGGTCACCTAGGTTGTGCATTTAGTTTGATTGAGCATAACCACATTTATGACATAAGAAAGAAAAGAGAATATCACGGTGCAGAGGTTGGTGGTATTAAACTTCATGCTGCGATTGATACGATTATTAGACATAATGTGATCCATGATTCCTTTAGGGGAGTGTGGTTAGATTGGCAATCACAAGGTACACGAGTTCATCATAATCTCATGTTTGGTAACGATAGTGAAGATATTTTAGTTGAAGTAAGTCATGGTCCAACAATGATTGACCATAATATTTTACTGTCAGACTATTCATTTAAAACATTAAGTCATAGTACTGCGTTAGTTCATAACCTACTAGCAGGGATTATCTCAATTGGAAATGAGTTAAATAGACATACACCATATCATGTCCCTCATAGTACAGCGATTGCTGGAATGACAAGATTTACAGGTGGAGATGACCGCTTCTACAATAACATTTTCTTACGTCCAAAAGATGATTGGCGTACGAATGAACCGATCTATCAAACATTCTTCGGCAATGATATCTTAAAAGAAGATGAAGTAGAGGATGCACAAGCACCATTCTTAGCTTATCCAGTTGGAACATCAGTCTTTAATGAATATCCTGAAGCTGATGATGAAAAACCATGGGAGAGAATGCGTAAATTCTTTGAAACAGGCGAGGAGCCGACAAAATCAACAGAGAACGAGGATGATGAGGACGAAAAACCAGCATATGCAAGTCTATCAAAGTATGCACCGTTGGCCATTTATGTAGAGAACAACGTTTACTTTAATGGTGCTCTTGCCTATAAGAAAGAAAAAGGTGCAAAGCTGTTTGATGACTCTGCATTAGAATTTACAATCGACCGAGATAATAAAAAAGTCATTATCGATATTACTAAACCGGAGTTATTGGTTGAGAGCGCTGCGGACATTATTGATACTGAAAAGCTCGGCTTTGGTTTCCATACGGAGCAACTATTTGAAAAGCCTGATGGTACACCATATTGCTTTAACACTGATTTTTACGGTGAGCCAAGAGGCGACAATGCTATCCCAGGTCCATTCCAAGTGACCGATAAAAAACGAATTGAAATCCCATTTAGTTAAATAATATACCACCATCTAGAATCGATGACCTCTAGATGGTGGTTGTTTTATGAGTATATAACGAGCAATTTGATTTACTTTTGTCGAATGCAATATGATAATGATGTGTGTTAATCAATTAACATATAACTTTAGTCAAATTTAGCTTTAGAAAAAGATAACTATTAAGTGGATTTGATTAAATGTATACATTAGAGAAAGAGGGCGCTATTTTATGCAGTATGACAAGGCTTTATTTGAAACAATGCCGATTCCAAAAGCGGTAGCCAAAAATTCAATCCCAGCGATTATGAGTATGTTATTGGTTTTTGTATACAATGTGGCTGATACATTTTTTATTGGACAAACAGGTGATGAACTACAAGTTGCGGCGGTTACGTTGTCAATGCCAATATTCACCTTACTTATCGGTGCAGGTGTATTATTAGGTGTTGGTAGTACATCGGTAATTTCACGGGCATTAGGTGCTGGCCGAGAAAGATACGCAAAAAACGTATCATCCTTTGCGTTTTACGGTGCGATTGGATTTGGTCTGCTTCTAATGGTGTTATTTTGGACATTTATGCCGATCGTTTTGAAAGTTATTGGTGTGACTCCAGATACATATGACTACACGCGTGCTTATTTAAATTATCTTGTTGTTGGCGCACCGTTTGTTATTTTGTCTCAAGCCTTTAGTAATATCATTCGTGCGGAAGGTCGCTCAAGCTTAGCTATGAGAGGTATGATGCTTGGGTCGATTGCTAATATCATTTTGGATCCAATCTTTATTTTTACGTTCGATATGGGACTGACGGGAGCAGCAGTTGCCACTGTGCTTGGTAATATTCTAAGTGCTCTTTATTTTATTCGCTATTTAGTATCGGGTCGTTCAATTCTGTCAATTAATCTTAAGGATTTTAAAGTAACAGATGGCATTATGCTAGGCGTATTGGCGATTGGTATTCCGGCGTCATTAAACAATCTTCTGCTATCTGTAGCAAATATATTTATGAATAACTTTTTATCAAATTATGGAGATATTCAGCTTGCCGCTATGGGGGTTGCGATCAGGGCAAATATGATTTTAGTTTTTGTTCAGATTGGATTGGGACAAGGAATCCAACCATTGATTGGTTATTGTTATGGTGCAAGGAACTTTGATAGGCTGCGAGGAATTATTAAGTTCTCCTCTATTGCAGCGATTTGTTTAGGTAGTGTCTTAACATTAATTTATTGGGTACTAACTGATACGATCATTGGATCTTTTATTGATAATAAACAAGTCATTGCCTATGGTACACAAATGTTACGGGCACTGATTATTTCAGGTCCGATTGTTGGGATAATGTTTATTTTTATTAACGTATTACAAGGGCTTGGTAAGGCAATTCCATCACTAATTTTATCAATATCTAGACATGGTTTAGTATTTATTCCGCTCATTTACTTATTAAATCGTATCGCAGGATTAAATGGTGTCGTTTATACACAACCAATTACAGACATCGTGACTTCTATTATAGGCGTTTCAATCTATTTAGCTGTTATGCGTGGAGTAAAACGCAGTTATGGGACTCAACAAAGACAGGCTGGGACATAACTAGCTAAGATAGTGTAAAAAAATGGTTTTGAACATATAATGAAATGTTCGAAGCCATTTTTGTTTATCTATTACTATTTTCATCGTTAATAAAATACACACAAGTTTCGCGAAATGCACACAAGTTCGCGAGAATACACACAAGTTTCGCGAAATGCACACAAGTTCGCGAGAATACACACAAGTTCGCGGAAATGCACACAAGTTTCGCGAAATACACACAAGTTCGTGAGAATACACACAAGTTTCGCGAAATACACACAAGTTCGCGAAAATACACACAAGTTTCACGAAATACACACAAGTTTCGCGAAATGCACACAAGTTCGCGGAAATGCACACAAGTTTCGCAAAATGCACACAAGTTCGCAGAAATACACACAAGTTTATCTTTTAAATCAAAAAAGTATAGTCATAATTTATCTTATCAGAGGTGAGTTTTTGTCCGGGCCTCTTTTTTTAGTCAATTATTCACAAGTTATAATTGACAATAATACCAAACTATGATGAGATTAAAATAATAGCAAATTAGATATCTAATTAGGTGTCTAATTTGATAGTAGGAGCGAGTAAAATGGATCAGCGATTTCATAAATTATTAACTAGAACTGCTAATGCTCATTTTAAAAGGAGCACGAGTCAGTTTGCTGAATTAGGTTTATCATCTGGACAACCAAAAGTATTAGAGCGATTAGTTAATTTGGAAGGATGTATGCAAAAAGAGCTGGCGGAGGCGTGTGAAGTTGAACCAGCGACGATAACGAGTATTCTACCTAGTATGGAGAAAAAGGGCTTGATTAAGCGAGAGCCGATTATTCAAGAATCTGGCACAAGATCATTAAGCGTTCGCCTAACAAATAAGGGTAAGGAAAAGGAGCGGGAGGTAGCGAACGTATTTAACCAGGTTGAGTCACTCAGTTTTAAGGGCTTTTCTCAAGAGGAAAAGGAGACGTTTCTCAACTTACTTGAGCGAGTCTATCAAAATATCAAATAATTTCAAATTTATTTAACTAGTTAAGGAGATTCATATGAACGATACAAATCAAACTGAAGATCACAATCATCAATTAGAAGTAAAGTCATTATGGAATCGATCATTTATACTGTTAATTTTAGTTAGTTTAATTACCGCAATGAGCTTTAATATGGTTTATGTCATTATTTCGAAGTATGCCTTGGAGGTTACACCTTCATTAACGATTGCAGGAGTAATTGCAGGTATTTTTTCAATCGCGGCATTAATTATTCGTCCAATTGCAGGTGTAACAGCAGATACGATGAATAAAAAAAGATTATGTATCATCGCAAACTTGTTAATTACGATTGCATTGTTTGGTTATACATTTTCAATCAATGTACCTACTTTGTTTTTCTTTAGAATTCTACATGGCGTTGCATTTGGGATAAGTGGAACCGTTAACATTGCCCTCGTTACAAATTACATACCAAAAGGAAGAACTGCTGAGGGAATTGGTTATTACGGACTTGGTCAGGTTATGGCGCAAATTATTAGCCCCAATCTTGGCGTTCAAATTGAGGAACTATATGGGTTTCAACCGCTATTTTTACTTGTAACGGGGTTATCACTTTTAGGTGTATTACTCTTAACGAGGCTTAACTATCCAAAAGAGCAGGTAACAAAAGTAAGCAAGAAACGAAAGCTCACATTGAATTCATTAATTGCCAAAGAAGTGTTGATGTATGCCATAATTGGTGGCATGTTCTCTTTTGGTAATGGAATCGTAAGTTCATTTCTAGTGTTACTAGGTGAGGAAAGAAATATTAGGAATATTGGTTTGTTTTTCTCTGTTGGTGCCATTGTGTTATTTGTTTTAAGAATCTTTGTTGGTAAAATTGCCGACAATCAAGGCATAACATTAATCGTTAACATTTCATTAATTGCATCTGCAATGTCAATGATATTAATTGGATTTGCCCCAGTACTAAGTATTTTACTGCTGGCATCTGTTTTAAAGTCAATTGGACAAGGTGGGGGGCAGATTTCACTTCAGGCAGAATGTATTAAAAGAGTTGATCCAAGTCGAGTAGGGGTGGCGACAAGTACCTTTTATATCGGTGCTGATTTGGGTCAGGGCTTTGGTCCAATGATTGGAGGAGCAATTTCATCAACGTTTAATTATACAATACTGTTTCTTTTTTGTGCTGCACTTATGCTAGTGGCCATGCTTGTTTTTAATCTGTATCAAAGAAAGTATGATTAAGCTTGATAATAATTAGGTGTGCAATGATTCAATTATAAATCATCATAACAAAGGAGAGTTTTTTTATGGAGAAAATCTTTAAAGCACTTCCAGAGGGATACAGAAATGAATGTAGTAAGCAAGGTACGATTGAAAGTGTTTATTATCCAGTACCGAACCTTGCTGACGGTGCGACTGAAAAGCATTTGAATCTATATCTTCCGAATGGCTATGATAAAACGGATGATAGCAGAAAGTATAATGTCTTATATCTTATGCATGGTGGAGGAGAAGACGAAAATCTATTGTTTGGTGGCCCAGGTGAGAATAGGGAGTTAAAAAATATTTTAGATCACATGATTGCCAATGGCGATATCGAGCCATTAATTGTGGTAACACCGACATTTTACGGTGTGAAAAATAATCTCCAAAATGACCCTGAGCTAAGTCATGTAGAGGGATTAGATCATCCATTGCCGATTATTGAAACGGATTATTATCATGATGAGCTAGTTAATGATTTAATACCATATATTGAAACGCAATACCATACTTATGCAAAAAGCGGAAGTAAAGCTGATCTAATTGCATCACGTGAGCATCGGGCTTTTGGTGGATTTTCTATGGGGTCTGTAACGACATGGAATGTATTTATTCATGCGCTTGATTATTTCAAGTACTTCATGCCACTAAGCGGAGATTGTTGGGCATTGGCACAAAAAGCTGAGGGTAAAAAGGCAAAAGAAACAGCTGCATACTTGGCAGATGTGGCGAGAAAGTCTGGCTATCGTCCTAATGATTATTACTTATTATGTGCAACGGGTAACGGTGATATTGCATATCCAAATATGAAGCCACAAATGGATGCTCTAAAGGAGCATTCAGATGTATTTATCTATTCTGCTGATACGACTAAAGGGAATTTTTACTTTATTGATTGTGATGGTGGCGTTCATACATGGCATTGGCAAAATCAATTTATTTATAACATTCTTCCGGATCTATTTAAAAATTAATTTAGTTAATCCATTAGCTTCCTGCAAAAATAATTAGCGGGAAGTTTTATAAATTTGTTAGAATATTAAACAATACAATCCAATTATTAATCATAAAAAAACGCGGTAAATTGGACTTTATGCGATTTCTTGGCTATGGTTAATAATATAAGCTTTAAGAGTATTTTTATTGTAATATGCAAAAATAGGAGTATAATCAGTTTGTATTAATGGTAGTTAATTAAGCCAATTTTCAGTTGTTTCCAACTGGAGGGAGGGAATTAAATGGATCCAGTAATTGATCAACTATTTAAAATTGATCAGATTGCAAAGAACATGGAAAGTGAAATTGACGATCAGAAGGAGAAATTACGTCAGTTATATCGAAACAAGCAACAAGAATTTGACCAAGAGAGTAATCGACAGACAGAAGAACAATTGAGGCAAATTCAAAACGAGAGCAAACAGCTTCAAGAAGAAATGAGCAAAAAGGTTTATGAGCAACATAAGGCTGAACGCGATCGATTAGAACATGTATACAGGAAGAAACAAGATCAGATTGTAAATCACATTTTTGAAAATATTATTAAAGGTTGAGGTGGGTGAGTTGCTTAATCAATATACTGCCATAACAACCAAAATCCGCGGTATGCGTGGTAAGTTGCTAAAAAAAGAAGATTATCTGAATTTATCTTATTTAAATTCAGAGGCAGAAATTGCTTCATATTTAAAGAGACATCCGGGTTACCAGCATGTGCTGGCACACGTCGTAGAGAATAAGGTCACACGATTTGAATTAGAGGGACTACTTAATTCTTCAATCTATGAGGATTATAATAAGTTGTTTCGGTTTGCTAATTTCAAGCAGAGAAAGTTTTTGCAAATTCATGCGATCACTTATGAAGTTATCGTATTGAAAAAATTCTTAAGACGCGCATTTAATGTCGCTGATATTTATCAGGAAGTCGGAAATGAATTTTTAGATTTCCTTAGCAGACATTCACGACTAGACCTAGAGACATTGCAAAACGCCCGAACATTAGAACAATTCAGAGAATCGTTAATTGAAAGTCGCTATTACCGACCATTAAAATTACTAGAAAATATTCAAAATCCAACTTTATTTGATTATGAATCAGCATTAGATACGTACGCCTTCACTGCGATATGGCAAGAGAAGAATAAATTAATTAATAAAAAAGAACGAAAAACATTTGAAAAAATATATGGTATGCAATTTGATTTGTTAAATATTGTGTTTATCTATCGCTATAAAAAGTTTTACGATTTACCAGCAGAACAAATTGCTTCTTTGTTGATTCCAATAAACTATCGCTTAAAGCCAGATAAAATTCAAATGCTGATTGAAGCTCATAATCAAGATGAATTTTGGAAAATTATCGAAACAACGATTTATGCAAAATATGTCGAAGACTTCAGGAATCAAAGTTCGCTCGATATGTTTTATGAAAAATTAATGGATGATGTAATTAAAGGTAGAGAAAAAGAAGCGCCATATTCTGCTGCCGCTATGTATGCTTATTTACATGATAAGGAGAAAGAAGTCGCTTTAATTACTCGTATTATAGAAGCGATTCATTATGGCCGAGATAAAGCAAGAATACAACAAGTGATTAATCAGAAACTAGGATAACCCTAAAGTAGCATGACTTAACGAAGGAGGGGGATAGATTTGATTAAAGATATGAAATTCGTAACCATTATGGGAAGACAAGATGATATCGATCGGATGGTGGACGAATATTTATCGAAGTATGAAATCCATTTTGAAAATGCATTAACCGAGCTTTACGGTTCAAAGAGTTTACGTCCATACACGAGTCCGAATCCATATGCCCCATACTTGGAGCGTGTGAATCAGTTGTGGAAGTATGTCAGTGAAGAAGATCAATCAAAAAGTCAGATTATCATTGACTCACCTTCAATGGATATTTTAAAAGTATCAATTGAACAAATGGAAAAGCATATTGAACCTTATTTGAAAAAGGATCAAGAGCTAAAAATGTTAAAAGCAGAAAAACAAGAATTACTCGATATGATTTCTTTGTTTGAGGGAGTAAACTACCCAATTGAACAGATTTTGACGATGGACCATATTCATTTTCAGTTTGGTCGTTTTACTCACTCGAACTATGAAAAGTTTAAGAAATATGTGATGGATCGATTTATTTCTATTTTCATTGAAGGTGGAAAAGACGAGGACTATACGTACGGTATTTACTTTACACCTAAAGTGTCAACTGAGCGAGTTGATGCGTTGTATATTTCAATGAACTGGGAGCGGATTTATGTACCTGATGAAGAGGATTATGTCGGTACACCAAAAGAAATTATTGAACAGCTAACAAGGAAGATTGCTGAAATTGATCATGAAATTGAACAGAATAATTTATTAATTGAAGAAATGATCCATCCTTATGCATCTGAAATCTATTCAGCGAGAAGTAGATTAAAAGTATTATCTAATAACTTTAGCGTTCGTAAATATGCGGCACTGACTCATGATGAGTACTTGCAAACCGAGACTCAGTATTTATTAATGGGCTGGATGCCGGCTGAGGATGCAGATCGATTAATTAAGGAAACTGATGAAGACCCAGATGTGATTGCGATCTTAGAAGATGATAACGATCCACCTGGAGGCGGTGTCCCACCAACAAAGATCAAAAATGCTGCGATTTTCCGTCCATTTGAGATGTTTACAAAGATGTATGGCGTGCCAAATTATCGTGAATTTGATCCAACTTGGATTGTCGCATTAACTTATTCATTACTATTTGGGATTATGTTTGGTGACGTTGGTCAAGGAGCATTACTGGCATTGGGTGGTTATTTTATTTATAAAAAGAAGAAGGCTGACTTAGGTGGAATTATTGCCTTGGCAGGCGTATGTGCGACGTTCTTTGGTTTTATGTATGGAAGTATTTTTGGTTTTGAAGAAGTCATTCCTGCCCTTTGGCTACATCCAGTTAGTGCAATGACCGATTTACCTTTTATCGGATCGATGAATACGATCTTTGTCGTGGCAATTGGATTTGGTATGTTTATCATTTTGATGACATTAATTTTAAACATTATGTCTGGAATTAAAACACATGAAACTAAGGCTGTGCTATTCGATCGAAATGGAGTAGCAGGTCTAATCTTTTATGCATCACTAATTATGGTAATTGTTTTATTTGTTACAGGTAATCCAATACCTGGTGGAATCATGCTAGGCATACTATTTGGTATTCCACTGATAATGATGGCGTTTAAAGAGCCCCTTTTATCAATGATGGAAAGAAAGCACTTAGAAGGCAGTGAAGGTCCTGTTATGTTTGCTGTACAAGCTTTCTTTGAGATATTTGAAATTTTATTAAGCTACTTTTCAAATACATTGTCATTTGTAAGGGTAGGTGCATTTGCGGTCAGTCACGCTGCAATGATGCAAGTTGTCATGATGCTATCAGGTGCAGCAAATGGTGGCGATATTAACTGGTTAATGGTTATTTTCGGTAACATCATTGTCATTGGTTTAGAAGGATTGGTTGTTGGAATTCAAGTATTACGTTTAGAGTTCTATGAAATCTTTAGTCACTTTTATAAAGGTGATGGAAGACCGTTTGAAAATCATTTAATGAAAAATTAAAAGCTGAAAGTGAGGAAATGAGATTGAATACACTAATTAAATTAACGTTATTGGCTACATTTTTACTAGGATTTGTCATCCCGTTTGCTTATTACTTTTTTGGAATGAAGTCACGAACACGATATAAACGCGCATTAATCGGAAATATCTCTGCTGTGATTACTGGGATTGTTATTGCAACAATATTAGCTTACAACCCAGATTTCCAATTGCTAGCTGCTGATACAGCCGTTGCTGCTCAAGCAACAGATGCAGGATTCGCTACAGGGATGGGTTATATTGCTGCAGCTTTAGTTACAGGCTTGTCATGTATCGGTGGCGGTGTAGCCGTAGCAAGTGCAGCTTCTGCTGCATTAGGAGCGATCAGTGAGGACGATTCTATCTTTGGTCGTTCATTGATTTTCGTTGGACTTGCTGAAGGTATTGCACTTTATGGTTTAATTATCTCATTTATGATTCTGGGGCAATTGTAAAATGAAACTATTTTTGATTAGTGATAACTTGAGTACATTGACGGGGATGCGTCTAGCAGGTATTGAAGGTGTCATTGTTCATGAAAAAGAAGAGATACGTCAGGCTTTAGATAAAGCTGTTCAAGATGAAAGTATTGCAATTATTTTGATTACAGAGAAGCTAGGTAAACAATTTTCTAAGCTTATCGATGATATTCGGGTGGATCACCAACGCCCATTGCTCGTTGAGATTCCGGATCGTTACGGAACAGGGCGTCGACCTGATTTTATTACTGCATACGTGAATGAAGCGATCGGTGTGAAACTATAGAGCGGGGTGAGTAAATGGATGGCAATGAGAAATTAAGCCTTTTTCGTGATATCGTCTTTGAACATACGGAAAAGTCAGTTGCAGAACAATTGGAGTCATTTGAAGCTTCTTTGAAGAAAGTCTTTCATGATCATCAAAGTGAGAAGAAACAAAAAGATGATCTCATGCTAGCAACTGAAAAAGACAATGTGAGTAAAGAAAGAAATAAGCAAGTTGCCCAGTTGCAATTGAAGCTACAACGTGACTTGCATAAGGAACAACAGAAACTAAAAGCAGAAGTCTTCAATCAAGTGAACCAAAAGCTTAAGGCATTTATGGAGACAGATGATTACGTAAATTTGTTAGAGAGACAAATTAAACAAGCGTTAGCAATTGCTAAAGATGAGCAAATTCTTATCTATATTGATCCAGTAGATCAGGATAAAATTAACGAGCTTGAGCGACGATCAAATCATAAATTAATTGTTTCAGATCGTCCGTTTATTGGTGGTATTCGTGGGGTTATCCAATCAAGAAATATGTTAATTGACTATTCATTTCTAAAAAGGCTAGAAGCAGAAAGAGATAATTTCTCCTTTGATGTAGCAGATGAGGGGGATAACGCGTGAAACAAATTGCAACAATATATGGGATAAATGGACCAATTGTCTATGTTAAGGGAAAAACGACGTTTCAGATGTCTGAGATGGTTTATGTCGGCAATTCCAAATTGGTTGGAGAGATTATTTCACTTAATAATGACATGACAACAATCCAGGTATACGAAGAAACATCGGGAATGAAACCAGGAGAACCAGTGTATAGCACAGGAGAACAAATGAGTGTCACGCTTGGTCCGGGAATTTTAAATAATATTTTTGATGGTATTGAAAGACCGTTGAAAACAATTGAGGAGCAAGTTGGACAGTATATTACAAAAACAGTTCAAGTCGAGCCCTTAGATACAGAACGAAAATGGCCAGTACATGTAACTGTACAAGTTGGACAGGAAGTAATGGGTGGCACCATTATTGCAGAGGTACAAGAAACGAAAACCATTGTGCATAAATCAATGATTCCACCGCATATAGAAGGTAAAGTCGTTGAAGTAGTACCTGATGGTGAATACACGATTACTGAACCCATTGTTAAAGTAAAACAGCTGGATGATACGATTATCGACATTCCACTTGCACAAAAGTGGCCAATTCGAATTCCACGTCCAGTACGAAGACGTCATGAGGGATCTGTACCTCTTATTACAGGTCAAAGAATTATTGATACGTTATTCCCAATTACCAAAGGCGGAACAGCCGCAATTCCAGGTGGTTTTGGAACAGGGAAAACAATGATGCAACATCAAATTGCTAAATATTCTGATGCTGACATTATTGTTTATATTGGCTGTGGTGAACGTGGGAATGAAATGACTGAAGTATTAGAGGATTTCTCAGAATTAGAGGATCCAAAGTCAGGTAATTCATTAATGGAAAGAACAGTCTTAATTGCTAATACATCGAACATGCCCGTAGCTGCGAGGGAAGCATCAATTTACACTGGGATAACCTTGGCAGAATATTATCGTGATATGGGCTATGACGTTGCCATTATGGCAGACTCGACATCTCGTTGGGCTGAAGCATTACGTGAATTATCAGGTCGTTTAGAAGAGATGCCAGCAGAAGAGGGATTCCCAGCATATTTAGCTAGCCGATTAGCAACTTTTTATGAACGTGCTGGACTAATGCAAAACTTAAATGAAACAGAGGGTTCAGTCTCTGTAATTGGGGCAGTCTCACCACAGGGTGGCGATTTCTCTGAGCCGGTAACTCAGAATACAAAGCGTTTCGTTCGTTGCTTCTGGGGCTTAGACCGTGGGTTAGCAAATGAACGTCACTATCCAGCAGTTAGCTGGCTAAATAGTTATAGTCTTTATGTAGATGATCTGTCACCGTGGTATCGTGATCATGTATCTCCAGACTTTATTAATAATCGACGTCAGATCATGGAGATTTTACATCAGGAAAGCTCATTAATGGATATAGTCAAATTAATTGGTAGTGATGTTTTACCAGATGATCAAAAATTAACAATCGAAATCGCACGAGTCATTCGTTTAGGTTATTTACAACAAGATGCGTTTCATCAAGAAGATACGAATGTACCTTTGGCAAAACAAGCAAAAATGATGGAAGTCATTTTACATCTATATCGTCAATGTAGAGAGTTAATCTCAATGGGAATGCCGATGTCATTGCTGTTGGAAAGTCCGATTTTCTCTAAGATTGTTACAATTAAATATGATGTACGCAATGATCAATTGGAATTACTTGATCAGTATATCGAGGAAATAGATCAATTTTATAATCATATTATGGCAACGAACGCTTAAGGAGGGGTTTAAATGTCAATTGAATACTTAGGACTCGATTCGATAAATGGACCCCTTGTTGTTTTAGAGGGTGTTCAGGATGTGGCTTATGATGAGATCGTTGAATTTTACGTTCAAAGAACAAAGCGTAAGCTGGGCCGTGTCATTGAAGTTTATGAAGATAAAGCAATTATTCAAGTGTTTGAAAGTACTGCTGATATGTCGCTAGAAAATACTCACACTAGATTAACAGGGCGTCCGCTAGAGCTTGCCTTATCACCTGAAATATTAGGTCGTACATTTGATGGTATCGGTCGTCCAATTGACCAATTAGGAGACATTTCATATGTGACGAAACGAGATGTTAATGGTGATCCGCTAAATCCAGTTTCCAGAGAGTATCCAAGAAACTTTATACAAACAGGTATTTCATCAATTGACGGATTGACAACACTCATTCGTGGTCAGAAATTACCGTTTTTCTCAGGTGATGGATTACCTCATAATGAGTTAGCGGCTCAAATTGTCAGACAAGCAAACCTTGGAGAAGGAAGTAGTGAAAAGTTCGGTGTCGTATTTGCAGCAATGGGTGTCCAACACGATGTGGCGGATTTTTTCCGTCGAACGTTTGAGGAAAGTGGTGTGTTGGATCGCGTAACAATGTTCTTAAATGTGGCAAGTGATCCAGTCATTGAACGGATTATGACGCCTCGTGTTGCTCTTACGGCTGCAGAGTATTTAGCTTACGATCTAGGGATGCATATTCTTGTCATCATGACAGATATGACGGCGTATTGTGAAGCATTGCGAGAAGTATCAGCCTCTAAACAGGAGATTCCTTCTAGAAAGGGATATCCAGGCTATTTATATAGTGATTTAGCGATGCTTTATGAGCGCGCTGGAATTGTGGCTGGTAAGCCTGGATCGGTAACCCAAATTCCGATTCTAACAATGCCAAATGATGATATTACCCACCCGATTCCGGACTTAACGGGTTATATAACTGAAGGGCAAGTTGTTTTTGATCGTGACTTACAAGGAAAATCAATTTACCCACCAATTGATATTTTGCCATCACTATCAAGGTTAATGAAGGGTGGAATTGGCGAGAAGTATACGAGAAACGATCATCAAGCAGTTGCGAACCAATTGTTTGCCTCGTATTCACGTGTGAAGGAAGCTCGATCATTAGCATCAGTTATTGGTGAAGATGAGCTTGCACCGACAGATCGGAAATATTTAGAGTATGGTCGTAAATTCGAACAGGAATTTTTAAATCAAGCAAAAGATGAGAATCGAACAATTATAGAAACATTAGATTTAGCATGGGAATTATTGCGAATGTTGCCTCGTGAAGAGTTAGATCGGATTGATACGCAACTATTGGATCAATATTATGGTTTAGAGAAGGTGTTATAATGCCAGAAAACACAGCACCAACAAAGGGTAACTTAATGAGGATTGAGAAAATTCTTTCCCTTTCAAACCAGGGCTATGAGATGCTTGATCGGAAGCGGATTATTTTAATTAATGAAATTATGTCATTAGTTAAAGTAGCTGAAGATATCCAGCGCCAAATTGATCAAACATATCGAGATGCTTATGCCGCTTTAGAACAAGCAAATATTGAAGCTGGTATTCGATATGTTGAAGAAATTGCTGCAACTGTCCCAATCGAGGATTCACTAAAATTAAAAGTTCGTAGTGTTATGGGGACTGAGATTCCGTTAGTGGAATATGATGAGGCACCTTCAAGGCCAGCCTATTCATTTTACAGTACGAACTCATCACTCGATGAAGCAAGGGCTGCGTTTGAAAAAGTTAAAAAGCTGACCATTCAACTCTCAATGATTGAAAATACAGCTTTTCGCTTAGCGAACAATATCCGAAAAACACAGAAACGAGCTAATGCTTTAAAAAACATCTCAATACCAAGGCTTAAAGTTCAGAAAGTTGAGATTGTAAACGCATTGGAAGAAAAAGAACGAGAAGAATTTACTCGACTTAAAGTTGTCAAAGAGAAGATTCTTCGCTAACAGATTAAGAAAGCTTGAAAAGAGATAAACCCATCTCATTTCAAGCTTTTTATTAAGGCTAAATTCGGATAATGAACTCGATTTAATTATGTTTATAGATTATAGTAAACCCATAAAATATTGTACGACTAGTGAAACAATGACGACTAGTGCTGAAATAATAAACCCATGAATCATTGGATTAATACCAGACTTTTTCATTTCTCGGAAATCCGTATTTAAGCCAATCGCAGCAAGTGAAGTTACCATTAGGAACTTGCTAATCGCCTTGATCGTCACTGATACAGTTTCGGGAATGAAGCCTAAGCTATTAAAAATAGCCATCATAACAAAACCTAAAATAAACCATGGGAATAATGAGCAGATCTTAATTTTATGTTGACTTGCGTGAATTTTTTGAGCAGATCTAGCTTTTACCCGGGCGCTAATTAATGAAAAAACTAATACTGTTGGAATAATTGAAAGTGTTCGCGTTAGTTTGACCATTGTAGCAAAGTCTCCAGCAGCCTCACTATATGCATATCCTGCTGCAACTACACTTGACGTATCGTTTACAGCTGTACCTGTCCATAATCCATAAGCAATATCACTTAGTCCCATTAAACGTCCCATGATAGGGAATAAGATAATCATTAAGACGTCAAAGATAAAAGTAGCTGACATAGCATAAGCAATATCATTGTCTTTTGCATCTATTACAGGAGCCATAGCCGCGATAGCTGATCCCCCACAAATACCAGTACCAGCAGAAATCATATTAGATAATTTCCAATCTAAGCCGAGCCACTTACCAACAAAATAACCGCCACCAAAAGCAGTTAGTAATGTGAAAAACATAACAGATAATGATAACTTCCCAACATTTAAAATCGTGCCAATACTTAAGGAAGCACCTAATAAAATAATTGAAAACTTAAGTATGCGTTTTGAAGTAAAAACTAAACCTGTTTTGATCAGTTGATTTGTTTTTTTTAGTTGATTTAAAATCATACCGATAAAGATTGCCATAACAGAAGCCCCGATGAAAGGGATTGGTAATAATGATTCAATATATGTTGCAATTAAAGCAATCGTTAAAGCAAGTAAAAAACCAGGTATGTTATTAACTATTTTTTTCATGTCTATTCTCCTCAGATGTCATTCTACTATTATGATTTTATCCGAGATTGATGATAAAATAAAATTATTAAATCTTATAATCGATTACTTTACGTTATAGTCATACGTAATCAGCTAAAATAATTAGCTATTTTAGTTCAGAAAGGAACATCATTATGCTAGATCAAAAGTTGTTTACTTTTTTAAAAGTTGCTCAATTAAAAAATTATACTAAGGCAGCAAAGGAGCTACACTTAACCCAACCAGCCGTTACACAGCAGATCAAAAAGTTGGAGGATCATTATGGTTGTCAATTATTTGATATCATAGGTAAATCGGTTAATCTAACGCCCCAAGGAGAGGCATTGTATCATTATGCTAAATTTCAAGTAGCGAATGAACATCAATTGATTGATCAACTCAAAAAGTATGAGACGCCAATTAAGATTGGTGCAACACTTTCAATTGCTGACTATTATTTACCACCTTATTTAAGTAAATACATAAAAAATTATGATGAGTTAATCTCGGTAACAGTCCAAAACACACAAACTATTATTGATATGTTGCTGAATAACGAATTGTATTGTGCGTTTATTGAAGGGATTTTTGATAAGTCAATTTTTCAGTACTATCAGTTTAATCAAACTAAGTTTCTCCCTGTCGCGAGAAAAGGTCACCCTTTAGAAGGATTAAATTTGGAGCTTTCAGATATACACAAATATCCTCTAATATTAAGAGAAAAAGGATCAGGAACTAGGGAGATTTATGAAAATTTCCTTTATCAAAATAATGATACGCTTGCAAGTGCTAATAAAATTTATGAAATTAATAGCTTCGGAATCTTGAAAAACCTACTAGGAAATTCAGATGCGATCTCATTTATGTATGAAGAAGTGGCAAGAAAAGAAGTTGAGAATGGAGAATTATGCTTTCTTTCAATCAATCATTATTCAATTGAAAGGCCATTATACTTTATCTATCCAAAAAATAGCTTACTAAAGAATAGAATTGAAACGTTTTATCAGAGATTAAAGAATTAAAATGCCTATCTAATGACTTGACAGGATTGTAAAACAGATTAACATAGTTGTAAGCGGATACATTAAGAGGGAGTTTTAAAATACTAGATTATTAGAGGGAGAGATTTGTATGAGTCTTGTACGTCAAATTAAAGTCAATCAATTAGGTTATTCAGTTGATGCAGACAAAATAGCTGTCTTAACCGAGAAATGTTTTGAATTTGAAGTCGTTAATCAAAAGACAAAGGAAATCGTTTATCGAGGACAATTGTCGAAGCCTATTGAAGATCAAGCAAGCAATGAAGTGGTTTATCATGCGGATTTTTCTAACGTATCAGATAGTGGCCATTACTATATTCAAGCAGATGGTGTAAGATCTGCTACATTTTTGATTAGTGACAACCCCTATTTTGAGGCTCGTCAAGGTATTTTAAAGGCATTTTATTTTTTCCGTTGTGGTATGGAACTAACAGAGGAGTATGCTGGGGAGTGGGCCCATAAGGCTTGTCATCTAGCAGAAAGTATTGTATTTGATAATCAAGAATGTAAGTTGGATGGTACAGGTGGTTGGCATGACGCAGGAGATTATGGCAAATACACGGTACCGGGTGCCAAAGCAGTGGCTGATTTATTACTAGCTTATGAGCTTAGACCAAATGCATTTAATCAAGCGATCCCAATTCCTGAAACTGATGGTGTGATACCTGATATTTTACATGAATGTCGATATGAGCTGGACTGGCTGTTGAAAATGCAGGAGCTTGAAACCGGCGCCGTGTACCATAAACTGACTACACTAGAATTTCCAGGACTTGATGTCATGCCTGAGGATGATCTTGATCCTCAGTACTTAACACCTGTTTCGGCAACTGCAACTGGAACATTTGCAGCAACGATGGCAATGGCGGCAAGAATATATAAGCCATTTGATCAAGAATTTGCAGCAGTTTGTTTGGAACGTTCTGAAAAAGCATGGCAATGGTTGCTCATGAATCCAGATGTCCCTGGATTTAAAAACCCAGTAGAAATAACGACTGGTGAATATGGTGATGAAGATGATCGTGATGAACGATTCTGGGCTGCTGCAGAGCTATACCGTACAACTGGTAATGAAAATTATCATCAAGCATTGATTGAGCTAGCGGATGAGGATTATTCGAAAACGGAATTCGGATGGGCTGACATGGGCGGATATGGAACCACTGCCTACTTGCTTAATGGTAAAGCATTAAGTAATCATGATGTCTACCAAAAGCTTATGTCAGAATTAATGCATGAAGCTGAGAAGTTGCTTTATAATTGTTCAAAAGATGGCTACTTAATTTCTCTTGAAAATGAGGATTATGTTTGGGGTAGTAATATGGGTGTGATGAATAAGGCTATGACGCTATTATTGGCTCACCATTTTACTGGCAATGTGGCATATAAAAATTGTGCACTCGATCATGTTCATTATTTATTTGGTCGAAATGCATTAGATATTAGCTACGTGACTGGATTTGGTGATCGACCAGTAATGGAGCCACATCATCGTCCATCTGTAGGAGACCAAGTTGATGCGCCTGTTCCGGGTTTAGTTTCTGGAGGGCCAAATGCGGGATTACAGGATGAATATGCAGCAGCATATCTTCAAGGTAAGGCACCAGCCAAATGCTTTGTTGACCATGAAGATAGTTATGCAACAAATGAAGTGACGATTTATTGGAATTCACCAGCTCTGTTTGTATTGGCACATTTTTAATAAACAATTGAATTGATAAATAGTATAAGATCATGGTATAAATAGATAGGATCAAACGGTTCTATCTATTTTACATTTTGGGGATACAATGAGCTTAAATTATCCCCTACTTGAAAGGGTTTTAACATGAAAGCAAATTTTTGGCGGGATTTACCGCGACCATTTTTTATTTTAGCACCAATGGAAGATGTAACAGATGTTGTCTTTCGTCATGTTGTGAGTGAAGCAGCACGTCCAGATGTATTTTTCACAGAGTTCACAAATACAGTTAGTTATTGCCACCCTGAAGGTAAGGAAAGTGTTCGGGGGAGATTAACTTTTACTGAAGATGAACAACCGATCGTAGCACATATTTGGGGTGATGAGCCTAAATACTTTAGACAAATGAGTATCGGTTTAGCTGAGATGGGCTTTAAAGGAATCGATATTAATATGGGCTGTCCTGTTCCAAACGTAGCTTCAAAAGGGAAAGGTGCTGGCTTGATCAGATTCCCTGATCGGGCGGCTGAAATTATTGAAGCAACAAAAGCAGGTGGACTGCCAGTCAGTGTTAAGACAAGGCTCGGTTACACTTATTTAAGTGAATGGCGTGATTGGTTAACACATATCTTAAAGCAAGATATTGCCAACTTATCGATTCATTTACGAACGCGTAAAGAAATGAGTGATTTCGATGCACATTGGGAGTTGATCCCTGAGATCAAGCAGTTGCGTGACGAAATCGCACCAGATACATTATTAACAATTAATGGTGATATTCCTGATCGTCAGACGGGATTAGAACTTGTTGAAAAGTTTGGTGTTGATGGTGTCATGATCGGTCGTGGCATTTTCAAAAATCCATTTGCTTTTGAAAAAGAGCCTAGAGAACATAGCCATGACGAATTGCTTAATTTGTTAAAACTTCACTTAGATTTATTTGATCATTATGCTAAACTTGAAGATCGTTCCTTTAAACCGTTAAGACGTTTCTTCAAGATTTACGTTCGTGGCTTTAGAGGTGCGAGCGAATTAAGGAATGAATTGATGAGTACTGAGACGACTGACGACGTACGTGAAATATTAAAACGTTATGTGTAAGGTTCAGTAGCGATATCACGAAACACAAAGCGAAAATAAAGAAAAAAGAGAATCATTAATGAGAGGCACATCCGATCGATGCTGTCTCTTTTTTAAAAGGTTCAATGTCAAATAGTGTTGGTAGGTTTTATCATTAGTCGAGAATAAATTTATCTTAATTTTAATTAAGATACAACTTGTTCACCGCAGGTGAAATACAGTCGCTTTCCGCGGGCACGTCTTTTAGCTAACTAAGGCAAGCGAAGACCGCTTGCCTTAGTGGATCTTCAGCTCGTGCTGGGACTGCGATTACTCGTCCCATAGAAATGATTTGTTCCCACAGGAGTCTCGTCCTTTTCTACGATACTTTCAAAATTAGGGATTTCAATTTGCTTTAACGATGATAATAGTTTTTGTCTCCAATAAAATAGAGTGAGGTGAGTTATATTACCTATTAAGTTAGATGATGAAACTGAAACATGAACTGTTACTAACATACCCAAGATAATCCGAGCCATTTACTGATAAAATATCCTCCACCAAAGCTGGAAAGAAGGTTAAAGGACATTATTGACTGTGACATGCTTTCAACACTTAGAACCGTACGCATATTAAAATAGGGATATCTTCAATTTAATGAGTAAATCTTGAAGATATCCCTTATGGTTGTTTCTTAAATCATAGCAAAATTTAAGCTTGCACTATTAGTCGTGTGCCATCCAGTCTTGTGACCAATGCTCAATTGATTGAATGATTGGCTCCATTGAGCGTCCTTTGTCTGTTAAAGAATATTGAATAATAACAGGTGTATCGGGAATAACTTCACGATGCACAATCCCCTCTTGCTCTAGGTCTTTTAATCGATCAGATAAGACCTTGCCACTGATACCAATTGCTGATTGAATTTCATTAAAACGCTGGGTACCGTTTAGTAATTGATAAATGACCAGAGCAGTCCATCGCTTACTTAATAATAAAATTGCTTTTTCAAATTTAGGACAAATAACTGGTTCTGCCATCACAAATCACCTCTTTGGATGAATTATACCACAAAACAAAACCAAATTACAAACAGAAACATAATAACGTTTGAGTCAAGTATTTGTAGGCAATTTTTTCTACGTTAATAATGAAAGCGGATTCATCATTTTAAGGTGACCCCTTGATAAAGTTTTTGCCTTTTTTAAAAACCAGATAACTCCTTTAACACGTTGTATATCGGAATATTTGCCTTTCCTTTTAGGTACATAAGATTGTCTCTGGTAACCTGACC
>FZPS01000153.1_pt39 | contig 39622 bp, 37 predicted proteins | sample 1817821 | NCBI WGS metagenome assembly FZPS01 (sample SAMEA104158645, study PRJEB21678) | metagenome | place: Germany | collected 2015-04-21 | reverse complement strand
ACTCGACTTTGGAGAATTTGAGTAGAAGTATCCACTAAGTAAAAAATTTGGTAGAGCTCCACTGTTTGAGCGTAGCGAGTTTGGAGCTCTAATTTTTTACGTGTGGTTTTACTTCTTCAAATTCGTAACGGAGAGTCGGTTTTGAAATTTATTCTAGTATGATAAGGACTTAGAGTCAAACCATGTGTGAATAAGGATTTAAATTCTATTCTCTACTAAAATTATTCTACGATACATATAAGACACATTCTTTATCTAATACGAAATAAAATAAGCACAGTATTTTACTGTACTTATTTCGTTATCTGTAAAGTTTTCTTAGACTGAATATCTTCACCTAAAATCATAGCCAGTATAAAGGCTGCCAAGGCAGAATATATGTAATCCTTTTTCTTGAAATCAATCTCAATGATGAACTCAGAAGACATAACTCTCTCACCATTTAAGCTTACAATCTCCCGCTGCAGGCATAGGCTAGCTTCAATCCCCTGTTCCATGCTAAAGCTTGATATAGTCATGGTTGCCTTACTATTAAATCCATATGTAATCACTATACCTTCTAGATTATCAGGAGCAAGAAAGCTTATATTATCCTCATCAGAGTTCAAAATATAGTAATCGCAGTCCCTAAATTCACATTCTAGTAAGTCTTCTGTCTTGAAGTCCTTACCTATAATGTTAACAACCAAAAAATTAAAGTCTAGGCCAATTTCTTTAAAGTCCTTGGCCTCCCTAGGGGCCATGGAAATCACAATTAAATCTCTTGTACCCTTGCTGAGGATAATAATGTTTCCTCTCTCATTGGTGTAACTTAATAGGTAGTCAAAAGAATTTAGTAGAATCCTAATTATATCTATAGTATATGGTTCTTTTTCAATTATACCTACGAGCAATATATCTCTTTTATCCACAGTATCTCCTCATATTAGTTATTGGGTATTTGTCGTCCGCTATTATCAATGGTGTAGTTATCAAAATGTATTAGTTCAGACACGGGTACAATCTCATAACCTTTTTCTAATAACCTTTCAATTACTATGGGCAGGTATTCCTTTATGTATTTTGCATTGTTGTGAAAGAGCACGATAGAACCACTCTCAACATTTCGGGTAACTGTATCAACCACTGATTGTACACCTAGTTCCTTCCAATCAAGTGAATCTATATCCCATTGAATTGGATAATATCCCAGCTCCCTGCAGGTCTGTATAAGTAGATCATTATAATCTCCAAAGGGAGGTCTAAAAAGAATTGGTTCTTCTTGGGTTAACTCAAAAATGGCCTGACCTGTACTGTTTATTTCTTCTATTATCTGCTCTCTTGAGAGTGTACTCATATTAGGATGAGTAGCAGAATGGTTTCCTATTTCATGCCCCCTATTATAGATTTCCTTTACCTGATGAGGATATTTATCAATCCAAAATTTTACAAGGAAAAACGTAGACTTTATCTTGTATTTATCTAGTGTATCCAGGATATCTAATGTATATTCATCACCATATGCAGCATCAAAGGATATAGCTATTTTCTTATCCTGTCTCTCAACACTATATATTGGCAACTCCTTGGTGGAAGAAAAGACACTGATTAAATCAAAATTGTTACTTTTATTAATAATTAAAATTGAAAATAGCAATAATATTAATAGCATTCCAATTCTATATGATAAATAATACCTATTACTTCTTTTCACCAAATCTCCTCCCTTCGCCTACTACATGATTATTCTTTTTTTGAAAAAATATTACTGTTATAAAAGGGCTAAAGAGTAAACATGTACCAGCATAGAAACATATTTAGAGGTTATATTAATAGTAGGCATTAAAATTGCTAATTTTAATTAAAGGAGGTAAGCAAATGGCTAATAACAACACCGGTCGTAATAGGATAGTTGTTCCTGAAGCTAGGGCAGCTCTGAATCAAATGAAATTAGAAATAGCCAATGAACTAGGTCTCCAAAATTATGATAATATAGATAAGGGAAATCTTTCCTCTAGAGAAAATGGCTATGTAGGTGGCTATATGGTTAAAAGATTAGTAGAAAGTGCACAAAACCAATTAGCTGGTAAGGGATTCTAATATAGAAAAAATAGAGTAGATACTGTAGATAGGGTAGATAAGTTAGGATAGAGAAGTGAGTTTTCACTTCTCTATTCTTTTGTTCTAAATCTTGTTTCTAAGATTTTATTTGAGATGTGGAGGAGCTAGTGATATAATTTAAGCTAGATATTCTAAGTAGGTGATTGTATGTTTAGCGAAAATAGTGAAGAATTAGCTCAAAATAAACTCATTTTATTATACATTGTAAGAGAAGCTGGTTACGGATTTACAAAGGATGAAATTACTGAATTCATCTTAAAAAAGAATTATATGAACTTCTTCTCCATACAACAATATTTGAGTGAGTTGGTGGATTCAAGTTTTATTGACCTTGTAGAGAACCAAGATAGACAGGAATACAAGCTTCAAGAAAAAGGTAAGACTGCCCTAGAGTATTTTAGTAATAAAATCCCCGACTTCATCAAGGAGGATCTGGAAACAGAATTCCAAGCCCAAAGAAATCAGGCAAAAAAAGAAACCCAAGTACTTGCAGAACACTATCAAAATGAAAATGGTCAATATGTTGTCAACTTAAAACTCATAGAAAATGAAGATACACTATTTAGCCTTTATCTCAACCTGGTTAGTCTTGAGCAGGTGGAAATTGTAAGTAATGCCTGGAAGGAAAGAACCGAGTCCATCTATGCAGAAATTATCAAGCTGTTAACTGAATAAGATTAAGTCAAAAGAATATCATGAGGCTCCCTGCCAACTGTTATTCTTTTTTTTATTTGATTGCTTGCTATGTCCACAATAACAAGCTGATTATTGATCATATCATTTAAGTAGAGGTTTTCAAAATCATATATTATATAATTGGTAAGACCCCCTATATATAGTTTTCTTTGATTCTCCCTTGTGCTTTTGTCATATTCATAAAGCCAACTATTCTCCGAATCAACCAAGTAAAATATATCCTGTTCCTTAGACTTTTCAAAATCAAAATATATACCCTTTAGAATTTCCTCCCATATGACTAATTTATCTTTAATATCTATTGACGATATTATGCTACAACTTAGAGTATGGTTGTTCAAAAATCCCAAAACATAGATAGAATCATCTTTTATCTTTATTCTAAAAGGCATATATGATAACTTAATTGTATCTATTTCCCCATTCTCATGATTTACTACACTCAAACAATGGCTGTTTAAATTGGTAATATATGAATCTCCGGTAGCAGGATCTATTGCTAAATCCGTAGGCTTCTCCCCAAGATATACATTTTCTATTATGTTTAAATCTGACTTATCTATGATTGATAGGGAGTTTGAATCTATATTCAGTACATAAATTCTATTTTCAAAACCCTTTATACGAATAGGACAACGGCCTAGATCTGCCTGGCCAAGATGCTTATGCTTAGAAATATCTATCCTATAGAGGCAGTCATGATCTGAATCAAGAATCAGTACCCTACTCTCATTCTCTACCAATAATCTTGTAAAGCCCGTCTTACCATCCAGTAGTCCTCTCAAACATACAGTACCTACCAGCGACAAATCCTTCCTATCGATTATACTTAGAGAATTATCACCATAATTGGCAACGAGAATCTTATTTGAAAGCAATTCTATACCCCCTAACATATATAATAATTTATGCATTTTAGGAGTTGGGGGTGAATATAAAAGATAAGGTACTTTCAAATAAAACAAGCCGTAGCCACCAATTCTTCCTTGGTAACTACGGCTAAGTCAAAACTGTTACTTCAGTTTAACCAAACTTCTTACTTCACCTATCAAGTACAAGGAACCCCCAAATAGGATTAAATCATCCTTACTCGCTAGGCTAAGGGCCTTGTCTATTGCCTTTTCAATATCCTTTTCAACATAAATCTCATCATTGTATTTGCTGATCTTTTCTGCTAGTTTGTCTGCATCTAATTTCCTTGGAATTTTAGCCTCTGTTGCAACCACTATATCAGCCATTGGAAGGAGTTGTCCTATCATCTTATCAACATCCTTATCCTTGAGGATTGCAATTCCAAGTATCAGTCTTTTATAAGAAAACAAGCTCAAGGCCTTGGTAAGGTGTTCTATAGCTTGAACATTGTGGGCACCGTCGATTAAGAAGGTAGGCTCCCTCCTTAAAACTTCCAAGCGGCCCTTCCACTTGGTCTCTAAAATCCCCTTGTAGATCTCATCATTACTAATATTTATCAGGCCTTTTTCCCTCAAAACCAATAGGGTCGTGATAGCCAATGATGCATTAAATACTTGATACTCCCCTATTAGGGAAGTCCTTACCTTATCCAAGAATTGATCCTTGAACCTATAGTTAAAGACATTCCCCTTATGAGATTCATCCACTATCTCAATATTGGAATTCTCACTAATATAAAGTTGTGCTTTTAAACCTCTTGCCACATCTTCAATTACCTGGGCTGCTTCCTTGTCCTGCTCATACGAGATGACTATGCCATTTTCCTTGATAATACCAGCTTTTTGGTAGGCTATTTCTCCTAGGGTATCTCCTAACTCCTTGATATGGTCGTAATCAATACTTGTTATCACCGAAGCCAGGGAAGTTTTGATGATATTAGTAGAATCAAACCTTCCCCCTAATCCAACTTCCAATACAACATAATCAACCCCTTGGCTTTTAAAATAGATAAATCCAATGGCAGTGATTATTTCAAAGGTAGTGGGATGCTCAAAGCCCAATTCAAGCATCTTATCAGCAGCCTCTTTTACAGTAGAAGTTATATCCCCCAATACATCATCGGGGATATCTTCCCCGTTGATTTGAATCCTTTCATTGAACCTCTCCAGATATGGTGAGGTAAAAAGTCCAACCTTATAGCCTGCAGTTTTCAGGCAAGTAGCCATGTAGGATGAAGTTGAACCCTTTCCATTGGTGCCAGCCACATGGATACATTTTAAATCGTCCTGTGGATTTCCCAATAGTTCCATCAACTTACCTATGGATGTAAGCCCAAGCCTGGAGCCAAACTTATCCTTATCATTTATATAAGCTAAAGCATCTCTATATTCCATATGTTTTCCACCCTATTTATCCCTTCTCAAGCTTTCTAATCTTTCTAATACCTTATCCATCATTTCTTCGTATTTCTTCAGCTTATCTCTTTCTGCATTTACAACCTTCTCCGGAGCCTTGCTGACAAATCCTTGGTTGGACAGTTTGCCCCTTACTCTCTTTAACTCAGCCTGGAGTCTTTCTTCTTCCTTTTCAAGTCTTTCAATTTCCTTATCATAGTCTATGAGATCCTTTAAAGGTAGAAATGCTTCAGCCTTATCTAGTACTACAGAGATATAATCTCCATCTAGACCTTCCTTATTATTTACTATCTCTATATCCTCTGCACTAGCAAGGTTAATGAAGTACCTCTTGCCCTCTATGATAAGATCCTTGATTGCTTCATTTTCAACAACAAAGATAATCTTGGACTTCTTGAATGGACCAATATTCATTTCAGCCCTTGCATTTCTTATGGCCTTGATAGCTGACTTAACATACTCTATAGTTTTTTCAGATTCTTCAAACCTATGCTCTTCCTTATACACAGGCCATTGACTGATGATTAAGGCATTTTCTTCATGTGGAAGATGCTGCCAGATCTCCTCTGTTATAAAGGGCATGAAGGGATGAAGTAACCTGTTAATATCCTTTAATACATAAAGTAAAACCCTCTGTGCTAGTTCCTTGCTAGCCTGATCGTCTCCATATAATCTGGACTTAACCATTTCAATGTACCAATCACAGTAATCATCCCAAATGAAGTCATAAATCTTTTGGGCTGCTAGGCCAATTTCATATTTGTCTAGATTATGGGTGACAGCCTTGATGGCATCATTCAGCCTAGAGATAATCCACTTATCTTCCTCTTCTAAATCTATTAAATTGAAATCTTTAGAAACTACGTCCTCATCTAGATTCATTAGCACAAATCTACTGGCATTCCAAAGCTTATTGGCAAAGTTTCTACTAGCCTCAACCTTTTCCATATGGAATCTCATGTCATTTCCAGGGGTATTGCCTGTTACCAGGGTAAATCTCAAGGCATCCGCCCCATAGACATCTATTATCTCCAAGGGGTCGATTCCATTACCTAGGGACTTACTCATCTTTCTACCTTGACTATCATTTACTAGACCGTTTAAGAATACATCCTTAAAGGGTAGTTCTCCCATTTGCTCCAGACTAGAAAATACCATCCTAATAACCCAGAAGAAGATGATATCATAGCCTGTTACCAATACATCTGTTGGGAAAAAGTACTTAAGGTCCTCAGTCTCCTCTGGCCATCCTAGGGTTGAAAAGGGCCATAGGGCTGATGAAAACCATGTGTCTAGAGTATCAGTTTCTCTGCTTATTCTGTCACTTCCACATTTACTGCATCTATTGGGCTCAGTTCTAGAAACCATGATTTCATTACAATCATCACAGTAATAAACAGGTAATCTGTGTCCCCACCAAAGTTGCCTTGATATACACCAGTCTCTTATGTTTTCCAACCAATTTACATATATCTTTCCAAATCTCTCAGGGATTATATTCAGTTCTCCATTCTTATAGGCATCTAGGGCTGGTTTGGCTAGGGGTTCCATCTTAACGAACCATTGTTTAGAGATAATAGGCTCTATAATGGTATTACACCTCTCGCAATGACCTACAGCATTTTCATGGTCCTTGACTTGATTAAGGTAGCCCTCTTCCTTCAAGTCCTCTACAATCCTTTTTCTTGCTTCAAACCTTTCTAGGCCTTCATATGGACCACCATTGGAGTTGATATATCCCTTCTCATCAATCACTACATATTGGCCTAGGTTGAATCTTTCCCCAATTTCAAAGTCATTTGGGTCATGGGATGGGGTGATCTTAAGGGCCCCAGTACCAAAACTCATATCTACATAATCATCTGAAATTATTGGAATCTCCCTATTTACTAGGGGTAGGATGGCGGTCTTACCAATTAGGTGCTTATATCTCTCATCCTCTGGATTAACAGCTACAGCCAAATCCCCCAGCATAGTTTCAGGTCTTGTAGTAGCTATGGTAATCCTCTCATCACTGTCCTTGATTGGATAGTTTATATGCCAGATTTGGCCATGGCTTTCCACATGCTCCACTTCAGCATCAGAAATAGCAGTGCCACAATCTGGGCACCAGTTAATAATCCTATCTCCCCTATAAATTAGACCCTTACTATATAATCTGATAAATACCTCTTCTACAGCCTTGCTCATGTCCTCATCTAGGGTAAATCTTTCCCTGCTCCAATCGCAGGAAACACCTAGCTTCTTCAGCTGATTCTTGATATTACCACCATAGAGTCTGGTCCACTCCCAGGCTTCCTCCAGGAAGGCCTCCCTACCCAGCTCTTCCTTGGTTTTTCCTTCCTTGGCCAGTTTGTTAACAACCCTTGCTTCAGTGGATATACTGGCATGGTCTGTGCCTGGAACCCATAAGGCTTCATAGCCTGACATCCTTTTCCATCTAGTCAGAATGTCCTGTATGGTATTGTTTAGGGCGTGCCCCATATGCAAATCCCCTGTAACATTAGGGGGTGGCATGATAATGGTGTAAGGTTCTTTATTCCTATCCACTTGGGCAACGAAGTACTCATTTTCCATCCAAAAATCATATAACCGATCTTCAAAATCCTTGGGATTATAAGTCTTTGGTAAGTTTTCTATCATAGTTATCCTCCTATATAAATAATCCCTTCGTCCTATAGAAAAGGACGAAGGGTTAATTTCGTGGTACCACCTTAATTCCATGATAAATCATGGCTCTCAAAATTGTAACGGGATTACCGTCTAAACCTACTAAATTTCAGTTTAGCTGCTCAAAAGCTACATTCAATAAACATTACTTTTAAGACCTTCCACCCTAGGGTCTTATCTCTGTGAAAGATGTTTATTTACTCCTCTTTATCAGTGCATTTGAATTTTATTAATTAATTATAATAGTATAGTCAACCTTTGTCAACTAGGCGCTTAAGTTTTTCCTCATTTCTAAGTATATCTGAAGATAATTAAAGAATGCAAGGATATTCAAGATAACCGTTAAGAAGAATAAGGCCATTGAAACTAAGTCCGGGAGGCGAAAAACTATGGACAAGGTTGCGGCGTAAAAAAACAAGGTTGCCACCTTACCATATCTATTTGAGGGTAAGACTTGATTTCCTTTGGATAGGTATAGTACGGCACCTCCTGCAATCATCAAGACCTCTTTCAGTCCTATGGCAACAAGTATCCAAGGCGGTATTAAATTGGAATAGGTGAAACTAATTAGTATGGCAAAAGTCATCAACTTGTCAGCAAAGGGGTCCAAAACAGTGCCTAATTTAGTTTGTAGATTATACTTCCTTGCTATTCTACCATCCAAGACATCAGTAATTCCAGCTAAAATAAATACCAACCCTGCAATTAGTACCCTATTTTCAATATTTGAAAAGAAAATTATCAGATAGATTGGAACCAAAAATATTCTCAAGATTGTTAAGATATTAGGTACATTCATAAGCTAGCCTCCATTTAAATTGTAGTAACCTTATATATGTAGGGGGAATACAATATCATATAGAATCCAACATAATACTATATTATACAAGGAGTGATAAGATGTCAAAAAAATCTGTGATATTGTCCCTCTTACTGGTGCTAATCTTAACATTTTCCATAGTCCTTACTGCTTGTGACAAGAGTACAAACCAAAAGGTTCGGCTCATGGAAGTCACCCACTCATTATTTTATACCCCACAATACGTAGCCCTAACCCAGGGATTCTTTGAAGAGGAGGGGTTAGATGTTGAGCTGATTACAGGAGGCGGAGCTGACAAGGTTATGACTGCCATGTTGAGTGGCGAGGCAGATATTGGCTTTATGGGAGCCGAAGCATCCGTCTATGTTTACAACGAGGGTAGGGATAACTATGCCATTAACTTTGCTCAATTAACTCAGAGGGATGGAAGCTTTCTAGTAGGTCGGGAAAAGGATGATAATTTTACCTTTGATAAGCTTAAGGGGAAAACAATCCTAGGCGGTAGGAAGGGCGGCATGCCTGAAATGACTCTAGAATATGTATTAAAATCAAAGGGCCTAGTTCTTAATGAAGATGTAGTGGTTAGGACAGATGTCCAATTTGATGCTTTAGCTGGAGCCTTCATCAGTGGTGAAGGTGATTATGTAACACTTTTTGAGCCAGTAGCCACAACCCTTGAAAAGGAAGGTCAAGGCTATGTTGTAGCCTCCATAGGTGTGGAGGGAGGATATATCCCATATACATGTTATTCCACTACCAAAGAATACATGGAAGAAAACCCTGAAATAATACAAAAGTTTACCAATGCCCTTTACAAGGGGATGGTCTGGGTACAAAACCACAGTGTCGAGGAAATTGCTGAAGCTGTGAAGCCACATTTCCCTGATACAGAAGATGATGTCCTAGTTGCCCTAATAGACAGATATAGGATGCAGGACAGCTGGAAGCCTGATCTCATAATAACAGAGGAAGGAATGGATCACCTAATGCATATAATGGAATTAGCTGGTGAGTTGGATAAGAGGGCAGATTATGACAAGATAGTTACTACGGAATTTGCTGAGCAAGCAATGAAGGGTCAATAGTTGCCATAAAAAGTAAGTGCCACTGAAAAAATATTTCGGTGGCACTTATTTATCTTATCTTGGTATAAAGCCAACCTTCTTGTATACCTTTCTTAAGGTCTTGTTGGCCATATATTCTGCCTTTTCTGCCCCTTTCTTGTAGACCTTTTCTAGATAATCCTTATTGTTTATAAGGTCATTATACCTCTCCTGAATTGGTCTTAGGGCCTCTACCACTACTTCTGCTAAATCCTCCTTAAAGACCCCATAACCCTTGCCTTCATATCTATCTACGATGTTGCCGATATCCTCATTGGTAAATGAAGCATAGATATTGAGGAGATTCTTAATACCTTTTTGCTCATCATTGTAGGCTACAACCCCTACTGAATCTGTAACAGCTCTCTTGATCTTCCTTCTAATGGCATCTGGATCATCCAGCAGTAGTAAATAGGAGTCCTTGTTGGCATCAGATTTACTCATCTTGGCTTCTGGATCTTGCAGGCTCATAATCCTAGCCCCTTCTTCCTTGATAAGGGCTTCAGGAAGCTTGAAAGTAGGGCTATATCGATTGTTAAACCTCTCAGCAACATCCCTGGTTAACTCTAAATGCTGCCTCTGATCTTCCCCTACAGGTACATAATCTGCTTGGTAGAGTAGAATATCAGCTGCCATCAATACGGGGTAGGTAAAGAGTCCAGAGTTTATACTACTATCCTCAAAGCGTTTTGACTTGTCCTTGTATTGGGTCATCCTGTTTAATTGTCCCATATAGGTTAGGGTATTGAGTACCCAGGTCAATTCTGCATGGGCTGGCACATGGGACTGAATAAATAGGGTAGTCTTTTCTGGGTCCAGTCCTGATGCCATCAATACCGAAAGCAACTCCAGGGTATGTCTCCTTAAATCCTTGGGTACTTGGGGTACTGTAATTGCATGCATGTCTACTATACAATATATATTCTCATAATTCTCATTTTCTTGGAGTTCCACCCAGTTTCTTATGGCTCCTATATAGTTACCTATTGTAGGCTCGCCTGATGGCTGAATTCCACTGAAAATTGTTTTCTTTTCCATTATATCCCTCCTGTTATTTAGATTATTGCAAACAAAAATATAAAAACCCTTCATCTCTAAATAAAGAGACGAAGGGTTAACTCCGCGGTGCCACTCTAATTGCATACGCCACTCAGATCCTCTAAGGATGATCAGTCCTATACCCTATGAATTCAGGCACAAACTCGCAAGCCCATTCTCCCTAGCAGTATCATTAGGCTCCCACCTACCCTAACTCGCTTTAGACCTTTTCTAAGGATACTCTTCTTGCTCATCGTCATGATATTATATATATTATACACAAACTTAAGAAAATGTAAATACAAAAGCATAATATTCTAACTATAGGGTCAGTATGTTATAATACAATTGGAGGTAGAAATGAATCGAGATAATCTTAAGAATAAATTAAATCTATATATAATTGCTGTCCTAACAATTGCCTTAAGCGGAGAAGTATATTTCTTTCCCTTTCAAGATGCTTTTAGGTTTTCAGCAGGTGTTATTGCTCTAAGCTTAATACTCCTTGTATATGATGATTTAGAGACTGTTAATGTTGCTTTTTTTGCAGGTATTTCAATATTTATACTAAGGGGTATAATATACTCCATTGATGCGGATTATAGTTTTTCAGACTTAATTAGGATAAACCTCCCTGCATCAATCTATTATCTTTCATATGGACTTCTTTTTAACTTCTTTAAGGTTAAAAATAATACCCATAGTCCTGCACTCTGTATAAATCTCCTAGCCCTTACCGACATAGGTGCAAATATCATAGAGGCCTTGATAAGAACTAATCTTAGTTCCAGTTTAATGACCTATATCATCATAGTTGCCCTTGCTAGAAGCTCAATGATATTTATAACCTATCGCTTGTCTAAAAGAAAAGAGCTATTGATTAAAAGGGAAGAACACCAAAAGAAATATAACCAACTCAACACCCTGATTTCAAATCTCCAGGCAGAGATATTCTACCTAAACAAATCTACAGCAGATATAGAGAGTGTAATGAGCAAGGCCTATACCTTGTACGAAAAGACCAAGGATAATAATGAGATTAGGCAACTTTCCCTCGATGTAGCCAGGGAGGTACACGAAATTAAAAAGGATTATCAAAGGGTCGTAAGCGGGTTTAAGACCTATGTCAACGATTTTGATTTTGATAAGACCATGAGCTTAAAGGATATCGGTTCTATCATAGAGAGTAATTTAGAACGATATATCAATTATCACCGCAAGGATATCCAGGTAACCATAGATTTTCAGGATAACCTACACATAAAAAATTATTACTACCTATTTACAATAATAAATAACCTTATAACAAATGCTATAGATGCTATCGTTGATAAGGGTAAGATCCACGTAGAGGGTAAAACCATAGGTGATGATTTAGTTTTAAGAGTAAAGGATGATGGTCCAGGTATTGATGAAGAAATAAAACCCCATATCTTTAATCCAGGTTTTACTACAAAATTTGATGCTAGTACAGGTATCCAGTCAACTGGAATAGGCCTATCCCATGTGGAGTATATTGTAAAAAGTTTGAAGGGAAGTATTGAAGTCAAATCAAAAATTAACAAGGGAACCACCTTTACTGTAATCATACCCAAAGAGAGTTTAAGGAGGTAGTATCTTGGGAAACAAGTTTATCATTATAGATGACGATATGGGCATTATAACTATGCTTAAAAACATTATAAGACAAAATAAATTAGGCAAGGTTGTAGCTGAGTACACAGATGGCGAAGACACTGTGGATGAGATACTATTCTATAATCCAGATATAGTCCTTATAGATTACTTGCTACCTAGCATGGATGGAGTTGAGATAGTTAATAAGATTTTGGACCGGGGTTTTAAGGGCAAAATCATCATGATTTCACAAGTAGAAGATCAGCATATGGTAGCCAATGCCTATAAGTCTGGGGTCCTGTTCTTTATCAAAAAGCCCATCAATGTTATAGAAGTGGTCAATGTTATAAAAAATGTAAGCCACAATCTAGAATTAGAAAGGTCTATGTCAATCATTAAGGGAGCCTTAGGTAGTGTGTCTACTCCGGATGATATAGATATTGAGAATAGTAATGAACAAATCATCAACAACATCCTCTCAGACATTGGAATCATTAGTGACCCTGGAATAAAGAATCTAATTGAACTGGTAAACAAGATTGCCGAAGCTAAAAGTAGAGACCCACATTCATCATATAAGCTTAATGACTTGTATGTTGAAATTTCGAAAAAAGAAAGCGATGAGACTGGTACCCTAGTAAACCCTAATACCATAGAACAAAGAATCCGTAGGACTATCCAGAAGTCCTTGGTAAATATTGCAGAATTTGGGATAGATGATTACTATAACCCTAAATTTATGGAATACTCCTCCCTGCTTTTTGACTTTAGCCAGGTTAAGCAGGAGATGAATTATACCCAGGGAATCTCAAAACGTAGAGGAACCATCAATATTAAAAAATTTATAGAGGGGATTATCACTAAGTTAGACTAATCATATGTCATCAAACCATAATAAAAAACTGGATACCTAGTATCCAGTTTTTCATATATATTAACCAAAAAAGTTTATGAATAGTTGTATATTCAGGGCATTTACAAAGTCTATAAACAAGGCCCCTACTATTGGTAATACGAAGAATGCCATTTGGGAATAACCATATTTTTCTGACACAGAGTCCATGTTTGCTATTCCGTTAGGTGTAGCACCTAATCCAAATCCACAATGGCCAGCTGCTATCACTGCTGCATCATAGTTCTTACCCATAATTGGGAAGGTCACATAGGTAGCATATAGGGCAACCAATACTACTTGACCAATTAATAGTATAATTAATGGTCCAGCTAGATCAGCAAGCTCCCATAATTTTAATGTCATTAGGGCCATGGCTAGGAAAAGGTTAAGGGCGACATCACCCACAACTCCTATCTCTTCCTTAGGAGTATTAAATATACCAGTTTCAGAAAGGTTTGTAATAACAGCTGCAACTACCATAGCGCCAATATATCCTGGGAAGTTAAGGCCTGTTGTATCAACTAGCCATACTGATACATAAGTACCAATACCCATAGCTATTAAAATTTGGAAGAAGGCCATACCAACCCTACCAACATCAAGTGTAACAGTTTCTTCTTCCAAAAGTGAACTATCAAAATCCAATTGTTCAGATACGGATTCGTCTCTTTTTCTAACTAAGTCATGTTTAATAATAAGCCTATTTGCTAGAGGCCCACCCATCATAGAACCTGATACTAAACCAAAGGTAGCTGCTGCAAGACCAACAGTATTAGCTCCTATCACTCCAAGTTCTTCAACAGTTGGGGCTATGGCACCAGCTGTCCCATGACCACCTGTCATAGGTGTTGAACCTGTCATAAGGGCTAGTAAGGGTTCCAATCCTACTACTCCTGATAAACCAGCTGCAACTACATTTTGTAGAATTGCTAAACCTGTAGCAACTCCTAGGAATAATAGGACCTTAGGTCCACCCTTCTTTAATACTCTTAGACTAGCATTAAATCCGATAGTAGTAAAGAACATGGTCATGAAAAACTTTTGTAAGGTATCATCAAATTCAAACATTAATGTACCAGACTGTCTTAAAATAAGTGCGATAACAGAAAATATAATACCTCCTATAACTGGAGAAGGTATACAATATTTTTCAAAAAACTTAACCTTACTCCTTAACTGCTTACCTATAAGCAACATAATTACTGCTAAGGCAAGGGATTGGATCATATCCATTTGAATTGTCATGAAATATTGCCTCCTTATAAGTACTTAAAATAGATATATTTGTGACAGTTTAATACTACAAGCAACCTACAAAATACTACAAAAACTTTCAGAATCATTCAAAAAAATTTATCAATATAAGCATTACCCTTGCCTGACTAATTTATTCCTTACAATGTTTGTTTTCTTTTGGGTTGGGTATATTAATTTATGAATGACAAAAAAGTAAACAAATTCTAGGAGGTATAATATGAAGAAAGTTGAATTATTAAATCAATATGTTGCTAACTTAGCAGTTTGGAATGTTAAGTTACACAATTTACATTGGAATGTAATAGGAAATCAGTTCGTGCAAGTTCATGAATTTACTGAAGGAATCTATGACGATGTATTCGAAAAATATGATGAGGTTGCAGAACTATTAAAAATGAAGGGTGAAATGCCTCTTTCAACTATGGCTGAGTATCTAAAAGTTGCCACTATTGAAGAAGTTCCTGCCAGAGACTTCTCAATTAAAGAATCCTTAGAAATCCTTAAGGCGGACCTAGATTTAATGAATAAGCTAGCAAGGGAAATTAGGGATTTAGCTGATGAAGAAGATGATTTTACGACTGTAGCCATCTTCGAAGACCATGTAGCAGGATATGTTAAGAATATATGGTTTGTTGAGTCTATGTTGAAATAGGGTTAAATAATTTGGGCTTTCATAACTGCCTCACAGTTATGAAAGCCCTTAAATAATTTCCTTATTTGGTTTTACCTGACTTCTTTTTCTTATAGTTCCTTCTTACGAGAAAACCTACCAATAGGCCTACTCCAAATGGAACAATACCTTTAAAAGCATCTTGCCCATTTCTTAATGTGCCTTTTATTTTATCCAATAAACTTAAGCTCTCCTTGTGGTAGAGGGTAAAGTATAGATCTTCTTCTGGTAAACTAGCAAAACTAGCCTGATATGTCCCATCTTCTTTTCTAGCAAAATCCAAGCTACTGTCAATTATATAGGGATAGTCACTAGGAACCCTTACCTCAATATTAAGATCCTTAAAGGAAGCCCAATTGGCAGCGGGATTCAAGATATAGTCAAAGGTATGGGTTGGATTTGAGGTTTTTACTCTATCCATTGTTCCTCTTGAGATGTAGCTTACACCTACCTCCCTAATAGCCTGAGGATCAAATTCCACATCATAGATTAGGACAAAAAATCTATCCGACTCATCCAGTGAGAAAATCTCACTTAATTCAAGGTTAATCTGCCTATCTTCCACCAGTCTATCAATGAGTTTTATAATTTGATTTGATATCTGATTATCTGCTATGTAATCCTTATATGCAATATCATTACTATAAGCTTCTATCTCTTTAGACAGATAATCCCCTATAGCTAGCTCTTTAGTATTTGTATCTAAGCTATAATCATCTGTCTCCTCTGTCTTCTCACCATTCGTATAGGCAGTTATTTTTAAGTCAATATCCTGGCCTAAAACAAATATTTCAAGTGGTTCATTCTCCCTGACCCATGTAGTCAGTGATTTATTTACTATCCCATTATCTTCACTAAATTGATAGCCATTAAAACCCTTACTAATAACTTTAGTCTTATTCTTATCATAGTGATAGCTAAACTCTATGTTTATTTCCTCATCACCAGAAGGACCTATACTATATGTATATAACATCCCCATATCATCCAATTTATAGTTTTGGGGAATGTAAGGTGAGCTACTAATGGAATTGACAATAGCAGAAAAATCCCACTCATTAGAGTCGCCATCCTTCTTCGAGCCTTGGTTGACTAAATCGCCTATGAACACTTGATAAGGTATACTCTCACCATCTACTTCTATTTTGATATGATTAGGATTGAAGTCTCTTATGCGAGATATAAGTGGGAAGGCCATCTGGACACTTTGATGCCTTACACTTGTGTTATTCATGGTGTAGCTTGCTGTTACCAAACTAGCAAGGTTATAACCACCCAGATCCTTTACTTCTTCATTTGTAAAATCAAATAACAACTCTTCTTTTTCAACTGATATTGGGCTATCCTCATCTATAACCAAGATTTCAGAGGATGGATATCCCTCCCAAAAGGTTGGTCCTGAGTTTGCATACGTAGTGGAACCTGTTAATAAGATGGATACTAGTAGAACAAAGATAGTAAACCTCTTCATGAAAATCCCCCTTGTTTAATAGATATTTGGAGAATAATGTGACTTAAGAAATCACAGAGATACACATATATAAAAGATAAAAGAAAAACGCTCATTTCGCTTCTAGATTGCTTAAACTATAAAAGCTTAGGTTGAAGATCCTTCGTAGGTAAGGCTAATACTGTAAGACTCAGGATGACATTTACGTCAACTAATTGGACTACGGGTAAGAATAAATTTTCAAAATGAGACTCGACTTTGGAGAATTTGAGTAGAAGTATCCACTAAGTAAAAAATTTGGTAGAGCTCCACTGTTTGAGCGCAGCGAGTTTGGAGCTCTAATTTTTTGCGTGTGGTTATACTTCTTCAAATTCGTAACGGAGAGTCGGTTTTGAAATTTATTCTAGTATGCTAAGTACTAGGACTCAAACCATGAGTGAATAAAGATTTAAATTCTATTCTCTACTAAAATTCTTCTACGATATGAATAAGAAGACACGTTCTTTATCAAATGCGACAGAAGGGCTATCCATCTGTCGCATCAAATAACATAATATTACCTTTTTAAATTACTCAAGGTCCTTTGACGTAAATTATACTCTGCATCAGGGATGTTTGAAATTGCAAAGTTTGCCACTTCCTCAGCCTTAAGTGGCCTACCGTCCTTATCTACAACCTTTAGTCCTCCCCTTACCGGCTTGGTCCTTAACTCAGTAGCGTGTCTGAACTCATCCACTTCTCCCCATAGATAAGGGGTTGGTAAGAAGCCCGCTGCATAGATCTTATAGAATCCTTCAGGGGAATATGGATTGTCGATGCTGGATTCTATAGCCTTGATGATTACCTTAGCACTGTCAACTAATTCATTCATCCTTTCATCTATATCAGCATTTTTGGACATGTCATCTATATTACCACTTCTTCTTAATTGCCTATACTTCTTGATGGACTGCTGGGTGATTTGGATACTTTCATTGATAATCTCAGGAGTAGCCAAGTGTGATGCTTCTGAGTAACTTACCACATGTATGATTGGTGGACTCATTTGGTTATGTGGATCTATATCGTCCATAAGGGCAGTTACAGCCGCTAATTGAATTCTAGCCTCATATAAATCTGGTTTGAAATAATCCAAACCTGCCCTTGGCTGCAATAGAACCCTGAAGTTATCATCTGCTAACTCTCCAATAAGTTTAAGTAAGGCTCTTGACTTAGCCAAATCCTGCACTCCCCATGTCAATCTAGGAGTGTTCAACATGTTTTGTAGTATATAGGTTTTGATACCTAGTTTTTTAGCAAGCTTGGCTGCCAAGTAGGCCGACACTATATAAGTCACATCATCCCCACCCCTAAAAGCAAAATGGTGGGATACATTGGCCTCGAAGGGTTTGTTGGTGCTTGCTATATACTTGATAGTTTCAATATGTTGGCCTAGGCTAGTATAAAGGTCATAAGGTCCTCTGTTATCTAGTTTATTAAACCACCACAAGGATAGGGCATGCCAGCAAATATTTAGGGTCTCCTCATGCATCCTAGCCAAGTCTGGGATATTTTTAGTACCTGCATAAGTCCTGATTAATAGTGGCCTCCCTACTTCCCAAATCTCCCTATATTCCTCAGGTGAATTGACAGGCACCCCTCCTCCATTAGGCCTATCACCCCAATCCTCACCAAAATTTGATTGGGTTAATTGTGAACTTCCTATGGATAGGATGTCTAGAAATCTTGTTTTTGCCAAAGTTTTAACCCATGATATAAACTCTCTAACATTCTCCTCCCTTGTAGCTAGGGAAGAGTAAGGTCCAACATGGGCCCTCATAAGGGGGGCAAAATCTTTATTTAGATTGGCGTCTATTCTTTTAACAACTGTATCCCTTCTACTTCCAAAATCATCATATCCAGACCTATCTATAGGTGTCAGTTTAGAGTACTCTTGGGAATCGATAATCTCCTTACCAAACTGTAGGAGCGACTCATCATACTTACTGCCTTGAACAATGTCTGAAGGAATATTGTCTTCAGGTACCCCAAGTTTTACAAGGGTTTCTTGGGCAGATTCACCTCCCATATAGGTTTTAACCAGTCCACCAAATTCCTTTTCTATAGCTTCACAGGAAACTGGAAGACCTGCAAAATATATGTGTTTAATTGGTCCATCTTGATAAGATAGCAAGTTTGATGATTTCAGTTCTTCTAGAAGATATCCTACCATCCTAACGGCATCATCCTTGTCAAGCCTATAGCTAATACCTAGATGGCTTATATTGTTGGCCAAGATCCAGTCAAGAACCTTCCTCCTGCTGGCCTCGTGTCTATATTCACCAATAGCCATGGAAATGCGTTCGTCAGCTATTAATACCTCAAAACCACATTCCCTTAGTAATTCTGCTGCTGTATTTACCCCCATGGTATGGGCATCCAGGGCGGGCTTTATGAATCCGTAAATACCTTGATTTTTAGCCAAGATATGCCACCTCCTATGTTTATCTATTCTTTGAAATTCATATAATTTTGATTATACCCTTTGTCAAATATATTAATCCAAGAAAGATCCAAGGGTCATTCTTCATCTATAATACCACAAGCTACCAGCAATTTACCACTACAAAACCTTTACAATTCCTTGCATTCCGTACAATATCCATAGACTTCAACCTTATGACCTGTGATTTGAAATTCTTCCTTCAGTAGCTTGGGTTTAAAATCATCCATAGGACAATTAAGCATGGGGATAATCTTATGACATCCTACACATACTGCATAATGTTTATGACCTGACTGTTTCAAGTCATATAAGGTTATTTCATTATCTAGAACCGAAGTCTTGGTCACTAGACCCGCCTCAACGAAGGCATCCAATGCCCGATAAACAGTAGACAACCAAATACTCTCCCCCATCCTTTCAATCTCTGAATAGATTTCCCTGGCACTCAAGGGGGATTTAGAAACCTCCAAAACTGAGAGTACACTTTCCCTGGTCTTGGTCCTCTTTAACCCCTTAGGCCATTTAAACTTTGAAGCATCCTTCATTTCTACACCTCTTTAAGCAGATCAACTAATAGATTTTCCCATTAGTTTTTTTATTATAATAGTAGTTACTAAGCAGACAACCCCTACTAAAACTATAGTGCCTCCTGGCTTTAGCTCAGCATAATAGGATACAAATAAGCCCACTGTGGTAAATAAGACTGCCGATATGATTGAATATATTACCGTTTGTTTATAACTCTTCCCAAACTGCATCCCACAGGCAACCGGCACCACCATCATAGATGAAACTATAAGGGCACCTACAGTCCTGGCTGCTATGGATACGGTTATGGCTGTCAGGATTGTAAAGATAAAGTTAATACTTATCACAGGAATCCCAGCTAGCCTGGCAGCCCTTTCATCTATAGATACATAGAAGAGCTCCTTATATAGGAGAATAAAGGCCAAGAGCACAAAGAAACTAATAACAGCAACCAAGTACATTTCAAAATCACTTATGGCTACTATACTACCAAATAGGAAACTATTAAAATTTGCTGCATTCTTTACAAAGCCTGAAAGTACCCCTGCAAGCCCAATTCCTGCCGACATGATTATGGCTATGGACATTTCGGAGAACTTTGGGATTCTTTTACGTATAAATTCTATCCCCAGGGCAGCAATTATAGATATGACGATAGCACCTAAAATTGGGTTAATACCAAAGACCAGTCCTGCAGCTACACCTGCCAAGGATGTGTGGGAAAGGGCGTCACCTATCATGGATAAGCGTTTCAGTACCACTACAACCCCTATACAAGGGATGATTACTGCCAACATGATACCAACAGCAAAGGCCCTTTGCATGAAGGCATATTGAAATATATCCACTATCTGTCATCCCCCTTCGTTTCAATAGTAGGATGGTGGTGCTTATGTTTTAACTCCATCTTGACCTCCTCCTTGGTCAACTCAACCAGGGTGCCTTTTTCTAGGCAGAAGGCTCTGGTAATATGTTCATGGGCTCTGGCAATATCATGGGTTACAATAAGGATAGTGATACCCAAACTATTATTTAAGTCCTTGATTAACCTATAAAATGATTTTACAGTGGCATCATCTACACCTACAGTGGGTTCGTCAAGGATTAGGACTTCAGGGTCATTTACCAGGGCTCTGGCCAGCAAAACCCGCTGCTGTTGACCACCGGACAGGTTCCCTATCAGGTCTTTTGAATGTCCTCCCATCCCGACCAAGTCAAGGGTCTCCTGGGTTTTCTGCCTATGCACCTTTTTAGGAAATCTCAAGAGACCAATTTTATTAAAAAGATTAGCTTGAACGATCTCCTCGGCTGATGCGGGGAAATTATTAATAGTCTGGATTCCATGTTGGGGAACATATCCTACCCTATGCCACCTATCGTAGTCCTTAGGATTTTTGCCAAATATCTCTATGCTCCCCCTCTTAGCTGTCAGTTCCCCAAGCAAAAGCTTAATCAGGGTACTTTTACCAGCCCCATTGGAGCCTATAAGGGCAACGAAATCGCCAGAGTTTATGGTAAAGTTAATCCCTTTAAAAATCAGGTTATCATTGTAGGCAAAGTCTACATCTTTAACTTCAATAATCTTTTCCATAATCCACCTTCTAATTTAATGACTTATTGTAAGGCCCTTTTTATTGCAGCCAAATTCTTCCTCATGACAGAGAAATAGTCTTCCTTAGATGTAATCTCATCTTCACTCAAGCCTTCCAGGGGATTGAGAACATCAACCTCAGCCCCTGTGGCATCACTGATTGTCTTAGCTAACTTAGGACTGGCTAGCTCCTCAAAGAAGATAACCTTAACATCATTTGCCTGTACAAAATCTATAATTTCAGCCATCCGGGCTGGATTGGGCTCAGACTCTGGAGAAATACCGTCCACAGCAAGCTGGTTCAAACCATAGGCTTTACATAGGTAGCTAAAGGCCTGATGGGACACAACCAAATCCTTGCGACTCAAAGCAGAAATAGTTGTGGAAAATTCATCATCCAATTTCTCTAACTCTTTAATATATTTTTCAAGATTTGCTTCATAATAGTCTTTATTGCCTGGGTCTACTTCAATAAGACCAGCTGCGATATTCTCCATCTGGATTTTAGCATTTTGAGGATCCAACCAAACATGAGGATCAAAGTCCCCATGATCATGGTCTTGTTCATGGTCATGGGCTTCGTGGTAATCCTCTCCATTTTCTAGTAAATCAATACCCATAGAAGCTTGAACTATAACCAAATCTTTGTTTTCTAAAGTCTTTAAAACATCTTCTACCCAATGCTCCATACCAGCTCCATTGTAGACAAACATGTCTGCCCTTTCTAGATCGACAATATCAGAGGCAGCTGGCTCCCAATCATGAACATCTACACCTGCAGGTACCATGTTGTGGACAGATACCTTATCCCCAGCCAGTTTGGATGTAAAATCATACATGGTGTAAAAGCTGGTATACACCTTCAAGCCAACATCATCATCTGGCTCTTGTGAGCATCCTATCAAGCCTAATATTACACTTGCCAATATAAATAAAAGAAGGACAATTCTTTTTCTCTTCATATAAACCTCCAAGTCAATATGTTAAATGCAATTGATTCGCAACTACACTTAACTATATCATGTCCATTTTTGGCAGTCAATATCCATAATAATATATTTAAAAAAACCCTATATCCAGGATGGATATAGGGGATTGATTATTTAAGATAGGAGATTATATCGTATTCTTCAATCTTTTCTTGGTACCATTCAGCATATGCATCATAGAACCTCTCTTGTTTTAGCCTATCATTTACATTATCTTTAAATTCTTCATAGGTTGCTTCCTTGGCTTCTATCTTTTCCTCAACTAGGATGATATGGTAGCCATACTCAGACTTAACAGGGTCACTTATTTCACCTACAGGAAGGGAGAATGCTGCATCTGAGAATTCCTTAACCATCCTTTCCCTATTAAAGGTACCCAAACTTCCTCCAAGCGCACCAGAGCTTTTATCTGTTGAGTATTCCTTGGCCAACTCAGCAAAGTCTTCACCCTCATCTAGTTTTTTCTTAATATCCAAGGCTTCTTCCTCAGTTTCTACTAGAATATGGCTAGCCTTAACCTGTTCCTCTTGGTCAAAGGATTTCTTATTCTTCTCGAAATATTCCTTCATATCATCTTCAGTTATGTTTAGGTAAGGTTCCAATAAGGCTTCAATTAAATAATTACTCCTTAAATTGTTTCTGATATCATCCAGGGTTAAACCACGACTATCAAGCTCATTGTTCAAGGCTTCTTCTGAACCATAATAATCCCTCATCTCTTCTATACCTTCTTCAATTTTCTCTTCAGAGACGGATACATTTAATTTTTCAGCCTCTAACTCCATTATCTTATCAGCTACTAGGGCATCTAATACTTGAGAACCACTATATTTAACCAACTCGTCATAGAACTCACCCTTTGTTATTGTGACCTCTCCTACCCTTGCTATTACTTCTTCTTCTGATGAATTAGAACAACCTGTTACAGCTATAACCATGACTAAAACTAACATTAATAGTCCTACTATCTTCTTATCCAAAATCTTTGACATTTCTAAGCTCCTTCCTTATGTAGTTACTCTTAATACTATAACATATTTAAGAGAATATTCATATCTATAATCCTTACCATTATAACAAGGATTTATGGTAAGAATGTGAAAATATGATGATTTAATTTAAAATATCATGAATGTCTTTTTTCCAAATCCAATAAAAATTCCTTAATCTTAAGACCTCCTCCATAGCCCACCAGGCTTCCATCCTTGCCGATTACCCTATGGCAAGGGATAATTATGGATACAGGGTTTTTATTATTTGCCAAACCCACCGCCCTAGCAGCCCTGGGATTTCCAATTTTTTCAGCTATTTGGCCATATGAATAGGTCATACCGTAGGGGATTTCCTCTAGGGCCTGCCATACTTTTTTTTGGAATTCAGTCCCCTCGAGCTTGATAGGGAGATCAAATATCATCCTCCTGCCACCAAAATATTCATCTAGCTGCCTCTTAGCCTCCTTGATCAAGGTTGTTTCCTTAAGTTCTAGACCTTCTACAGCCTCACCACCAAAGGTTAAGTTGGTTATATGCTTGTCTCCTTCTACCAAGGAGATGGGACCTATTTCAGTATCGTAAACATAATAATATTTCATAAGAAGACCCCCTAATTTCCTATACTCTTTATTGTACACCAATTAATTAAATCTACAAGGTCCTTTTTGTTTCTAATATGTCTATGAAGTGTGCTATAATATTTTCGAGGTGATAGCTTGAAGGATTTGATAAAACGTATAAACGAATTGGCCAAAAAATCTAAAACCCTTGGTCTTAATGAAGAAGAAAAGATTGAGCAAAATGCTTTGAGACAGGAATATCTAAATAGATTTCGGGAAAACTTCAAAGATACCCTTATGAATGTTAAGGTTGTAGATGTCATGGGCAATGATGTAACCCCTGAAAAGCTATTGAAGGAGCAAAATAAAAAGAAAAATTAAGGGAAATTTCTCTTCTGAGAAATTTCCCTTTTTTCTATATTAATTCCATGGCCTTCGCTACTATGTTCTCAACTGTAAAACCAAACTTCTCGAATAATTGGCCTCCAGGACCTGAAGCACCAAAGGTCTCCATGGCTATTATATTGCCCTCAAGGCCTACATACTTATGCCATCCTAAGGAACTGCCCGCCTCTACAGCCAGCCTCTTGATAGCATGGCTAGGTAGAACCTCCTCCTTGTAATCCTGAGACTGTTCCTCAAATAGCTCCCAAGAAGGCATACTTACAACCCTTACTCCAAGACCCTTTTCTTCCAAGACCTTGGCAGCCTTAAGGGTTAATTGAACCTCTGAGCCACTAGCTAGTAGGATTATATCCAAATTATTCATTTCCTTCTTAAGGATGTAAGCCCCCTTTAGGGCTCCCTTACCGGTACCATCAATCAGGGGTAGACCTTGCCTAGTCAGTACCAATCCAGTAGGTCCTTCCATCCTATTAAGGGCAGTATACCAGGCTGCAGCAGTCTCTCTAGCGTCAGCTGGCCTAAATACTAGGAAGTTTGGGGTCGACCTAAACATAGCCAACTGTTCAATAGGTTGATGGGTAGGACCATCTTCACCCACACCTATACTATCATGGGTCAAAACATAGATAATTGGCAACTTCATCAGGGCAGCCAGACGCATAGATGGTTTCATATAGTCACTAAATATGAAGAAGGTACCTCCATATGGTCTCAGCCCCCCATGTAAGTAGAGTCCATTTAGGATGCCACCCATGGCATGCTCCCTAACACCAAACCTAATGTTGGATCCCTTATAATTGGCCTTAGAAAAATCATCCCTTTCCTTCATATAGGTTTTATTTGAAGGTCCTAGGTCAGCAGAACCACCGATTAGGTTGGGCAACTTAGCAGCCAGCTTATTTATAAGGACTCCTGATGCCTCCCTAGTTGAAAGGCCCTTGTCAAAGTCCCAAAAGTCTCCTGATTCTAAATAGTCCATAGGTAAATCTAAGTTGAGCCAGGTCTCAAATTCCTTGGCCAAATCAGGATATTCCTCCCTGTATGCCTTAAATTTCCTGTCCCAATCTTCATTGGCCTGAATACCCTTGGCCACCAACTTAGCCGTATGCTCCCTGACATCTTCTGGAACAACAAAGGGTTCTTCTGTCCACTTGAAGAATTCCTTCATACCCTTTAACTCTTCAGCACCTAGGGGTTCTCCATGGGCAGAACTTTTTCCTTGTTTTCCAGGACTACCATAGCCTATTTCAGTTGTAATCTTAATCAAGCTGGGCTGGGCAAGGTTTTTCTTTGCCATTTCTATCTTGTTAAAAATATCCACAATATCATTGCCGTCATCAACCTCAAGGGTCTCCCATCCCATGGCTTCAAATCTTTTACTGACATTCTCTGTAAAGGCCAGATCCGTACTACCCTCTATGGTGATTGAGTTTGAGTCATACAGGACTATCAATTTACCCAACCCTAAGGAACCAGCCAAGGAACAAGCCTCATAAGATATACCCTCCATCATGTCGCCATCTCCTGCAATGACATAGGTGTAGTGGTCAACTATATTGTGGTCCCCACGATTGAAATGAGCAGCCATATGGGCCTCGGCCATGGCCATACCTACAGCATTTGCCATCCCTTGGCCTAGAGGTCCTGTTGTCACCTCAACCCCTACAGTCTCCCCGTACTCAGGATGCCCTGGTGTCTTACTATCTAGCTGTCTAAAGTTCTTTAAATCTTCACTTGTCAGTCCATATTCGAATAGGTGTAATAGTGAATAGATCAGGGCAGAACCATGGCCTGCAGATAAGATAAACCTGTCCCTATTAATCCACCTAGGATTTTTAGGGTTATGATTCATAACCTTGGCCCAGAGAGTATAGGCCATGGGAGCAACCCCTAAAGGTAGGCCAGGATGTCCCGATTTTGCCTTCTCTACCATATCAGCAGATAAAACCCTCATGGTATTGATTGTTTTTTGCTCTATATTCATTTTTAGTCTCCTTTGCCTTAAAAATTTTCCCTATATACTATAACCCATTTCCTGCCTTAAGACAAGGAGGCATCCTACCTCCTAATCAAATCCTTGGCAAGCTTCTCGGTCATATATTTTATCAACTCAACATCCAAAGTCTTGATTTCCCTATTCTCCATAATAATCTTCCCATCCACCATAACCGTATCCACATCAGATCCATGAGCAGAGTAACTGATAGCAGAAACCAGATTATGCCTTGGATAGAAGTGGGGTTTATCTAAATCTAGTAGGATTATGTCTGCCTTTTTACCAACCTCAATGGATCCTATCTCCTTGTCCCATCCCAAGGCCTTGGCACCATTGATGGTTGCCATTTCAATTGCTTCAAGGGCGGAAACAGAAACTGCATCTAGGTTTACCCCCTTGTTTAAGATAGAAGCTAGATTGATCTCTTCAAACATATCTAGGTTATTATTACTGGATGGCCCGTCAGTTCCTAGGGCTACTGGTATTCCCTTCTTCAACATCTTATCTATAGGGGCAAAACCAGAAGCCAGCTTTAGATTACTGGTAGGATTATTGACCGGATAGACCCCATGTCTATAAAGTATATTTATGTCCTCATCATCTAGATGAACACAGTGGGCTGCAATAGTATGAATATCAAAAAAACCTAAATCCTCAAGATACTTGACCGGTGACTTTCCGTGGGCCTTATAACTATCCTCCACCTCTATCTTGGTTTCTGAAAGATGGATATGCAGGCCTGTATCAAATTCCCTTGCCATATCCATGGTCTTTAGGAGAAATTCAGAACTAGTAGTATAAATAGCGTGGGGTGCTATCATCACCTTTATTCTTCCATCTGCCTTACCATGCCAATTCTTATATAAGTTCCTGGCCTCATTGAGCTTTTTGTCTGGATTATTAGGGTCTTCTACCATACCCCTGGTCAGGACTCCCCTAATACCCGCTTCCTCAACTCCCCTTCCTACTTCACCCATAAAATCGTACATATCGCAGAAGGCAGTGGTACCTGATTTAATCATTTCCACCATACTTAACAGGGAACCCCAATAAATATCTTCGGCAGTCATCTTAGCCTCTATGGGCCAGATCTTCTCTTCCAGCCAGGTTTGCAACGGCACATCATCGGTATAATTTCTAAGCAAGGACATGCCTAGATGGGTATGAGCATTAACTAGACCTGGAAGAGCCAGCTTGTTCTTCCCATCTATTACCCTGTGAACTTCCTTGCCTTCAATATTATCACCAATATAGTCAATTTTATCATCCACTATATAGATATTGGAATTGAAAACTTGGTCATGTTTTCCATCAACCGGTAGTATGTCAACGTTCTTAATTAGAATATTCATCTAATCAGCTCCTTTTCTTCGATATACTATTATATATCCAATTATATCAAGCCAGTAAACACTTGTCATTGAAAAACTCTAAATTAGCCTTAGTTCTGCTAATGATGGATGGTAGGTTATTATGCCTGAACAAATCCGCAAGGAAAAACTGCTAGATAACTAGCAGTTTTACTATCTTACATATTCCTTAACTTACTTAAGATAATCTTTTGTTCCACAGAGGCAACCAATCTCCTGGTATAGGCTACAGTATCTGGGTTAACACTGATACTATCAACCCCTTGCTGGACTAGAAATTCAGCAAACTCTGGATATTGGGATGGTCCTTGACCGCAAATTGATATGGTCTTTCCATACTTATGGGCAGCCTTTATCAAAATGGTTATAGCCTTTTTAACAGCTTCATTTCTTTCATCGAAATAACCCATGTTGTTTAAGATTCCTGAATCCCTATCTGCTCCCATGACCAATTGGGTTAGGTCATTACTTCCTATACTGAAGCCATCCACCAGTTGTGCAAACTCCTCAGCTTGGAAGACTACAGCCGGTACTTCTGCCATAATCCAAATCTTGAAGTTCTTGCTTTGGACCAGACCTTCTTCAGCCATGATTTCCTTGGCCCTAATCAACTCTTCTGTGGTTCTAACAAAGGGTAGCATGACTATAACATTGGTCAAACCATAATCTTCACGGACCTTAAGGATAGCCTTACACTCCAGCCTAAATCCTTCCTCATATTCTGGTGAGATATATCTAGATACCCCTCTCCAACCTATCATAGGATTGGCCTCGATTGGTTCCACCTCTTCACCACCCTGTAGACCTCTGAATTCATTGGTCCTAAAGTCAGACAATCTTACTACCAAGGGTTTAGGAAAGAGCTCCCTAGCTACTGTCATCACTGCTTCACTTAGTTTATCTATCAATAATTGTCCTTGACCAGTCTTAACCAGGTACATAGGATGGATCCCCACCATATTTGTAAATACAAGTTCAGTCCTCATAAGCCCAATTCCATCAATGGGAAGATTCTTATATTTACCGATCAAACTTGGTTCACCTAGGTTCATATATATCTTGGTTCCAGTAACTGGGGCAAGCTGGGCTAAGATCTCCTCCGATAGGCCAAGATTAGTTCTTGGTTCTGTCTTTTCATCCTTTGTATTATCAGAAGCTTCATCCTCCATAACCTTGCCTTCGTATACCACGCCCCTAGTGGCATCTACCGTTACCTCCATACCTTCTTTCAATACAGAGGCTGCTGACTTGGCCCCTACTATACAGGGGATTTGAAGCTCCCTGGATACTATAGCAGCATGGCAGGTCCTGCCCCCTTCTTCTGTAACCACAGCAGCAGCCTTTCTCATGGCTGGAACCATGTCTGGGTTGGTCATGACTGTCACAAGGATATCCCCATCTTGAACCAAATCTATTTCTGTAATATCTTTAATATTTCTTACCTTACCATAACCTAAGCCAGGTGAAGCTGGTAGGCCCTTTGCCAATACCTTCAACTCTTCCACCACCTTGTTCTCTATCTTTTCTACACCCTCCAGGGTGGTAATCGGTCTAGATTGTAAGATATAGAGCTCCTTGGTATCCCTATCAAATCCCCATTCTATATCCTGGTATGCCCCATACATCTCTTCAATCTTTAGACCATAATCAATCAGGGTAAATAATTCTGTCTTGTCTAGGCATTCCTTGCTTATAAAGTTCTTGCCTAGTTCGTCTTCAACCTTGACCTCAACTGTTCCAATTCCATCTTCCGCCTTGACAACCATGGTATTCTTCTCAGATATAAACCTATCTATAACATTCTTGGTTTTCTTATCCACCACATATTCATCTGGAGTCACTATCCCAGATACAACAGCCTCCCCTAGGCCCCACGATGCGTTTATCATCATTTCATCTGCCTTATTATTGATTGGGTTAGCAGTAAACATAACACCTGACTTCTCGCTATTTACCATCTTTTGAACTACAGCAGCCAGGGAGACTTGGAAATGATTAAAATCCTGTTTCACCCTATAATAGATTGCCCTAGCTGTCCAAAGGGACGCCCAACACTTTTTAACATGCTTAATTAGTTCTTCTTCTCCACTAATGTGAAGGTAGGTATCCTGTTGGCCTGCAAAGGAAGCTTCTGGAAGGTCCTCAGCTGTTGCCGAGCTTCTAACTGCAACTTCTGGATTTTCTAGTTTAATATTACTAGAAAATTCCCTATATGCCCTCTTGATCTCCTCTTCCAATTCAGGGAGAATACTGCCATCAACTATTCTCTTTTGTATCTCCTCACTGGCATAGGTTAAGGCCTTGGAATCCTCCTCGTCCAAACCATACATTAGGGCCCTGATAACCTCATCAAGCCCTGCATAACTAATAAAGTCCATATAAGCATTTGCAGTCACACAAAATCCAGGCGGAACATTTAGCCCTTTTTGAGTTAACTCTCCTAGATTAGCCCCCTTCCCCCCCACTATGGGAATATCATGCTTGTCAATTTCATCAAACCATTTAATGTACCTGTAAGTCATTTTGAACCTCCTATTTATATATCTTCTTATATATGTCACTCTTATTGATGATTTCACTTATATATTATAGCATATCATTTTATATGTGCCACACTATTTATTGTGTTTATTAATTTTTTTCAAAAATAAAAATCTCGTGGTTACGAGATTTTTATAATTAGCTATTCTCCTGAAACTGCTAAGGATTTGACCAGAATACTAGGTGAGCCAATATAGCCATTTGAAGGCAGGCCAAATTTTAGGTCATTACCAACAGCTACTATATTCTTAAAAACTTCATATAGATTGCCAGCAATGGTGATTTGATTAACGGGTCTTGCCTTTTTACCATCCTTGATCTCATATCCTGATGCTGATAAGGAGAAATCACCAGATACCGGATTTAAACCGGAATGAAGCCCTTCTAAATTATTTATCAACAAGCCCTTGTCAGCAAGGGCCATCATCTCATCCAGATCCAGGTCCCCATTGACAACATAGAGATTGGTAGGTGCTATGCTAATTGGCCCCTTGTAGCTTCTGCTGGCATGGCCTGTAGATGCTACCCCTTCCCTGTTAGCTGTCTTCCAATTGTAGGCAAAGCTTACAAGTTTTCCATTATCTACTATAGTCTTGAAGGTGGATGCAGTGCCTTCATCATCGAAGTTCCTGGAGGCAAATCCTCCCTTTAAGAATGGGTCATCAACTATAGTAAGCAGGGGACTGGCTATTTCCTCACCTAATTTCCCTTTTAGAAGGGACAGGCCCTTCTGGACATTATCTGAAGAGAAAATAGGGGTAAAGGCTGATAATAGGTTTGCAAAGGTGGTATTTTCGATTATTATTGGGTAGTTTCCTGATTTAATGTTACTTGCACCCAACATGGATGTCGCCCTATCCACTGCCTCCTTGGCTATTTCCTTGTAGTCTAGGCTGGAAAAATCATAAAAGATCCTGTATGAAATGCCTGTCTTGGTGTCCTCATTGTCCTTTACTACTACAGAAATATAGGCTGCCCCTCCATTGGATTTATCATGTAGATCTAATCCTTTAGAGTTTACCAGGTATCTCTCACCCTCAAACTCTTGATAGGCACAGGCATTTACGGCAAACACCCTCTCATCTAGGGAGTAGGCCTCCTTTTCCAAGTTTATTAGAAAGTTTAACTTATCCTGAGTGGGGACTTGGTTTAAAGAATCATCATAATGGTTTATTTCCTCATAACTTTCAGAACCTGAAAAGATAATCTCATCATCAGACCCCTCAATATATTTACTATTCTCTAGGGCCTCGTAAACTAAACTATCCAGAGCAGATTCTTCCAACCTTTCAGTGTAGGAATATCCCATCTTGCCCTGGGAGCTGCCCCTAAAGGATAAGCCTCCACTTTCTGCAAGGCTGTACTTGTCAATTTCACCCTTATAAATTTCAATATCCAATTGCTTGTTTTTAACCAGGAAAGCCTCTACTTCATCCATCTTTTCCTGGCCCTTTTCAATTAATTTATTTAGAAGGTCCTTGTAGTCCATCTTATTCGTCCCCCTTTCTTCCACCTACGGTTAATGATTTGACCCTTATACTTGGCTGGCCTACGTTGGCAGGGATTAATCCACTACCTGCCCCACACATACCTTGCCCTAGTTCCAAGTTGTCTCCCACCATGTCTATAAGTTCTAGGACCTTGACTCCGTTACCTATCAGAGTCGCTCCTCTCACAGGTTTAAGGATCTTACCACCCTTAACTATATAGCCCTCCATAACAGCAAAGTTGAAATCTCCTGTAGCTGGATTAACACTACCACCACCTAACTTTTTAGCATAAAGACCATAGTCTGTTGCTCTAATCATATCATCTAGGCTGGAGTCACCAGCATCTATGAAGGTGTTATTCATTCTTGAGGTAGGTGCAAACTTATAGGATTGCCTACGGCCTGATCCAGTTGATGGCTTGTTCATCCTTCTACCATTTAGTTTATCTATCAAATAACTCTTTAAGATACCATTTTCTATTAAAACATTTCTCTGAGTAGGGGTCCCCTCATCATCCACATTGGTAGTCCCCCAACCATTTGGAATGGTTCCATCATCAATTGCTGTAACCATGGGTGATGCTACCAATTGGCCCTCCTTGTTGGCAAAGGCAGATGTTCCCTTGGATACAAATTCAGCCTCCAGGGCATGCCCACACGCCTCATGGAAGAGGACCCCTCCAAATTCATTGTCTATAATTACTGGCATATTCCCACTGGGACAATAGTCTGCATTTATTGCAACCTTGGCTATCCTTGAGGCCTCCCTGGCTACTTCCTTAACATCTATAGTATCATAGAATTCAAAGCCCATGGATGCCCCTGGTGAATAGGAACCCACCTGCATCTCATTCCCTTTGGTAGCCACTGATTGGACAGAGTATTTAGTCCTCACCCTGCTATCATTGACCAGGGTGCCTTCTGTATTTGCTATTAAAACATTTTGCTCCTCTTCCATATAGGTTACAGTTACCTGAGAAATTGATTCATCATAGTTCTTTGCTTCCTCATAGCCCATTCTAATTAGGTCTACCTTTTCGCTTTTAAGGACCCTGCTAGGTAATAAGCTGATGGGGTTGTAGTTACTAGGCTGCTCCTTCATCAAGTTTAACCTAACATCTACCTGCCCCTGGCTCAAGGCCTGGGCTGCCTCCTTGGCAACCTTTATCAGGTTCTCCCTACTGGAATCATTGGTATAGGCGTAAATGCTATTATACTTGTCCAAGATTCTGATGCCAACACCATAATCCCTACCTGAGATATTGTTTTCTAAAATTCCTCCGACCATCTTCATGTTAGCATTATACTTGTCTTCTAGGAAGATTTCTGCAAAATCTCCTCCCCTTGACAAGGCTGCGTACAAAACGTCCTCAATGACATCTTTGTCTAACAAATTTATCCCCTCCATTCAAGTCATATCTATATTATATAGCATATTTAGGTAATATCACACAAAAAAAGAAAAGATAGATTTATCTATCCCTTCTATTCTATCCCTATGGATTCCAAGAGTTCAACTGCATCATCATAGTCATCTTCCAAGACCATTATATCACTCCCAAAAAGGGAGGAGCTTCCACCTATTATCCTCATATGTCCTCCAGGTCCATGGTCTTCCACTATATAGGGAATATTGTTATCATTTAGGATTTCTTTGATTAAGTTTAACTCCATTTCATTCTTTACACTTCTGAGCTTAATAAGCTTCAAATCATTTCCACTATCTCTCATATTACCCTCCTTAATCAATACCTAGATTTTGATACAATGTTAACAACTATTTATATATTACCCAATAAAGGGTCTGACTAACTGGAAGGCTAACATAAATACATTAAGATTTCCAAACTAGATAAGTAAAAAACATAAAAGCCTTCCATGTCTTTCAACCTAGAGTAATCTTAGCTGCTCATAGGGCCTATCATAAAAGTCTAGGCCTAGGAGGTTAGTAAAGTCAACAGGGCTTCTTATATGCTCATAATCCTTAAAACCTACACCATAGCAGTAAAAATAAGGTTCACCACTTAGCCTATAGATGGATATCCTTCTTAACCCACTCCTAGTCTTCTCTCTTAGGCAGTCCATGGCATCCTCAAGGCTTATCAAGGCAATGTGGGTTTTGGTTAATCTATCATTTGTAAAGACCAGGCCTAGGAGATTTATTTTTTCACTTGAATAGAAGCTATCTTTAAGATAGTTATATTCACTATCAAAGAATAGGAATTTACAGGATGTTTTGAGTCTAGCCTCATAGCCAATCTTCATCTCTACTTCCTCAAGGGAAGTTGAATACTTAATGTAGATTTTGAAGTCTCCAGCCTGGGTTGTAAATTCCACTATCTTAGTGTTTTCGCTTGTCTTAAAATTTATAGCCCTTTCCTTAGAGTATTTTACTATGGTATTCAAAAATGCCCCCATAAAATAATCAGTTTTATTAATCCTAATCATAATATTCCCCCTGGCCTAATAGATCTGATAGATTGTATCATTTATATAACTATCCGCATATTTATGATTTATAAGAAAGCCTCCCCTAAGATAATATTCTTAAGGGAGGCCTCTCATCCCTAGTCTAGACAAATTAATCCAAATTACTCATCAAAAGCATCGCTAACCTTCCATTCCTTCCAGACATTTCCTACTAGGTCTGGACCTGGTTTAAGGGTCTTCTTACCTGGTTGCCATCCTGAAGGTGTAACTTCAGCCCCCTCAGTTTGTCTAACAAGTTGGAAGGCCTTGATTTGTCTCACGGTTTCGGAGACATTTCTACCTACTGGTGGAGTCAGTACCTCAAAACCTTGAATTATCCCATCTGGGTCTATTATAAACCTACCCCTTGTCTCAGTTCCACTTTCCTCATCATAGATACCATAGGCCTTTCCTATACTACCATCCTGGTCTGAACACATTGGGAATGGTATGTCCTTGCCAATCATCTTGGATAGCTCATGGTCATTCCACATCTTATGGACAAAGGTTGAGTCTACACTTACAGATAAGACTTCTACGCCTAACTCTTGTAATACAGGGTATTTTTCAGCAACTGCTGAGACTTCAGTAGCTCAGACAAAAGTGAAATCTCCTGGATAGAAACATAATAACACCCATTTACCCTTATAATCATCTAAATCAATGTTAACAAATTTACCATCATAATAAGCTGGTGCTGCAAATGATGGTGCCGGCTTACCAACCTTGATCATAGCTTGTCCATCCTCCTTTATATTTTCTTCGATGTTTGGTTCTTTTTTAGTCATTACTTCCTTTACCTTGCTGGTAGGTTTTGGTGCTCCACATCCTACCTTAATCTCCTTAGACAAGATTACACCTCCTATATATTTTTATATTAACTTATGAAGTTAACATTCTACATTAAAAGGTAACTCTAGACCAAAGATTTTTGACATATTCCCTTATATATAGTTTACTTTACTTGGGAAATTGTGTCAATAATTGGAAAATTACAAATTTTCACTAAAGAAAAAACACAGTTTTCACTGTGTTTCCTAACGGCAATCATCATTTAAGAGTAAAAGAAGCAGAATTATTAGTATGATATTGTCTCCATCAAATATTCCATCATCACATCTATCTCTATCTCTACATCCAAAACCCTTGCCAAATCCTCCAAATAAGAAAAGTATTATGAGGATTAGGAAAAGGTCATTATCGCCTCTACCTCCGAAAAGATTTCCGAACATACAAAAACCCCCTATATATTGAATTACTACATAGTATTCATATAGGAGGTCTTGTGTTACACTAGTTTTAATTCTTCTCTGAGTTGAACTATGGACTTGGTGGATATATTCTCCTGAGGTATCCCTAAGGCACTTGTAACCTCATTTAAATGTTTAAAATCCTTGACCTCAATTTCCAGGTAAGGATAGGGATAAGTGTGTGGGTCCCACTTGTCAAAGTCCAACCTAGCTCCCATCAATTCATATGAGGTTCTTTCTTTATAACCTACTTGAATTTTGTCGAAGCCAAGGTCCTTTAGGATCCTTAACATAGTTTCCTTGTCCCCTACATCAGTGGTCAACTCAAGATTATCCCTAAGCCCATGATTATCTATACTCTTCTTTAAGGTAATTACAGTTTTTTCCTTATTGCTAATCAAATCCCTGGTCTCCCGAATTCTTAAGTAGGCATCTAGATAGGTCTTGATTGGTTTGTCAGAAGAGTCTATGAGGGTATTGATTTGTTCTTCCTTGCTGATAAGGATTCCACCAAGGGATATAACCCTTTCTTTTAGGTCATCAAAGTCCATCCCTAATACTTTTACTTCTAATTCTCTTTCCATGGTTACTCCTTAGATTTTAGTCTCAGAATAGGCCTCTTCATCTACGATTATGGTGACATCTGGATGCAATTTTAAGATAGAAGCAGGCACCTTGGTACTTATGGTATCGTTATTCAGTATCTTGGCTATTGCAGAAGCCTTATTCTTTCCACTAGCAAGTAGAATTATTTTTTTTGCTTTAAAAATGCTAAGGATTCCTAGGGATATGGCCTTATCAGGAACCTCTTCCCTTGAATTGAAAAACCTTGCATTGTCGTTTATGGTAGACTCCTTAAGTCTGGCAATACTAGTATGGAGGGATAGCTCCTCTCCAGGCTCAATAAATGCTATATGGCCGTTTGATCCAATACCCAGTATTTGAATATCTATACCATACTTGTCTATTAGGCTATCATATGCCTTACAGTATTCCTCTAGATTTTCAGCTGTACCATCTGGTACGTGTGTATTGGATTTACATATATTGATATGGTTAAAAAGTACATTGTCCATAAAATATCTGTAGCTACCTGGATGGTTGCCATCCAAACCCACATATTCATCAAGGTTAATGCTCTTAACTTGAGAAAAGTCCAGACCTTCCTCACGATGGGCCTTAATCAGTCTTTCATAGGTTCCTATGGGGGTACTACCGGTAGCTAGGCCTAGTACTAAATCTTTTTTGCTTTTGATTTCCTCAATTAGAATCCTACTAGCCCTATCACTTAAGGCATCATAATCTTTTTCTACGAATACTCTCATTTCTTACCCTCCAATAATTAATTTGGGATTGAAGTTGATATAATCACTGGAAACACAATAAAAATCTATACCCTCTATCCTGCCCTCCACAATTTGGCTATGGCCTTCTGAATGTAGATGTCCATAAAGACAGATATCTACATGGAAATCTTTCATTACAGCTACAAACTCATTAGGACTTAAATCCACATTAAAGGGAGGATAGTGGAGCATAACAATCCTAGTCTTATCCGTATCCTTAATATGGGACAAGGACATCTCCAATCTCAAAAGCTCCCTTTTAAAGATTCTTTCATCATCCTGGGTGAAATTGTCACTATCCCTAGAATACCAACCCCTGGTCCCAGATATGATGTAATTATCAAAGGATAGGGAGGTATTTTGAATAAATACAATGGAATCCAGCCCCAAAGAATTCAGCTTATTCAAGCTCTGCCACCAATAGTCGTGGTTGCCTTTAATAAAGGCCTTCTTCCCTGGCAATTCATGAATCCTAATTAAATCATGGTAGGCTTCATCTAGTCTCATTGCCCAAGATATATCCCCTGGTACTAAGACCAGGTCTTCTTCCTTAACGTGTTTCTTCCAATTATCAATTATTTTATCTTCATGGTCTATCCAGCTTTGTCCAAAAATATCCATGGGTTTTTCTTTTGAATAGTCAAAATGTAAATCCCCAATTCCATAAATCATCTACCCACCCCAATTAAACTTAATCCTTAACTTTAACTCTTCTAAACTGTATTTTTTGCTATTTTTGATATAAAATTAATCTTTAACTTTAACTATGTCCTTGGGTTCATGAGTAATTAAATCTTGTCCTCCAAGTGAATGAGATTATAGTCAGCTTCCATCTCATCTAATATTCTACTCTCTCTTCTCTGACATGTAAATAAAATTATTTGCCTCTCCTTACTTTTTTCATACAGAAAGTCCAGTATATTTCTGAGTCTATAGTCATCATATTGTATGAAGCAATCGTCTAATATTAAGGGTAAGCCCTCTCCCCTTATAGAATCAATTATACCAAATCTTAGGGCAAAGTATAATTGATCTATGGTACCGCCGCTTAGGCTATTGATGTCTAGGATTGACTGGGTTTCTGGACTGATAACTCCTATGGCCAAGCTGTCAGCTATCCTAACACTCTCATATCTTCCACCAGTAATCTCCTGGATAATCTTGCCTACCTTTCTATTGATCATTGGGGCAAATTGGCGGTGAATATCCTTTGAGATTCCCTCTATGGTGGATTTAGCCAGTTCCAAGGCCTTCCTCTTTTCATCAGCTTCTTGTAGAAATTTTTCCTGTCTCTGGATCTCCTCATCTATCTCTACCAGCCTTGATATAGAGCTATTTAAATTATTAATCTTCTCATCGAGTATGCCCTTGTCTATCTTAAGTTGACTTATTTCATCCTTTTGCTTGCTGATTCTCTCCTTTAGTTCATCAACCGTCAATGACTCTTCTATGATGGATATATCCCCTTGATAGTTAACTATTTCAGCTTCCAAGGCTCTTATGTCAAGATCTAATGTTTTTATGGCTAAGAGGTCCTCCTTAGACCTTATTTCTGCCCTAATCTCATCATAAGTGGCCTTCTTTTCTAAACCCATTTTAAAGTCCTCAAGATTGCTAGATGCATTCTTCCTCAGAAGAATATCTAGTTTTGTCGACTTCTCTTGCCCTTCCTTTGTTAGTCTATCTATCCCTTGAACTAACTCCTCTTTCTTTAGCAAGGCTTCCTTTAAGCTTTTTTCATCTTGCTCCTTATTATGTCTTTCCAGGCTGGTTTTTTCCATTAAACGCCTAAGCTCTGGCTTCGATTTAAGGCCATACCTTTCTAGTATCTCCTTTAATTGCCTATCTATGGCAGCCACTTCTTCCTTTCTTCTCTTCTCCTCACTCACTATCTCCTTAAATTGATTGTCAATTCTATCTAAAAGATTCTGAGTCCGTCTAAGCCTGCGAAGGAAAAATATACTCAAGGGAATGGTTAGGATATTAGCCATTAGGATTACAAATCTGGATAGGAATAATCCTAATGCCGTTGAAACAATACTAGCGAGGACTGACATTATCAGGCCAAAGTTCAAGGACTTTTTTGCTTGCTTGTTATTGCTTAAATCCCTCTCTAGGAATTGTAGTCTGTTATTGTAGTCATTGAATTTTAAGTCATCCAGTTTTTCCTCTAATTCTTCATATTGAATATAGTCCTTTTCTAAATCTAATAGGCAATTGTCCACCTGGGAATCCCTATTCTTTAACTCCTTAATCTTATTTTCTGTATATAAAAGTGCATCCTTGTAGTCCTGGATTTTTTCGTTAAGAGTCCTTATGTCGCTATTTAATTCCATACAGTCCGAATAATCTTCCATAGATAGGTTTTTATATTCTTCATAGGCCTTAGATTCTTCCTTAAGACAATCAATTCTCCCCTGCAAATTCTTAATCTCTGATAGGAGTTTCTGCTTACTAAGTATATCCGCCTTAGATAACCTTACCTCTAGCTCCTTGAGCTCCTCAAGCATGATTTCTAAATCCCTATCACAAACCTCCTTATTTTCCAGTAAGAAATCATATTCATCCTTGAGTTCCAGAATAGACTTCTTTTCCTCCTTGAGCTTATTCAACTTAGCGTAGCTTTTACCATATGGACTGGTACTGGCCCTGATGGTGCCAATGTCCTTGATTGAACCTTCCAGAGCCCCTAAGCCCTTGTCAAGATCCAAGTTTTCATCCAGGGTTTCTGAGGCATTAGCCAGCCTTTCCCTAACCTCATTGGCTAGGACTTCATCTGTCCTATTCCCCAACTGCCCGATGGAGATAGTATTAGTGAAAACTGCATTGTTGAAACCAAAAAAATGGTTCCCTGGTTGAAGCACCTTACCGACAGACCCTGTATCTATATCTTGTGTGATGTCTTCGCCAGTACTGTCTAAAAAGACACTAGTCTTCTCCTGTCCCTTGGTAAACTCCCTCTCTATCC
>FZPS01000009.1_pt80 | contig 39676 bp, 32 predicted proteins | sample 1817821 | NCBI WGS metagenome assembly FZPS01 (sample SAMEA104158645, study PRJEB21678) | metagenome | place: Germany | collected 2015-04-21 | reverse complement strand
GCTGATCAGTTCATTAATGCTGGCATACTCCCAAACTCGATTGTAAAGCCCGAAATACCAGTGGCACAGCAGCCTGATCGCCACAATTCTGGCAATAACAAAAACAAGCGACGCAGGGCTGACCTCCAAATCCCCATTCAGAGGCAGCGTCAAAGTAAGCAGCGCAGCCGCATTTATGAGAATTGCATCCGCTACAACCATCCAACTTTTTCGATTAGCACACAAAACAATCCCCCCATTATTCGACCCCGGTTGTTATAATTCGTCATAGAACCAAAATTATCCTCTAAAAATCACACCGGATTCGAAACTTGGGGGGATTTTTCACTATTTCAAGACAGGAACAATCTCTACTGGTCGCAGCAGACCGGATGTTAACCGCCTGCGGTCATAATGAGCTAAGTGAGCAAATCTACCGTGATAGCGCTCTTTTTCAATTTCTAGTGTACCGCAGTACAAGTTTGCTTCTGTGTTGTACACTTTGACTTTGAGCTCATGTTTGCCGGGGGTCAGCCCGCTGATTTCTATTTCATACGGCCGATATGCCATTTTACCTACCAGCTGATCATCAATAAAGAATTCCGCGTGGCTGTACAGCTCTGGGGCGGAAATCACAGCTTTCTCTGCGCTGCTGCTCCATTCAAACTCAGCTGTGTAGACTAAGTCACCGGAGTAGCCCGGGAAACCCAGCTCTGCCCAGCATGGGAACTCATCTCCGGAAAGTGAGCGGCTGGTCCCATCAGGAAGTGCGATCTCCCAATTGACTGGTATCACCGCTTGAGCTGCATCAACTTGAGGAACGTCCGCTAATGCCAGCTTGCAGCTGTGATCAAGCAGGAAGACCCGCAGCTGCATCGGTGCAAACTCTAACTCGACTTGGCTGCCGCTAACCGCCACCGGACTGAGGCAGAAATCAGGCAGACTGACTTCATAAACAGCCCCCTCTTTAAAGCGGATCAAAGCATCTGTACCCCTGTCATCCTCATTGAGCAGCAGGTACAGCGTATAATCCTCCAGCTTACGGGTTGCCAAGGAAATGGTACCCCGAGTGTCGACCTCGATCTCTCGATCCAGCAGTTCTGTCAGATCTTTGACCTGGTTGCACATTACCGCGTGATTCATTAACGGCCAAGCCGGTTTAAAGACTGTGATCAGCTTGCCGCCGTTTTCTGCAAACTGGATCAGCTTTTCAACCACGCTTTCATCCATGGTTGTTCCCGGCGGAATGATAATGGTATCGATAATCTGGCCGCCCTTGGTCCTGAGTCCACCGGAATCAATATCCAGCTCAAACAGAGCTTCCTGCCATAAATAGCAGAAATCTACAGGCATATAGGTAAGGTGCTGCGCTATATCAGCTACCCACTGCCACGGCAGGCGTTCCGCATTGGTAATGCCCACATTTTTGAGCGCCTGCTGTGCCCGATTGATATCAAAGGCCGGGATGTATAAAGCAGTTGTAATCGCTGCTTCTCCGAGGCTGCCTACCGCTGTAGCAGCTGCCATCCGTTCATAAATCAAACGGCCAAAAGGCTCCTGCAGCATATGATTGGGCATCTGGGGACTCTTTTCGTGAGCTGGCGGTTTATTGGACGAATACATGAGATGGAAATCATTGATTCCCCGCACCACTTCATGGTCGGTAATAAAGCGCATCAAATCGCCGCTTAAGCCCAGACCCATGCCAGCAAAGGTTTCAGTGGTTGCTCTTTCTCTGCCCCACAGGTGTTTTACCGAACCAGCAAATCTGGGGAAATCACTGTATTCTCCCGGTGCAATCTGAGCCCAAATCACGTCCACCGCTGGTCGGTGATTGTGGCGCAGATTCTTGTATAAATGGCCGCTGATGGAGAACATGGTATTGTAATGGTGGTCTAAATCCAGATGACCCGACAGCTCCAGACCATGCTGCTCGCACCATCTGCTCAGCTCGCCATAGTAGTTTTCTGCAACCATATCGGTCCAAACATCAAAGAAATCATCGATATATTTCACGATATGGCCCCGCGGATGGGACATTTTTACCAGCAGTTCAGGCAGGATTTCCAGAAGATCATAGCCCTTTTTAGCCTTAAAGACTTCCGGAAGCTTTTCAGTCCAGGGATGCTGGTGCTGAACGAACGGTTCATCATAGAAAAAGCCTTTAACCACATCGCCCATGTACGGTTCAAGCCGCTGGAAATACCGCTCATGCATTACCTCAATGAATCTCCGTGTCGCCATGGGGTTGAGCATGTCAATGCAGGACATAGCCGGATCGCCCGGATAGGACTTGCAGTTTGACTTAGCTTGATGCGGATCATAATTCCAGCCTACGATTACCAAGCGGGCTGAGCGTTCTTCAGCAGTGTATGTAAACTCTTCACCCGGCGTCAGCTTCAGCGGCTGATAATCCCGACCTGAAAGCACTCCGGCCGCCACAAAGCGTTCCGGCACCGTGACTGTAACACTGGAGCCGGGTTCAACCATGCAGTCATAAACGATATCCAGCCGCTTAATGCGGTAATCAGGATTAGTGCAGACTAAGCCGCCGGCTGTGCCGCTGGGATAACCCCAGTCGTCAAAGATCCAGACTTCTAATCCTTCTTCTTTGGCAGTTCTTAAGGCAACTTCATAGGCATGGAGCAGTTTCTCAATCCAAGCATCATGGGCCCGGCCTTCACAGTCAGAGCCAACGATGATGTTGAAACCGCCGAATCCCTGCCTTTTACACCATCTCACCCACTCGATAATATTGTCATCGTCTTGTTCGATATTGATGCCAAAAAATGCGAGGGGGCGATACAGCGCAGGATTTACTTCAACAACTTGATCTAGTTTTGATACTTTCGCCATTATATCACCTCTCACATTGACTATATACAAAAAACTAGAATCTAGCAACTGCTTTTCCCGGGAACCAAAAAAGGACCGCAGCATTAGCTGCAGTCCCCATCAGTATTAAGCTGTTTTATTGGCTGAACAGATCATCGAGATTAGCCTGAATAATCGGCTTGATTTCAGCCATGGCAGCAGTTGCGCTCCGCTGTCCCTGCTGAACTTCTCTTTCATATGTAGTAAAATCGCCAAGGAAAGTCTCGAACAGGCGTGAAGCTTGGCCTTCCCACTCACGATTCGCAGTCAAGAGTACATCAGCAGCTTCTTGGCTGTTGACATGGGCAGCCAAGAAATCATTGATACTGATGTCTTCTTCGCGCCACAAGAACGCGCGGAGAGCAGCCAGAGCTTCCGGATCAGCAGCGTTGGCCGGAATAACAGTGGTATTCAAAGCCTGCACTGTCCAGTGATGGCGATCTGTGCTTGGACCCATTGGAAATGGAACGAGCCCCCACTCATCAGTCATGTTTTCCAAGAGCTCAGGCAGGTTAAACGCAGAAATGCCAAAGTTCATTGCTGCTCTACCGTTCCTAAATGCACTACCCAAGTCTCCGGAGCTGTAGGTCGGCATCTGCACACCAAGTTCAGTCCACCACAGGGTAGTCTGCTCCAAAGCTTCAATGTATTTAGGATCATCGGCCACAAAAACTACGCGGCCTGTTTCATCAACAGCAGTCATTGTGGCTCCGTTCGCTACAGCCAAGTCAGTAGCTCCAGCCCCAACAATACCCCATACATCAATTTCACCATCGCCGTCAGTGTCCTGAGTTGCTCTTACAGCGAGATCAGTGGCTGCATCCCACGTCCACTCACCGGCAAGATAGAGTTCGTAGGGGTCCGGCAGACCTTCACGTTCGATCAATGTTTTGTTGTAAGCAACAAACTTCATATCATTTTGATAGCCGTAAATGGGTCTCCACTCGACCGGACCAAGACCCCAGTATTTGCCTTGGTATTTAAACGCTTCTTCTACCGCCATCAGACTGGGCGGCAGCATTTCATAGTATTCATCGCCCAGCAGGTCATGCACTGGATAAAGGGCATTGGCTGAAACTAATTCCCAATAACCAATTTTGTTTTGAACATGCCATAAATCGTTAACTGATTCACCGGATAACAGGCGGTTGAAGTTAACCTCAGGAATCTCCCGGGTCTGCATAAATTCAATTTTGCAGTTAAAAAGTTCTTCCGCCTCTGCTACCCGATCCAAAACCGGCAGATAGCCTTGGAAGTAAAGAGTCTCCATCCGCTCACTGGTCCAGGAGATGATGGTTACGGTTTCACCGCCAAAATCATAGCTTCCAGCTGGTTTAAAACCGAACTCAGTTAGGTCAAATGCCTGCACGCCTACAGCCAACACTAAAACTATAACTGCACTAAGAAACAACATCCGTTTTTTGCCCATTATCATACCTCCAAATTACTTTTATTGTTAAATTAATTAAATATATGTTGTGTTTTTCCTGCTGGATATAAATTTTAGAGGTTAATAATGGGCATAGACTCACTTAAACTTTGGCAGCCAGTCGCCGTGGGCTTCGATTAAATCGTCGCACAGGTTTACAATTTCATCGAGAGTAAGCTCGCTTCCCGTGTGGGGATCAAGCATCGCTGCGTGATAGATGTGCTCTTTTTTCCCGGTAATTGCAGCTTCAATCGTTAAGAGATGGACGTTAATATTTGTTAAGTTTAGAGCAGCCAGCTGCGGCGGCAGCGGTCCTACATAGCACGGGGCAATACCGCTTGCATCAACCAGGCAGGGCACCTCTACGCAGGCCTCAGCGGGCAGATTAGGAATCAAGCCGTTATTGATCACATTGCCGCCGATTTTAAAGGGTTGATTGGTTTCCATCGCTTCCATGATATACGAGCCGTACTCATTCGTTCTAGTATGAGTCAGCTTGTCATTGTTCACCAGATGCTCCCGCATTTTCTCCCACCCGGCAATCTGGGCCTCGCAGCGGCGGGGGTATTCATCTAACGGAATATTGAACTCGTCAATCAGCTCCGGATACTTAGACTTGATGAAATAGGGCAGGTATTCGGCGTTATGCTCACTAGACTCGGTTACATAGTAACCGAAGCGGCGCATCATCTCAAAGCGGACCATATCGTAATGCTTGCCTTCCTGCTGTTTGATGGCCGCCCGCCGTTTAATCTCCGGATAAAGATCCTCACCATTGCGGGTTATCTCTAACAGCCACGCCATATGGTTAATGCCTGCTATCTTCCACTGAATGTTATCAGTGGGCATTTCCAAGTGCTTCAACAGGTGGGGAGCGCAGATCTGGACGCTGTGGCAGAGTCCGATGGTCTTTACTCCGGTATAGCGCTGCAGAGCACCAGTCAAGATCGCCATCGGATTTGTATAGTTTAAGAACCAAGCATCGGGACAGACTTCTTCAATATCCCGGGCAAAATCAAACATCACCGGCAGAGTCCTTAAAGCGCGGAAAATTCCACCAATACCCAAGGTATCTCCGATTGTCTGCCTTAACCCATATTTTTTGGGAACTTCAAAGTCAATCACTGTGCAGGGCTCGTAGCCGCCGATCTGCACCGCGTTGATAACATAATCGGCGTCTTTTAGCGCAGCTTTGCGATCGGTATACGCGACAACTTTTCCGTGGTTGCCTGTGTTGTTATTAATCGCGTTCAGCATCTGCTCCGAATCCTTCAGCCGCTGCAAATCAATATCAAACAGGGCAAACTCGGAATCTCTGAGCGCAGGAGTAAGCAGGCAGTCACCAAGTATGTTCTTGGCAAACACCGTGCTCCCAGCGCCTAAAAATGCTATCTTCGCCATCATACTTCCCCTTTCTTATGCTTTGATAGTAACACCAGCGCCAGCAGGCAGGCGCAGCTGCCAATAGCTGCTGTTCTCCAACCTTTCAACAGTCCCGTCAGTGCAGGCTATCTTGTATTCCCCAAATCCGTCGGGAAGCCTGATTGTTACATCAGTTTCCCGCTCAGCAGTTATCTCTGCGGTAAAGCTTAAGTTTGGCCGATCCCAGCTGAAAGAGATCTGTCCAGTGCAGAACCGGAAGTCTTCCACCCTGCCCCGCTGCCACTTAGTGGGACAGGCTGGCAGCACGCGGATCAGTTCCGGTGAAACATACAAGAGCATTTCCTGCACCGCTGAAGTCCAGCCCAGATTAGCATCAAGCTGGATCGGTGCTGATGGCATCTGGAGAGTAATTCCCATATTGCGCCAGTCGTTATGGAGGGTGTAAAAATTATTAATCAAACAGGAGCGGGACAAAAGCTCAAGGCAGGTCAGGGCATTCTCGCCGTCTCCCAGCCGGGCATAGAGATTTGCCATATGAGCTAAAGACCAGCCCGTTTGGGCACTAATACCCACTACCAGACGCTGTTTAAGCGCTTCCACAAAAGCATCGTATAGATCCGGGTCCTTTTCCGGAGTCACTTCCTGACCCGGGAACAGCGGATAAAGATGCGATAAATGGCGGTGGTTGTAATTATCATCAAAGTCCGGATGCATCCACTCTTTAACCGCGCCGTCCTCATTAATCTGGTAGGGAGGGATTTTACTGAGCAGTTCTTCCCACTTACCTCGCTCTTCCCCGTACATACCGGCATACTTGCTGCCTTCAATCAGATTAGCAAGCAGTTCCTTCACAATTGCGAACTCCATCGCCGCGTTGATGGTGGAAGGCATCGGGTGTCCTAGGGTTCTTGCTTCGGGAGTAACATAGTTACTCGGCGTATTCTCCGGCGAAACCGATGGGTAAAGCTGCAGATAACCATCTACACCCTCTACCAGGAAATCCTCGTAAAACAGAGCTGCTTCCCGCATAAAGGGCAGAACCTTGTTCTTTAAGAAATCATCATCCCCAGTGTAAAGCCAGTACTGATAAAAATGCTGCGACAGCCAGCCTGCTGCTCCAGTCCAATTCAAGATCACCGGAACTACTTGACTGGGCAAGCCGGTTAAAGGTGTGGTGCCTGCTGGAATAAAGATACCGCGGCAGCCAAAGAGTTTCCTTGCGTTTTCGCGAAAATCATCCATCAAGCCCTCGTAATAGGCAAACATAGGCGGCACCAGATGGGCTAATCCACCGCTTAAGGCGTGCCAGTAAATCATCTGGATGTTTTCATTGGCCATGAAATGGCTCCAAACAGCCCGGTATGATCCCACCCACAGCCCATACATATGCATGGGATAGCTTGACTCATCAGTGGACGAAATAAAAAGATAGCGCCCATATGCCCACATCTTTTCCGCAAGCTCAGGTGCCAGTTCACCATCATAAGCGTCCAACAGCAGCTCTTCGTTCGTTTTATCCCCTGAGTCCGCTAAACTCAGTTTAACTGAATTAAATAGGGGAGTGTGAAGTTCACAGTGGGCAGCTAAGAGCTCATCATAGGTGCGGTTTTCAGCAGCTAACTCACTGCTCAGCCGCTGCCACGCATCCTGATGCTGCTCATAGACAAATACTTTGACCAGAATTAATACCTCCGACGCACCTGAGATAATCAGCCTTCCCTGTTCCGCTTCAATCTCTCCGTCCTTAGTAATTATCCGGGCGACAGCTCCGAAATCAGTCTCATCGGGATGCTTTGCCGCATAGTATAAGTAATGACCATCTGCGTACTGCAGCATAGATTCTTCAAGTTGCCTTTTATCAGCGCTATCCTGCTGATGCAATGTCAGCGTCAGGGTACTGTTGAGAGCGCTTCCTTGAATGCGGCACACAATTAAGTCATCAGCCCGAGAAACAAAGAGCTTGCGGTTGAACTGCTTGTCCTCTTCCTGCCAGGAAACGGTTACCTCACCCGTTTCCATATCTAAAACGCGGCGGTAATTAGTAAAACCGGTTCTAATCTCGGTATTCAGCAGCAGGTTGCCTAAAGGAAGGGGTTTGGCCATTCTAGTGTCATAGCCATGTTCTTTTAAAGCATCAGCTAATACCCAATTCGCCTCGTGATACCGCTTTTGCTCCATTAAACTGCGCACTGTATGGAGGGTACCGCTGACATCTGGCAGGAGATCCTTCTTGCCGCCATGCCACAGTTGGTTGTGATTGATTAACACTGTTTCTCTGTGAATTCCGCCATAAACGGCAGCTCCAATCTTCCCATTTCCGCTCGGCAGAGCTTCGCGCCAGGGGTTTGACCACCATGAAGTTGGATATCTCATCACTAGTTTATTCTTGTTGTTTTGCGACAATCTCTAACCCACCTTTACATACTATTCAGAGTTAGTTTTTCTGCATTGCGATCTTAAAACCTCCTGAGCCAAGGCAAATAAAAAAGGCGACCGGATTGATCGCCCTTTCCTTTATTCGGACTGCTGATCTGGACCTGCCATTTCTGCAAGAAGTTCACTTACCTGATCCAACTCTGCTTTCTGAGGTCCGAGATTCAATTTGCTCAGCTGAGACAGTACCTTTAGCACATCAGGCAGAATCTCAGTCAATTTTGCTGAGACTTCCCCCGAGCTGAGTTTGGATTCGGACAGGACATTCTGCAGATTATCGATTACTCTCTCCATATCAGCGTCATCCGAACCGCTGGCTGTAGCCTTCAGTGCCGGAAGTACGGTTGCTAAAGTCGGAAGCAGCTGCATAATTGCATCAAGATTCTTTTGTGGCTCCGCGCTCTTAACTTTATTAGCCCGCTCTGCTGAGCGGTTGCTCCGCCGTGAGCTCCTGCTGCTGCCTCTGCCGCTGTTGTCTTTAAGCTGGGGCAGTACAGTCATTACCGCAGGAAGTACAGCCAAAAGAGTATCCATGTTTAAAAAATCAAGTTTGCGACCCAAGGAATACACCTCCTTAAACCTACACCATTATATTGCTGAATCGGCAAAGATGTCGCAGTAGTCAGTTCCTATTTTAAAGGGGCAGTGGGAATTACCCACTACCCCACCGGAGGAAAGACGATTCTAGGCAAACAAAATGATCGCCAACGCAAACACGATAACCAGCGCTACGAAAATCAAGAAAGTTTTTTGTTCATCAGTCACATCGTTCACCTCCCAGTCAAAACTGAAGGGGGTTCAAAGCCTCTTCGCTCTTAAGATATTCGCCACGTCCGCAGTTCGAACTAAGAGCAAAAGCCTATTTTTATCCTCCTGAAAGGTGGTTTTGCTGATGCAGAGAAAGCAGGTCATCGGAATTTTAGTAAACAGGAACTCGGGAGAAGCTTACGCTGGTCTTAAAATCAAACATGATTTTAATTTAATCTATTTTAATCCCGAAGATATTAACTGGCGGCGGCGAACCATCCGCGGCTTGTATCGGACTAAGTATGGACTGCATTATAAATCCATGCCGATCCCACTTGTTATTTACAACCGCCTTTATCCCCATGACAGCGAGACCATCAAGCAGTTAATGTCGCTTAGGCCGCCGGTGCAGGTTTTTAATCAAATCACTCAACTGGATAAATGGATCATCTACAAAGAACTGGTTGAAACCGAACTGGAACCATATCTACCTCGAACTTATGAATATGACATGGCAGGTCTCCATGAAGCGCTTGCTGATCACCAGCAGGTGGTACTAAAACCACGCATTGGACGCCAAGGCGCCGGAATCTGGCGGCTTACTGTTAAGCCAGCCAATCAGCTGAAAATCGAGCATGAGCTGCCGCTGCCGATTCTGCTCCCATATTCTGAAGCCATGATGAAGCTGCTTCATATTTTGATGATTCCTTACACTATGATCATTCAAGAATACATCGATTTAGCAAAAGCCGACGGAGCCTCCTTTGATATCCGAGCCCTAGTCCAGAAGAACCGGTGCGGAGACTGGGAGGTTACAGCCATCACCAGCCGCGTTGCGGAGAAAAACCACTATATAACCAACATTTATGAAAAAATCTTACTAACCAGTCAGCTGCTTTCTGAATATGATTATCCTACCAACAAGATTTTGGCCTGTGTAGAAGATCTCAGTATCACTGCAGCGGAGAAATTAGAAAAAGCGTTAGGACATTTAGGAGAAATCAGTGTGGATATTGGGCTGGATCAAAGCTGCAAGCCATGGATTATTGAGGTTAACGGGAAACCGGATAAGCTGCTATATGGGGAGTTAGATAACCCCGACCTGCTCCAAAAAGTGCAGACCACTCCCTTGGAGTACGCTAGTTTTTTAGGCAGTAAAAAAAGACGCCTCTAGACGAGGCGCCTTCCTCTCGTTAGTTGCTTAAAGCAGAATAGCTATCACAAGAACAATCACCAGTAACAGCAGGAGGATGAACCAAACTTCATCGTCCCAGCAGAAGCGTCTCTTGCCCATTCAGATACCTCCCTCGTACCCTACTACATGACTATCCTTCATTCACAACTTATGTTACTGGTGAACAAATTGCTTCAGGAATAAGTTACTATCTTACAACCCAATCTCCGGGGAGGTCAGTTGAATCGGAGGTGCGGGTATACGTTCCGGTATTGTCAAGAACGCGGTAATCGCGGCTGTAAACGATTAATGCCGGACCAACAATCACCTCATCGCGCCAAACTCCGTCTGGGCGATGCCGGATGCTGAAGTTAAGCAGATCTACATCACGGACGTAAGGTGTCCGCATTGTTAGGATCAGCTTTGGCGGCTGATATTCAATCACATTAGAGTGGTAGTAAGCGATTCCCGGCTCATAATTCACGGTAATTCTGCCATAGAGGCGTTCGTTTAAGAGAGTGAAATCATCATCAACCATAATTCGGCCGATTTTGTTAGAACCACGAATGCTGTCGAGCTCAACTTCAATCGCAATCGAAGTGTTCGCGGGCACTAGGTAATCCTTGACATTAAAGAGCTCACTATCCTGGATTTTAATTGCCCGGCCATAGTAGCCCCGGTAAATAGTAATCTCCTCAATGGGGAACCTAGCTCCTTTGAAATCGCGGACATCGAAAGATTCGATTAGAATAGATTTGCCAGGAACAAGCACTTCCCGCTTAGCCAGTGAGCTGCGCCGCTGAACATCATATACCTCCAGGCGATACGTGTCGCGGTTACTGTACTCATTCACCACAGCTACATAGATAATATCGCCATTTCTCCAGGCAACTGCCATGGGAGTGGTGTTATAATTCTGCAGATCACGACTGTCCAGAGCTGCAGCGGGAAATGCGGTCACAAGCAGTAAAAGCAGTACCAAAGGCACTAATCTCAGTTTCATCTTTTTCCCTCCTACCAGTAATAAGAGTTGCGGATGTAAATCACAGTATGCTTCGGACCTTCAAACTGGGGGTTCTGCGGGAACTTCCTCATCGCATTCTCAGCGTAGTTAAACAAGGTCCAAGCAGTTATTTTATCGTCTCCAATAGACTTGATACCGTCAATCAGCATGGTGGTAAATAAACTTCCCTTATCTTCGCTGACAATAGTTCTTTCGCCATCGGAAGCTGCCCCGAGCACTGTATAGCCTGTGCCCTGCAGAGCCATCGGCATTATTGCTCCTAGGCTTTGGCTGCGGATTTTACCATCGAAGAAGGTCTCCGCATAAGCCACATCAAGGATCACCGTAACATTCTTATTGGGGAACTTGCTCAGCCAATCTCTCAGTTCACCGTCGGTAATCATGGAATTTCTAATCTGCTCAGCTGTTCCGTAGTCTTGACCATCATAGGGAACGATGTGGTCGAGAGGACGAGCTTCTCCTCCGGCGTAAATCTCCCGATCAGCATATCCCGAGAAATAAAAGACTAGCGAATCACCGGGTTTGGCTGAACGGGCTGCATTTTCGATGGCCCGTTTAATATTACTCTTGGTAGCCTGCCTGTTAGTCAAAATATCAGCATAACCTTTCATCCTGTTGCCGTCTACGAGCACTGTCTTGATGTTTTTCGCATCTTTTTCCGAAACCTTGTAATTCTTAGCTTTCATCTTCGGATACTCATCAATGCCTACAATCACATAGTGCACCGTTGGCTCAGAAGTTACTCTAACTGTATCCCGCCAAACATAAACTGGAATCTCAACTCGGATGCCAGAATAATACGGATGTTGGATTATCAGCAGCTTTTTGCCGGTAGTTAACTGGGGAATATAGATTCTGCCGCTGCTGTCGGCTTTGGTCTGCACTATTAAACCGCTGTCGTAATAATCCCTAACTTCCACGATAGCATCAGGCAAGCGCCGATATCCCCGTGGTGTTTCATTAGAAGGCATTACAATAATGTCGTCAGGACGCGCTGTTGATTCGTATACCCAGCCTTCAATGATCCCATAGCGAACTTCAACAGAGAAAATAAACTGGCAGCCTGTTAAAAGCACAGCTGCTGTTAATATACCTATCATCACAATTGAACTTTTTTTCATTGGATCACCCACTTTCTTCTATAGTTATGTTTCGCTGGAGAGAGATATTTATTGACCGCTCAACACCCTCTCTACTCTTAATATCCAGTGACCTTGGAAAAAGTTTATGTTTCTGGAAAAAATTTATAAAAAGAGGATGAGAAATCTTTCTCATCCCAAACTGTTGTTTAATATGTCAATGCACACCTGAGAATTTACTTCTCCAAGGGAGTGTGTGGCATTCTTGGTTCTGCTTGCTGCTATGCCATACTCGTTGATCTGCTCCGGAGTCAGGCGCAGATCTGTAGGCAGCAGTGTCTGCATCAATTCTGCAAACTCACCAATATCCCTTAAGTTTAAAAGCTGCAGGATTCTCTCTACTCGTGACTTGGCGTACTGCAGGTTATAGCGGAGATATTCAGCCATCAGCAAGCCATTGGCTTTACCGTGGGGTATCCCATGGAAATACGTAAGAGGATATCCCAAGGCGTGGACTACCGTTGTACCGGTATGGGCAATCGCCATGCCGCCAAGAGCCGATGCTGTCAGCAGGCTTTCCCGCATTCCAGTAGAGAAAGCAGCCGACTTCAAATCTGGCAGGGCTCGCCCCCATAAACGCAAGCCAGTTTTCACCAGCATGTCACTGCTGCCGGAAGCCCTCCGCGATAAATATGCCTCGATTAGATGAGACAGGGCATCAACCGCTGTGTTGCGGGTGATATCAAGTTCCAAAGACTCAGTATAGCGGTGATCTAAGAAAGCAATCTTTGGAAAGATGCTCCGATCACCAAATCCAGCTTTGGTCTGTTTGTCCGGAAGTGTCAGCACCGAATACTGGGTTACCTCGCTGCCTGTGCCGGCTGTTGTGGGAACAGCAATGATCGGCAGTGGCTGATTAGGGTAATCGCCGCTGTAAAGATGCTCTGGTGTAAAGCTGTTGACCGCTAATACTGCAATAGCCTTCGCAGCATCCAAAGCTGATCCCCCGCCGATTCCAACGATGAAGTCCGGTTTAAACTTGCGGGCAGCTTTAGCTCCTTGAACAACGTTAACGGTGGATGGATTGTTTTCCACATCATCAAAAACCTGATAAGCAATCCCATACTTGTCCAGAACCGCTGTTACGTCCCCGAAGGCACCGCTGGCCTTTGCTGAGTGTTTTCCGGTAACCAAGAGCGCTTTACTGCCGAACTTCTTAAATCTATCTCCACAGCGCGCAACCACTTCCTGACCCTGAATAATCTCCGTAGGCATATAAAAGCTGAAATTTAGCACTCGATCAACTCCCTCTGATTCACTCACTGCGTACATTTACACTGCTAAACCACGAACGGGTTACCAGCAGCAGGCGCGGATTGGCTTCATTTGCAGCTGGGCTTTGAAGAGTTTCTCCACCTAATATTTTGCGGTTTCGCTCACCAAATAATCTCGTCGATGAAAAACGCGTTTTAACTTCAGCTAACACTCCTACATCTTCTGGGACTATGATTTCAACTTTGCCAAAAAGTGAAAGTACGTCTAAGCGCACCGCCCGATGCGTAATCGATTCCTCGCTCATCACAAAAGTCAGCTTGCCGAACACCGCGATCAGCGATGTATCCAGCAGTTCTTCTTTGGGGCATACAACAGTCTTGGGCAAGAGGTAAGCTTTGTATACAGTCTCCCCTCGCTCAAAAAGGCTGATAATGACGGCAATCAAAAAGATAAAAATAATCACCGGCCAAAAAACTACAATGCCCATGATCATTAAATAATAAATGGACTCTTGGCCCTTGGTAAACAGCTCAATTAGGTTTAACGCCAGCATGAATCCGGAAAAGACCATCAGCACAAATCCCGAGATCTTCATGCTTCTCTCTTCCTGCCTGAGCAGCTTGAACCCATACCACATTGGAATTACAAACCAGAGTCGCGATATGACATAAATCAGGCCAAAGTCAATAACACCTAATACGTTCAAAATCCAAATAGCTGCGAGTATTGCTGTGATAGATCCAATCAGGATTTTGCGCATAACTTCTCCCCCATATTTTTCATGCATTTAAACTTCAATACAATAATGGGAAAATCCTGCCTTGGTTTTATATAATAAAAAGCCCAATCCTTTGGAGAGGATCAGGCTCAGCAGTACTATATTTAGGCATGAGCTTCCTTGAAACTTGGTTCGGCTTCGCTGACCACCGCCACATCATAGGTCGGTCCATCCTTAATAATCTCAACCGCAATTACGGATCCTTCCACTTCAATCTCTGTGGGCTTCTGCTTGCGGCTAACTTGATACAGTGTGGAGCGGATTGTCGACTCATTGACATCCTGGCGGTGCTTAAAGAACTCCTTAACCACGGCCTTAGCAGTAATTGGCTCGTTCTCAGCTTTCACCAATCTGTAAACTATTTCCACTACTGACTTGGTCAGTGAAGTTCCGTTGCGGCCGCTCGTGTATGGTTCTCTAAGAAACGAATCAAGTTTGCGCAGATGCTGCTCTTTTTTCGCTAATTCATCTTTAAGATGGTTAATCTCCGAGATTAACAGTTCCCGGGCCTGCCTTAAAGAATCTTCATATCCCACAGTTTTCACTCCTTCTCAAATATTGGCCTCAAACTCAACGCTCCAGTACTTATTATTGTCCAATATTTGTGCAATTATAACTGCCCTCAATAAGTCCGTAAACGTTTCCGGAATAAATGAGTCTCTAATTATAAAATATCATATTATGCATTATAAGTCAAAATAAATTTACAACTTCGCTATATTTATTTACTTTTCACCTATTCTCAACTTCAAAAACCAGACTGTGCCAATCTGATACGGTGTAAATATCGATGAGGGTAATATCCTGATAAAATGCCTGTAAAATATCCTCATAGCTGTAACCAGCTTCAGCCATCCCTCTTGCTCCCCATTGGCTCATACCGACACCGTGACCGATGCCGCCGCCGTAAACTATTACCTCCGCAATTTCATTATTATTCCGGTTAATCTCAAACGCGATATTAGCGCTGGGCAGCAGAGAGTAATTCAATATTTGATCATGCATTCTGTGAATAACAATGTCCTCTGAGCCAGTATAGCGATTAGTCGGACACAATAAACTGCGGATATTCAATTCTTTGCTCACCCGGAAAGTGCCATTAGTGCTGACGATGTCAACTGACAGGGCATTGCCCCCACTGCCGCGGGCACTGACTTTGATATCCAAAAGCTCTCCGATTCCATCCTCCGGTATAGGAGCTGATACAAACTCTCCGCTGCTGTTTTGCGTAAGCACAAATTCAGGCTGAGCCCGATAGCGATCAGCAAGATTGGCATTGATGATTTGTTCCAGCTGCTTACGGGTGAACTTAACCTGCCAGCGAAACCACGGAGACTGCTTTTCATAGCTATCAATAGTTTTATCCCGCAAAAATGCGAAAGCCTGCTCTTCGTCGCTCCAATCTACTACGAGATCCGAAGTCAAAACAGAACGGGAGAGCAGATAGGAAATCGGGGTTCCGGGAAAACTTGAGCGGGTGCTTCCTCCCCATACCTCATGGGCTGCAGCGGTAAAACCACTGGAAGTGGAATGGAAATAGGAACGCACCAAAAGACCGCTGCTGTCAAGCATGACTATGCCGGAAGTCTGATCAACAGCTTCCTTTGCCCTACTGTCCTCCTGCCGATTGTTATAGACCTGGGCAAACACGCTGTCATCAACATGGTAACTGCGCCCCGCTGATCTCGCCTCAATAATCGCCCTGACAACATAGGTGCGGGAAGCGACAGCCTGAGCTTTCAGCGCCTCTAAAGGCGATGAAACCGGCATTTCGCTGGGCACCACCCCATAGAGATAGTCTTCAACAGTTACCGTATTGATGATCTGCAGTTTGTGGGACTCGGTTAAGGTGATTTCTAGAAAGCCCCGATAAGAGGGACTAAAACCCCAAGCATCTCCCCGCTTAATACTTTCCAATGTTAAGCGGCAGTTATGCTCAGGGTAGACCCAGACCGGGGATCCCATTAATAACTGTTCGTGATCATCCGCCACTAAAATACCTTCAGCGGTAGGGACAATTGTAACCGGACCGGAACTGACAAAGTTGTGCTCGAAACCGATCAGGATTATCGGGCCGCCATCACTGCTGACCACAGCCTGGTCGTGATCTAATTCGGTGAATCCATCAGTTTTAATCGCAACCCGAAACTCTGCGTTGCGGGCGCTGACTGCGCCGCAGGTAAAAATAAGCAAAACTAAAACTAACCAATACTTCAAGCGATACACCAAATCCCAGACACCCACCTTGATCAGCTGCCTAAAAGAGCTTTGCCATTTGATCATACATTGGTTTTAACGCCGGATAGAGACTCTTGTAAACCTGGTAAACATCTAAATAAATACCATGCCATTCTTCATTAGGATCGATAGTGCTGGTCACCTTTAAGATTGCTTCGGAAGCCTCTTTAGGATCACTGAACGCGCCAACACCTACTCCAGCCAGAAGCGCAGCGCCTACACCAGGACCTTCATCCACATTGAGTGTCTGCATCTGCAGCCCCAGAATACTTGCTAAAATCTCTAACCACAGGCGGGACTTAGCACCGCCCCCGATGCATCTCATGGAGTCTCCGGTCCAGCCTGCCTGCTGCAGCAGACAGAGCGAATCGCGAAAAGCAAAGCCAACTCCCTCTAAAATTGCCCGGACCAGATCGCGCCGCCCATGAGAAGCGCTCAAACCAAAGAAACCACCCCGGGCATTGCCATCGCCGTGAGGAGTGCGCTCTCCGGTTAGATAGGGCAGGAAGATCAGGCCTTTACTTCCCGGTGGACTGAGTTCTGCTTCGGTGCTGAGCAGTGTGTAGGGATCTGTGCCGAGACTGCCCGCAACTGCAGTTTCCATCTGCCCAAAATGATTTCTAAACCACCCGAATGATAAACCGGCAGAAAGAATTACACCCATCATATAAAAGCGATCTTTAACCGCGTGGTTAAACATATGAATTGTACCGCCATTAGGGAGCTTGGGCACATCCAAATGGGCAAGCATCACACCGCTTGTCCCTAAACTGATCATAGCACGCCCGGCTGCCACTATCCCGGCTCCAACAGCACCGCACGCGTTATCAGCGCCGCCGCCGACTACCGGAGTGCCAGGAGCTAATCCGGTTATATCTGCGGCCTCTGGTGTGATTGTACCCGCAATCTCACTCGATCCTACCAGCTCCGGCAGGATCTCCATGGGAAGACCGAGTTTGTTCATAATCACATCCGACCACCGCTGCTCCTTAACATTCAGCAGCAGGGTACCGGCAGCATCGCTCAGTTCCATTTTTAACTCACCGGTCAGGCGGAAGCGGATGTAGTCCTTAACCAGCACCAACCAGCGCACTTTTTCGAAATTCTCCGGCTCATTTTCCTTCAGCCACAGAACCTTAGGCGCAGTAAACCCTTCCAGCGCCGGATTGCAGGCCTCTTTGAGCAGCTGCTCTTTCCCAACTATGGTTTCAATATCATAGCACTGTTTTGTGGTGCGGCTGTCATTCCATAAAATTGCCGGTCGGATCACATTCCCTTCACTGTCAAGAAATACAGAACTGTGCATCTGACCGGATAGACCGATACCTTTGACTTCGGTTGAATCAACATCATATTTATCGAGTACTTTTCTTAACGCAGTAACTGTTCCCTGCCACAGTTCTTCTGGCTCCTGCTCTGTCCATCCGGGTCGAGGCGAATACAGGGGATATTCCTGTGATGCAGAACCAACAATCTCGCCATCGACGGTAATCAGCAGTGCTTTAACCTGCGATGTGCCAATATCTAAACCTATTAAATAACCCATGCCCGTCTCTCCTTACTTGCTTTATTCACTCTCTCCGCTGTTCACGGAAGTTGCTGAACTAGTCTTAGCTTGTTGTTTATGTTATAATGACGATAATGTATTGCTTAAAGGAGTTTAAGAATGAATGAATGCTGTATAATAATCGATGGATTTGCTCTGGTATATCGCGCTTATTTCGGTCTGCCCAACTCAATTCGCAACATAGACGGCACAGCAATTAATGCCGTACTTGGTTTTTACAACACCCTTTCCTCGCTGATCAACCAAATGCAGCCAAAATACTTAGTGGCAGTATTTGATCACCATGAACCTACCTTCCGCCACAAGCTCTATCCCCAATACAAAGCCAACCGGCCGCCCATGCCTGAGGATCTCCAGGCTCAGTTGCCTTTAATCAAAGAGCTCTTGACGGCATGCAGCATCCCCATCATTAAGCTGCCTGGCTATGAGGCCGATGATGTAATCGGTACACTTACCCGCGCTCTGCCGGATGATACCGAAGCGTATGTTGTTACCGTTGATCGCGATACCCTGCAGCTGGTCAATGAGCGGGTTACCGTCTTAATCCCCAACAGCAGAGAAAATAAAATCTATACACCGGACACTGTTAAAGCTGAAACACAGGTAGCTCCAAAGCTGATACCTGACTTGAAGGCTTTAATGGGAGACTCCAGTGATAACATTCCGGGAATCAGCTTAGTTGGACCTAAAACAGCAGTAAAGTGGCTGAAGCGCTTTGGCAGTTTGGAAGCAATTCTTGCCGAAGCAGATCAACTGCCGGGTAAAGCCGGAGCCAACCTGCGGGCCAGCAAAGAGCTTGCACTGCTGTACAAGAACTTGACAACAATTAGGACAAATGCGCCCATCATGTGCTGCTGGAACCACTGCAGGTTGACTGCGGATTTTCGACCACTCCACGCGACTTTAGAGGAGATCGGCATCAGAGCCAAACTGCCTCAAACAGCCGATGTCGCGCGGTGATTTAACACATATATAATATTCTTGACAAAATTAAAAAACCCTGCGGAATTTTCCAACCCAAATCCCGATTTATTCAACCTCCGCTATCAACTGCTCCATCTGGTCAATTAGACCGCCGAATACCTCAATCGCTTTGACAATCGGTTCTGGAGTAGTCATATCCACCCCAGCTCGCTTTAAGAGATTGAGAGGATAATCCGATCCGCCGCTCTTGAGGAAGTTGAGATAGCGCTCAACAGCCGGTTCTCCCTCTTCTAAAATCTGCTGGGACAGCGCCACTGCTGCTGAAAATCCGGTTGCATACTTATATACATAAAACGGACGGTAGAAATGGGGAATCCGAGCCCACTCCAGGGCAATTTCCGGATCGCTGACAACATCTGGTCCGTAGTATTTCTGGTTGAGCTCATGATAGGTTTGACAGAGGCTTTCGGCAGTCATGGGATTGCCACTGCCAATCTGTCTGTGGACAATTTCTTCGAATTCGGCGAACATGGTCTGCCGGAAAACAGTCCCGCGGAACTGCTCTAAATAATGGTTGAGCAGATAGAGTTTCTGCTTCGGATCGGTTGTTTTCGCAAGCAAATCATGCATCAGCAGTGACTCGTTAACAGTCGATGCGACTTCAGCTACGAAAATTGTGTAATCTGAGTTTACATATTCCTGGTTCAGATCCGAGTAATAAGTGTGCATCGCGTGACCCATTTCGTGAGCAAGCGTGAACATATTGTCAACATTGTTTTCATAGTTCATCAGCACATAAGGATGCACGCCATAAATACCGGCAGAGTAAGCTCCGCTGGTTTTCCCTTGGTTTTCAAACCAGTCAATCCATCCTTCTGCGAAGCCCCGAGCCAGATCGGCAGAATACTGCTCCCCAAGTGGAGCTAAACCTTCCTTCACCATCTCAACAGCCTGCTCAGGGGTTATCTCCATATCGATATCCTGCACAAGAGGCACATAGATATCATACATATGCAGCTCATCTAAATCAAGCATGCGTTTCCGCAGCTTTGTGTAGCGGTAAAAAGTCGGCAAGCTGTCGTGAATAGTTTTAATTAGATTATGGTATACTTCCGGCTTAACATTATCGGCATTCAAAGCAGCTTCCAGAGATGAATCGTACTTCCGAGTCTTAGCAAAAAACAGTGCCTTTTTGACCGCAGAAGTATAGGTAGCTGCCAAAGTGTTCTTCCACTTGCCATAAGTAGAATACATGGCTTCAAAAGCGCTTTTGCGCACACTCCGATCCTTGCTTTCCATGAAACTGATGTATCGGCCGTGAGTCAGTTCCACCTCACTGCCGTCCTCATCTTTGATGGTGGGAAACTTCAAATCGGCATTGTTGAACATCCTAAAAATCTGGCTGGCCGCTTGAGCCATCTCGCCAGCGCTCGCTAAAATCTCTTCCTGCTCGGTGGGCAGTGTATGGGGTTTGGTTCTGAGGATATTGTCCAGATAATGCTGGTATACTTTCAGCTCTTCATGCTCCTGGGCCCATTTGCGAACCGTTTCTTCGGGCAGGCTTAAGATCTCCGGCTCCACATAAGCCAGATTGCTGGCAATTACCGCGCTGATATTGATTACCCGATCGTAGAACTCCTGGTAGAGCGGATTGGTGTTGTCCTGATCCTTGCTCATCATGGCATAACCAGCCAGTTTATCAAACTTCATGCCCACTTCATCCTGGGCACGCAGACATGCCGCAAGATTCTCCGGCGAATCTAACTTACCGCGGAAATCCTGCAATCGGGGAATAAACTCCTTCAGCGCTTCAAAGTCTTCCCTCCAAGCATCGTCAGAAGGATAAATATCAGTCAGCTTCCACTTATGCTCGCTGGGAATTTCGCTGCGCTTCGGCACAGTTTTCGTACTCATACTTTCATCTCCTTGCAATCCTATTTTTGCCTATGTGGTACTATTATACCAAAAACTACAAAGGAAAGTCGGACTTTTTTGTGGAAGTAAAGTATCATCACTGCTTGAGGATGAGAGTACATGAGTGAAACTGTATTTGCCTTAGATATCGGCACAAGAAAAATTGCGGGTTTATTAATGGAGAAAGCTGAGGACCATTACCTAATTCAGCATGTGGTTATGAATGAGCAGCTGCCCAATGCGATGCAGGACGGGCAGATCCATGACATTCCTAAAGTAGCCCAGATTATCAAGGAAACGGCAGCTCAAACCGCAGCTTGCATAGCACAGCCAATCAAAACTGCAGCTGTAGCTGCCGCGGGGCGGTCCCTGAAAACCCAGCAGGGTCAGGCTACCATCAAGCTGGCTCCCAATCAGGTAATCACCAGCCATGACCTGAGCGAGCTGGAATTAAGCGCAGTCGCCGACGCCTTAGATAAAATGAACCAGTATCAGGTTCAGACCGCTGTTGATACCTATTTATGCGTGGGCTATTCCATTATTCAAAGCTACCTTGATGACCAGCCGATCCAAAATCTCTTGGGCCATCAGGGCTACTCAGCATCGGTTGAGGTAATTGCAACGTTTCTGCCGCGCATTGTAATCGATGCGCTGACAACAGCTCTGCGCACTGCTGGCTTGGAAATGCAGTCCTTAACCCTGGAACCGATTGCCGCTATGAACGCGGTGATTCCTCAATCAATGCGGCTGCTGAATCTAGCTTTGGTGGATGTGGGCGCAGGCACATGCGATATTGCTATTACCGCGGGCGGTACGGTTAAAGCTTTTGGCATGATCGCTCAAGCTGGCGATTTAATCACCAGAATAATCGCCGAAGCATACCTGCTGGATTTCATGGAAGCGGAGCAGGTTAAGCGCAAGCTCTGTCAGGAAACAGAGATTGCCTGCCTTGATGTGCTGGGCAATCAGTTAGAACTAAAAGTGGAAGATGTGCTCAGTCTGATCCAGCCGTCTGTGCAGCAGCTGGCTGAGGAGATCGCAGCTGAAATTCTTGCTTTAAATGATGGATCGCCTAAGGGTGTGATTTTAATCGGTGGCGGCAGCTTAACACCGGGACTGGAGCAGGAGCTGGCCAAACGCTTGGAGCTGGCACCTAATTTAGTGCGCATTCGGGACCGAGCCAGCCTCAGCCATGTACTTGGTGCCGAGGAGTATTTGGGACCACAGCTGATCACCCCGATCTGCATTGGCTGCAATCATTTAGATCGAGCGGCTATGGAAATGCAGAAAGTTACTATTAACGGTCAGCCGGTTCAGTTTCTGCGCCTGACCAATGCTACAGTCGGGGATGCGCTGCTGAACAGCGGTTACAGCATCGAAGATCTGCTCACATCCAGCCAAACAGCCCTGACAATCTCGGTTAATCAAAAGCCGTTCACCATCAGCTCCCGCAGCGCAGGTCGAACCCACGTGTACCGCAATGGGGAGCCCGCGTATCTGCATTCGAAAATAAAAGCCGGCGACAGAATTGAAATCAAAACCGATGAGGCAGTGGAAGCGTTTACACTCAAAGATGCGGCCGCTCAGTTAAAGCTTGCCAAGCGGTTAACCATCAACGGCAGACATCTTACCGTAATGCCGCAAATCAAGGTTAACAACCAGATTCAGCCGCTTACTTACACTCTGAATGATGGTGATTGTTTGACTTTTGAGCCGCTGGAAACAATCGCCGAGGCTTTAAAACAAGCTGGGATCGATGTTCAGCCGAACGCGATTGTGGTAAGCGTTAATAATCAGCCGGTAAGACTGCAGGGACCGGTGCGGGTGCTTGTTAACGGCAAACCCGGAACTTTGGACCAAGCCGTGGAAGATGGTGACCGGATTGAATACCAGGCTCAACCTAAAGCTCGGTTTATTCTCACTGATATTTTCCGGGTTTATCAGCCGGAGCAGCTTGACCAAGTAAAGCAGATTAAGTTTGTGCTGAACGGCAAACCAGCGGGATACACTGATCCCATCAACGATGGAGATCAAATTGAACTGCTCATAGATCATAAAAGCTGACAGGGAGGCATCTTGCCTCCCTGTCAGCTAACTGCCGAGATTTAAGGAAAACTGGTAAAGTACATCCCGTTCCTTTTGCTTTACCAATTGCATGTCCCGCAGCAGAGAGAGATCATTCCAGAGCGATTCTAGGTATCTGCAGCTTTTCGGCACCAGCAGATCTTTGTCGCTCATCCTAATTAAAATATCCAAGAGCTGCGGCGGCAGATTTTTCAGCAGAAATTGCTGTTCCTCTGTGGCCATTTCCCACAAATGCTCAGGAATCTCTGCCTTCAATATATCTATGCCTCCCGTGAATCTCTTCTCTTGGGTGCAATTATCTACTTCTACTTTTTTCCTATAATTCCTTTTACGGGTGTTGAAATACTACAACATATTCGTACTGCTGCTCTTCACCGGTAAAAACTTGATGGTAGCGGACTAACTCATTGCCGTACTGATCCTGCACAATAATCTCTTCATTGATCAGCTGGCTCCGCTTAAGCAGCAGATAATCATAGGGATGAGTTGGACCGAAGCCATAGCTAACTCCCTTGGATGGAGACCGGCGGGCAATGGTGATAACTGTACGCTCATCCTGCTTAACTATGCTGCTGATCTCCACTTCATATCCGGCATCTGGACGCTCTCCTAAATAAACTAGAATCGGGATAAATTCGCTGTCATCAAAATGGTGATATTTCCGAAAATCATAATCGAAAGATTCGAGGGTATTTACCCACTGCTCGCTGTCAAAACCGATGACAATCTGAGTGCGGGAATCATTGCTGTGCCACTGCCAATCTTCTGTATCGCGGTCGCTTTCATAGATCACGATCGTCAGAGATTGGGCATTGAGCAGAATCAGCAGTACAAGCGCTGTCAGCAAAACACTCCTTACCATATCGGCTCCTCCTCTTTAACTGCAGGTACAGCATTGATTTTTTCCTGAAGTTTTAGCCCTGTACATCGCCATATCAGCCCGACGCAGCAGTTCCATGCGGTCCTGTGCATCATCAGGGTAGCTGGCAACTCCAATTGACACTGTCAGCTCCCGTTCCAGTTCCAGTTCTGACAGCTCTGCCAACTTAGCCTGGATTCTTTTAGCAAACACCAAACCGCGAGCGCGATTAGTGTGAGGCAGAATTACCACAAACTCCTCCCCACCAAAACGGACTACATAGTCTTCATCCCGGACACTGCTGCGAATTGTCTGGGCAACTGTCTTAAGAACCTCGTCACCGTATTCATGCCCATATGTATCATTGAACAGCTTAAAATCATCAATATCAATGAACAGCATCGTTACCGGATAGTCGCTGTCCTGATCCAGCCATTCGCTCAAAAACCGGTAATTATAAACTTTGGTTTTAGAATCTAAAACTAGTTCCTGCTCAGCCTGAATTCTCCGCTGCTGTTCAGCCACAAGATAGAAACTGTAGCGGATAATCTCGGAAATTCCAAGCAGCAGCGCACCAAAAATCAAGAGACCCTCCATCTGCCAGGTGGCGATAAAAAACGAGAAAATCACTCCAACATATCCAAACATCAGATAATAGAACCAAATCCGCGGGTGGAAGATATGCTTGATGCCGGCATAAGCGCTGCTGTCCAGCAGCACAGTAATAACAGATACTAAGACAAGATTAACAAAGTTATACAGCACCAAGCCGATCAGCATTGCCGGCAAGCTGTGGGGAACCGAAAGCTCCCCAGTGTTAGGGTGGAGAAATGAGAAAACCAACCCAACCAGCAGAACGGTTAGCGACCGCTGGAGCAAATTAAGAAAGACCTTGATCAAATCAATATCAGCCATAAGGCCGTAGATGAGATTAGCTAAAATTGCCAACCACATAGCTTCCCCGGTGCCAAAGACAAAGATGGCTGTCAGATAGATAGAAACAGATAGAGAATGCCTGATATAGCGGGATACCCCTATTCCCCTAAATTTAAAGATGACGAGCAGCACCAGCAGGAGCAGCAGTTCCGTCCACCGCTCCCAAGCCAGCATTGGAGTGAAAAAGATCAAACCGGCAGCAGCTGTCAGCGCTGCTGCCGTACTGACAACCATTAACTTTGTGTTGGTTTTCATCAACGAATCCCTCACTTACCCTACATAAACTGATTTAGCACCGCAATGAGGTCTTCTCGTCCTGATTTGGTGGCAGCAGAGAAAATAAGTCCTGGCAGATGTAGTGCGCTGATTATTCGATTCATGTGCTGTTTATATTTTCCGCGGCTAATTTTATCAGCTTTTGTCGCTACTACCCAAGCAGGTATATCCATAGCGGCGATCCATTCAGCCATCATTTGGTCATCGGCTGTCGGGCGATGTCTGATATCAACAATCATTAAGATCGCCACTAAGTTCTCGCGTTCTGTCAAGTAACCTTCGATCATGGGCTTCCACTGAGCTCTGACCGATTCTGACACCTTGGCATACCCGTAACCGGGTAAATCGACCAGAACCAGTCGATCTACCCGGTAGAAATTCAGGGTTTGGGTTCTGCCGGGCTGTCCCGACACCCTTGCTAATTTTTTGCGGTTGACCAAAGCATTGATCAGAGAAGACTTGCCAACATTTGAACGTCCTACTAGGGCAATCTCCGGATACGGATGTACCGGATACTGGTTGGATTTGACCGCACTGGTTATGAACTCACAATCGTGGATATTGATACTCATTGCCGCTCAATCCACTGCTGAGAATCGGGATACTGTTCAGGCGGTACAAAATCCAAATTCTTGTCGCTGTCTTCATCATCTGTATCTGCCAGTGCAATCTCTAAAACCGTATCCATATGGTCAACAAAGTCTATCTCAATCTTGCGAAGCACATCTTCAGGGATGTCTTCCAAGTTCTTTTCATTGTCTTTAGGAAGCAGCACATGGGAAATTCCCCCGCGGTGAGCTGCCAGCAGTTTTTCTTTAACTCCACCGATTGGCAGAACTCTGCCCCGCAGCGTAATCTCTCCGGTCATTGCCACCTGATGCTTAACAGGACGGCCTGTTAAGGCGCTGACCACTGCGGTAGCAATGGTGATCCCTGCTGATGGACCATCTTTCGGAATTGCTCCTTCCGGGACATGCACGTGAATATCGTATTTCTCATGAAAATCAGGCTCTATCCCCAGCTGGGCTGCCCGCGAGCGGATATAGCTGATCGCGGTCTGAGCTGATTCCCGCATTACTTCGCCCAACTTGCCTGTCAGGATTATCTTACCTTTGCCCTCAATGATCGTTACCTCTATGGAGAGCATTTCTCCTCCCACCGATGTGTAAGCTAAACCGGTCGCAACACCGATGCGATCTTCGGTATCCATCAGCTGATGCTTGTATCTTGGTGCTCCCAAGTACTTGTGAAGTGAGCTGACTGTTACCCTAATCGGTGTTTTGCCGCCGCGCACAACTTCGGTGGCAATTTTCCGGCAGATTGCGGCCAGTTCCCGCTCCAAATTCCGCACACCGGCTTCGCGGGTGTAATTTGAGATCACGCGCGCAAAGGTGTTTTCCGAAATAATTACCTGGTCTTCGCTGAGGCCATGAACCTTTAACTGTTTAGGCCAGAGATGGCGTTTGACGATTTCCAGTTTCTCCAACTCCGTGTAGCCCGGAATTTCAATTACTTCCATCCGATCTCGCAGCGGAGCCGGTATCTGATACAGTACATTCGCCGTGGTTAGGAACATTACCTGCGACAAATCAAAAGGAACTTCCAAATAGTGATCGCTGAATGCATTGTTCTGCTCCGGATCTAAAGCTTCTAAAAGCGCAGAAGTAGGATCGCCCCGAAAATCGGAAGCCAGCTTATCGATCTCATCTAGGAGAAAGACCGGATTGCGGCTGCCGGCTGTTTTCAGCGCTTGAATGATTCGGCCCGGCAGCGCACCTACATAAGTGCGGCGGTGACCTCGAATTTCTGCTTCATCCCTAACTCCACCCAAAGAAATGCGGACAAACTGTCTGCCTAAAGCTTCTGCTACCGAACGAGCAAGCGAAGTTTTCCCCACTCCCGGAGGTCCGACTAAACAAAGAATCGGGCCTTTCAGCTCCTTGGTCAGCTGCCGTACCGCAAGATACTCCAAAATCCGCTGTTTAACCTTGTCGAGTCCGAAATGGTCCCGATCCAAAATCTGCTCAGCTTCATTAATGTCCAAGCGGTCCTTTGTGGTCTTGGACCACGGCAGAGCCAGCATCCAATCCAAGTAATTGCGGACTACGACTGTTTCTGCGGCCATGGGCGGCATTTTTTCGAAGCGGTGCAGCTCGTGAATCACTTTGGCTTTGGCTTCTTTAGGCAGTTTTGCTGCTTTGAGCTTCTTTTTATACTCTTCCACTTCGCTGACGCGGTCATCTTTGTCGCCCAGCTCACCCTGAATCGCTTTCATCTGCTCCCGCAGATAGTACTCGCGCTGAGTTTTTTCCATCTGTTTGCGGACCTTAACTTGAATTTTTCTTTCTAATTCTAGCAGGTCCAGTTCTTTGGCTAGAAGCTGAAGCATCAGCTCCAGTCGGCTTTTAACATCCGTTTCTTCAAGTAACTGCTGTTTATCTTCTATCTTAGTAATAATCTGACCGGCGACTGCATCGGCAAAGCGGTCAGGATCACTGATACTGCTTACAGAACCAACTGCTTCAGTTGGGATCTTCTTAGACATCTTCACATACTTCTCAAAAAAGTCCAAGACACTGCGCTGTAAGGCTTCCACCTCTAGATCATAACTGACAATGCTGTCCATGGGTGTTACAGCAACTTCAAAAAATTCGTCGTTTTCAGTGAAGTAACCTATCTCAACACGCTGCAGACCTTCGATCAGAACGCGAATCTGGCCTTCAGGCATTCGCAGCAGCTGTTTTACTTCACACAAGGTACCAACAGTAAAGATGTCCTCTTGGAGCGGTTCGATAACACTGGCATCTTTCTGGGCAGCCAAAACCAACCTCTTATCAGCGGTCATGGCTGCTTCCAGCGCATGGATCGATAGCTCTCTGCCAACCTCAAGTGGTGTAACCATGTTTGGGAATACGATTATGCCTCGTAAAGCTAGTAAAGGATATACCATATCTTTCATTATTTCCACCTCCATTACGCAGACATCTACCCTTGGTACCATTATACCATAATGATCCAAAAATCCATAGCCGTGGAAGAAAGTCAGAGTTTCTGCGCTCCTTGAGTTGGATAGACTCCAGCCGCTGAGAGCAGTTCGCCCTGCTTAGTACCCACTCTGACTGCCGCATCGCCTTCTTCCCACAGTAAAGCCGCTGCTATTACATCCTCAATTTGAACTACCGGCTCGATCTCAATGCCTTTGAACTCTGCAAACATGTCCTGCCAGTTGTCCTTGGGAATCAACACTTTCTTAACCCCTGCCAGCTGAGCGGCTTCGATTTTGGCGGGAACTCCTCCTACCGGCTTAACGGTACCATGAATGGACACCTCTCCAGTCATGGCAATGTCATTGCGCACTTTGATTCGGGTAATCGCAGAGTATATGGCGGTGATAATGGAGACCCCCGCTGACGGACCATCGATCGGGGCACCGCCGGGAAAATTGATATGCAGGTCATAGTCCTGGGGACACAGTCCTAGATTGGCCCGCAACACAGTCATGACATTATCAATAGAAGAGCGAGCCAGGGATTTGCGCCGGACTGTGCGGCCAAAGCCGCTGCCAGTCTCTTCCTCATCAACAATGCCGGTAATTTGGATTTTGCCCTGTCCCCGCTCACTCGGGATAGCTACTGCCTCTACCTCGATCAGAGTACCCAGGTTAGGTCCGTAAACCGCTAAACCATTCACCGAACCTATCGCAGGTTTGTCGGGGATCTGCACGTCAGGGCGAGGGCTGTACTGACCGCTGTTGACTACCCATTCAATGTCTTTCTTATCAATTTGATTTCTGTTTTCTGAAAGCACGATTCCGCCTGCAATCTGAATCATATTAACTGCGTCGCGACCGTTGTTGGCGTACTTAGTCACCTCAGCGAGAGCATCATCAGAAATGTGAAAACCCACTTTTTCTGCTGCGTTTTTGGCTATCTTTTTGATTTCCTGAGGTGTAAGCGCCCGGAAAAAGATTTCCAGACAGCGGGAGCGGATTGCCGGAGGCAGTTCGTGGGGCATCCTGGTAGTGGCTCCGACCAACCGGAAATCTGCAGGCAGACCATTTTGGAAAATCTCATGGATATACTGGGGAATATTGGTGTCCTCTGAAGAATAATATGCGCTTTCCAAGAAAACCTTGCGATCCTCGAGCACTTTCAAGAGTTTATTCATTTGGATGGGATGGAGCTCCCCGATTTCATCGATGAACAAAACACCGCCGTGAGCCTTGGTCACCGCCCCGGGTTTCGGCTGGGGAATGCCGGCGATCCCGAGCGGTCCAGCTCCCTGATAGATAGGATCGTGCACTGATCCCATTAAAGGATCGGCTATACCCCGATCATCAAAACGCGCTGTGGTAGCATCAATCTCGACAAATTTAGCATCGGGTCTAAAGGGAGAGTGGGGGCTCCGTTTTGCTTCCTCAAGCACTACGCGGGCAGCCGCGGTTTTACCTACTCCCGGTGGACCGTAGATAATCACATGCTGGGGATTGGGACCGCATAAAGCAGCCCTTAAAGCCTTAATGCCATCTTCCTGCCCAACCAAGTCAGAGAAAGAAGCGGGTCGCGTCCGCTCTGCTAAAGGTTCGGTGAGGGATATGGCTTTCAGTTTATGTAATTTTTCCATTTCTTTTTTTGATTCCCGGTCAACCGCCGTCTTATTCCCCTGCTGCTGTTTGAGGAGATTGTAGAAATACAAGCCGATCACAACAGCAAAGAAAAAGTTGACCAAACCAAAGATACCCATCAAATCCATGGCACTACCTCCCTGATATCCTTAACAGACTTAGTATATCCGCGGAGGCAAAAAAAATAAGGCAGGTACTGCACCTGCCTTATTTATATCTATGCGGTTTCATCCTTGGCTTGGTCAACTCGAATCAGCCGCGGCGGCTCATGTTTAAGCACTGCTTCTTTGGTGATCACACACTTCTTCACATCAGACTGTGACGGAACTGTGTACATGGTGTCCTGCATAATCGATTCAAGAATCGAGCGCAGACCCCGGGCGCCAGTCTTTTGTTCCAAAGCGAGCTCAGCAATTGCTTGCAGAGCATCAGGCTGAAACTCCAGTTCCACATCATCCATTTCGAACAGTTTCTGGAACTGCTTGACCAGTGCATTTTTCGGTTTAACCAAAATATCGATTAAAGCTTCTTGATCCAGGGCATCCAAGGATACAACTACTGGCACACGGCCGATAAACTCTGGAATCAAACCAAACTTCAGCAAATCTTCCGGCATGATCTGGCGGAGAATATCGCCAATCTTTTTCTCTTCTTTGGTCTTAATCTCAGCGCCAAAGCCCATTGTTTTTTCACCAATGCGCTGCTCAATGATTTTTTCCAAACCATCGAAGGCTCCGCCGCAGATGAAGAGAATATTGGTGGTATCGATCTGGATGAACTCCTGGTGGGGATGCTTGCGGCCTCCCTGCGGGGGCACACTAGCGATTGTTCCTTCCAGAATTTTCAGAAGTGCCTGCTGCACTCCTTCTCCGGATACATCCCTGGTGATCGACGGATTTTCCGATTTGCGAGCAATTTTGTCTATCTCATCGATGTAGATAATGCCTCGCTCAGCTCTCTCTACATCGTAATCGGCTGCTTGGATCAGTCTCAGTAAGATGTTTTCAACATCCTCACCCACATATCCAGCTTCAGTCAAGCTGGTAGCATCTGCGATTGCAAACGGTACATTTAAGATCTTTGCCAATGTTTGAGCCAACAGGGTTTTACCGCTGCCGGTTGGACCAAGCAGGAGGATATTGCTCTTCTGCAGTTCGACATCATCTGCTCTGCCAACGTTGTTAATGCGTTTGTAGTGATTATACACCGCTACTGCTAACGATTTTTTGGCCTGCTCTTGTCCGATTACGTATTCATCGAGAGTTTTGCGAATTTCCATCGGCTTGGGAATGCTGTGGAAATAAGCATCTGTTTCTTCAGTGAACTCCTCCTCGATAATCTCGTTGCACAGCTCAATACATTCATCGCAGATGTACACCCCGGGGCCGGCGATGAGCTTTTTTACCTGTTCCTGCTGTTTACCGCAGAAAGAACATTTCAGCTGCCCTTTTTCATCGCCAAATTTTAACATCTTATCACCTCTCTCAAGCGCTTACGCCTCGTTCATATCTTTTTTGTGATGCATGATGCCGTCGATTATTCCGTATTTTACTGCTTCTTCCGCCGACATATAGTAATCACGATCTGTGTCATGTTCAATTTTCTCCAGTGGCTGCCCTGTGTGATGGTGGAGAATCTGGTTTCCCATGTGCTTCAAGCGCAGAATCTCTTTAGCAACAATCTCAATTTGAGTTGCCTGACCCTGGGCGCCACCCATCGGCTGATGAATCATCACCCGGGAATGGGGCAGCGCAAACCGCTTACCCTTCGCTCCTGCTGTTAGAAGCAGGGCGGCCATGCTGGCTGCTAAGCCTACACAAATGGTAGATACATCAGGTTTAATGTACTGCATTGTATCGTAAATAGCCAGTCCGGAATAAACCTCGCCACCCGGGCTGTTAATGTACAAATGAATATCTTTACTGGGATCCTCCGACTCCAGATAAAGCAGCTGCGCTACAACTAAATTAGCAACATGATCATTAATCGGTCCTCCGAGAAACACAATCCGTTCTCTGAGCAAACGCGAATAAATATCAAACGCTCTTTCTCCCCGATTGGTTTGTTCAACCACCATTGGAACTAAAGTGCTCATTGTTCACGACTCCTTTCTGCAGCTTTAAGTATATTCGAGCAGAGTCTCAGCACATTACTCGGTCGCAGAAGCCTCGTCCTCGTCCGCTGCTTCTTCAGCTGCATCTTCTGAATCGACTTCAACCTCAGTCACTTCAGCGTTTTCGAATAAGAAATCCCAAGTTTTGTCAATTTTGATCATGGTAGTTAATCTATCTCTACTGTTTTCCCAGTTCTGACGAGTCTGCTCTGGATCGCTGCTTTCTTCTACCATCTCATCGATTTTACGTTCAATTTCTTCATCTGAAACAGAAATTCCTTCCCGCTCAGCGACCTCATCCAGAATTAGACTGCGCTTCAACTGCCTGATTGCTTCCGGTTCCATTTCTTTTTGGAGTTCTTCTTCTGTCTGGTTGGTAAACTCCAGATACTGCTCAAGTGTCATTCCAGAATACATCAGATTGAATCTAAAATTGTTGAACATGGTTTCTACCTGACCCTGAATCATGGAGCGGGGCAGATTTATAGTGCTGTTCTCAATAATCTGCTCTATTAATTTATTCTCCATTTCTTCTTTGGTTACGCGGGTCAAGGATGCTTCTAATCTTTCCCTGATGCTGTCTCTTAATTCTGCCAAAGTTTCGTATTCACCTAAATCTTTAGCGAACTCATCATCAAGCTCCGGCAGAGACCGCTCTTTCAGTCCGTTAATCTTAACATTAAATGTAACCTCTTTACCGGCAAGCTCTTCGCTGTGGTATTGTTCTGGGAAAGTTACATTTATATCCTTTTCTTCGCCGACTTTCATACCAATGAGCTGTTCTTCAAATCCGGGAATGAACTGTCCGGAACCGATTTCCAGTGTATATCCGGCAGCAGCTCCACCTGAGAACGGCTTGCCGTCCAGGTAGCCCTTAAAGTCAATATTGGCAAAATCGCCTTCCTGAACATCATCACGGGAATCAACGGCGATCAGCTCACTGTGCTGCATCCGCAGCTGTTCCAGCTCCCGATCAACATCGGCTTTATCTACTTTTCTAACCCGCTTTTCCACCGACAGTCCCTTGTACTGGCCTAATTCAATTTCCGGATAAACATCAACTTCAAAGACAAGGCTTAATCCTTCACCGGGTTCGATTTTCTCAAGATCAAGCTCAGGCTGGTCAACCGGGGTAATGCCAGTTTCTTTAACTGCTGCTTCGTATAACTGCGGAACCAAATAATCCAGGGCATCTTCAAAAAAGATGCTCACTCCGTAGTATCTTTCCACAATACTGCGCGGCGCTTTCCCTTTGCGGAATCCGGGAATAGCAATCTGCCTATTAACAGTGCGATATGCGTGAGCTAAACCTTCTTCAAGTTTAGCAGCATCGGCCTCTACTGTTAACCGAACTCTACTGTTCTCGAGTTTCTCCAAATTAACATTCATGATATTTCCTCCCCACAATCGCTACTACCGACATTAATTGGTAGTATTAACCATATTTTTTAAAAATAAACATCCTGCCGCCTATGTAATTGAATACAAAAAAATCGAGCGGCAATCTATCTTTTACCGCCCTCGACTAACCAAATTTTGGTGCAGGCGGAGAGAGTCGAACTCTCACGGGGGTTGCCCACTAGATCCTAAGTCTAGCGCGTCTGCCAATTCCGCCACGCCTGCAGGTTAATGGTGAGCCATCCGCGACTCGAACGCGGGACACCCGGATTAAAAGTCCGGTGCTCTACCGACTGAGCTAATGGCTCAAACCATATCATCACGCTTAGTTATTATAACAAAGAGGCTTTGTTTGGTCAAGACCTTTTTCTCTTAGTTTTCTAAACCCCGGATCTCATGTATAATATAATTAGAAAACATAAGGAGCGGTGAGCGTGAAAGAAATCCCACGCCGGTACTGGCGCAATTTAGACATCCCTCTAATTCTCGCTGTCCTAGGATTAATCCTGCTCGGACTTTTTGTAATCTATTCAGCATCAGCCTCAAGACTGCTTAATCTCAATGCTGATCCTTTTCATTATGTTAAAAGGCAGGCAATAGCTGCCTTAGTTGGGTTTATGGGGTTGATCGTAGTCTTGTCAATCGATTATCGCGCTTGGCGCCGCTGGACAAAAATCGGCTATTTGGTAACAGTTTTAGCGCTGGCCGTTATTCTTATCACTGGGAAAATAGCTCAAGGTTCCCAACGCTGGTTCAGCTTAGGAGGCTTCAACATCCAGCCCTCGGAGCTTGCCAAATTAGTGATGATTGTGGTCTTGGCTCATCTGATGGAAAAACAGAGCAATATCGAAGGCCGCAAGATTTTCCTTCCTTTTGTAATAATCGGTGTCCCCATGGCTTTAGTTTTTCTCCAGCCGGACTTGGGTACTGCGATGGTATTTGTGGGAATTGTATTTGCCATGACTTATATTGGCGGCGGAGATCTGCGCCATCTCGGCATTATTGCTGCAGTGGGCATAGCGGCAGCGCTTGCGGCTATTCTCCTCTCTTATTATGAAGTTATCAAGATCATCAAACCTTATCAGCTGAGACGACTTTTGATTTTCCTCGATCCTTATTCCGATCCCACGGGTGATGGCTGGAACGTGATCCAATCCATGATCGCCATCGGCTCGGGAGGATTCTTTGGCAAAGGTTATTTAAACGGCACCCAGGGCCAGCTGTATTTTCTCCCAGCCAATCACACCGACTTTATCTTCTCTGTGGCCGCCGAGGAATTCGGTTTTGTCGGTGCCAGCGCTATTCTGCTTTTATACGCGTTCTTTATCTGGCGCGGGATTAAAATCGCCATCAATGCTAAAGACCGTTTTGGCAGCCTCCTGGCTGTCGGCTGCATCAGCTACTTTGTGTGCCACTTAGTAATCAACATCGGCATGACTATGGGAATCATGCCGATTACGGGACTGCCCCTGCCCTTCCTTACCTATGGAGGAAGTACTCTCCTTACCAGCTTATTAGCTGTGGGGATCCTTCTCAACGTGGGACTGCGCCGGCAGAAGATTATGTTTTAGAGACAAGGCTAGCGTCAGCATAGTGGTAGCTGCAAAGAAACTGCAGGTAGCCGCTGCCACAACCCCGGAATCATTAAAGATGAGCGCCGCGGTGGTTCCAGTTAAAGTCCCGACAATGCCCACTACCAAATCAGGGTAGTTTTTCAGCAGCCACTGCAGATAGCGGCTTGGCCAAATGAGGCTGGCACCCATAGCCGCAATCGCGATCAGCAGCGCCCTGCTCCAGATGCTGTAGCGGAGCAGCCGCAGATTCATGCTCAGCTTGCGAACAATAATATCTTTTACTGTGTTTAATCCGTTGGCACTGATCAGCCCGGTAGTCTGCCCGATATGGGACTGGAGATCCTCGGGGCGCCCGACGTCAAGCTGCATTAAGCCTATTAAAGCTGCTGCCACTGCCAAACCGACGACAACCACGCAGCTGTACCAAGGCAGCCGACTGTGAGCAAGCAGCCAGGCGATACCGAAGCCGCAGATAGCGGCTATCATGCCGCCGACATTAGTTCCCCATTGGGGCGCAGCAATGATAAAAACAACTGCCAAAAACACCGCCAGATCTAAGAATGCGGTGTTTTTTGTTTTCACCCAAGGTCTTTCCCGAAGCAGTGCCCAACCCATAATCGCAGACCCGATCAGGATACCCATGTACTCATTGCCGATGCCGTAATAGCGGGCTCCTCCTACCGGGTCATACCCGAGAAAGGAATAGCGAATCCATACCCCACCTCGAATCACATCAACAATAATTAGTCCCGCTGTGATTAAGGCAACTGCCATGATGCTGGCCAGCTGGTTTTGGCAGCGCAGATTAACCAGAACCAAAAGCAGGATGATCAGCATAGGCCAATACCAGCCCTGGGGCAGAAGTAAGAGAATCAGCGGCAGTGATAAGCTGAGCACAAGGCACAGCTGAACCGACCTAACAAACCTGCGGCTCAGCACCTTGGGAATAATTAAGAGTGCCAGGGTAACAAGATAGAGAACCACCTGAATCCCTACCAGAATTCGAAGCACACTGCCGCGGTGCTGATTAACCCAAAAGACTCTTTCCTCGAGCTGCTCGATTAGAGCCAGCGCCGCTTGAGACTCCATTCGGTCAACCGTCACTGCCCGCCCCAGCATCGGCCCTTTATCGGCGTTTAACCGATTAGCTATGGTGGGAGCGAGATCAATATTACTGATAATTCCAGGCCACTTGGTAGTACCCGAAGTTAACAAGCCGGCATCACCGCCGATGAGAATCACAGGCGCAAACCAGCGGCCAACTTCTGCCCTGTCAGCAGAAGGATAAGGAGCGGCGATGAGTATTTCGGCTTGAGGCAGCTCAGCATAAAGCTCGGCAATAAAATCCCAGGCTTCCCTTACCATGCGTGCTTTCAGCTTATCCAGCTGTTCGGGTATCAGATGTTGGACATATGTGCTTAAGCGGTAGGGATCGCCTAGATCCACCACTGCCAAGTCCGCATCTGAACCTAAGACAGCTGCCAAAAGTTTGTGGTAATCAGTCCGCTTTCCGTGGGGATAGGCGGAGTCTTCAATTAGTACTTCGTCACTTACCAGCCCCAGCGCTGCTTGCCCATCACTATCCATACCGACCAAAGCGGCCCAGCGAACCCTTTGATCCTGCAGATCACTGTTTCCAAACACACCTATTTTCAAGTTAGCGCGACGAAGGGCATCTGCCAGAGCACCTACCTCCAGTGGATATTTGGCCTCAGCAAATGCACTTCTGATCGATGCAATTTGCGGATTGACAATCCGATTGTTACCAGTCCGGCCTGTTCTCAGCTCATAGAGCTGCCCGGCTTTAACCCCACCAGTCTGCTCATGGCTGTGATACATAGCGGCAGCTCCATGCGTTCCAAACGCACGGGAACCGCTGCTTATCGTAAGATAGGCACCGGAAATCATCTCCCCGCCACCGATGCGGGTATTCATGGTCCCCAGCGCCATCAAACCATCAGCGTACAGCTGACTAGCTTTAAGATCATCCCAAGTCAAACCGTGCCAGAGAACTAGAACCAGTTTCGGTCCTGCAGCCAAGACCGGGATGTTCAATAAATTCACAATTGCTGCCAGCAGAATTACCCGCAAAATGCGCTGTCTCAGCCCTTTCACCACACGGTCCCTTCCTCTATAAGTTGTTGGTACTGCAGCTTTGTCGCTTGAATCATGTGGTCAACCCCAAAGGAGCGGATGACCGACTGATAATTATGCTCCCCCATGCGGCGTTTCTTGCTCTGGTCTTTGGCAATTTTAAGTACGGCAGCTGCTAATCCCGGAGCATTGTCAGGGGCAAAGAAATAGCCACCTTTTCCCTGCTCCACCACCTCTCGCGTGCTGGGAAGATCGCTAACTACCACCGGCAGCTTCGCGGCCATCGCCTCAAGCACACTTACGCTCAAGCCTTCGCTTAAACTAGGCAGCACAAACAGATCCCATCCAGCCATTAAGGCAGGAACATCGCTGCGAAAACCCAAAAACTTCACATATGGTTCCAACTGCAGCGCTTGGCTGTACAGCTCTAACTGGTGGCGCATCGGACCATCTCCCACAATTACTATCCGCATCTGCGGTAGGACGTTCCGCAGAAGCACCGCTGCCTTCAGCAGGCAGGCAATCCCTTTTTCCGCGATGAGTCGAGCGACTGCACCAATAATGAAATGTTTTGAGTCAAGCCCCATTAAAGCCAGCGCTTCTCGGCGGGAATAGCCTTCAAACCGGTGGTAATCCACGCCGTTGCGGATCGTGACAATGCGGTTGTAGGGTACAAACTCTGCCAGCTCACTGCCAACTGTATCGCTGACCGCAATGATTCGATCCAAGGCCCTCAGCAGAGTGCGGTTAACCAGCCCATGGGTTGCTCGATACCAGCGCGTCTGGGGTTGAGGAAGCATGTTATGGGCGGTAAACAAGGTTTTCTTAACTCCGCTGAGTTTAGCTGCCGGAACAGCAATCATTACAGATTTTAAGCCGTGAATATGGATCAGCTCTGGTTTAACTGCCCGCAGCACTTTAGTCAACTGCCAAACTGCTTTCAGATCCTGCTTAGGCTCGATCCCATCTGTGATCTCGATAGGATAAAAGGGGCAGCCTTCAGCCCACTCTTCCAATTCTTGGGGGCCGCAGACAATGATCTCACAGCAGCTGCTGAGACCCCTACGCAAGTAGTTTAAGTGCTGCTTAATGCCGCCCGCTGCGGGACGTATAACCCAAGCTACTTTCAACGGCTGATCCCTTCCTTCGCTGACAGCTTATTTATAACCCGATTGTGGGCACCCTATTCTCGAGGAGGTAGACCGATGAGCAGACCGATTGTTATAGTCACTGTACTGCTGGTGGCTGCTGTTTTCTTTGGTACTTATCAGGCTTTCGTACAGAACTCGCCTCCAGTACCTGAACCAGGTCCCGAAATCCGCAGCAGTACCGTTAATCTCCAGGATCTGACTGATAAAGCTGCCCAAGCAGCGCTTGACGAAGAATGGCTCCTGTGCCAGTACTATACTCAGCAGCTGTTAGCCGAGTGGGATCGGTTGAAACCTAATTCCCCCAATCGGCTCAGCGCAGTCATGGAAATAGATCAGATCCTGTTCGAGCTGGATGATCTAGTTCTCAACCAGAATCAAACTGGCGTTATTTCAGCTACTACTCGGCTTACCCACGCTTTCGCATATCTGTTCAACAGCTAAAACTCAGGGAGCAGCAGAGCTGCTCCCTTTATCGTTAAGATTTCCGTTTCTTAGGATTGTTGACTTGCTGTTTTACATTAGTTTCTGTTTCCGGTTTTCCCAATAGTTCATCTGCAGTTTCATAGTAATTATCGGTACGCTGCAGCTTCTTGTTGAGATTCTGGTTGACCTGATCGACTTTCCGCTTTTTTGCCATCTACCACCCTCCCTTCCCTGATAGTATAGACAGGAGCACAAAAAAATAAACTTCCCGCTTGATTGCAGGAAGATTCCAAAGTGGGGAAGAAATTGTTAGGGCATTAGATTTAGGAAGCGAGTGGTAGTATGAGTATAGCAATAGTTGCAAATCCATCTGCAGGAAGAGGTCGCGGCCGCAAAGTAGCTGAATCTGTCGCAAATGTTTTGCGGGATCGGAACCAAGATTTTGAACTTTTCCTTACTGAAGGTCCCAAGCACGCTGTTGAGCTTGCTTATCAGGCCAGCCGCAAGCATGAGATTGTCGCAGCTCTAGGCGGTGACGGTACCATCAACGAGGTCTTAAGCGGTATCTGGGAAACAGAATCTAAATTAGCGATTATTCCCGGCGGAACAGGAAACGACTACGCCCGGGGGTTGGATATTCCTCGCGATCCGCTAGCCGCCCTAGATCTCATCCAGAATGGCAGGGCAGTTAAAGTTGATGTTGTTAAGGAAACGGACCGGATGTTTGGGGTAGTATCTACAATCGGATTTCCATCCACTGTTTTGGTGAATGTCAACGCACACCGCGATTCCTGGCTGAAAGGTTCGCCGGTGTTTTTAGCTTCGGTAGCCAAAACAATCCGGGAGCTGGAAAGCTATCGGGTTAAGATTACTCTTGATCACAAAGAGATTGATACTAAGGTTGTGGGCGTTGTGCTGATGAATATGCCCTACGGAGGTGGAGGTCTGAAGTTTGCACCTGATGCTCGCTACAACGATGGTCTGATTTCGGTCGTGATTATTAAAGAAGTCGGGAAATTCGAGCTGATGCGGGCGCTGCCGACAGTCTATTTCGGCAAGCACGTAAACCATCCGAAGGTTGAAATTCTCCAGGGTAAGAAAGTAAGGATTGAAGCGGAGCAGCCCCTGATTAAGTCATTTGACGGGGATTTAGCAGGCACTACGCCTTTAGAAGCGGAGATTTATCCGGAGAAAGCAGAAGTTATTGTTGGGGTGTAATTAAAAATTAATAAAAAAATGGGGTGAGTAACCGGATTCGAACCGGCGACCTCCAGGGCCACAACCTGGCGCTCTAACCAACTGAGCTATACCCACCACACTAATAT
>FZPS01000217.1_pt53 | contig 39687 bp, 33 predicted proteins | sample 1817821 | NCBI WGS metagenome assembly FZPS01 (sample SAMEA104158645, study PRJEB21678) | metagenome | place: Germany | collected 2015-04-21 | reverse complement strand
GCTGCATAAAAAAGCTTTTTTATGCAGCCTTGTTTTAAATTATTTTATTATTATTTTTAGTATGTTTATTTTGTTCAAAATTTCTTCAATTCATTCTTTGTCCAGGTATTATCTTTGTATTTGATTAGCCGGCAATTGGACATTCCTTTTCCTGCAAATCACTTAAAATACAACCCGGCAAGTTTCATCTGTTTTGTAAATGTGATTGTAAAGGTAAACGTCTTTATCTCATATTTTGCCCTGGCAATAACAACTGCAAGCTCTTCCTTGCTGTTTTTATCAGTCATTCCGGCTATTCTCACATCTTTAATTTCCTCATATTCCCCACCTTCGCCTATTGCTTCATATACTTTTCCCAATACATCTTCGGTCAGCGCCTCTTTCATTTGTACATTACACATTTCGAGAAGCCCCTGTGAATCCCGGTTATTAATTAATTCGATAACCACTTCCACCTGTTTTTTTATTTCATCTTTATCAAAATCCTCTGATAATTCACGTACACCACATCCATTCAGCATTATAAGGAATAAGAAAACCGCAATCATAAACTGGCATAAAGGCCTGATTCCAGACTTTTTCATCAACAATTCTCCTCCCTTAAGTAGTATTTTCTTGAATAATTAGAATAACCAATCAATAGAATATTCACAAATACCAATGCTCCTTCAATCATCAGTATGGAATTTGGTAAGAGCGACAGAATCGGAATTAAAGAATTAATAAAGCCGTGAACAAGAATTGCTGTCAGCAAATACAAGGTTCTCTTCTTTGTCTGAAAGCCATTCCATACCAATACTGTCAGGTTAATATGAAGAATAACAGCCATTATTCTCTCGAATATGGCCAATCCTAACTGTGAAACAGGTACTAAAGATAAAACCGGAAGTAAAATGATCAGCGCTTCTGCAACACCGTGCCCCAAACCAAAAATTATAGGCTGGGAAAAACTGCACTTGTCCGGTTTAAGCAAGAACCGCTTGAACACAAAACGAAATCCTTCTTCGAAAACACCCGCTGACAGGGCAATCAGAACGCCAATCAATAAAGGATTTAACGTATACGCCAACTCGAAATCAACCGAACTCTGCAGATACTGTAAAATGGGCAACCTTAACAGCGGCTGTGAGATTATAAAACAAACCGCCCCCAGGAAAAACCAAAGAATCCTTTTACCATGCAATATATCACCACCATTGCTCAGCTATTGGTTCAGGCTTGCCAAACACTGACAGCTCATCACTTTAATTTTATCCTATTATTAAATCATTGTCTATCAGGATTTTCCATTAACCACGGCAATATCATGAATATTATTCCTTCTCTTTTTCATATTCTTCCGGCTGCTGTAATAGGTACTGTTTATTATTACAAAAAAACAAAATCAGCTTCTCAATACTTTGCCAAGATGGTATAATCATGCATGTGATTATTATGACAGAAGGGATGGATATCATGATTTTGCGTGTCATGATGGTGGACAGCAACTACAACGATCGAAGGGATATCGACAGTAAAGTTAAATGGGTTGAGAATGATTTTGAACTGGTGGGAGAAGCAAATAACGGTGAAGAAGCTTTATCTCTTCTTCCCCATGTATCACCCCATGTGATACTCACCGAAATCCGTATGCCAAAAATGGACGGAATCACATTTATAGAAAATGCCAAAAAAAGATGGCCGGACATAAAATATATCATTGTCAGCAACTACGATAACTTTGACTATCTGCGCCAGGCTATGAAGGTAGGTGCTTACGATTATTTACTTAAACCCGTTAAAGATGACGAAATAAACAATGTTCTTCTGCGGGCCAAAATTGAAATCGAAACGGGAGTTCGCAAATTCTTCTGATGAAATATTATTCTTCATTATTAAATTAAGGACCACCTGTAAGGGTGGTCCTGTTTATTTTACCTTAACTACCGCCTCATTTGGTTCTATGCTTACCAACTCGACACCGGCCGGAATATCTGCCATTATTTTAAGCCTGTGCTCGCCCCTTGAAATATCAGACAGATCCACATATAATCTGACGGCCTCTTCATCTATGCTATCCATTACCGTGACCGGACCGCGAATGACAATTTCGTAACTGGCAGATTCCAAATCAGCATCAACATTCTGGGGTATATTAACCATATCAATATTTCTAAATATCAGGCTTTTTTCTATGGTTTTTTCTTTAATCCGTACCAGGACATCCACTTCATTCGGACTGGACGGAACTGTGGTTATTCCATCGTACTGCTGAATCTTCAGGGTCCTCTTTACATCCACCATTGCATCCTGTATATCCAAAATCTCGGTCCCTATAGACTGCATGCCGTCAAGAATGGATTGCTCTCCGCTAACCGTTATCTGCAGAGGATAAACCTCTATTCCAACCACTTCATAATTCTCTGCGGGAACACCGGCAATATTGGGTTTTACAGTCAATACCTTTGTTGGATACACCGGTATTGTAACAATGGCATATTGAGGTTCAACATTAATATATTTGGATTCTATAACCTGTCCATCCTTATCCAATAATGCAATTGGCAGTGAATGCTCAACAGTTGATGATACATCCTTTAACTCCAGCTCTATTCTGGCCTGGTAAATTCTGTCTATCAACATCAAAGGCCCGGATACCCTGACAGTCTCCGCCGGTCTTATTCTATATGAATGCGCCAGAAAGCCCTGGGCTTGTTCTATATTGATGTCAGGTACCAGGGGAATATTTTTTACTACCAGTTTATCTGTCCTGACCAGGATTTCAGGTTTGCGTCTAAGGCTCACACCTGAAGGAAGCCCCTGAATATCTGCTAACAGCTTATGCTCACCCGGCTCGTTTATCACGGATAAATCAAGTGAACCTTTTAGTTGTTCAACATTGATCCTTTCCAGATCGCGTGCCCTTCCCCTGACTGAAATAGTGACCGTATCGCTTACATCGAATACCAGGGAGAGCCCTTTGGCTTGAAATTTAGCTTCATTTACTATTTCAACTGGTATGTTCTCATAGCTTCTGGAGATCTCAGGATTCTGGTCTCTGATTGCAACAAGCCATAGGATAATTGCAAATATAACAGATATAATTTTCAAAGCAAGATTTTTGCTAAATCTGCTAGTCATCCTTAAACCTCCATTTTATCAGATTAAAGGGCCTCGTCTCTTTTTCCCTTATGTACACTTTTTCCAGAATGTCACGTAAACCCTTTCCGTCAAGATACCTGGTCAGCTTCCCGTCGCTGGCAATAGAGACAACTCCTGTCTCCTCAGAAACGATTATTGTCATGGCATCAGATACCTCGGATATGCCCAGCGCTGCTCTATGACGGGTTCCCAACTGCCTGCTTAAATTAGGATTTTCTGTTAATGGTAAAAAGCATCCCGCTGCTATTACCCTTGATTCGCGAATTATTACGGCTCCATCATGTAATGGGGTGTTCGGCACAAATATGTTCTCCAGCAGCTCCCGGGTCAAATGGGCATCCAGCCTTGTCCCCGTTTCGACAACATCATTAAGCCCTGTTTTTCTTTCGATAACAATAAGGGCACCAATTTGAGCGCTTGCCAGGCTTTGGACAGCCCCAACTATATTATCAATTACCTCTGAAATATTTTCATCATTCTGGTTGAATGCAACCTTATCAAATATTCTTCCTCTGCCGATTTGTTCCAGCGCTCTTCTGAGCTCCGGCTGAAACACAATCAGCAAGGCAATGACACCCAACTGTGCGGTATTCCTGAGTATCATATAAATAGTATGCAGGTTTAACAGATCGCTCAACCAGGTGACAAACAACAATATGGTAAGGCCCTTCAAAACCTGCTCAGCACGTGTTTCACGAATCAGCAGCATCAGCTTATATAATACATATGCTACAACAGCTATATCAACTGCATGGCGCATTATATCAGGGAATTGAAAATACGGCTCCAAATAAGAAATGATATTTGACAGCCATGCCCACATGCTTCCACCCCTTACTAATCTCGCCGTATCACCAGCCAGATTAGAAAATTCCGCGATATTAATACTTATATTATATACCAGCTTATATATGTTTAAAAGATCGGTTTCTGATTTTGCAACAAAATTTTACATTGTAATCGGTATAGCGGATTTGCACCGGCTGCATTTGCCTTCTTTCAACCCGGTAATTGATATATAATACCCTCTTTCCACAATCTTATTGCCGCATTCAGGACAGTAGGTATTATTATCAGCTCCTATAACGTTTCCGATGTACACATAATTAAGATATTCACCGGCTGAACGCCTCAACCTGTGCAGAACATCAACAGGGGTAGCGGGCAGTTCCATATGGTAATCCGGGTGATATCTTGAAAGATGCAATGGTATATTTTTGTCAATTTCTGCCAGCCAACGTGCCAAACCCTTTATCTCCTGCACATCATCGTTAAGACTCCCGATTATTAGCGTAGTTACTTCAACATGGGACTTTTTTGCACACATCTCAACCGTTTGCTTTACAGCAGCCAAATCTCCTCCGCATATTTTTTTATAGAATTCTGCGTTAAATGCCTTGACATCTATGTTGAAGGCATCCACAAATGAAAGCAATTCTTCCAGTGGTTCGGGCCGGATAAACCCGTTGGTAACCATAACGGTTTTCAGCCCCTTTTCCTTAAACAACCGGGCAGTATCCAGTACATATTCATACCATATAATTGGCTCGTTATATGTAAATGCAATACCAACACTGTTATATTCCAATGACATATCCAACAGTTTTCCGGGGTCCATATGCGTTGTTGCCTGTTTCATTTGAGATATATGCCAGTTTTGGCAGAAAGAGCACCTTAAATTGCACCAAAGGCCCCCGACCGACAAAATAGCGCCGCCGGGATGGAAGTGATACAAAGGCTTTTTCTCAATAGGATCGATGGCAACAGAAGAAACTTTCCCATAACCGTCCGCAAATAATTTTCCTTCAATATTCTTTCTGTGTCTGCATATTCCGTACCTGCCCTCCGGTATTAAACAGTTGTGCGGGCAAAGCCGGCATCTGATCCTGTCATTTTCAGCAACGCAGAATAATGCTTCTCTCATCCCTAACACCTTCTAGCTATGGCGCTTTACCTCAAAACGTTCCAGGGTATAATGCTCATCCGGCCGAATTCCCGCTTTTTGCAGCGCTATTTCTATCTGTTCCCTTACTGTATCAATTCCTTCAAGATTAGGCAATAAGAGCCCGGAACGAAGGCCGCTTCTTACTATTACTCCGTACTTCTTAGGATCCAATTCATCATCCGTATCTACAGATTCAGGTTTTTCCAATACATCTACAGAGTAAACAAGATCACCCAGTTCGCTTCCGTCAACCGGCATAAAACGGGGATCACGGACACCTGCACTGATAGCATTGTGGATGATCTCTTCAGCAATATTGTCTCTTTGAGGTTGAATTGTACCTATACAGCCCCGAAGCTGGCCATTCTTTTTTATTGAAACAAAAACACCGGCCTTTTCCTCCAGCATCTCCTTTGGCAGTTCTGAACCGGGTTTAATGATTTCCCCGGTACGAATGTAGCTTTCCAGTGAGCGCCTAGCCAGACTGACGTACGGATCCTCACTTTTGCGGACCTTTGCCATATGTTCCTGCTTTCTTGCATATATCCTGTTCACCAGCTCCCGCTTCTTGTTTTTATCACGCCTTTCAAACATAGCTACACCATACCCTACTCCAAAAGGTCCTTCGTAGGACAGAACCCGGGAACGTATATTATAGCCGTCAAGGGCGCCCATTGAAATTATTATCGAGCGGAGGCCGCATTCTCCTCCTTCTTTCACCATTACGGGATCCATAGTGAGAAATCCTTCAGCATTTCCCGCTTTTGCATGATCAATAATCTGTTGGTCCAGCTTTGGCCCCATGGGATGAAAACCGTATGGCCCGTCCTGGCTTAGGCGGTGAGATAAATCTCCGCTGGCTATAATACACACATGCCTGTCACTTGACTCCACAGCATTCCGTACGGCTGTTCCAAATACATAGAGTTCTTCATAGGATAAAAAGGAAATACTGATATGAATTAATCTGAAATCCCTATATTGTTTTGTTACAAAGTACAGCGGTACCAGGACACCCCAATCAAGTGAAATGGATATCCCATATTCAACAGCTACTTTGTTATCAATCCCTATACAAGCTATCCCTGACTTTTCAGCTTCATCCATTATAGACTGTACCAAGTCCAAGTCGTTTTCAAAAGACATGGCAACTTTACCGGCACCAAATCTTGCAAGGTTTCCTGTAAGCTTGTTTTTGGAGGCTATTGCTATTGCATCGCGAAAAACGGGACCGTGTGGAGTAATAACAATTATGGTGTCAGGCTTTAAACCAAGTATGTGACGCCCGCATTTATCAAGAGCGTCTGATGTGTTTTGTATCTTTCTTTCCTCTCCCCTTCCCACCTCGGGAATTATAATCGGCGGATGGGGCATAAGGTAAACAGCAGAAATTTTCCCCATGCGTTACACACCTCCTGTTATCATTCAGTTTATCACAAAAAGTAATAATGATACAGGTGTATCACGTTACATAGTTTACTGTTATTTTATAAAACCTGGACTTAATTCATATCTTTAAAGCTAAATACCCTTCCTACACCTCTGGCAGTTACAACCGTTTCCAACAGCAGGACTTCTCTGCCTTCTTTTGTATCCCCTCTCCTGTCATAACTTTGCATTTCTATATTTACATCCAAAGCTCCCATCATAGCCGCCTGTTCTTTTGCGTTTTTCACCGCTTCCTGTTTTGCCCAAAAAAGTGCAGCATTATAATCCTTGGCTTCAAAGTAATTCCGGGAAGAATGACAGCTATACCCCGTTATCCCCGAAACGTCATAGTTTGGCCGTATAAAAACCATCTCTTCACTTATTATACTGCCCGTAATAGCTCCCACCGCATTAGCCACTCCCGCTTCCGAAGGTACAATTGCCTGGGTTCCAAGCGCCCGGGCAACCGGTTCCAGGTAAAGATGAACGGGTGCACCAATGCCCACTATCGGCATAGAGGTTGTAAAAAAGCTTTTGATTTCATCATACGGATTATCAAAGCTCATATCAACAATTTTTGCTATATCATTTATCTTTTGCTTTTCGGAACGCTTCCAGTTTCTTTCCAACAGATACTGTATAATTGCTGAAAATAACCTTTTTACCATTATATGATTTATACATACCATCATTTCCTTCAGTGAAAAGCCAAGCCTTTGAGCCAGTATCTCCCCACCGAGCCTGGCACATTCGACATCCCAGGCACTGAATTCACCATTGATATGCATAACATCCGTTGGCGTAAATCCGGCTCTTGCTATCAATCCCAGCGATTCCAAACGCTGTGTATTAATGAAATAGGGTTTTGTACCCACGGCATGTGCCAAATCCTCTATACTCCTTGGCTCTTCCTTGAGTACATCTACAATACGTTCTTCTTCTGCAGTAAAATAAGCATTTTTAACACCTGCAGGCTCTTTCAGAAAAATAAAAAATTCTCCCAGGGATATGCTGCTTTTTCTGCCGGTACCGTAGATCCTCCTCAATTCTTTAACAACGCAGGGCCATCTGTATCCCAACCATGATAGCGGCACCGCCCTTTGCGGCCCTATTATCAGCTTTTCCGCCCTATTAAATGATACAAGACTATCCCCGCCAAGGCCGATGGTTTTAAGCTCGATGGCATGTGTGCCAGTCCTCCACTCACCTATTTCAACTCCTTCCTTAACCAATGCAGGCCTTCCGTGCCGTGCAACGGCAATGTCACTGGTAGTACCCCCCATGTCAACTATAATGCAGTTCTCCTTACCGCTAAGCTTCATACCTCCCACAACACTGGCGGCCGGTCCGGAAAGCAAGGTCTCCACCGGGTGTTCTCTGGCAAACTCCTCCGACATGAGAGACCCATCGCCGCGAACAATCATAAGAGGTGATTTTACCCCCATCTCCCTAAGGCCGGCCTTAACAGCCTTAATTAGCTCGTCTGTCAAAGGGATCAAACGCGCATTCAGTAAAACGGTAGCTGCCCTTCTTAAAGAATTTACTTCCATTGTGGTCTCATGAGCACATACTACAGGTAAACCTGTCGATTTCCGTATTATTTCTTTGGCTGCTCGTTCAAAATCAGGATTGCGGATTCCCCAGTATTCTGCAACGCCAAAAGCATCAACCCGTGATTTGCAATCCATCACGGCTTTTACCAGCTCATCCCATCCGGGCTCCGATACAATCTGCCCCTGCTGTCCATGGCTGCCCGGTATCATTATAATGTCTTTGATATCAGGCAAACCGTATTCAGGGCCTATCCTTTCAACAATTTCTTTATCATAACCAATCAAAACCAGCTGTCCGCGGCTTCCCTTATCCTCCACACAAGTGTTGGTTGCTAACGTGGTAGAGAGTGAAACAAGGCAAATATTGGTCAGTAATTCGCCGGGAAGCTGCTTTAATGAGCTGATAATTCCTTCCACGAGATTATATTTGGTAGTCAAAGCTTTGCCGCTTGCTATAACCTTCTGATTTTCAAAGCAATAAACTACAGCATCTGTATAAGTACCGCCTGTATCAATTCCTATTCCTAACCGCATATCCTGTCTCCTCTATCGTCTCATTTTTACTTCTTAATTATTATACTTAATCATTATATATTTCCCGGACCAGCTGTATCCATGCCATATCTTGCGATTCCCAGTTCATTCTTGCAAAAAGGGCTCACTCTCCTTTATATATTTTAATAACTGCTTTTCCGCTAAATCCGCTATTGTGAAATTTTGCATCTTTCCTGCGATAAAATGTTCCTGGCGTCACCAATCCCTATTCTGCGGCAATTCAGGCATTCAGTTATAATCAATATCGGCTGACTGTTTCCGGGGCTGGTGCTTCAATATGTAAAGGGTTCAGAATGGAGTTTTTTCTGTAAATCATATAGGTCTCCCTTATATTCCGGCACAAACAGAGATGTTCTGCCGGTTCTTGCTAAAGATACATTGCGAAGTGTGTTTTATAGTGCCATACATGCTTCATGGATAATAATATCACAGAAGGAAAAAAAATAAAACTTAATCAGGACTTCTTTTTGTTTATTCAATACAGTAATTGATTATAAAGTAATTGAGCATTATATTAGTACATAAGGCACAAATTTTTTGATAAAATCAAACAAAAAACGATTGAAGGGGGATTAGATTTATGGAAAAAGTAAAATTGGCCGTTATATTTTACAGTATGACGGGGACCAATTATCAGCTGGCAAAATGGGCTGCGGAGGCAGGCCGGGAAGCAGGGGCTGAAGTACGTATTCTAAAAGTTCATGAGCTGGCTTCCGAGTCAGTAATAGAAGGAAGTCCTGCATGGAAAGCAACGGTTGAAGCAACTAAGGATATCAAGGAAGCCGGTTCGGAAGATCTTGACTGGGCAGACGCTATCATATTCAGTGCTCCAACGCGTTTTGGAACGATGCCGTCACAGATGAAACAGTTTATTGACATGCAGGGCGGTTTGTGGGCTGAAGGAAAGCTTACAAATAAAGTAGTCAGCGCCATGGCATCAGCCCAGAACCCTCACGGCGGACAGGAAGGCACAGTAAAGGAGATATATACCGTTATGATGCATTGGGGAGCTATCATTGTTCCGCCCGGATACACCCATGACTCAATTTTTGAAGCAGGGGGCAATCCATACGGTACTTCGGTAACGCAGGGAGAGGACGGTAAGATGGTGGAGAACGTAAAAGATGCAGTATACCACCAGGTAAAACGCACCGTCCAGATAGCAGGCTGGATAAAAGAAGGTATGAACAAGTAAAAAAGGGAGGTTTTACCTCCCTTTTTTTGTACCCTTTATGATCGCAAAATCCCCGGTTATACGGCTTATTCCCGTAATCAAGGCCTGCTCCTTTTTTTCATGCGTAATTGCCCAGGACAGGGGAGTCATTGCAATAATATGTGAAAGCTCGTCTTTACCGACTATTTTATTATACTTTACCGCCCGGACATCCAGTATGCTGAAATTCTGCCTGTAAAGCTCGAGAACATTATGGTTTGAATATTCCTGCTTACCTGATTCATTATAAAATATATCCCTCAGTTCTTTGAGATAACTACTGCCTGGAATGACTTTTATAAGGATACCGTCATCTTTGAGCACCCTTGTAAACTCCCTATAATTGGACGGCGAGAGAATATTAATTATAACATCAAACTGCTTATCCATAAATGGAAGGTTTGCCAGATCGGCTACACACCATACAATGTCATGATAAGTCTTTGAAGCCATTATTATCCCTTCTTTTGAAATATCAATTCCCGCTCCCAGCACTTTTGTGATATCTTTGTTATGCAGCTCACTAATAATTTTCCCCAGATGGGATCCTTCGCCGCAGCCGGCATCCAGAATCATTATCCTCTTATCGCCGAGGCTTCTAATCCTGCTTAGAATCATATCGCTTATACATCTCAACATGGGATCGAATAAACCTGTCCCGCTTACTGTTTTTCTGGAGCGGAACATCTCTTCATGATATTCTGTTTTTACGGTTCTCTGTAAAAAGTTTATATAACCGGTCCTGGCTATATCAAAGCAATGTCCATTTAAACAAATGATGCTGTTCAAATCACGGGCCTCCATTTTATTCATACATACAGGACAGCGAAATATGGCTGCATTTTCAAAAAACTTTGCCTTCCGTACAGAAACACCTTTATTTATATTATCAGAGCCCGCAATGCCTTTTGACAATTGAATATACCTCCGCCAGTTCATTTTCCGTTTTACATCATGCAATATGTGTCATAACTATATCGAACTTATACACCTTCCCAGGACTGCCCTTATTTGTATATTATTGCTCTTTGTTTATTTGTCAAGCCGTACATTCAAAATAACAGTGATCTCCCCGCCCCATATCAACTTCCATGCCAACGGAATTAATTCGTTTTTCAATACAATTCCTGCAGTGTGCGGCTTCGTCCCCGGTACAAATCTTGTTCTGGTATAACTCATATTTAGGCCGGGCCCAGACAGGGGACAAATTAGGCATAACCACATTAGCACCGGCCATAAGGGCCAGTTCCCTGCCTCTCGGATGCAGCGTTCCCATTGCTGTAGTAGCAGGCAGCAAACAGTCGGGCACCAGCAAACGGGTAAGGGCCAGCATAACCAGCGTATCCTCTACTGTACCACCTTTTTCATTGCCCAGAGGAGTCTCTTTGTGGGGAATAAACGGACCTATACCGATCATATGGGGATGCAGTTCCTTAAGAAACAGAAGATCCTCAACCAAATCCTTCTTTGCCTGTCCGGGAAGCCCTACCATAAATCCCGCACCAACCTGGTATCCGATAGCTTTCAGTGTATAAAGGCAGTTCCTGCGGTTGTCGAAGCTTGCTCCCGGATGAAGGCTTTCGTACAAAGACCGGGAAGCAGTCTCATGACGAAGCAGATACCGTTCTGCCCCTGCTTCAAAGAAAGCCCGGTACTCCTCCTCCGGCCTCTCCCCCGCGGATAAGGTAACAGCTACATCCGGAAACATACTTTTTATATCGGTGATTATATCAGTCAACCTCTCCACTGTATACCAGGGATCTTCCCCGCTCTGCAGTACAAAGGTTCTGTAGCCAAGGGCATAACCCTCCCGGCAGCACTCAAGTATCTCCCGGCGGCTCAAACGATACCTCTGTACCTTTTTGTTATCCCGGCGGATACCGCAGTACAGGCAGTTCATACGGCATATATTCGAAAATTCAAGAAGGCCTCTCATATAAACCTTGTTTCCATAGTATCGTTCCCGGGTTTTTTCTGCATATTTAAACAGTTTTTCAGTATGAACCTGATCCAGATTCTCCAACAGACAGAGAAGTTCCTCCCTGGTAAGATTATTTTTGTTATACAGTTTTTCCAGAAGCAAATCCAACGTTTTCACGGCTATTCCTTTATATCCTCCTTAATAACACTTATCATTAAAACTTATTCACTAAGAACAGACAACCGATTTATATTAGATTATTCCATCCATCAGAAGAACAGATCCCGTTCACCGTTTTCAATCCTCTTCAGTCTTTCCATCGTTTTCTCGCGCATAACAGGATTGGTAATATTTTTCAGATTCCCCTCTATTGTTCTGTTGCCCAGCTCCTTCAATTCCTCATCAGCATAATCCTCCAGATACTCTTTAAAAGTCAGCATAGCATTTGGATAGCACAGATTGTGGATCTCACCGCTTTTTGCATACTCCATAAACCGATCTCCGGTTCTACCGGCCCGATAACATGCAGTGCAGTAGCTGGGCAGATAACCCTGCTGGCACAATGTTTTCAAAACTTCAAGAGGTGTACGGTGATCAGCCAGCTCAAACTGAGGTTTATGCTCTTCTCCATAGGCATCCGCATGATAGCCGCCTACATCTGTGGCGGAACCGGCGCTTATCTGTGAAATCCCAAGGTTTATTACCTCTTCCCTGAACCCTGCTGCCTCCCGTGTGGACAGAATCATACCGGTATAGGGTACGGCCAGTCTTAATATGGCAACGATTCTCTTGAAATCATGATCCGATACCAGATAGGGGTATTCCTCTATGGAAACGCCTACTGCTGGCCTTAATCTCGGGACCGAAATAGTATGGGGTCCAACTCCGTATTTTTCTTCAAGATGCTGAGCATGCAGCAGAAGCCCCAGCACTTCATACCGGTAATCATACAGCCCGAACAGTACACCCAGCCCTACATCATCTATACCACCTTCCATAGCCCGATCCATGGCAGTGGTGTGGTAATCGTAGTCGCTCTTCGGACCTGCGGGATGATATTTAGCATATGATTCCCGATGATAGGTTTCCTGAAACAGCACGTAAGTACCGATTCCGGCATCCTTTAACTTCCGGTAATTCTCAACGGTGGTAGCTGCAATATTCACATTTATTCGCCTGATGCTGCCGTTTTTGACCTTGGTATTGTATATCACATCCATGGCATGGGTGATATAGTCTATAGGACAGTTCTTGTCATCCTCACCGGCTTCCAGAGCAATCCGCTTGTGCCCAAGATTAATAATAATTTCAACTTCCCTGCGGATCTCATCATCGGTTAGCTTTCTCCTCTCCAGCCGGTTGGTACATTTATAACCGCAGTATCTGCAGCTGTTAACACAGTAATCGGAAACATAAAGCGGAGCGAACATCACTATACGGGTACCGTATATGGTATCCTTAACCTCCCGGGCAGCGTTGAAAAGTTTTCCATCCAGCTCTCTGCATTCGTTCTGAAGCAGGGCTGCCGTTTCTTCCAGGCTCAAACCCTTAGCCTGCCTTCCTTTTTCAATTATGGATTCCAGTTCATCGCGAGTCTTTTTCTTACCCGCTTCCAGGGCATCATAAATGGCCTGCTCCCTTATGAAATCCGCTCTTTCCATCTGTTTAATCATACTGATTCCCTTCCTTCTTAATTATTAATATTCTCTATAAAAACGCCATACATGGTGTATAACTCCCGTTTTATCCTTCAGCATTTTTTGGATATAAGGCCAAATAAGGACATTGTAGCAACGCAAATCCATTATTCTTTAGTGCAAATCTTATATCCAAAGGGCTGTAAAGCCCTGCCCAGAATTCCCTGAACGTATGCAATAAACACGCCATAGTTCACGATGGGCACTCCTGCATCTACAGCCTGCTTTATACGGTTTTTCATCTCTCGTTGATTAAGCATACATCCACCGCAGTGAATTACCAGTGAATAATCCTTCAAATTCTCGGGATATCCCATTCCGCTTGCGTAATCAAGCTCTAACTTCTTACCGGTCTTCTGGCGCAGCCATCTTGGAATCTTAACACGGGCGATATCGTCATCCTGCACATGATGGGTACATGCCTCGGCTATCAGTACCTTATCCCCGTCCCCGAGCTTTGGTATAGCCTGAACGCCCCTGACCATCTCCTTTAAATCCCCCTTATAGCGGGCAAACAATATTGAAAAGGATGTCAACGGAATATCATGAGGTACGGCAGCATCTGCAGCATGAAAAACCTGTGAATCGGTAATGGCCAGCCTGGGCTTAGCCGACAAACCCTCCAATATGGTCTTGATCCCGTCTTCTTTGGTCATTACCACTATTCCCCCTCCATCCAGTATGTCCCGGATGGTCTGCTGCTGAGGAAGGATAAGCCTTCCTTTGGGAGCTGATTTATCAATTGGTGTAATCAGCAGAATAAAATCACCGGGAGAAAATAAATCCCTGACTATCACGTCCCGCTGTTCCTCCACAGGAGCGGTTTTTATAATAGCGTTTTTTAACGCATCTATCCCTTCTCCGGTTGTTGATGATACATTAATAAAAGGAATCCCCCACTTTTTGCTGTATTGAACAGTAATGTTATCGGGAACCAATACCTGATCAATCTTGTTGATAACACCAATAATAGGAAGCTTTTTTCTTTTCATCGCATCTACAATATCTTCCTCAAATTTCCCTATACCATGATTTGCATCTATAACCAGAACTGCAATATCCGTTTTATTAATGACATTCAGGGTCTTTTTTCTCCGTAGTTCCCCCAGATCCCCTTCATCATCCAAACCTGCAGTATCAATAAAGACCACCGGGCCTAATGGAAGAAGCTCCATAGCTTTGAATACCGGATCGGTTGTGGTTCCTTTTACAGGAGATACCACAGCAATTTCCTGCCCGGTCAGCGCGTTTATAAGGCTGGACTTTCCGGCATTCCGTCTTCCCAATATGGCAATGTGTAAACGTTCTGAACGGGGTGCAGTGCTAAGACTCAATATTTCCATCTCCTTTCCCGAGCATCATCCCAAAATCAAAAATACCCTTCCCCGAAAGATCGGAAAAGGGTACAGAATATACAAAAAACTATTATTCTATTCCTGCACATCCGTTTCCTCTCTCTCAGGGCAATTAACCCCTTGAGGTTAGAAACCATAAACAGTATTACCTTTGTTTGTTAAAATTATAACAAATATATGGGAAATGATCAATACTTTTTAGAAAAGTTTTTGTTTGATATATGAATTAGAAAACACCCTATTCAATAAGCTGATCCTTTAGTACTTTTACACGTTCTGGTGATATACTCCGGGAGATAATGTTATACAATTCTTTTTTCTTATCATCGTAATAAAATGGACGTTTTTCTCCTTTCAGGGCATAAATCAAAAACGCAGCTGTTTCTTCGGGATAAGTCTCAGCTAGTTTTTCTTCAGATATTCTCCAATACAAAATACGTGGAGATTGAGAAAAAACAGGTTCAGGACAATTGACGATTAAATCTACTACATCAGGAAAAACCGGTTTCAACTCCGGAACCCATTCTACAATAGCCCCCATTTCAGTTGAACTCAATTCAACAGGAATACCATTTATTCTTCGTGATAAGTACTTTTTTATCCATCTATTCCATACATCTTTAACTGCTTCGGGATTAACCCCCTAATTTTGGAGAATTAGGCTTAGTATCTTCCACTGTCATAGAATTACTTATTTTTTTATCAAAGTACATTCCGTACTGCCAACGAAAGATAAATTTTCAAGAATCCCTGTTGACAACGAGCCTCTCGGGATGTGATCCACCAGCCGAAACCCAACCCCGCATCAATCCTATATAGCTTTCCAACCAGGGATTTTGCGGCTGGCACCTGCCAAGGCTATCACATCCCGTCTCTCATTGTCAACAGTACTTAAAAAATTTATCCCACTCTTTCAATATATAAATTATAAACAATAATAAGTATTAGAACTGTGATTACTTCATCATCTCTGCTCCGACAGTCTTAAGTTTATTTCCGAAGCATCTTTATTGCCATAATATAACAAATTTCAACTAAAATCAAGCAGATTTTCAGTATTCTGTTATTTTCCTCAGTTATGTTTATTATATTATTGCCATACATGAAAGAAACCTCAACAAAAATATTAATTATTACTATCTGGACAGCGATACTAATCATTACATAGTTGACCGAAATTAATATACTGCTCTATCTAAATCGCTAAATCCTTATCAATACATCCTCATTACTTCTTTAATTTGGATATATTTTTGCAAAATTAACGCAAATTAATACCTCTCTATCCCTTCGGCTGTTACCACGCCATATACAAGGGGCTTTGGCTGGGGGCGTTCCTGCTTTATGACAACTGCACGTTTAAAAGCATCCGCCGCTCTTTCAAATAAGTCCTCCCGGGTTACGTAGAAATAGGCTAAGGTTTCACCCTTCCTTACCATTTCTCCCATACGTTTGCTCAACACAATACCGACACTGTGATCTATTGGATCCTCCTTTGTGCTTCTGCCGGCGCCCAAAATATGAGCGGCCTGGCCCACACCCCGTGCATCTATCGAATATATGTATCCTGCCTGCTCTGCTTTTATGGGAATTACATTATCAGACAGCGGTAATAATGAAGGATCATCTGCCGCCCGCTGGTCTCCTCCTTGAGCGTGTATCATTTTTCTGAACTTATCGGCACCTCTTCCGCTATGTAAAGCCTCCTGAATCAATTCCCCCCCTTGTTCAATGCTTGAGCATCGCCCGGCCATATACAGCATATAGGCACCCAATATCAACGAAACATCCAGAAGCGCTCCCGTCCGCTCACCCTTCAGAATCTCAACAGCCTCTTTTACCTCCAGTGCATTACCCACTGCCATTCCCAGGGGTTGAGACATATCGGTAATAAGAGCTGCGGTTTTACGCCCTACCAGTGTCCCTACACTGACCATTTCCTGGGCCAATGAAAAAGCATCCTCCGCCGATTCCATAAAAGCACCGCTGCCGGTTTTAACATCCAGCACTATGGCATCAGCCCCGGAAGCTATCTTTTTGCTCATTACACTGCTGGCAATAAGGGATTTATGTTCAACGGTCCCGGTCACATCCCTTAAAGCATAGATCATTTTATCAGCAGGAACCAGGTTCCCGGTTTGTCCTACAACGGCTATGCCAGTTTTCTTTACAATGCGTATAAAATCCTGAATTGATTGAAAGGGATTGAATCCCGGAATGGATACCAGTTTATCAATGGTACCGCCGGTGTGACCCAACCCCCTGCCTGACATTTTGGCTACCGGAACACCGCAGGCCGCAACCAAGGGAGCAACCACAAGGGTGGTGGTATCACCGACACCACCGGTGCTGTGTTTGTCCACCTTAATCCCCGGAATTGCCGACAGATCAACTACATCACCGGAATAGGCCATGGCCAGGGTAAGATCAGCCGTTTCACGGCTGGTCATTCCCTGGAAATATATTGCCATCAGTAGGGCCGATACCTGGTAATCTGGTATATGCCCGGCCGCATAGCCCTTTACCCAAAAATCAATCTCTTCTTTTGTAAGTTCTTCACCATGCCGCTTTTTTAAAATAATATCAAGCATCCTCATTATCAACGGCACCCTTTCAAAAGTTTTGTAATATAAGCATCCAATATATCAACTGATAATTGCTTATCCCTGACATGGTTCATCATTTCAGCTCCATTTCTCCATCCTTATGCACTCTAAAAACCTATCCACCAGTTCCCTGGAAACCATCCCGGTTTTGAAAAATTGGGTATTAGCCATACCGCACGCCATTCCCAGCCTAATTACATCAACGGGTTCCTTCCCTCTGCTCAGGGCAACAGCACAGCCTGCAATAAATGAATCTCCAGAGCCTACTGCATTTACTACCTTTACAGGCGGAGCATAAAAATGGTACATTCCATCGGGTAAGGCAGCTGTACATCCCTTTTCTCCGAATGTAATCACAGGAAAATTGACACCGGCCTCTCGTAAATAGTTCAGTGCCTTAATACAGTCCTCCTTTGATGAGATATCCTGTCCTATCACCTGTGATAGTTCATGATGATTGGGCTTAACCATGAAAGGCCCCTCTTTGATGCCCTCCTTTAAGTATTCACCGCTTGTATCCAATAAAAACATTTTTCCCATTGACTTGGCAATACGTATAAGTTCCCTATAGAAGCCGGCGGGTACTCCCCGGGGCAGGCTTCCCGAGGCCGTTACCACATCACAATCTATTATAATCTTCCCAAACCGTTCTAAAAAAATACGGTATTCATCGGAGGTAACTGCCGGGCCCGGTTCCAAGACCTCAGTTGAGGTCCCATTCTTTTCATCCAATATATTAATGCATATCCTCGTCTCTCCATTAATCGGTACAAACTTACTTATAATTCCATCCTTCTGAAGCTGGTTGTTAATAAACTCACCGGTGCCGCCGCCTATCAAACCGGCAGCTACAACCTTTTCTCCCAAAATCCGAGCCACCCTGGCCACATTCAGCCCTTTCCCGCCGGCCGTTGCCGTCATTGCTTTAGGACGAAATATCTTGTTTACAGCAAAATTATCAATGGAATATACTTTATCAATAGCAGGATTCATAGTGACAGCCAGAATCACCTGATTCCCTCCAATTCATCGGCCAGCCCGCTGCATCCGCACAACCTGATTTTATTGCGCACTACCTCTTTTACGGCTTCTTTAGCAGGTCCCATATATTTTCTCGGATCATTTTCATCGGGCCTGCTTCGAAATACTTCCTGGATAGCCTCTGCCATGGGTATCTTTAGTTCGGTAGCTATATTGATCTTGCAGATACCTCCGGTGATGGCCCTCTTTATACTTTCATCATCGACACCCGATGCGCCGTGGAGAACCAGCGGAACATCCACCAATTCCCTGATTTCAGCCAGCCGTCTAAAATCCAGCCTGGGCTCCCATTTATACACACCATGAGCCGTCCCTATGGCTACAGCCAAAGTATCTATACCCGTAGCTTCAACAAAATCCCTGGCTTCCTCGGGTACCGTAAATGTGGCCTCCCGCTCGTCCAGCGACATGTCATCCTCAGTACCCCCTATACGGCCCAGCTCTCCTTCAACCGCAATTCCCACACTGTGAGCCAGTTCAACCACTTTTTTAACCAGGGCTGTATTATCTTCATATGGCAGCCGGGAACCATCGATCATTACCGATGTATATCCGTTTCTTATACACTGTACAATGGTGTTGAACGACGGGCAATGATCCACATGAAGAGCAATAGGTATATCGTGTTTCTCTGAAGCTACTTTTACGCAGGCAGCTATATATTCGATTCCGGCATGCTTCAGCGTACCCGGGGTGGTTTGTATGATAACCGGCGCTCTCTCCTCGGCCGCACCTTCAGCCACAGCCTGAATGGTTTCAAGATTGTGCACGTTAAAAGCTGCAATTGCCACTCCTTTTTCCCTTGCCTTTTGTATAAAACTCAACGGGTTTACCAATGCCATATCACCATCACTCCTAAAATATTAAAATTCAGATTGTCTGAACTTAATAGAATTAGCATACCAAACATGCAAATATTTCAATCTATTTATTAACAGGTACGGGATATATTCGACTTACAGCCGATATATTCCTGCAAAAACTTAGATTATAGTTTCCGGTAAAACAAAAAGGCGTGTATATAACACGCCATATAAGCATATTGTAAGTATTAGATATCCTTTAATCGTTCCAAAGGTTTTGACAACGGTAAAAATATCACCGCGCCAACAAAAGCCTGGGCTATGTTGGCAAAAAGGTTAGGAATATTTGCCCTCCAGTCAATAATTCTGATAATAAACACCTCGAATATATAATACCCAACAGCCATCCATAATCCGGCTATAAGAATTCCCAAGAACTTTCTGGACCAGGACACCGTTCCCTGAGGTGAATATAAAAAGTATCCGGCAATGCCGCCCATTATACCTTTTATAATAAGCGTTGCAAACATATAAAGAGGAAATCCTAAATACAGATCCGATACAAACGAACCCAGCCCGCTTACCACTGCTGCAACGGAGGGCCCCAGAACCAAAGCACTGAGATATATGACGCTGTCCCCTGCATGATAATATGCACCTCTAACAAACGGCGAAGGTATCTTGGTAAATGCTGTGACCACAAATACCAGCGCTGCTAAAATCCCTGACAGTACCAATTTACGTACGCTCCATGATTTCATTATCTCCCCTCCCGTGCTCCTTATAAGCATTTCTGCCGCACGTTAATGCGTTTCCAGTATTTATTCCGCTGCAAATTATTTTATACTTATAGTGTTAAAGGCGGCTACTCTTCATCTTTTGCTATATTATATCCTAACGCTTTTACAATTTCAACTATAACTATTGGTGTTAAGGTAAGTAACAGTACCCAACCCCAGTTTTTAGCGCCGAGGGATACCACCTTGAAAATGTTTGCCAGGAAGGGGATACCAATAACTGAAATCTGAAGCAGTGCCGAAATTGCAACAGCTCCCAATACATACCGGTTACTTATAAACCCTAACTTAAATATTGAAAATTTGTTGGAACGTACATTGAACACATGAACCAACTGGCTTAAAGCCAGTACACAAAATGCCATTGTCTGCCCCACCTCATAGCCATCTCTCATACCTATCAGATAAGCCACGAGGGTTAAGAGCCCAATCATCGAGCCCTGGTATACAATTCTTGCGATCATGCCTTTGCCAAATATCTTTGCCTGAGGATCCCTGGGTTTTCTGTCCATAATATCAAGCTCGGCAGGTTCCACACCAAGAGCAAGCGCCGGCAGACTATCAGTTACAAGGTTGACCCAAAGTATATGAATCGGCAGCAAAGGCTGGTTCCAGTTGAGTATAGTTGCAATAAACAGCACCAGTATCTCGCCTATATTACAGGACAGCAAAAATTGTATAGCTTTTAAAATATTTGAATAAATAATTCTGCCTTCCTCCACTGCTGCCACAACGGTGGCAAAGTTGTCATCAGTAAGCACCATGTCAGAAGCTTCCTTGGCCACGTCTGTACCTACATTACCCATAGCCGCGCCAATATCAGCTCGTTTAAGTGCCGGAGCGTCATTCACTCCGTCTCCCGTCATTGCCACTATCTCTCCCCAGCTCTGTAAGGCTTTTACAATCTTTACCTTATGCTCTGGGGACACCCTGGCATACACAGAATAGTTTTTTACCCTTTCCTTAAACTCATCATCAGGAATGCGATCCAGTTCTACGCCTGTTATTGCCTCATCTTCATGTTCTAAAATTCCCAACTCCCGTGCGATAGCAACCCCTGTAATCTTATGATCACCGGTGATCATAACCGGCTTTATACCGGCCCGTTTACATATTTTTATGGCTTCTTTAGCTTCAGGTCTCGGTGGATCTATCATACCTACCAGACCTACAAAAACAAGATCCTTTTCCAGTTCCTCTTCTTTGTTTGTAAATTCGATAGTATCCATGTCTTTATATGCCAGTCCCAGCACCCTGAGGGCTTTGGACGCCATCTCATCATTGGCACTGCGGATCTGCTCCCTTTGCTGCTCGGATAAATCTAAAACATCTCCATTCAAAAGAATTCTGTTACACCGCGCCACCAGCTCGTCAGGTGCGCCCTTTGTGAAAACCCGGTATGTATTCTCCATTTTATGTACTGTACTCATAAGCTTCCTTTCAGACTCAAAGGGCAGTTCATCAACTCTGGGAATATCTTCATCCATTACATCCTTATCCATTCCCAGTTTTAAGCCCAGTTCTACCAACGCAGTTTCGGTAGGATCACCAATGGTTTTTTTGCCTTCATCTTCGACTACGATTTGAGTATCATTGCACAGGACACCAACGGAGATCAGCAATTGTAAGTGTTCATTAAGACCATCCTTATCTGTAAGCCGGCGTGTGTTTACAAACTCATTGTTGTAGTATACCTGTTCCACCGTCATCCGGTTTTGTGTCAGTGTACCGGTCTTATCGGAACAGATCACGGTTGCACTGCCCAGCGTCTCCACCGATGGCAGTTTACGTATAATGGCGTTACGTCTCGCCATGCGCTGTACACCTATTGCCAGTACAATGGTTACTATTGCAGGCAGCCCTTCGGGTATTGCAGCTACAGCCAGGCTAACGGAAGTTAAAAACATATTGAAGATATCTTTGCCGTATAATATACCTACTATAAAAATTAGTGCACATATTGCCAAAGCTGCTGTTGCCAGACCTTTGCCCAGAACATCCAAGCGTTTCTGCAAAGGGGTGGTCATATCTTCACCGGTTTGTATCATTGCGGCGATCTTGCCCATCTCGGTATTCATACCGGTTCCTGTTACAATACCCCTTCCCCTGCCGTATGTTACTATACTGCCCGAATAAGCCATGTTTAGCCTGTCGCCAACCGATACATCTTCCTTTTCCAACGCTTCACTGTTTTTTTCAACCGGAACCGATTCACCCGTCAAAGCCGCCTCCTCAATCTTCAGATTGGATGTTTGGCCAAGACGAATATCAGCAGGAACAAGCTCCCCGGTTTCCAATATTACTACATCGCCTGCCACCAACTCTGATGCGGGAATGACCTCGGGATTTCCGTCCCTAATGACCTTTGCAGCCGGTGAAGCCATTTTCTTTAAAGCCTCCAACGACTGCTCAGCCTTATTCTCCTGTACCACACCTAATATAGCATTTAGTATAACAATAAGCATTATTATGATGGAATCGGTTATTTCACCTAAAAAACCGGAAATAACGGCAGCCACAAGAAGAACTATTACCATAAAATCCTTAAACTGATCCAAAAACATTGAAAGAACTGTTTTGCGTCCCTTTTGCTCCAGTTCATTAGGCCCGTATTTTTCAAGACGCCGGTGTGCTTCATCCCTTGACAGTCCTTTTTGAAGGGAAGTTGATAGCTTTTGTTCAACCTCTTTTACTGATAGTACATGCCATTTTGTGTTATCCATAATGACACCTCTCCAATTATTTTAATACCATCTTTTGTCGATGAATCTTTGTTGCTGAATCAACTATCTGAATATAGAGACAATGATTTTCACGGGAAGCCTGACAACTTATGTTGTCCTTTGCAGAATATTATGTCATATTTTCTGTAATTCATCCATATGCTGCAGAATATGAAGCTTTGTTTATATTTGTTTATATAAACAAAAAGACCTTCCTCCAGCCAAGAATTGCTGGATAAAGGTCTCATCCTCAGACTTATGTCTGCCGCCCAACCGGGTACGTCAGGTGTTTTCCGGACGCCACCGAGATGACGATCGGGGGACTTGCATAATGCAATGGATTACTCCCCTTTATTCCATATTTTGTTGTTATTATATTAGCAAAATAAACCACTTGTCAATATATTCATTAATATTTTATCAATACATGCCAATACATCTTTCAAATGATCAGCGCAGGCATCATACTCATTTCTTTCAGTCCTCAAATTTTGTGTCCTATTCACCACAGTCGTCATTATGCTGATGTTTATGGCATACAGAGATTGACTCCAAACATTTTGGGAATAAAAGGACCCGCTACATCTGTATCAAGAATGGCCGCATGATAACCGTTTTTTTATTAAATGCACTAAAAGAAGCAAAAGAGGAAGAATTAATCCGTGTGTTGTAACATAGGGCAGCCATACAAGATTAACCCAATTCATCTGGTATATATCATCCGGAAAAACAACTACTGACATTACCAATATAATAAGCCCCATCGGAATGACGATCCTCCTATAATCTTTTAGTCCGAGAAGCTGTGACAGCCCTGTTATACCTGCATAAAAAACAATTACATTTATAATAAACTGTGTAACGACCCAGGTACCGGCGACAATAAATTCAAGCCTTGTAAATATGATGCCAAGGCTTATTTCTTTGGCAAGCAGATATGTCGGATACTTCAAGCTGGCAGTAATCTTACTTCCAAGAACCAGCATTGACATAAGAATTGTCATAAAAGTAATAAAACCTGCTGTTAAAAAACCTTTAAATATCGATTTTTTCGCCTTCAAAGTATTGCCTGTGTTAGCGGGATATATCATCATAATCGCAACATTCGGGAATACTGTAAAGCATGATAAAACATATGATCCCTTAAAGACAGGTATCAAACCATTTTCTAAGACCGGCTGCAAGTTCTCGAATTTTATATTTGGAGAGACAAGAAGTGTTGTTAAAACAGACAAAATCAGGACAAAACGGATATACAGTTCAGAAGCGCGGGCAATTGCTTCTATTCCGTATAAAAGGGCTATTACGACCGTTATGACAAATAACAAATTTATAACGTATAGCGGTGTTTCAGGCATGGCTTGTGTTGTTATGAAATCACCTATGTACCATGGTAAATGATAAGCGAGAGTCAGACATAGAAATATATAGCTGAGTGCGGCAATCGTACCAAGCCATTTGCCCAGAATCCTTTTTATGATATCAACAAATGTTAATCCTGGGTACTGATTGCCCAGAAACCAATATATCCATATCACCGGTATGCCGAGTACGGGAGCCAGCAAAGCCGAAATCCATGCATCCTGCTTAGATATAGCAGCCAATACCGAGGCTATTACCATAACCGAGCCTCCGAATGCGCCGTTGGCAATTAATGAATAAAGCTGATGATCTGTAATTATTTTTTTTTGCATATAACAAACCTCATCTTATTATACTCTTCATAATTTCTGCTAATGGTGAATAAATCCAGGCAGTTAAGTCTGAAGGATTGGGTATTTTTACATCAAAACTTTTTAGTATTGCCAATACCGTACCTGTTACAAGCAATATACCGAAGATCCACAGCTCTCTATAAAGCTTTTGTTTCAGCATTCCCGGTATCTCTACGATGCATAACGCAGCACTGAACACCAGCACCGCTAAAACAGATATTATGGGCATTCTAATCTTCCTCCTTCAGAAACAGCGGTTTTGTTATTTCACCCAGTTGAATGGTTTCTGCTTCAACTGTAATACTCACAGGTAAATCCAAAAACTTATCGTTCCAGTCACTTTTAATTTTTTCCCAAACTTTAGGGTATTTCCTGTGTATCGCCTCACCAAATCCGAAAATGTCGGTTTTCAGTGTTTTCTGTGCTTTATCCAAAGCTTTTTCACACAATAATTTAATCTTGCTTGCCAATATTTCATTTAGTACCTGTTTGTTTTCTTCAGAAGTAACATCAAATTGTCCCTCAACACTTCCGATATTCTGTCTTACTTTGATTTCCACTTCAATGGCGGGTTTATTATCCACTAAATTTACTTTAGCAGCGGCCCTGGCATTTATGATTCTATACGTAACTTTCACTTGACCAATATATGCATATTCGACAGTATTCTTAACATTACCGGTAATATAATTGTATCCTTTGCTTTCGTCCTCGCCCAGCCAACCGACAAGCTTATCCTTATTAAAAGCACACAGTTCAGTGTATTTCAGCCATTTGTAATCTCCGCTTTGCTTTAGAACGTCTGTAGAGCGAGGACTGATTCTGTCTTGAGAGATTTCAATTCCTACAAGCACGGGGTTTATCCCATCTGCAATGATAGAATTAACCAGTTCTATGATTCTGATGGATTTTACAGGAGCCCAACCTTCATCGGACATCTTAAGCGAGTTATACATATCTATTCCTGGTATCGTTTCTATAGGAGTTAATATGCTCAAAATCTCATTTGCAGTTGTATTTCTGGCCACCGCAAAATAATAGTCGGTACGAAATTCGTAATTACGCGCAAAGTATTCCAGTATATTTTGTATACCGTCTTTTGCAACATCCTCGCCAAATACCACCATCCTTAAGTGTGCATCGTAGATTCTTCTTGATGACTGAGTCATGAACCTGCTGGTTACCTCAGCCATACTATTTGCCTTCGCTTTATATATAACAATCGGGGATTCCGTTGTTGCTTTATCAGAAGCTATAGCTCTTGGATTTATGATCTGCTTTGTTACCAGATACCCGTTTTCTGCTTTATCAATACCTATGCATACAGTAATTCCAAGAGTATTTACTTCGCGGCTGCTCCAACACCCTGTAAAGAATACGGTTGAAAGTACAGCAAAAACAAGCAGCAACCTTTTCAATCCCATATGTCACCTCAATTCCGGTTTTTCTTTTTGACTTGTATCTACAGTGTTATCCCCGCCTGCTCTTGGCGCATCAGTCCCGCTGATACCGATAGGCCTATATTTCATTTTCCATAATGGAAACCTGAAAATAGTATCCTTGTATCCACCTTTTGTTTTTGGTGCAATGGGGGTTAAATATGGAACTGTTACGGATTTTATCTTACACAGATGTAGTGTTAAAATGATTAAACCCATTAATATACCGTATAGTCCAAGCACCCCTGCCATTATCATTAAAAGAAACCTTAACAGCCTTATGGCGTTTGACATTTCATAATTAGGTATGGCAAAACTGGATATAGCGGTAATTGAAACAACAATAACCATAACAGCCGATATAAAGCCGGCTTCCACTGCCGCTTGGCCAAGCACCAAGGCTCCTACTATGGAAATGGCAGGCCCTATTGCCCTGGGCATTCGTATACCGGCTTCCCTTAAAACTTCGAAGGTTGTTTCCATTATCAGAGCTTCCAAAAGAGCAGGAAACGGAACTCCTTCGCGCTGGGCTGCAATACTGACAAGCAATGGTGTGGGAATTATTTCCTGATGAAATGTAATAATTGCTATATATGCTGCCGGTACCAAGAGTGCAAATAATGATGAAACAATTCTCAAAAAACGAATCATGGAGGATACGATATAGTGATGATAATAGTCCTCACTTGACTGCAGGAATTCTATCAGTAGAGCAGGAGCTGTCAATACATATGGCGTACCATCAACCAGAATTGCCACCCTGCCCTCAAGCAGGGCTGCCGCAACCGAATCAGGTTTTTCCGTGCTTAATATGGTTGGAAAAATAGAATACCTGTCATCCTTAATTAATTCCTCAATATATCCGCTTTCCAGTACCCCGTCAATTTCGATTTTGTCAAGTCGGTTTTTTATTTCCTCAACAATTTCTTCTCTTGCTATCTTATGGATATACATCAGGCCTACTGTTGTTTTAGTTTCGCTGCCTACAGATAGGTATTCTACTCTTAAATCTTTGGATCTTATCCTCCTCCTGATAAGTAAAATATTGCTGTTTATTCTTTCTGTAAATCCATCTTTAGGCCCTTTTATTACGGTTTGAGAGGAAGGTTCTTCAACTGGCCTTCCTTCATCGGAGTTTGTATTTACCACAAGAAACTTTTCGCATCCATCAACTAAAAACACGGTATTACCCGATAACAGCTCGGTATAAATAGCCTCGTAATCAGAACCTTCCCTTGCGTCCCGTAATCCGGCGAGACAGTTCATTAACATATCAATATTTAAGTCGGTATTATCGCAAAGCCATTTGCATTTCAAACTGCTCAGTTCTATTGATAAACTATCTATAGTTCTTTTATCCACCAAACTTTTAATGTATATATTTGCACAAACTAAACCTCTTATGTTTTGAAGTTTAAAATAATGAACTACAAGATCACTGTCATGACCAAAATCATTTTTTAACCTTGCTATATTTTCATCAATATCTCTGCTTATGCTTATACCAGGGCTGGCTTTATTTTTCCTTTTGTTTTTTATAATTGTTTTTTTAAAGATCTTCATATATTTATATAATCTCCCCTGCTATTACCATATAGTTTCCTATAGTATTTTTACCAATACAGTCAAATATATGCAAATACAGAATGAAGCTGACCAAAAAGAAAAACCGCTAATGAAAAAAAGAATCATCAGCAGTCATGTTACCGGGTTTCAGCTCAAAATACAAAAAACGGATATTAAGATTTGATGTTATGATTTGAATCAGACTAAAGCAGTATTCTTTAACTTCAAAGGTTGGGCCGGGTCAGTAATTGCCCCGATTTTAACTGCAAAAGCCGTTTTTTTGGCAATATCCTCATCTGTTATAATGTGTACATCCAGCAGTCCATCCGACAAATACCCTGTCTTCTGGTAGTTCATCTCTGCCAGGCACAAGCTCCATCCCTGCAGCCACTGCAAAAGTTCTTCCCGCTGTCTTTCCGTTCCATCAAAATGGACTAGCAAGTCAATGTCGCTGCCGGGGCCTGCTGTGCCATTATTCGTACTTCCAAACACATACATACCTTTGACCCCAAAACGTTTTGGATCAAGATTTTGGGCTATTCGCTCTGCCATATGGTAACGCCATCGCCAATACCTGTCATCATAGTTGAATTCTCTATCCTTATCTTTTTCTACCCTTCTGGGTTTAATGACTTGTTCATATGACTCAGCCTTCCGTTCTGAAGGTGACTCTAAAAAGCCAAGGGCCTCTTCCAATTCTGCATTCATTACTATCTTTAACACCCTGCCTTGAGATGCTTTCATCACATCAATAACCTTAACAACATCTTTAAGATATTCCCATTGAGGTAAAAGCTTTGCCAGTATATTCTCCGTTCCTGTCAAAAACCTCTCGTTATATATTATATTTGCATCATCAGGATATAGAGGCAGATAACGAATATCGGCCTCAACCAAATCCTGAAAAAAGTGTGTCCCGAATGAAAGCTCCGGTATATATCCGGACTTCCTATGAGCTACCTCAATAAGAGCAGCTGTATTATTAATATCTGAATAGCGTATCTGTACTCCCATCTTGACATCTCCCCTGCTGCCCCAGCGTCCGGGACCTATGAGGATAAAACGACGTTTTGGGAGTAAGGAATTCAACATCCCCACAACTCTTCCTACATTGATAAAATCATCAAATTCCTGAATTTGACTGTATGCCTCCGGAACCACATAAACTATGTAGGAAATATCCGAAAGAATTCCGTTGGAAATATATTTATTGGCAGAAAAAACAATATCCTTAAGCTCAATATCCTTTGGAATCGGTGCAGGAGAATTGGCTGCGCCAAAACTTTGCGGGCGGCACTGTAAAAGATAAAAATTCTCACCATCTGAAGCAAATTCTATATCTACCGGAGTCCCTAGTTCTTCCTTAAGTTTTTTCAAAATGAAGTCAACTTTTTTTATAAAAGGTGTATCGGAAATAAGCCCGTCAAAGGTAACCACCAGTTCATCCTTCTGAAAATCTATCTCAAATGCCAAAGGCTTGCTGATATAGTCCTGTTTATATACCGACAAAACCTGATTAACTTTGGGGATTTCTTCTCCAAATTCCCTAAGAAGTGTTTCGATTTCAACGGTTTCAAATACATTTTTCTTCAGGTTGATAAGATCTATTTTTTTCTGTGAATAATATCTCACTTCATCAGGTGCAATGTTCACCTTTAATTTTGGCTGTCCGGGGGAAACCAGTACCGGAAAATCGTCACTTATCCGATCAACGGCCCGTGTACCAAGCCCCATCACCAGGCGTATCAGCCCATCTTCCCGTTTGATCCTGGGAGACCATCGAAATTCATTATTACTGAACGCAACGCCTGAAAAAATTGGGAAATAATAATGTCCAATCCGCTTTCCAACCACCTCTTGAATCATTATTCCCATTTCTTCCGGATAATCAAGCATACCCCGTTCCGCCCGATATTGGATGGAATCCGGAGAATACATAGAAGCATATACTTCAACAATCGCATTCATCAATGCTTCCAACCGTTCCTTTTTGGTACCCTGGTTAGCCAGAAACAAGCTTTTATATTTCCCGGAAAAAGCCGCTCCTTCCTGATCTTCGAGAAGGCTTGAACTTCGGACGATTAAAGGAGTATCGCCAAAATCGTCCAGAGCCATAGAAAGGCTTTTTATAATTCCCTCCGGGAACCTTGAGTTTTTCATGGTTTGAATCACATTGGGATAATCTAGCCGTATCTCATACAGTTCCTTATATTTTTGTGTATTCAGTTCTTCCAGGTTGTTGTAGTGCAGAAATTCTTTAATTTCATCAGTAGTGATATACCATGTCTTTGGCACCTTCACGGAATAAATTCCGGGTGTGTCGGATTCCGCCTTTTTGAGAATCTGATGTGCCAGAAAAAGCCCTGTGCTTTTTCCGCCAATTTTGCCATGACTGCCTTCCGGAAAAATAAGGTGATTTACAATATCATAAAAATCATTGATTTCCAGATGCGGCCGGGCAGTAGCAATGAATTCCAGTTTATCAGATAAGAAACGGCGAATGAGGGCAACAGTAAGCCAGTGCTCGGCGGGAGAATAATAGGATCTGGCATCAGCACTGATATTTCTGAAGCGCTTTACGGCTTCCACTATTTCACTCACCGATGCATCTATTCGATCAACACTCTTTATCAAAGAGTTGGTTTTCTCTTCCTGAATCCATCTCTGTAATCGTATCGAGATCTCTTTTGGGCTCAAATGTTTAGAGGCAATCTCAAATGTTTTTTCGGATATATGAATCAAATCGGCTTGCGGCAGCTTCTCAAGGGGATAATTCAGTTCTGAGTCAAAAAGCATCCTTGACTCAGAACTGAATTGCCATAGTATTTCTTCAGCTTCTTTTATACCGCTTTTACTGAGGTATCGTATCATCTTTCTGCAAATATTCAGCAGCATATCCCGGTCAGTTTTTATAAGAAGATCAACTATTACAACCCATTCATTACTGGAACCGCTTTTATCACCAAGGATACTCCTGGAGCTATCCCATTCTTGCATCACTTGCTTAATATGGCGCTGCAGTAATGTCTGTCCAATGCGATCAGCAATTGTGCGGATGAGTTTTTGTTCCTTCTCAAGAAAATATCCTTCTTCACTCTTTGGTATCTCTTCGATATAAACTATTTCGATGGTCCCAACCGGTTTATTGTCCATCCTGATGTCGCAGCTTTCCAGGTATGGCGATGTCCAAAAATCAGGCAGCTGGTAACTTCGATTTTGGTATACAATTCGTACACGGCAGATCTCCGGATACTGGAAACCTGAAGGAATCGCTTTTATCAGCTGATAAAAAATCTCTGAAAGCGATAACCTTTGATTGCCCAGAATCTCATCTACCTGGTAAAGGCAATTTAATTCTTTAGCTCTTTCCATTAAGTTGTCCAATGAATAGTCATTATAAAATGTATGATTATTCATTCCATAACACCTTCAGGTTTTTTCATTTATTGATTAATTTCCGTTCCCTAAACCCATCCGCGCATTTTTACAGCCTGTGCTACACGACTTATGGAAATTACATAAGCCGCATCACGCATATATAGATTTCTCCTCTTTGCCAGCTCGCTTACCGCTTTGTAAGCTGCTGTCATCTTTGTGTTCAGTTTATCGAGGACTTCGTCCTTTTCCCAATAATAATTCATGTTGCACTGAACCTGTTCAAAATAACTGCAGGTTACTCCACCCGCATTGGCAAGAAAATCAGGAATAAGGAATATGCCCCTTTGCTTAATATAGTCATCAGCATCCGGAGTTGTAGGACCATTAGCACCTTCCAGCAAAATCTTTACACTTTTACTGATTTTCTCAACATTGGCCGAAGTAATTTGATTCTCCAGCGCCGCCGGTAACAGAATATCTACATCCTGTTCCAGCCAGGCTTCGCCGTCCAGTATCCTGCAGCCTAAATCCATTGCTTTTTCTTTATCAATGGTTCCGTAAGTATCAGTAATTGATATCATCGTTTCGATATCTATTCCTTCTTTATTAACAAAAGTATATGCCTTTTTGTCATCATTATCCCAGCAGGATATGGCCATGATTTTTCCTCCAATGGATTGATACATCTTAGCCGCGTGCTGGGCTACATTTCCAAAACCTTGAATACTGGCAGTTGTATCCTCCGGGTTTATTCCCAATTCGTTCAGCGCTTCACGCAGAGTATAGATAACCCCGAAACCGGTAGCCTCCGTTCTTCCCAGAGAGCCCCCCATTCCTACAGGCTTCCCTGTAATTACGCCTGGGTATCGTCCTCCGTGGATCGTTTCGAACTCATCAAGCATCCACAGCATATGTTTCGCGCTTGTCATGACATCCGGAGCAGGGACATCAATCCATGGTCCAATAACTTTTGACAGCTGCCTTACATACCCGCGGCACAGTCTTTCCTGCTCTCCTTCAGTCAGATTGCGTGGATCGCAGACAACGCCGCCTTTGGCTCCGCCCAAAGGGATATCCACTACAGCACACTTCCATGTCATCCACATGGATAAAGCCCGGACAGTATCTTCCGTTTCCTGAGGATGAAAACGAATTCCCCCTTTTGCAGGTCCTCTCGCATCATTATGCTGTATACGGTATCCCTTGAAGATTTTCGTAGTTCCGTCATCCATTTTTACCGGTATTGTAAAATGATACTCTCTCATGGGCTGACGGAGCAATTCACGGATCCCCTGTTCAAGGCCTATCATTTCGGCTACATGATCAAATTGGGCTTGGGCATTTACATATGGATTGTAAGATTGTACGCTCATATCAAATTCCTCCCCATATTTCTTATAATATATTATACTAAAGCCGCTTTTTCATATGATTATATACCCGGCAATGAATGATATCAAGTACATTTGTTTTCTTATTTAACAGCTTTTATCATTGCAGTATGATTATCCCCGGGCAAAAAACCCACCAGTTCGACTGCTTTGAATCCTGCTTCTTTAATAGCATTCAGTTCATGTTCGAGAGTTAAAGGCGTATCGAAATGTACAAAAACATCGTCCTTGATTCCGTCCCTTAGACGTCTTCTCCTGAATTCGGAAAAAACCAGGTCTTCTATTGCCTGGGATGTGGCTATATAATCGCATTCAAGATATACACCGCCAGGCTTCAAACAGTCAAATATTTTCTTAAATAATACTTTCTTCTTTTCAGCTGTGTAATGATGCAGTGTTTCAAAGGATACGACTGCATCATATTGCTCTTTACCCATATCATATGTGAAATAATCCTGGCAAACCAAAGTCAGATTCTTGTCCCGGTGTTTTGAATGCAGTTTCCGCAGCATTTCTTCGGATATATCAACTCCGACGGTCTGTAAATCCGGAAAGCGGGCAAAGATGTAGTCCAATTCGAGGCCGGTTCCGCATCCGATATCCAACAGGCTTTCTATGGATGCCGGCAGTAATTCTGCCATCCATTGATAATGCGCTTTCCACCGTGCCATATGTTCCTCATATAAGTTGATACGGGCATCGAAAAATCCCGCCATTGTTTCAAGAGGCTGGTCCTTCGTTTCCTCAAGCCATTTCTTCAATTCCTGGTAATCCTTATCCATGACAATCTCTCCTCATTGATTTGACCTTTAGCAATAATAATTACTAAATCACATATTGCATATTATATAAATTTGCGTATGTGCCGTTCAATGCCATTAGTTCTTCATGGGTTCCCTGTTCAACAACTCCCCGTTCTGTCAACACAACAATTCTCTTTGCATTTCTGATTGTTGACAACCGGTGAGCTATTACAAATGTTGTACGATTTTTGGCAAGACTTCCTAACGAGTTTTTAATAACATGCTCGCTTTCGTTATCCAAAGCGCTTGTAGCTTCGTCAAAAATCAGAACAGGAGGATCTTTCAGAAAAACCCTTGCAATACTCAGTCTTTGTTTCTGTCCGCCGGATAGCTTTACACCCCGCTGTCCAATATCTGTATTGTATCCTTCAGGAAGTTTCATGATAAATTCATGAGCATTTGCTTTTTTAGCCGCTTCAATGATTTCCTCCATACTTGCACAGGGTTTCCCATAAGCAATATTATCCAAAACAGTTCCGGCAAACAAATAAATATCTTGCTGCACAATACCCACGTTCTCTCTTAAAAAAGACAAGCCTATTTCTTTGATATTTACGCCATCCAGTAATATTTCTCCTTCACTTACTTCATAGAAACGAGGTATGAGTGAACATAATGTTGTCTTGCCAACTCCGGAAGGCCCAACAAGTGCGATGTAGTCTCCGGCTTTTACATCCAGGTTCAAATTTTTAAAAACATAGCCCTGGGTTTCATCATACCTGAATGCTACATTATTAAATTGTAAATTTCCTTGCACATTTTTCAGTTGAGTATCATTGACCGGATCCTGGTTTTCCGGCTCAACCTCCAATATTTCCATGAACCGTTCAAAACTGGCTATTCCCTCTTGAAACTGCATTGTCATATGGGTCAGTTTTTGCACCGGTTCAATCAGGTTTCCTGTATAAAGCAAAAATGTAATCAAATCTGCCAGATCTAAAGATGCCCTTACTATACTTATACCTCCAAAAACAATTACTACTACAGTGATAAGCTGTATAAAAGCATTCATACCATTATAGAGATATGCTTCGTTTTTGTAAGTGCTTTTTCTGCTTTCAAGAAACCTGTTATTTTTATAAGCAAATTTTTCCTTTTCTATTTCTTCATTGGCAAAGGATTTTACCACCCGTATACCCGATAGATTATCTTCAACCTGTGTATTAACGTCTGCAATACGCTGCTTGTTTTTTCTTAATACAATCAGCATTCTTTTATTGAAATATAATGCAAAAATCCCCATGATGGGTAAAAAGACAAAAACAGCAATAGTTAATTTCACATTGATATTCAGCAGGATTACAAGAGTGCCAATAAATTTTATCAAATATACAACATAATCCTCCGGACCGTGATGGTACAGTTCCGACAAGGAAAGGAGATCATTGGTTATCCTGGACATTAACTCCCCGGTTTTTTGCTCATCATAAAAACTAAATGACAGTTTCTGATAATGCGCAAATAACTCGTTTCGCATATCCCTTTCCATCATTGCACCCATTGCGTGTCCATAATAATCGTAATAATAGTTGCAGGCGGTCTTCAATGCAATAAGTGCCAGCATTACAGCTCCAACTTTATATATTTCGCCCAGTGCATTCTGAAAGCCTCCGGCTAATACGGTTTTTGTAATATACCTTGTAAGTAATGGAAAAACAAGTGTAGTAGCTGACATAATACATGCACAGAAAATTACTGACAAGAATAAACCCAGATATGGCCTGTAATAAGATAAAAACTTCTTTAGGTTAAATTTCATATATAACTCCTCCATTGCCCTGGAGGGTTAACTTCCAATCGCCCTCCAGTCTTTTATACTTGCATTAGCCATTCCTGCTAACAGTATATTTTTCATTTAAAACACCCTTTCTCTGTTCTATTTCTCCCTTTCAGCAGTCTATATTTTTTATTGATTATATCATAGACACGGTATTTTTACATTTAATTCTATGTTTTGCCGAAGTAACTATATACAAATGATTCCATCACACTTCTGTTATAAAACATCACAGAAGACAATAATGGACTTTTATTAGTGCAAGAAATCCAATATAATCGCATTAGGAGGTAGTTTGTATGCATACTTAAAAAGAATGAAATTTGGTTTTAGCACCCGCATATTCGCTTAAACCTTCCTTGCTCAATTGGTATTTATACGGTTGGGTTTACATGGAATATATTAAGAATACAATACAAAAGGAACCGCACACCTGACCGCTGGACATACCACCATAAGAATACTCAGCAATATATGCGTTGCATTCTTTTTTAAGCTTCTGTCCGGTTTTTTCTTCAAATAGTTTATAGATATCATTCACGAAAGTGCTTTCCTTATAGGATAATTCTGTATTATTGAAGCGCTGTTTTAGTTCCTCCCAGTTTAATTTCTATCAAACTGCATCATCATAGAAGAATTTCTAAAGAGAAAACCTAAGCATATTACTTTATAATATTGTTCTAATTATCTCATAATTTGGACAATTTTTCCATATTTTAAGAAATATAATTATTTATCATCCCTGGTAAGCCAAATCATAGAATCCTGCCATAAAAGAAGCTGGTGAGTTGCATAATAAACCGGAAGGTGTTGGAATGCTTTATCATCTAATACTGTGCTTTTTTGAGAAAAAACCTGTATGCTGCAAACAGTATAATCATATTATATACTCCTCCGATAAGAAGATATACAGGGTAACTCAGATTGGCACTGTTTTCAACTGGCATGAGTTTGAGAAGCATGCCCTTGATTGCCCAAAAATTAGGAAATATGCCCAGTATATACTGCAGGCCTCCCTGAAAAGTTTCCAGGACCACCAGAGCAGGAACCAGCGCCAGAATGCCTGATCCTTTTATTAAAGCAAAACCCTCCACCTTGTTTCTGGCAAAAGCGCCCTGCAGCAAACCCAAAGCCGGAGCAAAAAGCTCATTGACTACGGCAAAAGAAATAATATGAAAAACATCTATATTATCGAAAACCGATACATTCAATATCGTGTATTTATCACCGGCAATAAGCTTAGTCCCCAAAAGAATTGCTATGCTTCCTACAACTGACATCAAGTATATATATACCATCTTAAATTTCAGATAACCTGATACTCCGACAGGGGTAACGGCAATGGTATTCAATGTATGTTCATCTTTGTGATCCAGCAGCAAAAAAGTAGCCATAGCAGCAAGAAAGAATGACCCAAAGGCCAGTATAACAACAAGCAGCAGAAGCATTGTTATCTTGAGCATGGTTCCCTGCATAGGATCAATTGTTTCAAATATCATAGGAAAAATATATATTGACAAGAACAGCATAATAACAGGGAATAAACACATATATAAGTTTATAGGATCCCGGATAATGGTTTTTGCTTCGTATTTCAATAATGACAGATATTTGCTCATAATAAATTACCCCCTTGCTGCATTATCTTTAAACATGGGATACACAGCAAATTTAAAAAGAGCTGCGGCCAGAATTAATAGATACAGACATCCTGTTATTGTCATAGCTATCTCATACTCACCAGTCACTGCAGAAGTAATCAAATGGCTTGCAGAATGGGATGGTGAAATCATCAGTAACCACTCATATTTTCCATCGATTACATTCAAGCTAAACAGAATTGACGGTATGGTAAACAGGAACATGTACCCCAGTAACAAACCAAGCATTGAATTAAAGTCCCTGCTTCTTAATGAAAGAACAAAGCCGATTGCTGCATGGGCTGCACCTGATATTGCAACAAACAGCAAAAGCGCAGCATAGTTAAACGTAATCCCATGAATAAAAAGCAGGGCAGCAGAAGTAACAACTGCTGATTCAATGGCAAGAACCACAGACCCTATCGTTTTGGCCGTCAGTATCTGTTTGATAGATACCGGCATAACCATCATGGTCCTGATTGTACCGTCCTGCTTCTCAAGATGATGGGAAGCGCCAAGAAGTAATACCGACATTGCAGCTACGTCAACAAAAATTACAATTGGCCCTATTTTCCGTGCTTCTTCCGGGGAGATGAATAAAAACAATACGATCCAAAGAGTAGTGGTTGCTAAACTGACAGGCAGGATCTTATACTTTACCAGTCTTTTCAATTCACCGATGATAAGCTTTGTAAGATTGTTCATTTTATTTCAACCCCTGTCACAATAATGAATATTTCTTCCATGGATGTCTCTCCACTGTGTATTGTTTCTATCTTCCCGGATTTCAGCAGTTTTTGAAATTCATCATTGAACCCTATGCCGTCAAGAGGAAATACTACACTGGTAATGGTTCCGTTCTCCCTGTATTCTACCTTTACTTCACGCTTACCATATTTCAGTTTTAAATCTCTTGGTGTCGAAATCTCTATCAACCGGCCGTTTACACAGAATGCAACCCGATCACATAACTGCTCAACATCATTCATCAAATGTGTGCTTAAAAACACCGTGCCACCTCTAGCCCGATATTCAGCAATCATATCCTTTATAATCCTGGCATTCTTGGGATCCAGTCCGTTTGTTACCTCGTCCAGAAAAAGAACCCTGGGGTTGTTAAGCATAGCCCGGACGAAGTTCAGACGCACCTTCATTCCCTTGGAATATTCACCGACCCTGATATCACGATACTCCCAAAGACCGACTCTCTCCATTAATCCTTGAATATCGGCGGTGTTTTTGTAAAAGCCAGCAAAATAATTCATATTCTCCAGGGCAGTTAATTTGGAGAAATGTACGGGTACCTCAAAGCCAACGCCAATCTCCTCATAATATGAGTAATCCATGGCCTTAAGATCTTTCCCAAAATACTGAATGTTCCCCGTGTAATTCTCAAGCAGTCTTACTAATATTTTCTGTGTAGTAGATTTTCCTGCCCCTGAAGGGCCCAGGAGTCCGAATATCTCGCCTTCGCTTATAGTAAAGCTTATTCCCTTGATGGTATCTTCTTTGGATGACGGATATTTAAAACATAAATTTTCAACATTAAAAGCGACTCCCATAAAATATCCCCTTTCCGACACGATATAAAAATTTTAGGATCTTATTACTTAATTATGAAATCTGAATGCTTATCTTCCGGATACTCCATACTGAATTATGTCCACCACCTGATTGGCAATGTTGATTAACTCATCAGAGTCTCCGGCAGAAACCAGTTTGTGCAGATTGGAAATCATTATCTCAATTACTTTTACAACTAATTCAGGAGGATAATTGCTGCTAATCTGCCCTGACTTCACTGCTTGACGTATATAATCGTTGAAATGCCGGGAGTAATCATATGGAAAGAAATCATACAACCGGTTTCGAAACTCTTCGTTTTCTTCCATTACTCTGTTAAAAAGGTGGTGCAGACGTTCATCCTCCAGCATAAAATTCATTGTACTCTTCATAATTTCCTTGAGTGCGCTGAAAAAATCACTGCTGCTGTCAGCTTTCTGACGCATAGCAGGATAAAAGTAGGAGAGTTTCTTTTTTACAATTATGTCCACCATGGCCAAATAAAGACCAAACTTGTCGCCGAAGTGATGATACAAGCTTCCCTTGCTCATCCCGGAATTCTTCAGAATATCATTCAGTGATGCTTCCTCAAACTTCTTCATGGAAAATTCGTCAATGGCCGCTTCCTGCAGCTGAGGATAACGCAATAGCGGATTGCCGTCACCCATAAGCGAGTGGTAATCGAAATTCCTTCTCAATTTAAACACCCTTCAAAAATTTTCATAAGCTGATGATTGTTATCTGTTTATACTAATCTTCATTCTCAAACCTTCTCTTTGCTGCTTTGTTCCGCATTATCCTGTTGAAGAATGCTAACTTGACCGCACCCAAAGCGATTACACCGATTGTAATCAAAGCCCATGCCCACCACTCCATACGGAAACCTCCTTTACAATTGTATAAAAAATCTTGGATATGGTATTATTTCATATTTCTGGACTGGCCGGTCTAAACCATCTGGTTTAATAGTAGCACATAATGAATGTATATGTCAACACTTTTACAAAATCATTCCTCGCGCTTGATTCCAAGCTTCTTTCTTTCTTGCTTTAGCATTTCAATATTCAAATCAAGAAGGGGATTTATGAGCTTACTTTTTCTTTCTTCAAGGAATCTTTTTCGCTGCTCAGGTGTCATATCCTTTATGGCTTCCTTTACCGATGCAACCTTTATCCCATGTTTTCTGAGTGTCTCGATTTCCCTGTTCATAATTTCATCAGCTTCTTTTCGCATTGCATCAAGCGCAGCTTTTAAAGCATCACTGTAGTTATCATGTTCTGAAATAATCATTACCGCCAGATACTTATCATTATCCTTGGGGATAACAGTGTATTTGTACCCGACAGGCGCCAATACCATACAATCTACCTCCCATATTTATAGTTTTTAATGCCTCACAATATGGCATAAAAAAGCCTTCCTGCCAAACCTGACAAGAAGGCTATGATTCAACCATATAACCACCTCCTTATCGGTGTTGGCTTTACCACCTTACAGTCCTGCTGCAGGTTGGTGCAGGGTCATCGAGCCAACTCTCTACCCTGGCTCCTGATAAGTCGGATTCATTTACATGTTTATTTTACTATATTTTTGGAACCATTTGCAATTACTTTCCATGGTGAGATAGCGTCAAGATA
>FZPS01000175.1_pt7 | contig 39991 bp, 35 predicted proteins | sample 1817821 | NCBI WGS metagenome assembly FZPS01 (sample SAMEA104158645, study PRJEB21678) | metagenome | place: Germany | collected 2015-04-21 | reverse complement strand
CAGTGAGCCATGATAGGGTGAGTTTAGGATAGTACCGGCGAAACACATGTGACATGTTGACATTATGAGATATTGAGAAAGATGGAGTAATCCATAGATATGCTTCAAATATTGAGATAGGAGGTATATATTGTGATCAAAAGGGCCATAGACATAGCTCTCGCCGCAGGAGAGATTTTGAATGAAAAACTTTCCTCCGGTGTCACCGTTGAACATAAAGGAAGAATTGACCTGGTAACCGATGCGGATCGCGCGGCCGAGGAGTTCATCGTTCAGCAGCTGGAAAGGCTATTTCCCCGCCATGGTGTTTTGGGGGAAGAGGGAACCCAAGTGGAGGGGTCCAGCGACTATCTTTGGGTGATCGATCCTGTGGATGGCACCACCAATTTCGCCCATGGGTTCCCCTATTTTGCAGTGTCCTTAGGATTGCTCCGCGGGGACGATGTGGTCCTCGGTGTGGTGTATAACCCCCAGACCAAGGAGTGCTTTGCAGCGGAAAAGGGAAGCGGTGCCCTTCTGAATGGCAGGAAGATTTCGGTCTCGGCCCAGTCCACGCTGGAGCAGAGCCTTTTGGCCACAGGTTTCCCCTATAACATTGATACGGCAGAAGAGAACAATCTGGCATCGTTTGCGAGGGCGAACCTCATCACCCAGGGAGTACGCAGCTTGGGAGCGGCTTCTTTGGACTTGTGTCAAGTGGCGGCAGGCCGCCTCGATGCGTTTTGGGAACGCTCTCTGGAACCCTGGGATATAGCTGCAGGCAGCATCATTGTTAGGGAAGCCGGAGGCAAAGTCACTTCTTGTCAGGGACAGACCTTCCGTACCTTTGGCCGGGAAATCTGTGCTTCGAACGGTTTGATCCATGAAGGCCTGGTGCGTTTGCTGTCGGAGGTGGACAGATGAGCACAAAGACCCGGAGTTTTGGCTCGTCTGCACGGGAAAGTCATGATGCGTCTCGGTTCTATGGGCGCAAACTCTACCAAGGGCAGAGAGAGTACGAGTGCGCTGAGGAGGAGATCAATGCCATTTCTCCCCAGTTTTTGAACGCGATCTATCATCGCGATGCCAGGAATCTGGATTTTCTCCCGGCCAACTCTGTCCACCTGATGATTACTTCACCCCCCTATAATGTGGGCAAGGACTATGAGGACGACTTGAGTCAGGACGACTATTTGACCTTGATTCATGATGTGATGAAGGAGATTTACCGGGTTTTGGTGCCTGGGGGGCGGGCCTGCATTAATGTGGCCAATGTGGGCCGCAAACCCTATCTTCCCCTGAACCAGATGATCAATGGGATTATGCTGGATCTGGGCTTTTTGATGCGAGGAGAGATTATTTGGGATAAGGGGGCCAGTGCCGGCGGCTCCTGCGCTTGGGGAAGTTGGCGGTCGGCTTCCAATCCTGTTCTGCGGGACGTTCATGAGTACATCCTGGTGTATTCGAAACTCTCCTTTGGCCGCAGGGAAAAAGGGAAAAAGCAGAGCACCATCGGTCGGGATGAGTTCTTGGAATATACCAAGAGCATCTGGACCTTTGGAGCCGAATCGGCCAAGAAAGTGAACCATCCTGCGCCTTTTCCCCTGGAGCTCCCCTCTCGCTTGATCCAACTCTATTCCTATGCCGATGATGTCGTAATTGACCCCTTCTGCGGAAGTGGAACCACATGTGTAGCGGCTCTGCAAAGCGGCCGCTACTTCCTTGGGGTAGATATTGACGAAACCTACGTAAAGAGCGCCACAGAACGTGTTTTTGCCCATCAGCAAGCTGAGAGTAGGTGAGTGATATTGGAAAAATGGCTGCTTCGTCGCCTGGTTAGCAGCTTCCAGGATACCAAGGATCCGGAGACGCGCAATGCTTTAGGGAGAGTTGCGGGCTGGATGGGAATTGGCATCAACTTGCTGCTTGTGGTTGGCAAGATTACTGCAGGATTGTTAACCGGAAGCATTGCGGTGGTTGCCGACGGTGCGAATAATCTCATGGATGCCTTGGGTTCGGTGATTACCGTGGCAGGTTTTAGGATGGCAGCCAAGAAGGCCGACGAAGAGCATCCCCATGGTCACGGACGTTACGAATACATTGCTGGGTTAGCTGTGGCCGTCTTGGTACTCGTGGTAGGCGTTGAGCTGGCCAGAGGAGGAATTTCGGAGATCATTGCCCCCAGCCCTGTGGAGTTTGGGGTTTTGATCATCACCGTGCTCGGATTGTCCCTGGCAATCAAAATATGGATGGCCATGTTCTATGGAGCTTTGAGCATCAAAATCGGCTCGTCCGTCCTCAAGGCTGTCTCGGTGGACAGTCGAAACGACGCACTGGCCACAGGAGCCGTCCTTCTTAGTGCGGTTGTGTCTCATTTGACTGGCGTTGCCCTGGATGGACTGGCCGCCCTAGGCGTTGCCCTTTTTATCATCTATAACGGGATCGGCCTGGTGAGGGAGACTATCAGCCCCCTAGTGGGTGAGGCACCGTCGCCAGAGCTGGTGCAGTACATCTCAGAGAAGATCGCATCCTATCAAGGCGTGCTCGGCCTCCATGACCTGATTATCCATGACTATGGTCCCGATCGCCGCTACGTGAGTGCACATGTGGAGATGCCAAGTGATTGGGAGCCCTTGGTTACCCACGACATCATCGACAGAATCGAGAGGGATCTTTTGGACAACGATGGAATTCACCTGATTATCCACTACGACCCCGTGGAACCCGGGTAATCGAAGGGGACGAGTCGGGGTATTGACCAGGAGAGCGCTGGATACTAATTAACGATAAACATTAAAAAATAGTTGACTAACGATAAGCCGTGTGCTACGATAGGAGCAAATAAGGTGCGGAGGCGAGGGCTATGGCGTTAGTCAACGGTGAGATGGAACGATTGGAGAAATTTGCTGGACCGCTCGGCCAGGTTGTACAGGTGTTTAACATCGCGCTGCTAGTGATTCTGGTGGCACTGGTCTGTTTCGTCGCCTTTACTATCTTGGCTCCGGACCAGTACTTCAGCGGTGAGGGATCGGATTTGGCCAGGCTTTCCTTTGAGTTCAACGGGACCTTGCGTTATACGATCAGTCCTACGGCAGTCAAGGCCAACGTCAACCTGAGGGGCATCTATACGAGCATAGCTGGGGCAGCCATCGTCTATGCCCTGATACTTCGCTTGGTCCTGGGGAACCTAAAGACGATTATCCACAGCGTCGTGATCAAACAGCCATTTGATTTACGGAATCGGAAACGTATTCTGAATATCTCATGGGCTGTCATGTTGTCGGCCTTTGTGATCCCTGCCGTCAACGTTTGGGTCACCTCGCAAGTGATTCGCACCTTTGACCTCCAAGGGTTCTCTGCCGTCTACTCTCCCCATGCCAATCTCATTTTCGTCGCCTTTTTGCTTATTGTTCTCGCGGGCGTTTTCGCCTACGGGTGCCATTTGCAGCAAGAAGTCGATGAAACGATCTAGGGAGGGCTGCTCATGGCCATCATTGTCCGCTTAGATCGCATCTTGGCTGATCGGAAAATGCCCCTCAATGTCCTCGCGGACCGGGTGGGCATCTCCAATGTGAACCTATCGAAGCTAAAGACGGGCAAGGTCAAGGCTATACGCTTCAGTACTCTTGACGCCATTTGCGAAGTGCTCCAGTGCCAGCCAGGTGACATCTTGGAGTACGAGGACGAGAACGAACCCTCTGCAAGCGGAAGCTTGTTTTAAAAATAACGAAAAAAACAGCCGGAACTCAACTGCCTTTGGTTGAGTTCTTTGGGTTTTTAGGCGAAAAACGTAGAATGGGGAAGGACATTTGCCCTAAGCGTGGAATTACCATTTCAGATGGGCAGGAAAACAAAAAAAAGGAGTGTTGAAATGGTTAGAAGAAATAGTGTATTGATTGCCATCGCGCTACTGGCGGTATTTGCATTTAGCGCGGTTGCAGGGGCTAACAACGATACCTTGGTTATTGGCTCCGGGGCAGAGGCAATCGGTCTCGATCCTAGGCTGGAGACGGACGTGCCATCGTTTGAGAGAATTAACGTGATCAGTGAATCCTTAGTGAAATTCGCTGTGAACATGGAGCTCCAGCCTGCTTTGGCCACAGAGTGGGAAGTAAGTGAAGACACCATGACTCTTTGGTTCAAACTTCGCGAAGGCGTTAAATGGCATGACGGAGTGCCCTTTACAGCCGAAGACGTCAAGTATACCTATGAGTGGGTACTTGATCCCGCCAACGGAGCTCTCAACATGGGTCTTTATGCCGACATTGGCGAAATTGAAGTGGTTAATGATTACGAAGTCATTTTCCACTTAAGCCAACCCAATGCGTTTCTGATGAACAATATCGCCCGTATGCCCATCACACCAAAGCATGACGGTGACCGGGAAGATTTTCGTCAGAGCCCTATTGGAACGGGTCCCTACAAGTTCGTTTCCTGGACACGTGATGACCGCATGGTCTTGGTAGAAAATGAAGAATACTGGGGCGGACGGCCTAATATTCCCAACCTCATTTTCCGCGCCATTCCCGAGAACTCCACCCGTCTTTTGGCCTTTGAAGCTGGCGAAATCGACATCTATCAAGGCGGCATGGTGGCCCAAGAAATTGGACGGCTTGAAGAGGATCCCAGGTACGTCGTGCAAAGAACACCTGGAACAGGCTACAACTATCTTGGCTTTAACACCAAGGTTGGGTTCCTGTCCGATGTACGCGTCCGTCAGGCCATCAGCTATCTAATCCATCGTGAAGGTATCGTAGCGAACGTACTCAATGGTATTGGAATGCCTGGTATTGGCCCAGTATCCATGTCCTTGCCCTGGTTTAACGAGAATGTACAGCGCTATGAATACAATCCCGAAAAAGCTAAGGAATTGCTGAGAGAAGCTGGCTACGGACCAGGCGAAATCAGTCTCCGACTCTTCACCAATGAAAACCCTGATCGTATTCGGATTGCAGAGATTCTGCAGTATGAATGCCTGCAGGCTGGAATCAATGTGGAAGTCACCATCGAAGAGTGGGGCGCCTATCTCGCTCGGATTCAAGAAACCGATGACTTTGACATCTTCATCCTGGGTTGGTCAGGTCAGCTTGATCCGGACCGGGCCATGATTCGACAGTTCCACACCAATGGTTCCAACAACTACGGCAAGTATTCCAACGAACGAGTAGACTATCTGTTGGATCGGGGCCGGATGGTTCCCCAGGAATCCCAGGAGTCCCTGGACGTCTATCGTGAAGCACAGGAAATTGTAGTACGTGAGGTTCCCTATGGGTTCATCAACTACACTGAAGAAGTCGGCCTCCACCATCCTTACATTGGAAACTGGGAGGTTCATCCTTACGGTGCAGCAGCATGGCAAAATGCCCACCTCATGACCAAGAACAAGTAAACAACACTTGATAAGAATGTATTCTTCGCAGGATGCCAGGTGTTCTCACACCTGGTATCCTCGGTTTAAGTAAAGGAGTGGGTTGTCTCGATGTTTCGTTACATTATTCGACGCCTCATCCAAATGATACCCCTGCTAATTGGTGTTTCCATCATCGTTTTTCTTTTGGGCCATTTGGCTCCCGGCGACCCAGTGCGTATGCTCCTGGGAGAAGAAGCAACTGCTGAGGATGTAGAACGGCTCCATGCCGTGTATGGTTTTGATAAACCCCTTCCTGTGCAGTATTTCCGTTGGTTCAGCAGGGCGATACGCGGTGATCTGGGCGTGTCCATCCGGCAGACAATACCTGTTAGTCAGTTGATATTTGAGAGGCTGGGCGCCACAATTGAATTGGCCATTGTGTCGGTCATTATTGCTATTATTTTAGGAATTCCCTTAGGCCTCTTTGCGTCAACCAAGCGGGGTTCGCTATGGGACTATTTGACCATGGTTGTTTCACTCCTCGGTGTGTCTATGCCTGGTTTTTGGTTAGGCCTCGTACTCCTCTCCTATGTGGCGCTTAATGTGAGTTGGCTGCCAATGTTTGGCCGCGACGCCACTGTCCTGAACGGTCTGTGGACCCTAATTACCCAGTTTCGGGCGGACGAATTACTCAAGGCCTTTTCACATCTCTTGCTGCCAGCCGTTGCGTTGGGAACTAGTATGATGGCGATTATTGCCAGGTTAACCCGTTCCAGTATGCTGGAGGTATTGGGCAAGGACTATATTCGCACTGCCGAGGCTAAGGGCTTGAAGCGGGGTGTTGTGGTTGTGAAACACGCGCTGCGCAATGCCCTAATGCCCGTCATTACAGTGGTGGGGATTCAGTTCGGAGCGATGCTTGGGGGCGCGGTGGTAACCGAAACGGTTTTTGCCTGGCCGGGCGTTGGTCGGCTTGTGATCAATGCCATTACCCAGCGCGACTTTCCCTTAGTTCAAGGCGGCGTTTTAATGATGGCCATCATTTTTACACTCGTCAACCTACTGGTGGACGTGTGTTACGCCTTTGTGAATCCGAGGATTCGATACGAATGAGGAGGCAGAGACGATGAAGTATTTGTTACGCAGCAAAAGCGCCTTGACAGGGCTGATCTTAATCGGCATTTTAGTTATTGTGGCCATCTTTGCCGACGTCTTGGCTCCCCATGACCCCTACAAAATGGATATTTGGAATAGTTATCGTGCGCCTGAAGGTACGGGAGGCACCTATATTTTGGGAACCGATGATATGGGGCGGGACGTTTTAAGCCGCATTCTCGTTGGGTCTAGGGTGTCGTTGTTGATCGCTGTGACGGCAACTGGGGTCTCTTTGGTCTTTGGTGTCGCCCTGGGGGCCATCGCCGGATATGTGGGCGGCAAGGTTGACGCCGTGATCATGAGGATTATGGACCTGATTCTGTCCTTCCCTTCGATTTTGTTGGCCATCGCCATTGTGGCTACCATGGGACCTGGCGTGATCAATGCTATGTTTGCCGTAGCTATTGTGCGAATTCCGGCTATGACCAGGGTTACCCGGAGTATGGTGTTGGGATTGAAGGAAGAAGAGTTTGTGATGGCTGGTGTAGCCCTAGGATTGACCAATCGCAGAATTCTGTTTAGGCACATTTTGATCAACAGCTTTGCACCCATTTTGGTTGTAGCTTCCCTCAATATGGGAACCGCGATCACGACCGAAGCAACGCTAAGCTTCCTCGGCTTGGGAGCCCAGCCTCCCATCATTAGCTGGGGACGCATGTTAGCTCTCGGTAGAGAAGCGATCAGGACTGCACCTCACCTTACCCTCTATCCCGGGCTGGCCATCGTCTTTACCGTCCTGGGGTTTAACCTTCTGGGAGACGGATTGCGTGATATTGGTGATCCGCAGCTAAGGGGACGGTAAGCAGGCGCGATCACCCATGTCAAGGATGCCCCCACTGCAAGGTGGGGGCTTTTGCGCGATAGATTGTCAGGGATCGCGTTTATTGATACCATGGTAGTAGAAGAATGTCGTGAAGGATTGGAACGGACATGAACAAACTTGTCATCGGTATACTAGCCCATGTGGATGCGGGCAAGACCACCTTGTCCGAGAGTATGCTCTACTTAGCCGGCCGGACCCACAGGTTGGGCAGGGTGGATAACAAGGATGCCTACCTGGACACCCACGATCTCGAAAGGGAGCGCGGGATCACGATTTTTTCCCAGCAAGCTCTGCTCGCCCTAGGGGATCTGCAAATCACTTTACTGGATACCCCAGGGCATGTGGATTTCGCCGCGGAAATGGAGCGAACTTTGCAGGTCCTAGACTACGCCATCTTGGTGATTAGCGGGGTAGACGGAGTGCAAGGTCACACTTCCACTCTTTGGGCCCTTTTAGATGCCTATCAGGTGCCCGTCTTTGTGTTTGTCAACAAGATGGATCAGCCGGGGGCGGATCGAGAGCTTGTCCTGCATGCACTGCAAAGTCAGTTAAGTGGCGGATGCATTGCCTTTGGCCAAAAGGACGAGCACTTCTGCGAGCAGTTGGCCCTATGCGACGAAGGTCTCATGGAGAGCTACTTGGATCACGGGCAGATCGAACCTGGGGAGATCCGAAGAGCGATTCAAAGACGCAGGGTCTTTCCTTGTTTCTTTGGCTCCGCCCTGAAGCTTGATGGCGTGGAACAGTTTATGGCGGGCCTTGCAGACTTGGTCAACATCCCTTGGTATCCGCAGGAGTTCGGCGCCAAGGTTTTTAAGATTTCCCGAGACGACCTGGGTCATCGCCTGACCCACATCAAGCTCACAGGCGGATGTCTCCGTGTTCGCGATCTGGTGACCCATGGGGAGTGGGAGGAGAAGGTGAACCAGATCAGGATCTACTCCGGCGAGAAATTTGATCTGGTCGATTCGGTCCAGGCAGGGACGATTTGTGCCGTAACCGGCCTTGGCCAAGCGAAACCTGGAGACGGTTTAGGAATAGAAAGCAGTTCTCATCCGCCCTTTTTGGAGCCTGTCCTCTCCTACAGGGTCGTGCCGGAAGAAGGTTATGAAGCGAGGGTGCTTCTACCCCAGCTGCGTCAGTTAGAGGAGGAGGAGCCGAGACTGGCCATCGTTTGGGATGAGGAGCTGCAAGAAATTCAGGCCCAGGTGATGGGGGATGTGCAGATCGAAATCCTCCAGAGCATGATTCAGAGCCGCTTTGGGGTGTCAGTATCCTTTGATGCTGGACGAATTCTCTACAAGGAGACCATCGCCAACATGGTGGAGGGCGTGGGGCATTTCGAACCATTGAGGCATTACGCCGAAGTTCATCTGATCTTGGAGCCGCAAGATGCGGGAAGTGGACTCCAGTATGTCCTAGACTGCAGCGAAGATGTTCTGGCCAAGAACTGGCAGCGCCTGATTCTGTCCCACCTCAAGGAAAAACCCCATAGGGGGGTACTCACCGGTTCGCCCGTTACGGACATGAAGATTTCGGTTGTGTCAGGCCGGGCCCACAATACCCATACTGTGGGAGGCGATTTCCGGGAGGCCACCTTCAGAGCTGTGCGCCAAGGACTCAAGGAAGCCCAGTCCATTCTGCTCGAGCCCTATTACCGCTTTCGTCTGGAAGTGCCGGAGAAAATGATCGGCAGGGCGATCACCGATGTGGAGAAAATGCACGGGAGCTGGACCATCGTGGAGACAAAGGGCGAAGCGGCCATCCTGGCTGGCACTGCTCCCGTGGCCACGATGCGGAACTACCAACGGGAGGTGGCCGGTTACACGAGAGGTTTGGGACGGCTCTTCCTTAGTCCAGAGGGATACAAACCATGCCACAACAGTGAGGACGTTATCAAGAGTATGGGCTATGATTCGGAGAGGGATGTGGAAAACCCGACAGGTTCTATCTTTTGCTCGCAGGGCACGGGGTTTTATGTTCCCTGGGATCAGGTCAAGGACCACATGCATGTGGAAAGCCATCTTCGACACAGAGTGGATCAAAAAGGCCCCGCTCAAACAGGGGAACCTGCTCCATGGGAGGAGCTAGACGAGGATGACTACAGGTATCTGAACACCACCGCCAATCAAGGCAAGAGGGTTGGCTGGAACAGGCGCAAGCTGCCTTCGGACCCATCCCCTACACCAGAAAGGCAGCCGGCTCCGATCGGCGAACCAAGGGACTGCTTCCTGTTGGTGGACGGCTATAATGTGATCCACGCCTGGCCCGAACTCAAGGAGCTCGCCGTAGGGCATATGGACGCAGCCCGCATGCGGCTTTTGGATATTCTCAGCAGTTACCGGGGAATTCAACAGTGCGAGATTATTGTAGTTTTTGACGCTTATATGGTAGCAGGGCGCCCTGAAGAGATTAGCGACTACCACAATATCCATGTGGTCTTCACCAGGGAAGCCCAGACCGCCGATGAGTACATCGAGAAGTTTGCCTACGGTCACCAAAAGAAACATGATATCGCTGTGGTCACATCCGATGCTTTGCAGCAGGTGGTGATTCGGGGAGCAGGCAGCCGCCTCATCTCCGCCAGGGAACTGCGGGAAGAGGTGGAAACGGCCTTGGAGAACGCCAAACGTTCTCTAGGGCTCAAGCAGCCCTTTAGCCGCACGCCCCTGGAAGAGACCCTGACCCCCAAGGTGAAGAAGCAGATGGAGGATTTGACTTAATCAAACGGAAGGGAGTAGGAGCGGATTTGATCATAGACCGCTTCTCTGTGTGATCCCGTTAGGATGCGGGGTTGTATTCCGAAGATATAGGCGGGAATAATGGTCATGTCCAGGGGACCTCGGGGTGAAAGGGTAAATTCGAGCATCATGGTTTCCCATGTTTTGGGGCGATTGAGGTCGAAGACGAAGTTGCCCAGACTGTAGACAATGACTCCTTGCTTGTAGAATTCAATGCCCTGCAGGACATGGGGATGATGTCCGAGAACCAAATCAGCTCCTGCATCCACAGCTGCCCTGGCCAGGCTCCTCTGTTCAGGGGTGGGCTCGTGGACATATTCTTTGCCCCAATGTACTGTGACGATGACACAATCCACCTGATCACGGAGCTTTTTGACATCTTCTACAACCAAATCCAGCTCAGCGGGTGCCACCCCCGGTTCATCCAGGGTTGCCTGCCAGCTGATGGGTTCTCTGGCGTGCACAAACCACATCTCCGTATAGGCCAAAAAACCCACTCGAATTCCAGACACCTCTGTGATCAGAGGTCTTCTTGCTTCTTGGATGTTTTCCCCCGCGCCAACCCAGTCAATCCCCACTTGGTCCAAGAGGCGCATGGTCTCAAACATACCTTCGTGATGGTAGTCCAGGGTGTGATTGTTGGCCAAGGACACCACATCAAAGCCGGCGGAGGCGACTCCCTCTATCGCTTGGGGAGGGGCTTGAAACATATTGATGAAGTGCCCTTTGTCTCCTATGGGTGACTCTAGATTGGCGAAGGACAGGTCCGCCTGACGAATGCGGGGAGCCACCTCCGAGAAAATATGGGTCCAGCCCTTCTGCAGTCCTTCTTTCTTCACATCACGGTCGAGCATGATGTCGCCCACCGCCAATAAGGTGACTTGCTGCTCCCTTAGATAGGCTGTGTCTCCCTGTAAGTCCTGGTGCTGGGTGAAACGGTCTCGAAGTCTTGCTAGCACATTCTTGGGGGAGCGGCTTAAGAAAAGTGAGCGCCGTAACGGGTTTGACTCAGGATCGTCAGTGGCGGAGAAAGGCAGCACCCGTACCCCTGGCAATCGGTCCTGCCAGGGGATAATGCCGATTTTCCCCTGCCCTTCCCTAAGCGCCTCCACCACCTTCTCGGAAGGCAAGTAGCGGACGGAACGGGGCGACCAGGGAAAACCGGGCAAGGCCAGGGAATCGGCGATTAGCACTTGATGGGGTTCATCAGCGAGGAGAGCCTGCAGCTTCCCTAAGTCCATTTCCATCCGACGATCAAAATAGGGCACAACTACAGCGGGTAAAAGCTCCCCCAAGTGCCAGCTCATCAAATGCGCTGTTGGCGCATCCAGTTCAATGATGTAGTCTAGCTCGCCCTTTTGCAGCCAGACCAGCAAGTCAGATTGTGGGCCTAAACGGATGGCGCCGATTTGCTCTCCCTGGAAGAGCTGCTCGAGGAGTGCGGTCGATTGCCCGTCCAATCCAATCAAAGGAGGGCGATAGGGTCTGGTCAGCCAGGACCAGAGAGAAAACAGCAGCCCCAGCGCCCAGAATAAGGTGATCAGATGCAGGATCAACCTTCGTCCCTTCAAAACCACGACAAACATGGCGGTCGCCTCCTGCTAATGTATACGCACGATGCAGGGCGTCCATGCAACCGTCCTCCAGGCCGTAGAGAAAATGGGAAGATTGTGGTATAATTGTATACACCTTACTAGAAGAGGAGATGGAAATGGACGAACCGCCGGATCGAAGTTCCTTTTTGCGTGCGGAATTATGCATGGGAATAACGGTATCGACGCTGTTTCGACAGAATCGTATGCGCGTCTTGCGCTCCCTGGTTGATGCCGCCGAGAAAGGCCCTTCAGACTGCCAGCTCTGTTGATACACATCCGTGTGGACAGAGGTAGTAAAATGGGGGGATTGTGCTAGATGGACGGCAGTAGTATAACACTGATCGTATCTTTGGGTGTACTGCTTTTAATGTCTGCGTGTTTTTCGGCTGCAGAGACCGCCTTTACATCGTTCAACGGGGTTAGGCTCAAAAATGCGAGCTCCAATGGGGACAAAAGAGCGAGTTTGGTGCTCAAGCTCGCCGAGGATTATGACGGAGTCTTGACCACACTGCTAATTGGCAACAATATCGTCAATATTACGGCAGCATCCATAGGAACGGTGATCTTTACGCGCTATTTTGGACATATCGGCGTTACCGTTTCCACAGTCGTCGTGACCATCTTGGTTTTGATCTTTGGCGAGATTTTCCCCAAGTCTTTGGCCAAAGCGTCGGCAGATCAGTTTGTCCTGGTTGCGGCTCCTGTGGTCCGTGTGCTCATGGTGGTGTTCGCGCCTTTGATCCGCTCTTTTTCCTGGGGTACGAGGCAGCTCTCAAGGCGGTTGAATGTAGGGAAGGAGCAGGGTATTACGGAGGAAGAACTCTTGACCATCGTGGAGGAAGCCCAGATTGAGGGCGGCATCAATGAGCAGGAAGGGGAGCTTATTCGCAGTGTGATCGAGTTTGATGATCTAGAAGTAGGCGATATCGTCACTCCCCGGGTGGATGTCGTGGCGGTGGCGGATTCTGCCTCTGCTGGGGATATTCTGGAGGTGTTTCGCGACAGCGGCTATTCTAGGATCCCTGTTTACCAAGGCTCCATTGATGAAGTGGTGGGGATCATCAACCAGAAGGACTTCCATAACGAAGTAGTGCATGGGACAGAGTCCATCGCCGGCATCATTAAACCGGCCATCTTTGTCACCACTTCCATGAAGCTCTCTACCTTGATGAGCCATTTGCAGCAGAGTAAGTCACATATTGCAGTGGTAACGGATGAATATGGCGGCACTCTTGGTATCGTCACCATGGAAGATATCATTGAGGAGTTGGTTGGGGAGATTTGGGACGAACACGATGAGGTCGTTGAGGAGATCGAACAGCTTGGGGAAAATGAATACAGAGTGCTGGCCACAGCCAACTTGGAGAAACTGTTTCGTACCCTCAATATCGACGATGACGAAGTGGATGCAACCACTGTGGGAGGTTGGGTCCTAGAGGAACTGGGCAGAGTCCCCCAAGAAGGGGATCAGTTTGACTTCGGAAATCTCTCTGTGACCATTTCCAAAACAAGCGCTAGACGGGTCTTAGAGACCATCATCTATGTTAGCCAAGACCTGCTTAGTGAAGAAGAAGTAAGTTAGGGGCGCGCTCTAGCCTTTAGGCTGTTCGGAAGAAATTGGCAGAATAAAACTGGCATCCGCGGTTATTCTAGAATTGAGGGATTGAAGGTATAGTGTTCACTCCGGGTGGCGTCATCCGATGATGACGTGTCATTTGCATAGACAAGTGACACACTCATGATTGACTTCATGCAAAGCATCAGCTTTGGTACCTGCAACCAATCCCTGCTTAGAGACTGTTCGGAGTGGGACAAAATCCACTTCGTTCAGTCTCTCTTTTTTGTGATCAGAGAGAGAAGAGGCTGGTCGAGAATCCTCGAGAACCAGCCTCTCCAAGGAGTTGATGACCGGTTAGTCGAGCAACCGGACAAAGCAGACCTGACCGCACTGGATAACGGTCAGTTCTACCTTGGGATTGTCTTCTTGCACTTCAAGGAATGTCTCCCCAAAAGCGCGGAGAATGCCGTGTATGTCTCCGCACTTTGTGGAGACCACAACTCGCCGGTCCAGAAACATGGCTAACCCTTCGGGGCACGCACAACAGTCGCGATGCACTCCTATTCCTCCTTTAGTCTTGAGATCCGGACAAAGCAGATTTCCTTGCAGCGAATGACGGTCGTGGTTTTGCCATCCTGCAGGATGATGGAGTCATCCCCCACAAAGACCAGTCTTCCCGAGACAACGCCGCAGCGGGTTGTCACAGTCACAGAGCGGTGGATGAAGTCTAAGAGGGTCACAGGACAAGGACATTCCTTCTCTGGCGGCGGTGGTGGCGGTGGTGGGATCTTTTGAGGTACACACAGGACGTCACCTGGAAAGATCAGTTTAGGATTTGTAATGTGAGGATTTGCTGCAATCAGGGCATCGAGTGATACGCCAAAACGCTGCGCAATGGAAAACATGGAGTCCCCTTGGACAACAGTATAGCGGCCCAAGAAACCCGGAGGACAACTCTTTGGCACCCGCGGGTGATTTGGAAACATCGAGACAACACTCCTCCCCTTACTTGAAGTAGCTTGCGCTACAGGATATGTGCGTGGGGGAGACGGGGTACCAGGAATATAGTCCTATAATACTTTCAATCCGCTAATTGGACGCATAACAAATTAGTTTACACTGGATATTTGCCGATGTCAATAGCCTATTTGCGTTTTTCCTTTGTTTGTGTTATCATTAATCTAAGAATGGCGAAAAAAAGTGCAAACAAATGCACATGTAGAAATAGATATGGAGGCGCATAAATGAATCTGTTAGATAAACAGGTAACGCATGGGAGTTTTGGCAAGGGTAGTGTAGTTGCGTGCGATGGTTCCTATATTGAAGTGGCGTTTCCTGTGGGAACCAAGAAATTCGTGTTTCCCGACGCCTTCGGAACACACTTGACCTTGGTGGACAGAAAGCTTGCCAAGCGTGTTGACGATCTGAGAAAGACGCAGGAAGCAGAGCAGCGCCGAATGCAAGCTGAATTGGAGGAGAAGAGAATCGCTGAGGAGGAAGAACGGCAGCGGCTCTTGGCCCGGGAGAAACTGGTTAAGAGTTACAAGCTCAACCCCGTTTCGCAGGTGGCCTTTTGGTGCGATCAGGAAGACCAAGATCGGGTGTTTGCCGAATGGAGGGTGTTCACTGGCTTGAAGAAAAGCGGCGCGCATGCGGGAAAACCAAACCGGCTGGTTCGTCTGCACCAGAATAGCTGCTGTTTGATCACGGCCAGAGAAGAGGATGCACCCGAGGAGGAGAGACGGGTAGTTGGTCTGTTCATGGTGGGTGAGTCCTTTGTTGGTAAGCTGTGTGAAGACGGTTACATCCCGGCCCATTCCCAGTACAGGCTTCGTCTGTCGCCTGAGGAAGCGAAGGAGCTGCCCTTCTGGAAATACTACGTGAACGAACGATATCCAAACAGCATGACCTGGAACAGCGGTCGTTACCGCTATTTCGACAATGTGTGGACCGCCCAGATTCTCCAGGATATCGTAGCCTTGAAGGAAGGCACTGACCAGCTCGACCAGGCGAAGGGATTTCTGGAACACTTCTGTGAAATGAACCGCATAGAACAAGAGGAATTGCCCAGCCCCAACGGTGCACTCGTCAGGGCCAGTGCGTAATTAGACTCCTTTGCCTGTGCACTATGGAGTAGCAGTGAATCCCGTGGGAACACGCCGGGCGGGTTTCCTTTTGACCTTCAGACGCGGGTAGTGAATCTCACCGCGAGTATTGAGGGCACCAGAGCACTTTTGGCAATAGCTGTGGTAGGACCGATTCACTGCAAAGCAATCAGGACAAACTCTCATGACAACATCTCCTTTTCGTTTATTTTGCGCAAACAAAAAAGCGCGTGGCGTCTTGGTCTTGAGCCAAAACGACAGTACGCTTGGTGTACTCCTACGAGGTTAGCTGACGGGTTAGGACACCCAAGTTGCCCCTCTCGCTTCAAGCAAGATTCACCCCAAGACTGGTTCCCCCGCTATAAACTACAATTCGGAGATATCGTCTTTAGTATACCATTTTTTCCAGGGAATGCAAGTATGCGTACAAGAAACTCACGGCGAATGCCGACATTTTTGCTAAGGGGCCGAATGCACGATTGCCTTCGGTCTTTGTGATCGACAGGGGTCTGGGCAGGAGAAGAGAAGAAGACATACGTCAATTCCGCAATCCCGGGGAGGGAATTGTGTGCACGGTCGTCGAATGGACTGTGATGGACGAAGGGGAGACCAGCCGTATGCTCAGTCCCTACTCCTCCTTGCTCCTTGTGTTGCAGCAATGAAAGCTACATTGGCCGAAAGGCACCATCATTTTGCCCTGGCTTCCTCATTAGGAACAGCAGAGCTCCGGCGATTAGCCAGAGAATGAAGGCGACTCCATAGGCGAGTCCAGCCGGGTAGGATATGAGGTCAATTAAGAGCACAATCAGGACGACAAGGGACAGAAAAAAGCCCGCTCCAACGGAGAGATAGAGCCAAAGTCCCCGCAGTTTAAATGGACTGTTCTCATACGCTTGCGGTGCCCTTTTCGGTAAGCGGACTGCAGCACCGAGCAGTGGAATAAACACGATAATGCCGCCGATAGATGCTAGGACGGCAAAAAGGGAGAGGTGCTCCTCTCCTAAAAGCAGAATCGCGGCTGCCGACACCACATAAATGAGGGTAAGGAACCAGTGGGGCGTACCAAAACGCCGATTGACTGCTGTTAGCTTCTTAGGTAGCAGACCATCTGCGCTCACTCCCAGCAAAGAACGGGTTCCCCACATGAGGCTGGCGTTGAGGGTTGTGACAATGGCTAAGAGACCTCCCGCAAATACGAAGAAGTTGAAGGAAGCCCGTCCCATGAAGCTTTGGGCTACCAGGGTCAGGGGCTGTCCCGCTGTTGTGGTCCATGGCAAGGCGCCTGCTGCCACAATGGCAACAAGTAGATAGAGGGCTAGGACAAGCGGGAAGGAAATCAGGAAGGCCAGGGGTATAGTCTTCCCTGGGTTTTTGATTTCCCCTCCTAGTTCGATGATGGCGTTGGCACCCACTAGGGTAAAGGTCAAGATAGAGGCGGCCATGGCAAACCCTCCGGCCCCACCTGGGAAAAAGGGAGTAAAGTTGGCCATCTCAATGGCGGGAAAACCCATGATCACAAAAACCACAAGGGCGATCAACAGGAGCACAACCATCAGTCCTTGAAGGATGGCTGCAAAGGAGATGCCCAAAAGGTTGACGATATAGAGCAGGGTTAACAGACCAAGGGCTGAAGGAATGGTGGGTACATCAACAACAGCCTGTAAGTAGTGGGCGGCGCCGATGGCGTACAGCGGGAACGCACCTAGAAGTGACGTTGCCAGATAACCCCATACTCCCACAAAGGCTCCCACGGGCGAGAACAGGCGGCTGGCATACATGTAGGTTCCAGCCGTGGTGGGCAGGGCGGAGCCAAGCATGGCTACAACCAGCAGGAGAAAGGCAGTGGGAACAGCTGCTGCCACAAAGGCTAAGGTGACCGAGGGGCCGGTGAACTCTAGACCCATACCCGTCAAGACAAAGATACCTGCTCCGATCGTTTGACCAATCGCAACCGCTACAACATGGGGTAATCGTAATGTGCGTTTCAATCTGTGGTTTGAATCACTGGACACAGGGTTCCCTCCACTCTTGGATACATACTCTTGGTAGATTCGGTAAGAGGAGGGATTTCCCTTTATCATCTGCTTTGAGCGAAGCTAACCTTTCAGGGAAAAGGTGTGCCCTGTTTTGGGCAGGATCACGTTTACCGCTTTACCCAGGCGGGCTTGGACCATCTGCCGGATGCGATGGGGTTTCTCGGTATGAACCGGGATGAGAAAACGCGGTCGGATCTGTTCGATCAAATGGAGGAGCTCATGCCCTCCGATGTGTCCTGAGGAGTGGAAAGGGCTGGGTTTAGGTTTTTGTAGGAGATGACCTGCATTGTGGATCTGGAAGTGATCAAGCCAGGCCTGGAGTCTTCCCATATCCAAGATCATTTGCTCATGGAAAGGTTCTGAGCTGGAGTGCAGATAGAGACCTCCCCTTGGTTCGATATCCAGGAGGTTTGGCAGATCATAGTAACCAAAACACAGAATGAACGCTGCTTGCGCCTTCTGGATTTCCTGGGCCGGGACCATGCGGGCGCTGTACCTTTCTGCAAGTGCCCGTTCCCAGCTGGCGAGGTTCACTTTATTGGGTCCATAGATCTTCAGCTGGGATGAGTTTTCTATGCTGGGCATATCGGGGATTACTTGGGACAGGGCTTCCAGAAGGTAAGCGTCTTTGAATGTGACGACCAAAATGCGCCCCGTGTCCAATGCCACCTGGTAAAAGAGTGCTAAGCGCTCCATATTACTTAAGGAGAAGTCGGCTATAACCAGTCCTTTGCTTAACTCCACAGCCAGACGGGCATTTTCATAGACGGCGGCTTCGGACATGAACCATTCGTTATCGAGATGGGTCCCTTCGCAGATCAGGGCTAGGGGCCTAAGGCGGGCTGCTTGTGCCACAAAATGGAGGGTATCCCCTTTGCGAGCGCCGTGCAGACGCAGATCGCCAGTATAGACCACCCATCCTTCCGAGGTCTCCACCGCCCATGCCCCCGATCCGGGGATGGAGTGATCGACGGGGAAGTAGAGAGTATTAAGGTTTCCTACTTGTCCGCTATAGCTTTCGAGGGGTATGCACTGGAGGGCACGCGCCGAGGGAGGAGTTGCCCAAAACTCCTGAACTTGCCCTGCGATTTGGCCCTCGGCCACTTTGAATATGCGCCCCAGGGCGGGAGAGGTGCGATAATGACTGGAGCGCAGGAGGCCTTCCCATTCTTCCTTAGGAATGATCGACGTTGTCTCGCCGTCTAGATTGCCGCTTCCCGTGTCCTGCCTGGCTTTGGCGATCACGGCCGAGGCGAGACTGGAGTAAATCGGGATATGGGGCTGGAGAAAAGAGATCATCTGCAGATGATCGCTGTGTGCATGGGATAATAGCACAGCTTGCAGTTGCAGTGGATCGTCTTCTTTAAGCCCAAATCCCTCCATTCGCTTTGCCCCTGGGGGGAAGAGGTCGTGTCGGTAGATTCCTGGGATAGGCGGAAGGAGTCCAGTCTTGAGGTAGTCCAGTAGACCCAAGGCGCTTCGGGGACGCAGGAACTCGTCAAAATAGCGGGACCTTGCGGAGAAGTTCAAACCGAAATCGAAAAAGACACCGACGCCGTCGGCCAAGAGGTAGATCTTATTACCGCCGATGCATCCGGAACCGTCAAAGACCGTCAGTTGTACTGCCACAGCTATCCCTCCCCTACATTCTATTTTCGGGAGGACAATCCAGAACAGCACAAGGGGTGGAATGTCTTGAGGCGAAGGCTTTTGGTCTCAAACACATTATTGACCCTGTTGATCCTTGCTTTTTCTGCTGTGGCGATGGGAACGGATGCGCCAACCTTACGCAAGAGTAGGCCAGATTAACTGAGGGGGTTTCAGATGACAGTCAATCGACAGGCCGCTGCCTATCCTGCGTGGTTTTTCCTGGCAGCTTCTGAGGAGGAGCGCCTGATGGCCCTAACCTTCGACGACGGACCGATTGGTGATCATACGGCGCAACTGCTGGACATAATAGGCGCAGAGCAGGTCCGCGCCACCTTTTTTGTCCTTGGAAATCAGGTTCAAGACTATCCCGAGTTGGTGCAGCGCATTGTAGATGAAGACCACGAGCTGGGGAACCACTCCTGGTCCCATGCTGACCTGCGCAGCTTGAGCAATGAGGAGATTCTCAAGGAGGAGCTAATCCCCACCAACGAGAGAATTTGGGAGGCCGTGGGCCTGACGCCGCCCATCATGCGTCCACCCTATGGTGCCCTTAGAGATGACAGTATTGAGTTTCTGGGGGAAGCAGGCTGGCTGATGATCAATTGGTCCATCGATTCCTTTGACTGGGATTCGTCCCAGAACAGCGCAGAAGAGATCGCCGGGAAGGTGCTCACCTGCAGTCATCCCGGGGTCATCGTCCTGATGCACAGTGGGGAACATTTAAACGGCACCGTCAGCGCTCTGCCCCAAATCATTCGTGCCCTCCGGGCCGGCCGTTACGAGTTTGTGACCATTAGTGAGCTGCTGTCTCTGGATTGAGGACCCTCAAGGCTTGGCGACTTGTAGGAACCGCGACCGAAGGAACCGCCGTACACGGCGATTCTCCGGTGACGGAGATGCTTTTTCGGAAGTTATTGACATATGCCGGATATCCAGTATAATGAAATTCAAGTGACATATGCCCCTCATGCGCGGGGATGACGACCGAGGCTGGAGAGGGAATACTGCCTCTGCTCTCAACCTGTGCTGCGTTGATCATATCAAGATGAAAACATGAAGGAGATGTCCTATGGCAGAAACACAGGAGCGAAAAACTGATTTCCTCGAAAAACCTCATGCGCTGAGCAGTGTAGGTAAGGTGATCGGCATTGTCAGTGGCAAAGGGGGCGTGGGCAAGTCTTTGCTAACGTCAATGCTTGCTGTGACCATGCAAGACAAGGGCTACCATGCAGCCATTCTTGACGCAGATGTGACCGGTCCATCTATTCCCAAGGCCTTTGGCGTTACTGCAAAGGCCACAGGTTCGGAACTCGGCCTGTATCCAGTCAAAACAAGAACAGGTATTGACATCATGTCCATCAATTTGCTCCTGGATCACACGACAGATCCGGTTGTTTGGCGAGGTCCGTTGATTGCCGGTATGGTCAAACAGTTTTGGACCGATGTTATCTGGGAGGACGTCGATTTCCTGTTTATCGATCTGCCTCCGGGGACGGGTGATGTTCCCTTAACCGTATTCCAGTCCATTCCTGTGGACGGCATCATTGTTGTCACTTCGCCCCAGGAACTTGTAGCCATGATTGTATCGAAGGCTGTGAAAATGGCTGAGATGATGAATATTCCCATCCTTGGTCTGGTGGAGAATATGTCCTACTTCCGCTGCCCCGATAACGGCAAGGATTATCGGATCTTTGGTGACAGCCACATCGAACAAATTGCCCACAGTCACAATATCCAGGTTTTGGCGAAACTACCCCTTGATCCCGCTATAGCCGATTGCTGCGATCAGGGAACCATTGAGTCGATGGATGCCACATGGCTTGAACCTGTCGCTCGGGCCCTGGAAAACCTGGGAAAAGGTGAAGTTACGTCTTCGTAGCGGAGGTTAGACCTAATCGATGCACACCGGCAGCAGGCCCCTGTGCTATAATAAGCTATGTATTATCTTGCACTGTTTGGAGGTATTCCTATGCCGAGAAAGCTGCAGATCCTAGCTGCTTTGCTGCTGGTACTGGTTTTAAGCAGTACTGTTCTGGCTGCATCCTACCGCGGGCGCGTCCTGAGTGTGAACACAGCGGGACCCCAGCCCTATGAACAGGAAGGATGGGAAAGTTATCTTGTCACAGTCCAGCTTCTATCTGGACCTCACAAGGGACAAAGCGTCCAGATCCTGCACACATTGACGGGTCATCCCTACCATGACTTGGCGGTCAAGAAGGGAGACCGAGTGGTTTTGGAGGCGGACTTTAGCGGCAACACAGCCCAGTACTTCCTGGCTGATTTCTCCCGAAGGAATCCCATGATTGTGATCGCAGTCCTCTTTGCTCTTTCTGTGATTGTGATTGGAGGCCGCCAGGGGGTTAAGGCCATTATCTCCCTGATGGGTATGGTTCTGGTGATTGTCTTCATGATTCTCCCCTTGGTAATGAGGGGTCATAATCCTATTTTGATCACCGTGGGTTTGTCCTCCCTGCTGACACTGCTGTTCATTCTGTTTGTCACAGGTTACAGTAAGAAGACAGCGGCCGCGGTGGCTGGGACAGTAGGAGGTTTGGTGAGTGCGGGAGTCCTCGCCTATCTGGCCGGCAAAGCCAGTTACTTAACGGGGCTCTCCTCCAGCGAGGCACAGATGTTGGAATACATGGTGGATTCCATCGATTTCCAGGGTCTGCTCTTTTCCGGCATGATTATTGGAGCCCTTGGTGCCATCTTGGACGTAGGCATTAGCATTGCCTCCTCCATGGAACAGATCACAGCAGCGGATCCGCAAACGGACTTTAGGACGCTCTTTGGCCGGGGTATCGCAGTGGGTCGAGATCTCATTGCCACCATGTCCAACACATTGATCTTAGCCTATGTGGGATCGTCCCTCCCTTTGTTACTCCTGTTCCAGGCAAGCCAGAGCAGTTGGCGTGAAGTGGTAAACCTCGATATGGTAGCCTCTGAAGTCATTCGGGCCATGGCGGGGAGCATTGGACTAACTTTGGCCATTCCCATCACTGCTTTTATCTCTGCTCTACTCTATGTTGGACAGCGGGTTCCACATGCAGATGAGGGAAGCTAGCACAGCATATTGTTGAGACGACTCCTGGTCGGTACCGGGAGTTTTTCGCGCTGTACTTGGATTTTTCTTTTGGGACACAACTTCGACTTGGATCTTGGTTAGGAACCCTGCATAATAGAATACAGGGGATTCGTTCCTGCGATGTCATCCTGGGCAGTAAACCTAGAATGGGAGGGAGCCCATGTATCTAAGGGACAATGAGTTGGTGATCAGACATGCCGCCTTAGAGGACGCAGAGTTGCTTTGCCTATGGTGGAATGATGGTAAGGTCATGGAACATGCCGGTTTTCCCCATGGATTGAATATCACACAAAAGGACGTCGCTGCGCTGTTGACCAAGGATGATGACGAAACGCATCGTCGCCTGATAATGGAAGTGGCGGGAGTTCCTATCGGTGAAATGAACTACCGTAACAAGGGTAACAAGATTGCGGAGATTGGGATCAAGATCTGCCGTTTCGAACAGCAAGAGAAGGGTTACGGCACACGATTTCTGAGGATGCTGATCAGCTTCCTCTTTGATCAAAAAGGTTACGACAAGATCATTCTTGATACGAATGTGGACAACACACGGGCCCAGCATGTTTATGCCAAACTCGGATTCAGGAAGGTTGGAACGAGAGTCGATTCCTGGAGGAACCAACTTGGCGAGCTGCAGTCCTCCATTGATTACGAACTGACACCTGATACCTTTGTTCGCTAAACATATTGAGGGTTTTAGAGTCTTTCAGGACCCATACCAAGAAAGCCCGTGCAAGATCCTCCCCAGCGAAAACCAAGGAGGAGCCGGGGGAACGATCCGCAAGGAGCGAGTTTGCCAAGGAGGAAGGTTTGACCCATGGATAAGGTGGAAGCGAACAAAAAAGCTTGGGGTTTACTAGCGGAGGATCATTATAGCAACTATAAGAGGCAATTTGAGACAAATCGATATGCGTTGAATCCCATCGTGCAGAGGGAACTAGGGGACATCGCGGGTAAGAAGGTCCTGCATCTGCAGTGCAATATCGGAGCAGATTCTATTGCTCTGGCTAAGTTAGGGGCTGAGGTGGTCGGCGTTGACTTGGTTCCTGATAACACGTATTTCGCGGCAAGGCTCGCTCAGGACTTAGGAATTGCCGCCGTTCGTTTCGTAACCTCGGATATTATGGAGTTGATGGACAATCATCAAGGCCAGTACGATCTGGTCTTCACCTCCGACGGCGCCGTGGGATGGCTGCCAGACCTAAAAAGGTGGGGTCAAACGATTCGGCATTTCTTGAAGGATGATGGCTTTTTCTATGTCCATGATGCACATCCGTTTTACCTGGCCATGGATGAAGAAAAACTGAAAGACGGCCTCACCGCGATCAAGTACCCCTATTTCCAGCAGGAACCCGATGAGGACAGCACCATCGGGGGTTACGCTTGCGAGGCCAAAGAAGCCACAAACTACTTCTGGATGTATACCATGAGCGGTCTGATTAACTCCCTGTCGGAGGCGGGGTTGTTTATTGAGTATCTACACGAATACGACCGCTGTGTCCCTGGAATGGGAGGTACGACGCCCGATGGCGAGGGCCTTTTGTTCTATCCTTCGTTAGAGAAGGCGCTGCCCTTGACCTTTAGCCTGAAGGCGATACCTAGATAGAAGGTCAGGGCCTCAACACCGCGAAAATCCACTAGGTCCCGCTTCTTCTTTCCACCTTTCCTTCGTAGGATTGGAGGGGAGGGATTGCTGTGCGGAGAAGAAGCATGGATGTATGGCCTGTCTGGATAGCCCTTCTTGTGGGTGCCGTCCTTGTGCTGTACGCTCTAGATTTGGGGGAGAATGAACTTCAGCCTAAGATCACCCTATCTGCGGACCACATTAGACCGGGGGAGTTCTTTCTGCTTCAGGTCGATCCTCTGGCCTCGGATCTGTCCCTGCAGATTGCCTGTCCCTTTTTGGACGAAGAGCCCCGTTTCTTCCGTTATGGGCAGGGGGTCGTGGCCCTGATCCCTGTCGATTACCGCACTCGGCCGGGGGATTATGGACTGGAAGCGGAAATCGTCAGAGGCGGCCAAATTGTGCACAGGCTGGAGCAAGGGGTCACGGTGAGCGCCCGAGATTTTGCCATCCAGAAGCTTTATGTTTCCGCTGAGCTGTTATCCCATCGTGACGAGACGATGTGGGCAGAGGATCGGGTGCACACGGACGCAGCGCGAGCCCGGTCCAATTCCGATCCCCTCTGGGAGGGCCTTTTTCAGCCGGCCCTAACTGGACGGATTACGACCCAGTTTGGACAAATCCGTCTGATCAATGATCAAGAGTCCGGGCGACACTCCGGTCTTGACATCGCTGCCCCACGGGGAACGGAGGTTGCGGCCAGTAACAATGGTGAAGTGGTCTTGGCCCGTTTTCTACATGTGACGGGAAACACTGTTATTCTGGATCATGGCTGGAACTTGTTCTCCTCATACTCCCATTTGGATCGGATCGAGGTCAGGGTGGGTCAAGCGGTCGTAAAAGATCAGACCATCGGAACTGTGGGCAGCACCGGCTTCTCAACAGGACCCCACCTCCATTGGGCCGTGTCCATTGGCACTACATTTGTCGATCCCGAGTTTGTCCTGGGAGAGGCCCTGCCATGGTCCTCATGGATGGAACAGGAGGATGTGGCTCAGCGCTAGAATCTCGCAGCAGAGAGAAGGTGCAGGTTAACGTGGCCAGAGTGTTCAAGCCCCTCGGTTGGGTACTTTTTTTGACTTTGATCTTGCTTAGCGTTCCAAAGATAGCGGGAATCTTCGCGGATAGCTTTGACTATAGCCGTATCGATCCTGATGGCTCTTATGCTTGGTTGACCGTCCACCATCTGGCCCAGGCCGCCATTTTCCTGGTCCTGATGATGGGCACAAGGAGCTGGAAGCCCGTGGATTTCCGGTTAGGATGGGGCAATAAGAAGGTCGGGATTGCCTATGTTTTGCGCTTTATCTTGTACTTCAGCTTGTATCTGCTGGGTTTTCTTGCTTTCAGCATCGTAACACAGTCGCTGCAGCCTTTTCCCTTCCCTCTGAACGCTAGAAACATCATTGGCTATCTGAGTTTTCAGCTCCTTGTGACTGGGCCCTCGGAGGAGATGATCTTTAGAGCCTTTGCCCTCACGATGCTGGGCCTTTATGTGCAGGGACACTTTCTCCACGGAAAAATCAGCCGCGCCAATGTGCTGGCTGCTCTGATCTTCGGATTGGCACATGTGAGTTTTTCCTTTGCTCCCTTCCAGGTCACGTACTCGGCCAACCAGGTTCTTTACGCTGCCGGGCTGGGGCTTTTTTACGGCGACTGCTACGAAAAAAGCGGCAGCGTGATCTATCCGATGATCATGCATAGTATGACGAATGTGCTGTCAGTAGGTGCCATAGCTGTGATTACAGCCTTACTTAGGTAAGTGGGAGGTGAGCGGACGATGCTGGAAAGCGCCATTCAGTCCTGGCGAGGTCGTCTGAGTGAGGAAGCATTTGACGTTTTGGAGCGGATTGTGGGTTATGTTGATGCGCATTATGTGACGCATGTCGTCTTTAATGGGGTCAATGAGCTCAAATTTCGGCGCAGCGGGAAAACCCTGCTTACACTGTACATAGAGGAACAGTCCATTACCGCCCTCGTTATCTTTGGGAAACAGGAACGCCTGAACTATGAGGCGGTTCAGGCGTCGTTCTCGGAGTTTATCCAGAACTACTACAGAGAGAGCAACACATACCATGATGGCAAATGGATGTTCATCCGGCTCCATGATCCCGAGTACGTCCATGATGTTCTGCGGCTGGTTCAGATTAAGAAGAAGCCCGATCAGAGAGTGATCTCCATGTGTGGCTATCGATGCGACTTGTGCAAGGCTCACTCTCGCAACATCCGCAAGAGCGATCAGCGAGAGGGCTTAGCGTGGATGTGGCGTCTATACTATGGGCTAGATGAAGAACCCGGCTCTATGTACTGCGACGGGTGCCGCGCCAGGCGCAAGGGTGCAATACGGATAGATGCCGGTTGTCCCGTTCGAGACTGTGTTCTGCAGCGAAGTCTAAACAGCTGCGGTGATTGCCCCGACTACCCTTGCCCTGTCTTTGCTGAGCGGGAAGGACTATGTTTCCAGCAAGCAAGAGACAAGGGGGGAGATTACTTCTATGAAGATGACTTTGGTCTGTTCTTACGGGCCTTTGACAACCGGACCCGTCTTGATAGACTAAGGAAGGTGAACCTCCATCCGACGCCATAGCCCCTGCTGATCGGTGCAGTCTGTTTGTCAAGTCCGACCTTTCAGTCTTCGGCCGTCTCTAATTTCCCATGAAGGACAAACTCCCGGGGACCAAAACCGCAATTGACCTGGATCGCAAGTTCAACCTGCCCAGCTGTGAACAGGGCGGTGACCTTGTAGGCAAAAGGTGTTTCGACTATGCGGCTCAGGAATTCCAGTGTAGTATCGTTCTTCCAGGACGCACAGGAAAAGGCGGTTACGTCCTGGCCGCGATGGCTGAGTTTGCTCTGCAGATAGGAACCATAGCCGCAGGTGATTCGCGGTTGGCCGAAGGGCAGCTCTAGCTGCACATGACAGGCGTCGGCCTCCAAGGTCAGGGTTGCCGCTTCAAGCTGCAAGTCATTGTCCGCAAAGAGATAATGTCCACTTAACCCTGCTGCCCCCGATCTTTTGTCACTTGGGAGCGGCGGCAACACGAGTTCACTCAACTTCCTTTGCAGACCTGCATATCCCGCCTTGTTTTCTGGAAGAGCAGCGGGAGACAGGGCAGGCAGGAGTATCTCCCATACTCCGTTTAAGACGCCTTGCATATCGTTTAGTCCAGCTGTAATGGCAACGACCAATTCCTCCTTGGGAACAACGATACAGAACTGACCAAAGGCGCCATCAGCTCGGTACGCACCATGTTGGCATCGCCAGAACTGGTACCCATAGCCTTGATTCCAGTCGCTGAGGGGATCCTCGCCGTTACTGATCTGTTTTTTGGTGGCGGCATCAATCCATTCTGGACTGATGAGCTGAACTCCCCTCCACGCGCCTTTCTGTAAGTACAGCTGTCCAAATTTGGCGATGTCTGCCGTTTTAATGCTCAGTCCAAACCCGCCTGTATTGATCCCTTTGGGACAGGTTTCCCAGGTTGCATCAACGATTCCTAAGGGATTAAACAGCCGGGGCGTGAGATAGTCGACAAGGGATTGACCCGTTACCTTGTGCAAAATCGCCGCCAGCATATAGGTGGCCGCTGTATTGTATACGAAGTGCGTGCCTGGTTCCCGCGGGACATCCAAGGATAAAAAGGCCCTTACCCAGTCGCCGTCGCTAGCCTGGATAACCCGTTCAGTCGGATCTTCTTCATGACCTGTGGCCATACTAAGGAGATGGTGGATCTGCATGCGTTCCAAATTAGGCCCAATCCTGGCCGGCTGCTCTTCCGGGAAGAAATGGCACACCTTATCCTCGACTGAAATCAAGCCTTCATCCACGGCAAAACCAATGGCGGTGGAAGTAAAGCTCTTGCTTAACGAAAAAAGCATATGGGGCCGCTCAGCACGATATGGTTCCCACCAGCCTTCCGCGACCACTTGGCCGTAGCGGAGGAGCATGATGCTATGCAGCTCGAGTTCTTTTTCGGCAAAATGATCAAGTAATTGGCTGATGGTGCCTGAACATACTCCTTGGTTCTCGGGAAGACTGCGTTTCAATCCGTCTTCGACTGACATGGGTCCCATCCCTTTCTGCTTTTCACTTGCTATAACTGTTCGCTGCGGACCAGGTTTTTCCTTTTGTACGCTGTGAGGGGAGACGCATTTTGTTTCGGGTGTTGGCCCTGGGGGGTCTGGCCGCGCGGGGTCATTTGCCTCTCTTTAGAGGGCAGGAATCCGGGAGTCTCGTCTTGAGGCTTTTTTCGTGAAAAGTGAACGTTCGGGCGATGGACAGATGGACCATCCTGCTTGATAAGGGAATTAGCAGGACAATGGCGAGGAATCGCAACAAGGGTTTTGGGACAGGAATTTCTCGGCCTTTCTGGAATAGAGACCACTTAGGGTTATACAGAAAAATCCCAGCATATGCAGGACAGAAGGAGCTCATCTATGGAACACTGGAAACACTCGTCGTTGCTTTTTTCCCTGATCTTCGTTGCCATTCTAGCAGTCTCTCCAGATCTTTTTTACGCCATGTTAAATCTGTGATACAATAGGACTAGATTTTAACCCATGATCTGGGAGAGACAGGTGATCGAGATTCCAACCATCAAAGATGTGGCCAAAAAGGCGGGCGTGTCCGTTACGACCGTTTCTCGGGTTCTAAACAATCGAGGTTATATCAGCGAAGCAACACGCCGAAAAGTCTATCAAGCCATGGAGGATCTAGACTATCATCCCAACGAAGTAGCCCGTTCTTTGTTTCGCAAGAAGTCGAACATCATTGGCTTGATTGTGCCCACCGTGGCTCATCCCTTTTTTGGCGAACTCACATCGTACCTGGAAACCTATGCCTATTCCCGCGGATACAAAGTGCTGATCTGCAACTCCCAGCTGAATGCGTTGAAAGAGCAGGAGTACATCTGGATGCTGAGGCGGAATCAGGTGGACGGTATCGTCATGGCCAGCCATACCTTGGAGGTTGAGGAGTACAAGAAACTGAACCTGCCTGTGGTTTCCTTTGATCGCTTTATTTCCAGCAGAATTCCCTATGTCACATCGGACAACTACCAAGGCGGTAGGTTGGCGGTGGAACACTTGCTCCAGCGGGGCTGTACGAAGATTGCTCATCTGTGCGGCAGTTTAGACTTGGATATGTTGGCCAATCAAAGACACCGGGCGTTTATGAATGTGGCTGAAGAGAAGAATATTCCCTACTGTACGGTGCAAACCGATGTAAATGTCTTTGAAGTGGACGAGTATGAGGAACTTTTGACCGATCTCCTGGTCAGGCATCCTGATCTTGACGGACTCTTTCTGAATAGTGACATTATGGCCATTGCAGCCATCAAGGTCTGCGGCAAACTAGGGATGAGGATTCCCCAGGATATAAAAATCATTGGATATGATGATGTATCCATCGCTTCTCTTGTCTCTCCGCAGATTACTACGATCAGACAACCACTGGCGCAGATGAGTGAGCTGTCCGTGAAGTTGATTGAAGATCTGGTTAAGAAAAAAGCGGTACCAACGGAGAACTGCCTGCCGGTGGAACTGATAGAACGAGGCACAACGTAATAGAGGTATTCTCGCCGGCATTGAGCTGGCGTTTTCTTTTCAGCCCTGAGGGTACTCCTCTTATCCTGCATCCTTGATGGTGAGAACCAGACAGTTCCGGCTCGGCAGAGTTTTGCACAGCGTCTGCAGGTGCCCTCCAAAAACGCAAAAGCTGTCATCGCTTGCGAGCCACCGGTGCGAACGATGAATACCCGTAAGGGATATGAAGATGGAAAAATGTCCGCTGATCTTGAGGTCAGATGACAACCGGTTGACATATACTGCTTTGTTCTTTATACTATTGATTGTAAACGGTTGGTTAGAAAAAACGCGCAGTGTAAGCACAAAACGGATATGTTTTGAGGAGGTGCTAGGGTTGGCCGCTCTTAATGAAATAATGCTGATCACCTATGCCGATAGTCTAGGAAAAAACCTGGAAGAACTGAAACACCTGTTACAAAAACACCTGCGGGACGTAGTAGGGGGCGTTCACATCCTCCCCTTCTATCCCAGCTCTGCTGATCGGGGGTTCGCACCTATCGATTACAGCGTAGTAGATCCGGCCTTTGGTACATATGATGATATTATGGAGATAGGCCAGGAGTTTGAGTTAATGGTGGATTTTATGGTCAATCACATCTCTTGTCGATCGAGGTACTTCCAAGAGTTTAGAGAGAAAAAGGACCAATCAAGATACAAGGATATGTTCATACGGTATAGGGACTTTTGGCCGGGTGGTGAACCAACCGAAGAGGATATTGGCCGCATCTATCGTCGTAAACCGCGGGCTCCATATGTAGTGGTGGATTTCCCGGATGGTACAGTCGAGAAGGTCTGGTGTACCTTCGATGAGGAGCAGATTGATCTGAACGTGGGTGCCGAGGTGACCCGGGACTTTATTCGGGATTCCCTCCATTATCTAGCGGAAAAGAGGGCTTCCATTATCCGTTTGGATGCCTTTGCCTACGCCATAAAAAAGTTGGGCACCAATTGCTTTTTCGTGGAGCCGGAAGTGTGGGAACTCCTGGAGTATGCCAGAGAGGTGCTCAAGCCGTATGATGTAGAGATATTACCCGAAATTCACGAACATTACACGATTCAGCTTGAATTAGCCAAACGAGGTTATTGGGTCTATGACTTTGCCTTGCCCATGTTACTATTGTACAGTCTCTATTCCGGAGACAACCGGCGACTGCTGCATTGGCTGAAGATCTGTCCCCATAAACAGTATACGACCTTGGATACCCATGACGGTATTGGTGTGGTTGATGTTAAAGATCTTCTCAGTGAGGAGGAGATCGAGCAGACTAAGGATTACCTCTTCTCCCGCGGCGCCAATGTTAAGCGCATTTACAATTCCATGGCGTACAACAACCTCGATGTGTATCAGCTGAACTGCACCTACTACTCAGCTTTGGGCAATGATGATGATGCATACCTCTTGGCCCGGGCGATACAGTTCTTCACTCCAGGCATCCCCCAAGTGTATTATGTGGGGCTCCTGGCTGGCGAAAATGACATTCAACTGCTGGAGGAGACGAAGGTGGGGAGAAACATTAATCGTCACTATTATAGCCTAGAAGAAGCGGAAAAAGAGATGCAAAGACCCGTGGTTAAGCAGCTCTTTGAACTGATGCGCTTCCGTAATTCGTATCCGGCCTTCGACGGAACGTTTTCTGCCGCGTCCAGGGGTGGGCATCGGCTGCGGATGACGTGGCACAAGGAGCCCTATCGGACTGTGCTTGAGTGTGATCTGAAGACCCATCAATTCTCCATTTCCTACCTCGATCCAAACACAAGGGAAGAACGGGCCCTGGTTCTCTAGGGCGGACGAGCATAGCGTAGACTGAGCGCATCGTCTGCCACGGGGCCTTCGCTAGCCACTCAACGATGGCAGGGGGGATGTGATAACCGGTTGACATATGTTGCGAGGTTGTGTTACACTTTAACCAAAGAAGGCAGATGTAAATCTGCACCAAAAAAGGAGGAAGGTTTGTGAGGAAAAATCAGTTAGGTCTATGCGTGTTGGTCTTGGCGTTGGTTCTTTCGTTTAGTGTGGCTGTTTTTGCTCAGGATGTTCGGATCACCATCCTCAACTCGAAAGGAGAAATCCAGACTCAACTTGAAGATATTGCTGCCTACTACAGCAGTATCACAGATGGCGTAACTGTAGAGGTTATTGCCGCAGCTGTAGGTCAGTCCCCTTTTGAACGGGCCGTTGCTTTGTATGCGTCTGGTAATGCTCCCGCTTTGTTAATGCTGGATGCCGGCGACGTACTGCTCTTCCAAGACCGGGCCCTCGCCCTCAACGATGAGAAGTGGGTGGCCGATGCTATTGAGAACAGCTTGTCCATGGCAACCGCTGAGGATGGCCGGATCTTGGCTTTTCCAGTGACTGTAGAAGGATTTGGGTTCATCTATAACAAAGCAGTAGTGGACAAAGCTCTAGGTGGCGAGTTTGATCCTAAGACGATCAACACTTATGACTCTCTCCGAGAGCTTCTTGACGCCATCGAAGCCAGCGGCACCGCTTCTTTAGTGATTGGTCCAGAGGATTGGTCCTTGGGAGCTCACTTCTTCTCCCTGGCCTATTCTGCTCAATCTCCAGACTTTGACGAGGTTAATGCGTTCATGGACGGCCTCAAAGCAGGGACAGTCAGCTTAGCAGAGAATGCTGTGGTCAACGGGCTGCTGGATACATTTGATTTGATGAAAGAGTACAACTATGACAAGCTTGATCCCCTGGCGAGCACCTATGATCGCGGCACCGAATTAATCGGTACTGGAGAAGTAGGTATCTGGTTCCAGGGCAACTGGACCTGGCCCCAAATCGCGGATTTTGATACAACGGGCGGTCAGTTTGGATTCTTACCAGTGCCCATCGGTAATGACCCAGAAGCCTTAGGGAATACCCAAATACCTGTTGGTGTCACGAAGTATTTTATAGTGGATGGCGAACAGAACTCCCCCGCTCAGCAAAGAGCGGCTAAGGACTTTTTGAACTGGCTGGTTTACGATGCTGAGGGACAAAAGCGCTTGGTGGTAGATGCCAGCGTGATCCCTGCATTTAGCAACATAACGATTGCCCCCAATGATCCGCTGGCTGTATCGCTCTTAGAGTATGTGAGAGAAGGCAAGACGATGAACTTTGTCTTGAATCTGCCACCAGATCACTGGGCACAGGTGGGAGCTTACATGCAAAAATATCTAGCCGACTTCAGCGACAGAGACGCTTTCTTCAAGGAAGTAGAAGCTTATTGGCAGGGACTCTAAGGGTATTGGAGCATTAAGCGGCGGTGTTCCCGCTGCTTAATGCTCCCCTGCTATTCGTTGCCAAAGTGAGGTGCAGCTATCTTGGCCACAGAGAAGCGTTTTCTTGATCGACTTAAAACCTACTTGCTCTTTGCGGGACCCACAACATTTGTTTTCTTTACCGTAATCATTCTACCCTTTCTGTTTGGGGTCTACCTAACCTTTACAAATTGGGACGGTATTGCCAAGACGTATACCTTTGTCCGATTCAGCAACTACGCAACGGTAGTAAGGGATAGGATGTTTTGGAACTCTTTCCTGCTAACGGTGAAGTATGTGTTCTACACTGTGCTGATCGTCAACGCTTTGGGTTTTGTTTTGGCCTATGCGCTTACAGGTGACACTGTTCGGGGACAGAACTTGCTTCGGACCGGTTTTTTTGTTCCCAATCTTATTGGCGGGATCATTCTGGGCCTGGTGTGGAGGTTCGTTTTTTCCAATGTCCTGGTCTTCATTGGACGTAGTCTTAAGATTGGCCCATTGTCCTACTCTTGGTTGGCCAATCCAGATAAGGCCTTTTGGACTTTGGTGATTGTCAGTGTGTGGCAATACTCTGGGTACATGATGATTATTTTCATTGCCGGGCTGACCCATATCCCCAGCGAGCTCATTGAGGCAGCCACCATTGATGGGGCCGGCGGCTTCCATCGGCTGCGAACAATCATACTGCCTCTCATGGTTCCATCCTTTATTGTTACTGTTTTCTTGACTATCCAGCGCGGTTTTATGGTCTATGACGTGAACCTGGCCCTTACACAGGGCGGGCCCTTTAAAAGTACCGAATTGATCAGCATGTTTGTCTATGAAAAGGCGTTCTTGGCGCAGCAATATGGCGTGGGACAGTCCCAGGCTTTCTTTCTATTCTTGTTAGTGGCAGCCATAAGCTTGACGCAGGTTTACTTCACTAAGAAGTTGGAGGTGGAAGCCTAATGAAGCCTCTCCAACGAATACTCAGAGCTGGAAGACATCTTCTTCTCTATGCACTGTTAGCCCTTTATTTGTCGCCCTTCTTCTTTGTATTGATCAACTCCTTCAAGAGCCGGCGGGATATTGTCTCCAATCCCTTTGCTTTCCCCGAGGTGTGGTCACTGCAAAACTTTATCCATGCGTTTCAGAGGATGGGCTTTATACCTGCTTTTGTCAACTCCTTGGTGATTACCGTCTTCAGTGTACTTGTAATCGCTGTGTTTTCGGCCATGACGGCTTATCTATTTGTGCGCACAGACTGGCGTTTCAATAAGTTTATGTTTTTTGCCATGGTGGCGGCCATGCTCATTCCGTTTCAGGCTGTGATGATACCTCTGGTGCAAATCTATGGGGGACTCAACTTACTGAACAGCCTCTGGATCCTGATTTATATGTATCTCGGCTTCGGTACCTCGTTCGCCGTGTTCCTTTATCATGGATTTATCAAAGGAATACCGCTGGAGCTCGAAGAGGCCGCCATGATTGATGGTTGTTCGCGGTTCCAGGTCTTCTTTAAGATTGTGTTTCCCTTACTTAAGTCAACCACTCTGACCTTGATCATCTTGAATGTGCTTTGGATTTGGAACGACTTTTTGCTCCCCTCCTTGGTGCTGATCTCTCCAGCCAACAGGACCCTGCCTTTGACCACCTTCTATTTCCACGGCACCTACACCTCGGATTATGGGCTCTTAATGGCTGCCCTGATGTTGACCATTTTGCCCGTGATCATCTTCTATGCCCTGATGCAAAAACACATCCTCAAAGGAGTCATGGAGGGGGCCATTAAGGCTTAACCCGAACACTATGGAGAAAAAACCGGAGTCGATGATCAGCAGTAGAACCGACTTGAGCCATGAGCTGCTGTTGCAGAAAGCAGACCAGAGCGTGTCTACGGCGGCGGCAGCTGTAGATCAAACCTACCGCCTCCATTATCACTTCATGCCCCAAGCGTATTGGATGAATGATCCCAATGGATTAGTGTTTTTTGACGGTTACTACCATGTCTTCTATCAGCACCATCCCTACAGCCCTGATTGGGGGCCTATGCATTGGGGTCATGCCCGGACAAAGGATTTTCTTCTCTGGGAACATTTGCCTATTGCTTTGGCTCCCAGTGAAGACTATGATCGGGACGGCTGTTTTTCCGGCAGCGCTGTAGTGGATCAGGGCGCTCTGTACCTTTTTTACACAGGTCACCGGGTAGTGCAGGGAAGGGCAATTCAGGTTCAGTGCAGAGCTGCGAGCCTCGATGGACTTACTTTTGTCAAGGATCCCCTCAACCCTCTGATCAGGCAGCACCCGCCTGAAGGTTCGTGTGATTTTCGGGATCCGAAAGTGTGGAAGCATGGAGGCACTTGGTTCATGGCCCTTGGCTCGGGGAAAGACGGAATAGGGAGGGTGCTTTTGTACCGATCAAGCGATCTCAGCCACTGGGAGTATGTTGGGGTTTTTGCGGAAAGCGATGGAACTCAAGGGACAATCTGGGAATGTCCCGATGTTTTTCGTTTAGGTGAGAAGCATGTCTTGGTAGTGTCGCCCATAGGAAGAGAGCCCCGAAGAGTGCTTTACTTCGTGGGAGATGTGGATTACAGGTCCGGTACCTTCGTTGCAGATTACAGTCGGGAACTAGATCATGGTTCTGATTTTTATGCCGCACAGAGCTTTTTTGGTACCGATCGCAGGATCCTACTGGCATGGATGGATGCCTGGGATGTGGACATACCCAGCAAAAAGGATAATTGGGCCGGTGCCCTTACCTTGCCGCGGGAACTACTCCTAGGCAGAGATGGGAGCTTAAGATTTCGTCCCCTGCCAGAGCTGAGAGGGTTAAGAAAAGACCACTGCTTTACTACTAATATGGCGCTTGACGGTGCTGAGCATCGTTTTTCTGCGTTTGATCTTCAAGAAGCAGGTCTAGAGATCCACTGGCAGCTGGATTTGGAAAACACTACAGCAGCCCAATTCGGAATCCTATTTCTAGATGCCCGAAGTTTCGCCCAGTTCTCGGTTGGGTTCAGGAGACGAGGGGAGGAGCTGTACGTCGATGCCGGTCGGCTGGGAGTGTTCAGCGCTGAGGTATCTCCAACAGGGGAAACGCGGGATCTACGGATCTTTGTGGATCGTTCATCTGTGGAGGTCTTTGCGGACGGTGGGGCTGTGAGTATCACTGCTCGGGTTTATCCTAGCTCGCACAAACTTTTCCCCACGTTGTTTGCCGCGGATGGACAGCTGAGGACAGTTCGTATGGACCGCTGGAGTCTGGCGAAGTAGTGGGGTGAAAAAATGTATGATGTCGTTGCTTTAGGGGAACTGCTCATTGACTTTACTCCTGCGGGACAATCGGAGCAGGGGAATTGTCTGTTTGCATGCAATCCAGGCGGTGCCCCCGCCAATGTCTTAACCTGCCTGGCGAGGCTGGGGAAAAGGACAGGCTTTCTAGGCAAAGTGGGTGATGACCAGTTTGGCCGCTTCTTGCGACAGGTCTTGCGGGCCGAGACGATCGCAACGGAAGGTTTGGTGTTGAGTGCCGAGGCCCAGACAACCCTGGCTTTTGTGCATCTTCAGCCGGACGGGGAGCGTTCTTTCAGCTTCTATCGAAGTCCTGGAGCTGATACCATGCTCAAGCCGGACGAACTCAAAGCAGCGCTGTTCAATGCACGTATCTTCCACTTTGGTTCGTTGTCTCTGACCAATGAACCCGCTCGCAGCGCCACCATGGCGGCTCTTCAATCGGCTAAGTCCAGGGGCCTGCTTGTATCGTATGACCCCAATCTGAGGCCTTTGCTCTGGCCTGATTTGACCGAAGCCAAAACGCAGATGCTGGGGGTTATGGATCAGGCTGATGTTGTGAAAATTTCCCGGGACGAACTGGAGTTTTTGACCGGTTCGGGGCATCTTGAGCAGAGTAGTGAAAGGTTGTTTCAGCAGTACGGGTTAAGCATGCTCTTGGTAACCCTGGGGGAAGACGGATGTTACTTCAGGCTGGGCCGTCTAGGCGGGCATGTTCCTGGGTTTAGGGTCAGGGCCGTTGATGCTACTGGAGCAGGTGACGCCTTTTTGGGCGGAATGCTCTATCAAATCCTGCAGCGAAGGAAAGCAATAGACCAATGGACGTTGGAGGAGATGGAGGCGAGCGTACGCTTTGCCAACGCCATTGGAGCGCTAGTTACTACACGCCAAGGCGCTATTCCAGCCATGCCAACGCTCGGCGAAGTTGTGCAGTTGTTGGCAACGGGATAAGGAAATAACAGGGAAGCCACCGCTAAGGTGGCTTTTCGGCGCGCAGCGCAATCGTCCAGATACCTCTGGTTCACTTCTGTAATCGGCTCCGTGGCCCCCTTCAGCGCATCCTGGGCGAGAACCTCAGTATCCGGAACGAGCGGCAAGTTTTTGGAAAAGACTGTTAGGAAATTGTCGAAGCAAAGGAGGATCAAGTTTTTCTGTTGAAGAATTACTTGGTGACCAAAGGTACGGACAGCAATCCATAGTGAGGGATGGTTAAACCAGATGAATCGTGTTAATCGATGGATACGGGTCTTGGCTTTGACAGCAGTGGTCCTATTTCTGTTGGCCAGTCCATCGCATGCTTTCTCAGAACTCCATGTGGAGCGGATTGGCACTAGGCTTTACGCTGGAGAAGGGTATATGGAGATCATGGGGCCCCTGGTCTTTATGCATCTCAAAGGCAGTTCCTATGCGATGGGAGTTCAGCATGGAGCTTTGCTCGCGCATCTATATCCCGAAGACGAGTTGCTGGAGATGCGAGCTGCGCTTGATCCACTTCATGCTCCGGTCACTGGCTTTGCCCAGCTTGTTCAGGCTTTCAAACAATTCTACTTCCAGTTCAAGATGGCTCCTTGGATTCGCAGGAATGTTCCCGATGATTTGGGTCAAGAAATCGACGGGATTCTTTACGGGGTGAGTGGGGGCCAAGATACCGATCCCATGGACATTATCATGGGTAATGTATACCAGGACCTGGGGATGGCCTTTGGCTGTACATCCGTGGTCGCTTTTGGTGACGCTACAGCCAGCGGTTCCTTATACCATGCCCGTAATCTGGATAATCTATCCATGATGGATTGGGCGCCCTACGGCTATGTTGTGGTCTATGAACCGGACCGGGGATATCCGTTTCTTACCCATATCTATCCGATTCATGCCGGTACTATGCAGGCCATGAACAACCAAGGGATTACTGTATCCATGAATTACTCCTTGGTGGACCAGGCAGATAACTCCCTGGATGGAATAGCCATGGTGTTTTTGATGCGCCAGATTGTGCAGTATGCATCCACTCTGGACGAGGCGGTGCAAATTGTACTGGGTAGTCCCCGAACCTTCGGTATGAACATTGTCATTTCCGATAGCAAAATTCCCGATGCAGTGGTGCTTGAGGTGGACGCTAACCGTTATTCCATCAGGAGAGCCAAGGACGGAGTTCTCTTCGCGGCCAATCGATATAACACCGAATACATGCAGCAGTTCCAGGCTCCGGGCTGGCTGTCATCGGCCCGGCGTGAAGAGCGCCTTGCTCAATACCTCGGCGAGCATTTTGGAGCTATTCGGGCTGAATCCATGGTGGAACTCCTGCGGGATCGCGGTGAGCCTGGAAGTGCGGCATACGCAGGCCTTCTGGAGGGGATCAACAATGCTGGGTCCATGCTAAGCTGTGTGTTTTCCCCCGAAGAGCAGATCATGTGGGTTTCTGTCCCTGATCAAGGTCGTGGATCCCCAGATGGTGAGTTTTATGCTTTCAGTTTGGCCAGGGCCTTGGCCGGTGAGGATCCCGCTGTCTTCTCCCGCAACATTGCCGCAACCACAGAGGATCAGAACTTCAAAAATTGGCTACTTGTACGGGAGGCCACTTTAGCCTTTTCCCAAAACCGGTTGACTGCGACCTTGGACTGTTTCGATCAGCTTGACCCAGAGTTCAGTGATGCTGAAGCTGCTCTGAGTCTCAAGGCCCGTACCCAACTGCGGTTGGGAAACCAGGGTGAGGCTCAAGCATGCTTTGAGGCCATAGCCAAGAGAGACCAGGTTGCTGAGCCTTTTTATCTTCAGGAAGCTTTGGCCATCTTGGGATCGATCCACGATAGCCTGGGCGATCGGCCTCGTGCAGTGGAGTACTATCAAGCAGCTCTAGAGACCGAGATCCCGGATCTCGGTGGCAACGCTTCCTTCTACCAGGAGCTGGCAGAGGTAGGCTTGGGAAAACCGGTCTACGTTGAATCAAAGGGCACCTCGTATTCTTTTTCCACTGGCGAGAGTGCCATTGTGCGTTTTTTTAAGGCTCCCGAGGCCACTTATGTTCAGGGCGCTGGCTTGTACCGCCAGTATGACGGTGCAGAAATCGCCCAAGTTCGGATTCTTGGCGCCCACCGGACTAAGGCAGGTGTCGTTTCCCGAGTTCTTCAGCTTGAGCCGGGAACATCCTTTGATGCTGCCCAGTTTGCAGCGGGGAAGAGACGATTAGAGGCATTGGGTGCGCTGGACCAGGTACACATACATGTGGTTCCGGTCAGCGAAGATGTTGTGGATATTATTGTTCGGATCAGTGAAGGGTTTGGTCTCTATCTAGACCCGGTTCACTTTGTGATCGAGAATATCTTGAATCTTTCCAATCAGTCTATCGCTGTGCGGTACTACAATCTGGCGGGGACACTGGCGTCTATCGGCGGCGAATACAATTTCGGACCAAGTCATCGCCGGGGGGCCTATCTGACGTTTCCGCTGGGTCGATTTCCCACCACCTTGCGTTATCAGTCCCAGACCATCAACACCAAACTCCGCTGGGGCGAACATGAGGGCAGCCGTTTCAGCCTCGATCGCCAGGATCTATCTCTGAGCAGCAATGTGCCCCTTGGTGAACATAGTGCCATAGCTCTGCTGCTGGGATACTCCAAGAGTGAGGTCCATGAGGTGGACACCATGACAGGCTTAACTGTACCGAGCAGGGAGTACTGGACCCTGGGCACGACAGTTCAAACAAGATTCCCTGGCTCGACCACCTGGACCCAGGCCGGGACCACGTTGCAGGCCGGTGTTTCTATGTTAGTCAATCGGTTCGATTTAGGCGAGAGATTTTCGAGTGCGCACTTCACAGCGGGGAATGTATGCTACCTCGGCAAGGGCTTCGTATCCCGTGTGGAGCTTGAGGCGGCCTGGACGCAAAGGGGCACCCCCTTTGACCGCAGGCTGCGTCTGGGCGGAAACGGGCAGCTGGGCGTGGATTCTCCCATCTTTGTGGGAGAAATGTATCTCCATTCCGCCTTTGAACTGCGGCGATATTTTACCCCTGACCTAGCTGCTCATTTTCATGTGGAGTTAGCGAAGGTTTGGGAAGATGGAACAAAATTGGATCAAGGCAGTGTGCTGCGGAGTGTCGGTGTGGGCTTGACCTACCAAACTCCGATCGGTCTGCAAGTTGGGGTAAGATACAGTAAGAGCCTGACCTTAGCCAATACCCAC
>FZPS01000183.1_pt297 | contig 40000 bp, 33 predicted proteins | sample 1817821 | NCBI WGS metagenome assembly FZPS01 (sample SAMEA104158645, study PRJEB21678) | metagenome | place: Germany | collected 2015-04-21 | reverse complement strand
TTGGGGAGGTGTTTCCGGTGTCAAGTCCAAGTACGACCCATGTCCGACAGGCTGGAAAGTTCCTAAGAGCGGAGCTGCCTGGGGATTCAGAAGCCAGTACAAGAAGGAGGGCAAACTTACCGATGACGGCAAATACGACCCTACTTATCCTTGGTATGCTGAATATGAAGATGCTTATTGTATAGGCTTCCGTTATAAGGATACTTCAGGAAAAGAGTTCTGGTTCCCATGGGCCGGTCATATCAATTGCAATAATGGCAAGCTGCAGAGCGTTGGCGGGGGCGGTCAAACTCATACAGCCAGTGTTTCAGGCAATCTTTGTGTCATTGAAATCTTCGCTTGGGGTAATCCTGCAAGTGAGGCACAACTCAACAGACCGTATGGTTCCAATGTCCGCTGTATCAAAGAGTAATTGATGAGAAAAATTCTTCTGACATTTTTTATGTGCTGCACGTTCGTGTGCAGCACATTTGCGCAAAATGTAATCGTAAGCGGGATTGTGACTGACCTTAGTCAAGGGGGGCCGCTTCCCGGCGTGGTGATTTTGCAGAAGGATGGAAGCGGATCAGCCATGACGGATGACAATGGTTTTTACACTATTTCTGTTCCGAAAGGTTCTACAATAGAATTCAGCCTTCTCGGAATGGCTCCCAAGGAATATAAGGTGACCGAAACAATGACCCTCAATGTTGCGCTTGAAGAAGAAGCAAGGGAATTAGACGAAGTGATGGTTGTAGCGTATGGAACGACCAAGAAGGAATCCTTCACAGGTTCCGCCGAAGTCGTTAAGTCCGATAAGTTGAGAGACAGGTCAGAGAGCAATCTTACAAAGATGCTTGATGGTCAGGTTGCCGGTGTGATGACGACATCCGGCAGCGGCCAGCCCGGCAGCGGCTCAGGCATCAGGATTCGTGGATTTGGCTCGGTCAATGCTTCAAGTTCCCCTTTGATTGTCGTGGATGGTGTTCCATACGATGGAGACCTCAGTACAATCAGCCCGGAGGACATAGAGAGCATCTCCATCCTTAAAGATGCATCCGCAGGAGCCCTTTATGGCGCTCGTGGAGCAAATGGAGTCTTGATTGTCAATACAAAGAAAGGCAAGGCCGGAGAGGAAAGTGTCAATATCCGTTTTTCCGCAAAGACCGGAGTGGCCTCGAGAGCTATCCCGCCTTACGAAACAGTGGATTCGAGAGAGTTCCTGGAGCATATGTATAATGCTTTCTACAACGACCTTGTGTACAAGGAGGGTAATCTTCCTGCAGTAGCTAAGCAAAAGACTGCATCAACCCTTGCCGGCGGTATTCTTGGCACGAACGCAATTTATAATCCGTTCAATGTGCCTGTGGAAGATCTTTTTGATGAAAAAGGCAGGATAGTGGAAGGCGCATCCCTCAAATGGGATGAAAATTGGCTGGAGGCTGCAGAAAGAAAGTTTCCGCTACGTCAGGAATACGGATTCTCTATGAATGGCTCGACCGGGAAAGCCAAATATACCGCATCTTTGAGCTATCTTGATGAGAACGGAACCCTCGAAACAACAAATTTCAGGCGTTATACAGCCAGGGCCGGAGCGGATTTCACTCCAAAGGATTGGCTTAAATATGGTTTGAACCTGAGTTATGCCAACACCACAAGCAACTATTTAGGATCTGCCGGAACAACCAACACCAACGTTTGGTATTCGGCAATGATGATGGCTCCAATCTATCCTGTATATTTACGCAATGCAGATGGTTCTTTTGTAAAGAAAGACGGGGAGAAGGTTTTTGACTATGGTCTTTCCCGTCCGGCAGGTGCACAGAACAACAAAAACTCTGTTGCTACTCTATACGATGACAGATACAACACTCTTGCCGGAAGTACCGGTCTCAGAGGCTATCTCGGCGCAGAATGGAAAGGCTTCAGCTTCACCACAAACATAGGCCTTGACGATGTCAACACCTATGAGACTGTCAGCTTTAACCGCCACAATGGAAATGCTGCCGGTACCGGCCGTCTAAGCAAGTCTAACTTCAGGATGCTCAGCTATACTTGGAATCAGCTTCTTGGTTATAAAAAAGACTTTGGAGAACATAATATTGACCTTACCGCGGGACATGAGTTTTATAGGTACAACCTCCGCTATCTGATGGGCGAAAAGACAGGCTTTGCTTTTGACGGATATGATGAACTTGCAATGGGGTCTGTAATTGCCGGTTCGCATTCGGCGGCAGATAATTATGCCATAGACTCTTGGCTTGCGAGGATTAACTACGATTTTGCTGACAAATATTACTTCTCTGTCAGCGGACGAACAGACGGCTCGTCAAGGTTCCGCAAAGACAAGCGCTGGGGAGTCTTTTGGTCAGTCGGCGCATCATGGAGAATATCCGAAGAACCATTTCTAAAGGATGTGAAATGGATAAACAACATGACACTCAAGGCAAGTTATGGAGTCCAGGGCAACGATGACCTTGGCACCTACTATGCATGGCAGGCGCTCTATGATATGAATATGCCGAATGCAGACCGCAATGGCGCTGTCATTGAGTCGATTGAGAACGCCGACGTTACATGGGAGAAGAACAACAACCTGAATTTAGGTGTAGAGTTCCGGCTTTTCAACAAACTGTCCGGCACTGTGGAATGGTATGACAGGAGGACTGATGACATGCTTCTTGTTTATCCCTTGCCAATCTCTTTAGGCTTCTCCGGTTACAATTCAAATATCGGAAGCATTGACAACAATGGCTTTGACATTACGCTCAGAGGAGATATCGTCAATACCAATGATTTTCATTGGGATGCCACTTTAATTGCTTCGACCGTCAATAATAAAGTCAAGAAACTGACCGGCGGAATGAATGATGATATTGTCAGCGGAGTCTATATTATCCGCGAGGGAGAAGAGATAAATACTTTCTATATGGCCAGGAGCGCAGGTGTTGATCCTGCCACAGGAGAACAGCTTTATTGGGCTTACGAGAAGAACGAGGATGGATCAATGAAGGCAGGAAGTGAATATATCACCAATTCCACCACTGCGGCTTCAGCAAGCAAATATCTGCTTGGAAGCAGGATTCCTGACATCTATGGGTCCATCGCAAGCTCAATCAGATGGAAAGGTTGGGACGCAGGTTTTCTGGTGACATGGTCGTTAGGGGGAAAAATCTATGATTCCGTCTATTATAGTTTGATGGAGCCTTCTTTCGTCGGACAGACCTATCACAAAAATGCCCTTCGTAGTTGGCAGAGCGCCGGTGAGATCAGTGATGTTCCTAGAGCCACTGCATCTTCAACAGGAATCATCAACGACCGTTTCTTGATTGATGCCTCTTATCTTGCCCTGAAGAGCCTTACTTTGGGATACTCATTCCAGAAAGACTTGATTTCCAAGGCGGGGCTTTCTTCTGCAAGAATATTCTTGGCCGCCGACAGTCCCTTCATTCTGACACACCTCAAAGGTATGAACCCTCAGGCAAGCTTCTCGGGCTCGACCTCGTATTCCTACACTCCTAACCGCAGTATCACCCTTGGTGTGGACATTCAATTCTAGACAGCTATGAGAAGATTCACAATATTATTTTTCATAACTCTCGCAGCAGCTTTTATCGGCTGCAATAGAGAACTTGACATCGACCCTACCGACCAGATGTCAAAGAACGCCGTGCTCAGTGATGTGGAAGGAATGCAGGTGGCAATGGATGGAGTCTATGCCACAATGTATCACAAGATTGATTTTGTATCAGCCAATATGCACCAGTGTTTCGGCAATATGGCTGTGATTCTTGCGGCTGAACTGATGGGCGAGGACATGGTTCATACAGCTCAGGGGCCGGGATGGTTTTGGAAGGATTATACCTACGAAATGAGGTCCCGCTACACCAGTACCATCTGGCGCAGCTACTTTACCTGGAAATATTTTTACAGCATTATCAGCAACTGCAATTATATCATTGCTTCGGCTGATGATGCGACCGGAGATGAAAATGAGAAGGGATATGTGCTCGGACAAGCTTACGCAGCCCGTGCATATTCATACTTTATGCTTATTCAATCTTTCCAACAGACCTATAAGGGTCATGAACAGTCCCCCGGAGTTCCGGTTTATACCGAGCCTACGACCAGTGCGTCCAAAGGCAAGGGCCGCGGAACCGTTGCGGAGGTATATTCGCAGATTGATTCAGACCTGAATGAGGCTCTCGTTCTTTTCGAGGAGAGCGGAGTTAAGCAGAAGCATGTCTCGCACCTTGACTTCTATTCAACTTCTCTTCTCAAGGCCAGGGTGGCTCTTGTTGAGAACGATTGGCAGGCAGCGGCAGATGCAGCTGCAGATGCGCTTGGAAAACCCGGAAAGACTCTTTTGAGCATTTCCGAGGCTGCTGTTATTAAAGGCACCTTTGATGATGAAACCAGCGAATGGACCACAGGAAGCACTCCGTTCAATTCTGTGGATTCTCCCAATGTTCTTTGGGGAGCGCAGATTCTTTCTGAACAGAGCAATGTCTTTGCATCGTTTTTTTCAATGATGGATGCTTGCACAGATGTCTATTACGCTGCAGAGGCGCCTAAGTGCATCAGCAACTGGCTTTATTCGCAGATTCCGGATACCGATGTCAGAAAAGGTTGGTGGAACGGCAATATTGGGATTCCCAAGTCGAAATGGCATTATGGCGCCAATATCAATTACAATCAGTTCAAGTTCCAATGGAAAAACCAGAAATCCCATACAGGAGACTATATATTCATGAGGCTTGAAGAAGCCGTGCTGATTCGTGCCGAAGCCCTTTGCAGGCTTGGGGATGATGAGGGTGCAAAGGCGGCATTGGCGGAGCTGGAATCCAGAAGAAATCCTAACTATGAGTCAAGAATTACCTCTCTTACGGGCTTTGAGCAGACATTCTCGTCTGTCGGAGAGGTCAGTACCCTGCTTGATGAAATCCTTCTTCAGCGCAGAATTGAGCTTTGGGGAGAGGTTGGAAGAATCTATGACATACTGCGTCTTGGTAAGGGCTGGACCCGTACTTGGAGCGTGGGCGGCGAAGAAAGTAATCATACAGATCGCTTGACAAAATATGCTGACCATCTTAATTTCCCTGCTGATTATCTTGAGTGTATAATGATGATTCCTCAGGCGGAAATTGATAATAATCCGAACATTGGTCCTGAAGACCAGAATCCGTTTGTTCAGTAATTTTTGTGCTATGAATAAGTTATATTCAATCATATTTTTATTTTTTGTTGCTTTTGCCTTCTGCGGCTGCACCGATGAGAATATTGGCGCAGAATATTCAGGCAAAGGAGGCTTTGCTTTCGCATCGTCGGTACTGAATGTAGAAGCGGAGAGCAGCAGGATTATGGTTCCAATCTACAGGAGTTCGCTGAACATCAATGATGCAAAGATTAGTTTCTCTATTTCGGACGAAGAGGGTTTTGAAGACGGAACGGGAATATTCTCACTCCTGACAGAAGAGGTAACCTTCCCGGACAATTCCTACGAGTCAAATGCTCAGGTCTATATCAAGGATTTGAACCTTCTTTCGTTGAACGGAAAGTATCGTCTGACACTTGGAATAAAGGAGAATGCCACTCCTTCGAAGCGAGACGAGATTGCTGTCACAGTCAATCGTAAACTTACTTTTGAGCACCTTGGAAAATGCTCTTGGTTTGACCAATGCATCTTCGATAATGCCTACGATACAGACATCTACAAGGCCAAAGAAGCTGATATATACAGAGTAATTGATCCTTATAGGGAAGGTCTTATTGCAGAGGAATATGCAATGAACGGCTGGATGGGAAAAACGCCTGAATATGTCCAGTTCCGAGTTGATTCGGACAATTTCATTCACTACGAGGAGTTCTATACGGGAATGCTGGTAAACACGCTGTATATGGCATGGGCATATTACCCGAGCACCTACGTCTGGGGACAGGATTTCTCAAAGTTTGATGCAATGAATAAGAAAATTTCCGACACCGAGTTCAACCTTTATCCTGTATATTGTTTGCCGGATTTCAAATATGGATTCCTGAACGAAGGCGCATATCCTTTGAATATTGTTCTTAAATAACGGTTTCACATCAAACACAATCGGAGTGTTGTTTTGTGTTGGTGAATGGAAACCATTGCTGATTATCTTGACAAGTGTATAGAAAGCATACAGCAGTTATCCGAAAAGGGCCTTATCAGCGGTTTGGGCGAACTGACTGAGGGCGACATCAAAGAGCTTGTGCAGCACGGTCTTAAAGATGAACTAATCTCCTTATTGAAGATGTTTAAAGTCTTTCCCTCCTACAGCAAGTAGGTAAACCATTTTTCCCAATAAAACCTAAAACAGACAAATATGTTGAAAGTAATAGCTACAATTTTGCTTCTTTGCGTGTCCAATGTGTTCATGACATTCGCATGGTACGGACACCTCAAACTTCAAGAAATGAAAATTACCGACGGATGGCCGCTTATTTGGGTGATTCTGTTGTCGTGGGGTCTGGCATTTTTTGAATATTGCGCCCAAGTTCCCGCAAACCGTATCGGTTTTATCGACAACGGCGGCCCTTTCAACATAGTGCAGCTCAAAGTAATTCAAGAGGTCATCTCCCTTACCGTTTTTACAGTAATAGTGGCCTTCCTCTTCAAAGGTCAAAGCCTCCAATGGAATCACATGGCCGCCTTCCTCTGCCTTGTCGCCGCCGTCTTCTTTGTGTTTTTGAAATAGATTTACTGTTATAAGAGTTGGTGGTGATTGGGTATAGATATGTCCTTTAGGGTATAAATTATGGTATTTTTTGGTTATATTTGAGAATTAAAATATATTTAAAAAATAATGGAAAAAGGCATATCAGAATATCTGAATAGGATAATATGTGGGAGATGCGAGGAAGTTATGAAGAACTTTCCGGATAATTCTATTGACCTTGTTGTAACCTCTCCTCCATATAATTTAAAAAATAGTACGGGTAATGGAATGAAAGATGGCAGAGGGGGGAAGTGGTCAAGTGCTGCACTAATTAACGGTTATGATACCCACGATGACAATATGCCCTATGATAAATACTGTGCTTGGCAGAGAGATTGTCTTCAAGAAATGTATAGGCTGATAAAGGAGGATGGCGCTATTTTTTACAATCATAAATGGCGTGTACAGAATGGATTGATACAAGATCGGCATGAGATTGTTGGCGATTTTCCGGTGAGACAAATAATCATATGGAAAAGAAAAGGGGGAATAAATTTCAATAGAGGTTATTTCCTGCCCACATACGAAGTTATCTACCTCATCGCTAAACCAAAATTCAAATTGGTTCCTAAGGCTTCGGCATACGGGGATGTTTGGGAATTTACCCAAGAACAGTCAAATAAACATCCTGCTCCTTTTCCTGTTTCCTTGATAGATAGAATTATCTCATCTACAAATGCTGAAATAATATTGGATCCGTTTATGGGTAGCGGTACTACTGCAGTAGTCGCACAGGGCCTGGGCCGTAATTATATAGGCATTGAAATATCACCTAAGTATTGTGATATGGCAGAGAAAAGAATTGAAAGAAATAAGATAGAAAGCGAAGTTGCCCTGCTTCATCAACCGGTTTTATTCTAATTATTGTGATAGTATGACAAACATAAAAACTTTTAGTAAAGACGAACTGATTGATATGTTTGTCGAGATAGAGAAGAGAGGTTGGATCGAAGATGAAAAAAGAATAACCAATGATGGTGCCGCAGGAAATCTTCTTGAAGACCTCCTTGGAATACCTGAAAATAATCTTCCTATCCCTAATGCTGCAGAGTGGGAACTAAAAACACAGAAAGACAACACATCATCGTTATTGACTTTATTTCACTTAGAACCATCTCCAAAAGCAGTTAAGATTGTTTCCAATTTATTATTACCTCAATATGGTTGGAGGCATAAATCAGCGGGAACTAAGTATGCGGATGATGAAAAATCGTTCCGAACTACTCTTTCGTCTGATAATTGGACAAGAGGTTTTTCTGTGTTGGTAAATAGAGAAGCAAGGAGAGTTGAAATTGTTTTTGACCCGAACAATGTTAAAGAACAGGACCAAAAATGGCTTGATTCTGTAAGGGATAGAGTGCCGAATATTTCAAAATTAGAAGTTACTCCCTATTGGGGGTTTGATGACCTTTTTGCTAAAACAAGAACCAAATTATTTAATTGTTTCTTCGTTCTTGTAGAGAGGAAAAAAGAGAATGAGCGTATCTACTATCACTATTATAAAGTATCCAAACTTTCAGCCCTTAGTCAAGATAGATTTATAAAAGCTATAGAAAAGGGGTTTTTGTATATAGACATTGACGCAAGGACAGGGCATAATCATGGTACAAAATTTCGTATCAGGCCTATGATGTTGCCTGTATTATATGAAGATGTTGAAGTGGTTTTAGATAAACCTAAATTAGCGTCTTTATAAAACCTATTATTAAAGCAAAGCGCTAATATCCGGTTTGAATTCTTCCAAGGTGTTTTCTCTCTTATTGAAGAACATAAGCATGTAGATTGGAATATTAATAATAACTCCTTCTACCGAAAGATTCTCGTTGCAAAGAACAAACGCCTTGTTAATATGATAGTTCTTCACGTTTATTACATTGTCCAGTGCATCGTGAACATAATAATCTTTGCCTGATTTAACCTCAATAGGAATAATGTTCCCTCTTCCGTCATCTACAACAAAGTCTATTTCTCCCAGCTTTTTATTGTTGAAGTAGAATAATTGATATTCTTTTGAGGCAAGTTCTTGCGCAACCAAATTTTCGTAAATTGCCCCATAATTAATATTGACATTTCCGGTTAGAATGTCCATCTGAATGCCACCCGCATATTGGTAGGCCAGAAGCCCAACATCATTCTGGAATAACTTGAAAAGATTTCTTGAGGTGTTCAGTCTCAGAGGTGCGCACGGCTCAGTAACATTGAATGTCGGTAGTGCCACCCCTGCATTTTTCAGCCATATGAAACTGTTCTGATAGCGTAAGAATTTGAAATTCTCGTTAAGATTCTTCAAAATAAATCTTTTATTCTTTGCGTTGAGCTCTGAAGGAATCAAATCAAAAATCTCATTCAGATATAGCTTTTTATCAGGGTCATATTTAGAAATGTCCCTTTTATATAAATTGATTATGGCCCGTTGCTCGGCTATGACATTTTGTATGTTGTTTGTTTTTATATAAGTATCAACCACTGCCGGCATCCCCCCTACAATTTGATATAGCTGAACTATTGACATCATCTGCTCGTGAACCACCTTATCAACCGGCCTCAAATTATCAAATGATTCTTTCAATTCTCTCATGATGGAATCAGATACGCCGAGCGCAAGGGCGAACTCCTCTAAATCTAACGGGTACACCTCCTTCACATCCATATAACCAACAGGCTCTGAGCGCAGGTTTTTCAACTCTACTCCCAGCAACGATCCGGTAAGCCCATATCTATAACTTCCCTCCTCAACCAAAAATTTGATTTGAGTTACCGCTTCCGGGCATTCTTGAACCTCGTCAAAAAGGATTAAGGTTTCTCCGGGAACCATCTTTTCTTTTGTGAATGCGGATAGTCTCAGCAGTATCTGTTCCGCATTTTTTGGATTATCGAAAATCGATATGGCACCGGGCGTTTCGATGAAGTTGATTTCAATGTAGTGCTTGAAAGCTCTTTCTGCAAGATTTTGAAAGGCACGTGTCTTGCCAACCTGCCTTGCTCCTGTAAGTAAAAGAGCTTTACGATTATTCTCTACATAAAAATCATCCAAGTATTTGTCTAATTTGCGTTTAATCATGGTTTTGTCCGCTTTTTCCATGCAAATTTAAGCATTTTGTCCGTTTTTCCAAGCGTTTTTCACAACTTTTGTCCGTTTTTTCCATACGAATTCGGGTAGTTTTGTCCGTTTTTCCAAGAGAGGCAGTGATAATTTATAATGTCCGCAACCACAGAAGCCTCTACTTCCCCTGCGTAAATGAGCGATATTCCAGGGGTGTCATTCCGGTATGCTGACGGAATGCGGTGAAGAAATAATCCTCGTTTTCGTATCCGGCATCGAAGGCTATTTGATTGACAGGAAGATTTGTGTTGGTAAGGGCTTCTTTTACATGATTCATTCGCACAAGCTTAATGTATTTGGCGGGAGAAAAACCTGTATAATCTTTGAAGATTCGCCTGAAATTGGTGTAGCCCATACAAAGATGCTCCGCAATCTCCTGCGGGCGGATAGTATTGTATTTGTCCGCAATCAAGATTTTCGCCTTGTTCATTTGCTGGGCCGATTCAGAGAAGGCCTCATTGCGGGCGCGGAACCATGCCAAGCTCAAAAGATGCGAAACAACTCCGGACAGGCGCTGCTGGAAACCTGATTCCTGCTTGTCTGCGGTATTGATGGCTTCCATATACAATTCCACCACATCGCTTTGCAGGCCCACATTCCAAACTGGCTTGGCAGGGGTGAAAAAACCATTCTTGACCCAAGTATCCATCTGAGGCCCTTTGAATCCTATCCAATATTCTTTCCATCCGGTATCCGAATCCGGCGCATAGGAGTGCCATTCGCCCGGAAACAAAAGGAAAAAAGACCCTTTTTGTACAGAAACGGAATTGGGAACGGATGCGCTTTTGAAAGTCCCTTTCCCTCGAGTGAGATACAAAAGCTGATATTCATCCAAAGTCCTGCCGCGTTCGCGGGTAAAAAGATAGCGGGAGGGATGCCCTTGCGGGGGATATGGCTCGCCTGCCTTTACATTCTGAAAGCCCACTGAATTAACCGCCATGCCCCAAAGCAAGTCGTTGGGCCCGACCGCCAAGTATTTCAGGTGTATTGAATCTTCCATAGGCGAAAGATATTCACATTTTGTCAAAAATCAAAGTTTTCATTGCATAAACAGCACTATATCAAACAAATATCATAATAAATTTGCATCATTAAATAAAGTTTATGAGCCACAACACTAAAATGCACTCTTTCCTTGCCTTTGACTGCGGGGCAACTTCGGGCAGAGGGATTCTTGCCAGATGTGATGGAAAGTCCTTTTCAATGGAAGAAGTTTACCGGTTTCCATCAGAGATAATTCAAAAAGACGGCCGCATGTATTGGGATGTACATGCCATGTTCCGCCATTTTGTAAGTTGCCTGAAAGAGCTTGGCTCCCAGAATATTAAAATCGATTCCATTGGAATTGACACATGGGGTGTCGATTTCGGACTTATAGGTACTGACGGCTCTTTGCTGGGAAATCCCCGATGCTATAGGGACCCTTATACTGTGGGAATTCCGGAAAAAGTATATGAAATCATCCCTCGCAAAGAGCTTTATGCATCCACCGGCATCCAAATAATGAATTTCAATACCATCTTCCAATTATTTGCTCAAACCCGCGAAAACGACAGCTCCCTTATGACGGCGGAAAGCTTGCTTTTCATGCCTGACCTGCTCTCGTTTTTATTGACAGGAAACAAAGTTTGCGAATATACCGATGCTTCCACCTCCGGAATGATGGACCAAAACTCCCGTCAATTCAATAAGGCATTATTGGAAAAGCTCGGCATCCGTACGGATATTCTTCTGCCTATTGTACAGCCGGGCATAAAAGTAGGCACATTAAAGAAAGAAATCGCTTTAGAGACAGGGCTTGGAGAGTTGCCGGTAATAGCTGTTGCAGGACACGACACGGCATCGGCAATAATAGCGGTACCTGCTGAGGATGAGCATTTTGCCTATCTCTCCAGCGGCACTTGGAGCCTTATGGGGATAGAGGCGCCGGCTCCCATCATAAATGAAGAATCGGCACGCTTGAATTTTACCAATGAGGGAGGGATAGAGGGGACCACCCGTTTCCTTAAGAATATTACCGGAATGTGGTTGCTTGAGAGTTGTAGAAAGATTTGGAAGGCCCAAGGGAAAGATTATGGCTATGCCGCCCTTATGGAGATGGCGCTTGCGGAGGCTGCCTTTAAAGGGCGCATCAATCCGGATGACCCCCGTTTTGCCGCTCCGGAAGATATGGTTATGGAGATTAAGGCCGCGCTTGGAAGAGATGTGAGCGATGCTCAAATGGTAAGTTGCATTTATCATTCATTGGCGGATCGTTATAAAGAAGTGCTAACGATGTTGCAGGGCTTTGCCCCGTTTAAGATTGAAAAACTTCACATAATAGGAGGCGGCAGCGCCAATGACCTCCTTAATCAATGGACTGCGGATGCCATCGGCATTCCCGTTATAGCAGGGCCGACAGAAGCTACCGCCATAGGAAATGTGATGATTCAGGCAAAGGCGGCAGGCCTCTTTAAAGACAGATGGGAAATAAGGCGCCTTATTGCCTCTGCCTTCGCAGTAAAAACTTTTTTGCCAAACAATTAAAACACAAATATTATGAAAGAAGCACAAATTCTCAAGTCTTACGAAGTAGCGCGCGAGCGCTATGCCGAACTTGGCGTAGACACAGACAAAGCAGTCGAAATTCTTGAAGCAACCCCCATATCCCTGCATTGCTGGCAGACTGATGACGTTATGGGTTTTGAAAACGATGCCGGCCTGTCGGGCGGTATCCAAACCACAGGCAATTATCCCGGACGGGCCCGCAATATCGATGAGGTCCGTAAGGATGTCTTATTTGCAAAAAGTCTCATAGCCGGTAGTCACAGGCTTAATTTGCATGAAATCTACGGCGATTTCCAAGGCAAATTCGTGGATCGCGACGAGGTTGAGGTAAAGCATTTTGAAAGTTGGATTCAGTGGGCAAAGGAGAATGGTTTCAAATTGGATTTCAATTCCACCTCCTTCGGGCATCCGAAAAGCGGCAATCTCTCGCTTTCCAATCCCGACCCGGCCATACGCGAATTCTGGATTGAGCATACCAAGAGATGCCGCCGCATTGCAGATGCAATGGGCAAAGCTCAGGGAGACCCGTGTATAATGAATATATGGGTGCATGATGGTTCGAAGGATTTGATTGTGGACCGTCACCTTTACCGCAGGATTTTCGCGGAAAGCTTGGATGAGATTCTTGAGGAAGAACTTCCCGACATGAAGACCTGCTTAGAGGCAAAACTCTTCGGAATAGGTCTCGAAAGCTATACCGTGGGGTCTCACGATTTTGTCGGCGGCTACTGCGCCACCCGCAATCTGATCTATACCCTGGATACCGGTCATTACGAAATGACTGAGAATGTGAGCGATATGGTTGCCTCTCTGCTCTTGTTTGTTCCCGAACTCATGCTTCACGTGAGCCGTCCCATCCGCTGGGATTCCGACCACGTTACCATCATGAACGATCAAACTCTGGATTTATTCAAAGAAATTGTCAGGGCGGATGCTCTTTCGCGCAGCCATATAGGTTTGGATTATTTCGATGCCGCCATCAATCGCATAGGCGCATATGTGATAGGCACCCGCGCCACACAGAAGTGCTTGCTGAGCGCCCTCTTGGAGCCCCTCGCCAAACTTCGCGAATACGAAAAAGCCGACAAGGGCTTCCAGCGCCTGGCTCTCATGGAAGAGGCCAAAACCCTCCCGTTCGGTGCAGTGTTCGATTATTTCAATCTTAAAAACGAGGTTCCCGTGGGTGAGGCCTTCATCCCGGAAATCGAAAAATACGAACAAGAAGTTACCTCTAAGCGATGAATATATTTATCGGACTCATTATTATAGCAATAGGGGCGTTTTGCCAGTCCAGCAGCTATGTTCCCATCAATAAGATAAAGTCTTGGAGCTGGGAAAGCTACTGGATTGTTCAAGGCGTCTTTGCGTGGTTGCTTTTCCCCCTCTTGGGAGCTCTTTTGGCGGTTCCTGCCGGAGAAAGCTTATGGGAACTCTTCGCATCTCATCCTAAGGAAAGTCTGCTGACGATGATGTTCGGTGTGCTATGGGGAGTAGCCGGGCTTACCTTCGGCCTGAGCATGCGCTATTTGGGCGTTGCATTGGGTCAAAGCATAGCCCTCGGTACCTGTTCCGCCCTTGGAGCAATCTTGGGACCTGTCCTTACGGGTCGCGCAGCGGATCTTACATCTGCAGTAATTATAGGCGTGATTGTCACCCTTGTGGGAATAGCCATAATAGGAGTCGCAGGTGCAATGAAATCCGCAAGCATGCCTGAGGAAGAGAAAAAGAAGGCTGTTAAAGACTTCAATTTCGGAAAAGGATTGTTTGTGGCGGTTTTAGCCGGCCTAATGAGCGCCTGCTTCAATATCGGTCTTAGTTTCGGAGCTCCTCTTACATGGGCCGAGACCAAGCCTATCTTTGCTTCGCTCCCGGCCACGCTTCTTGTTACCTGCGGCGGTTTTCTCACCAATGCGGTTTATTGTTTCTCGCAGAACACCAAAAATAAAACTTGGGGAGACTACAAACAGACCCGCGTTTGGGGCAATAATTTGGTGTTCTGCTGCTTGGCGGGTCTATTGTGGTACAGCCAATTCTTCGGTCTCAGCTTAGGCAAGGGCTTCCTTGTGGAATCTCCAGTACTCATTACTTTCAGCTGGTGCATACTCATGTCTCTGAATGTTGTATTCAGCAATGTTTGGGGCATCATTCTCAAAGAATGGAAGGGTGTTTCCCGTAAGACCATTGCAGTTTTGGTGAGTGGACTCGTGGTGTTGATAATCAGCACCTTCCTGCCTCAATTATTATAAAGATTCATAAAGATGAAAAGCATATTGGATAGCAGACCGGCTCTGAAGGCCGAAATAGATAAGGTAGCCGAAGTAGCCGGATATCTTTGGGAAAAAGGATGGGCCGAGCGCAACGGCGGCAACATCACCATTAATATAAGTGAGATGGTAGATGATGTTATGCGGAAACTCCCCTCAATCAGCCCTCCCAAAAAAATAGGCAAAATCCTGCCTCATTTAAAAGGCTGCTGGTTCTATTGCAAAGGCACTCAGAAACGCATGCGCGACCTTGCCCGAGCCCCAATGGAAAACGGCTCAATCATCCGCATCTCGGAAGATTGCATTCATTATGAAATAGTTGCCGATGCCCTTGTCGCTCCCACCTCCGAACTTCCATCGCATTTGGCGGTTCACGACTACCTGCTTTCCAAGGGATCCCCGTATCGAGCATCATTGCATACCCACCCGATAGAGCTGGTAGCCCTGACGCATTCCAATAAATGGTTGGAAAAAGATGCCGCTACCCGAATGCTATGGTCTATGATTCCGGAAACCAAGGCTTTCTGTCCGAGAGGACTCGGTATGGTGCCGTATATGCTCCCTTCCAGTGTAGAGCTTGGCGAGGCAACAATCCGGGTTATAGACGAGGATTACGATGTGGTGATGTGGGAAAAACACGGTGTATTCGCAGTGGATACCGATATTATGAACGCTTTCGACCAGGTGGATGTGCTTAACAAAGCCGCCCAAATCTACATCGCATCGCGCAATATGGGCTTTGAGCCGGATGGTATGTCCTCCGAGCAAATGCAGGAACTCTCCAACGTTTTCGGCCTGCCGAAATAAAGCCGGCCGGGCCGTTTGGCTATCCGGCATTTTTGGAGTATCTTAAAAAATATATAACTTTGAAATTGAAAGCATATGCTTTCTATGCAAACTTCGTATATGTGCTATTAAAACACTAAATTGATATGAATATCTCAAAGCTTTGTCTTGTTCCTTTTTTGGCATTTGCTTTTACTGCGCCCCTTAGCGCTCATAAATATATCAACATAAGCTCCGGCTTAGAAGAGCCCCTCACATATATTGACATATCGTCAACACTTTTCACTAATGAAGAGGATGATTCTGTGCCTGACAGCCTCCAATCCAAAGCCGGAAAAAGCAATAGAAATGTAATGCTAAATGCTGAGTCGGCTACAATTCCGCGGGAAATCAATATAGGTCTGCCCGAAAGCGGCACCGGCGCAATTGTTTATGTAGATGGAATGAAGCATGCAAGTGGTTTGCCTCGAGCCCATTTCCATTGGGCAGGAGGTAATGCTTATGGGTCTATAAAAACAATGAGCATCATTGAATCTCTAATTTATACCGGTGAGATAGGCATTGTCGTTGACTCAAAAACAAAGATGGGTGGGGAACTTCTCACCGGCAGATTTACAGCAAGCACTTCCACCAATGGATTGCTTCGTTTTGATGGAATCCTGAGCGGTCCGATAAATAAAAAGAAAGGCCTCTATTTCTCGACAGGAGCTTACTTTAATTATGACCCAACCAATGTGAATGCGCCCGGCAGATATTTTATCGACCAAAAACAAATTTTGCAGTTTTCTTTATCAAAAAGATGGTTGACGTCAAATTTGGATTTCATTTACAGATATTCACGATGTGATGACAATATCGATAATGGTTACAGCGTGGCCCCATTCGTTTACAACGGTGACGGCAGCATCACTGAATTTGAAGGCTTTAAAATCGGCCATGATTGTTATATGCCCGAGGATGATGAGGTTACCTGGCGCGACATAGTATCGGGAGAAATGAAGTCTTCAAGGCTTGGCAAGATGGACAAGCGCTACTTGCACGATTTGTCGCTCAAGTATTCATCTATTACAGCCAATGACTGGGATTTGAGGGCCTCCTATCACCTTTGTCTTATGACTCCAAGCCAGTATACGCGCATAGTATTGTCATCAATTCACAAAGATGGTGAGAAGTTCGTACAAAACAGGCTTGTGACAGTAGAGGACCAAAAGACTTTTGACAATGAATTTTTGTTAGAGGTCAGAAAGAGATTCTCCCGTCATAATCTAAGACTTGGTTTGGATATCATATATGCCAAGCAGTATGATGCCGGCTCCACTTTTAATTTTGCTCATACGGTTGCGGCAAATCCTCAAAGGCTTAAACACAATGGAGCATATACCTGGAATTACAACAACAGCGGGCTTTATCTTGATGCTCAGCGCATGTCAGTAGTCGTGTACGGAATGGACCAATGGCAGCTCGGCCGTAATCTCAGACTTAGTACCGGTCTAAGAGTCAGGTATCTGTCAAACAGCCCAATCTGCGCACCATTCGACCGAGAGACCGGTATTAACAATAGGCAAACAGGTGATTTCTATCTCGGTAGTCCGAACTGCGAACTTAAGGAAATTCCGATTAACGGTTTTGATTATTCTGTGTCTGAGGCTTTGTCCTGGCGTTTGACCGGCAGGCTGTTCGCCAATGCGGAAGGCTTTTACAGTCTCACTAACAAATCCACTCTATATTTCAAAGGTGCAAATATTCCATCACTCAAGGCCATAGGCAATGCTTATGCCCGATGCGGTTTGTCTTACGATAACGAATGGATGGATGTGGCCTGCCTTTTTTCTTATATCACCAGTTGGAATAATGCCAAGATTATGGATGTATCTGATAGCTCTACCGGAGAAATCATCCCTTGGACAGCCCAGTACGGCATCCGTACTTTCGGCTTGACTCTAGACGGGAACATTCATTTCGGCGGATTCAAACTTCATATGCTGGGCACATGGCAAGATCCACGATACAAAAACTATCGCAATGAGTTCAACTTCTCAGGTGGAACAAAAATAATAGATTATTCAGGCAAATTCGTTACCGGAATATCTCAAGGCATGATCGAATTCGACCCCTCCTATTCATGGAACAGATACAAGGTTTGGTCAAGTATCCGATACTATAGCAAACAATATGCAAGCAGAAACAATTTGGCATATTTTGACGGTCATTTCGAGACCTTTGCGGGTTTTAGCGCAAATCTGAAAAAGTATGGAGAATTGGCTCTTAATATAGTTAATGTGTTTGGGGATAAAGGAGCCAGCGGCAGTCTGGATATTGTCGATACAATAGAGGACCCTGACATCCTGATCAACTACTTGACATCAGGCACATACATCCGACCATTCATGGTCGAAATGAGCTATACATATAGTTTTTAAGTTTTACCATAGCAAACGGCCAAATTCCACCGTGGCGATTGGCCAAATTTTACCGAAGCAATCGGCCAAGATTTTTTGTCATAAATATTCTACTTGTGCTGCCATTAATTTCTTGAAAGACTCGTATGTGTTGATTTCAGACTCCTTGGCAGAAGCCGAAACAACCATGGTTTGGATTTTCATGGCGGGCTTGGATATTATGCGTACCATATTATTATGCATTTGAGCCTCTCCGAATAATTCGACCTCGTACCACATGCCTCCGCCAATAGGAATAGGGCTTTGAGATACATTTGCAGGATGTGCACTCTTTATAAGGAACGCCATAGGTGATTACTTCCGCGAAACTGCCTTCCGCAGTATCTCCGGCATTAGCGACTCTTTTACTTCCTATTGCCACAGCAACCTCATTTTCTCCATCCCACAACTTTATTCCTCCCAATCCAACCGTCTTACCAACGAAATATTCGTCACATCCCGCATTTTCTTCTTTCTGCTGTTTTTCGCTCGGATACCAAAGATATTTTCGCAGTTCCATAGCGGGGCCGCGTTTGGAATATACATCTATTGCCCCGGAATTGTTGAAATATATCCGGAGCGCCATAAAACTATTCTCCACGGCCGGACCATGATGACCGACCTTTCTGTATTGCTTGTTGTCGAATGCCTCTATTTTGTTGACTTGTACAGAATCGGTGCGCCAAAACAGGCTCCAAGATGTTTGAGCGCTTAAGCTCTGAAAACATAAAAGCAGAGACAGAATGAGATATACACTTGTTTTTTTCATTGGGATTGATTGAGGAATTTAAAGTATTGCAAAGATAATCATTAACAGTTTTTTCAGCGATAATAGTTCTTTTGGCGTTGAAACTCCGTCCGTGCCGTTAAATAAAGCCTTTCTTTTTTTACTATTTATAGGTTTTGGCGGTAGGATTTGTGGCATTTTGGCGGTAAGATTTGTGGTAGATTCAGTTTCGTGGCTGACGGCAACTGTCTTAAGTCTTTGCGAGTATGGCTATTCCTTAGCTGATATTATTTCCACCTGCTTCCAGTAATAGAATGCTTCAAGACTCAGCTTTTTAAGATGATTCATTTTATTTAACTCAGGGGACTTTATTGTGTCGTTTATAAGTATTTCATTCATATTAGGTTCATAGTGACTTATTTGTTTTTTATCATTTTTGATGAGGCAAGTCAGGTAAGCGACCTTTGAAGCATCGAGAATAGCGCGCTCCATCGAGTAATTTTCTGTAATAATAAACCCATTAACACGTCTTGCACCGTTTACCAGATATTCGTATTCAGGTTTTGATATTGCACCACGAAGGCAAATATTTAATGCGGTGGCGTAGGCGTCATTCAGAACATCTTCGGCAGATAAAGAATCAAGTCCCTTGTAACTGAGCTCAATCGGGACTGTCTTATGAAATGTCTTTACAGCGGAAGTTATGTCTGAGATGCGGTCAAAGATAGAGCTGATGTCAAATAATTGCTTCATTATTTCCATAGAGAACGGTTTATCTCCCTTGAAAAAAGGAATACCGGTCGTATGGGGCGCAAAAGCAGTCAATTTGTCTCCCAGCATATCGCTTAGACTAGGACATTTCACAATTGCAGGTTCACCGATTATTTTAAGAAAAGGACTACGGATTTGAAGAGGTATTATATGTTCGTATTGTAAATTTTCATAAAGCACATCAAGCAGAATTTTGTCGCTGGGATGGCCGGAAGGATACGAAACCTCGTATTTATATTCTGCGTGTGTTTTAGGAACATGGTTTCGTGCGGTACGCTCAATTTCCTTGACTTCTGTAAATCCATATTTATCTCCAAATTTCCCAAGATATCGTAGGATGTTAGTGCCCGGCTTACATATTATGTCAACATCAATCGATAACCTCTTTGGAGTGTCAAAATGAAGCATTAGGGCAGTGCCTCCCTTGAAAATAAAAGGACAACCTGACAAAACCAGAGATTCCAATAATGAAAATGCGCGAATTGTTTTTTCAAACAACGCAGGATCTTTAATTTCAGGATACTTTGTACGAAGGCTCTCTATCCATTCGCGAGAGCGGCTTTCGGGGTCAATCATTATCTTTTAAATTTGTTTGTTTAATAATGTTACGTATATGCGGTTCGCAACTGCGCCGTCCGGCATATCTCCATAATTGTGACTTGGAGATATCAAAAGCCGTAAGAATATTCTCATAAACCGTGTATATTTCTGATCCACGTAAAAAATCAAATTCCGGATTCAAGGCTATATCTACAAGTAACTTCTCTGCTGTTGGAACAATGATGCCGCCCAATGATTGTATAGGGGCTTCGGTAATAAGGGAATGAACTACGATGCTATTTTTGCCGAAGCCGTAATTATAGAATTCTTCTTTCCCCGGATTCGGCAAGACGATGCTTTGCGGATATAATTCTTGTAGAGCATCGAAAAAAGGACGTTCAAGGGTTCTCTCCACATCGATAATTGTCATGCTCATGTTTGGAACATGTAACATGAATGGTATTATACAAGAAATATCCCACACACAAAACTCTACTAGAGGATATCTGTTTTTGAGACTTTCGAAAATCTTTTTCGAACTATTGTTAGGAATAATATTAAACTTAGGTTTTATATTATCTGATATAGAATACATTCCCCAATCGACTCTTTTCAGTTTGCCGGATGCTACAAGGCGTGTCAATAATTTTTGTAAACTATTGGCATATGAGATATTCTTTTCATCAAGGTGTTCGGCTAACTCTTTTCTTTTGAATGGACCAGCTTGACGAAAAGCAAAATCAATTATAGATTGTGTTAATGTCATATACTTTATATTTTTATTGCAAATATAGGACAAATTTGGCAATTTTCTAATAATTTTGCCAAAAAAGTCCTATTTTCTGTTGCAAGGATTTTCAAGTCCCTGGATTCCATCACCAAAGCAAGGCGCAATGTTGCGGGAAATTTTATGTACCTTTGCGCAATTATAATTGGATTGCCTGCTTGTGGCGATTATTATTACTGCAGAGGTTGTAAAGCGTATCAAGAATGCAGAAATAGTCGCAGCTTATAATAAAGTGAAAGAAATTTAGTTTATGAAACCCACAAAACGTAGTTTTAAGTATTGGCAGTGGCGGGTCATCATCAGTTCGATGATAGGCTATTCAATGTTCTACTTTGTCCGTAAGAACTTTTCGTTTGCGATTCCGCTGCTGCAGAATGTTTATCCGGAAATAACCAAGGCTCAGTTCGGAGCCATTATGTCCGCAGGAGGAATCATTTATGGCGTATCAAAACTAATCAACGGAGTTTTAGGCGACCGCACCAATGCCCGTTGGCATCTTGTAGTAGGTCTTTCAGTCTGTGTTCTTGCAAACATTCTTTTCGGCTTTACTGATAAACTTACTACGCTCCTTACAGGAGCCACAGGCGGCCCTGATTTTATCGGCGGATTCGTTACGATAATGGGTGTCCTGTATATCATCAATCAGATATTCCAAGGTTGTGGATTTGCGCCTTGCAATCACCTTATGGTGAGTTGGGTGCCGCCGCAGGAACTTGCGACAAAGATGAGTTTATGGAATACATCCCATAGTATAGGTGCATTTGCAGTGTCCGTAATTTGTGGATATATGACCTCTTGGCAGATGGCTTTCTGGGTTCCTGCCTCTATAGCCTTTGTGGGAATATTCTTTATCATAATTACTCTTAGAGATACTCCTAAATCGGTTGGTCTCCCTGAATTGCCTAAGGTAAAGGGAGAGTTGGATGATGATAAAGCTAAAGACAAAAAAGAGTGGAGAAAATTCCTCATTCAAAAAGTCTTCCTTAATCCTATCGTATGGATACTGGCAATAACCGACCTGTTCGTTTATATAGTGCGTTTCGCAATTCTTGACTGGGGGCCTTCCATGCTTCAAGATATGGGTTTAAGTTCTGCTCTGTCCGGCTGGACAGTTGCAATTTTTGAGGTAGCGGGATGTCTTGGAATGATTGTCGCAGGACTTGTTTCGGATAAACTTTTCAAGAGTCAATCCCAGCGTGTATGTGCCATAGAGATGGCTCTGGTTGCCGTTTGTATGGTTGCCCTGCATTTTATCCAGGATATGAATTCTCCCGTACTCTTCCTAATCGTGCTTGCCCTTGCAGGCTTCTTCCTTTACGGCCCTCAGGCTCTTCTCGGGGTAATCGCCTCCAACGAGGTTTCCAAGAAGGCTGCTTCTTCCGCCGTTGGAATTATAGGATTCATGAGTTATCTCAGCACCCTCATTACAGGATATCCGCTTGGAAAATTCGCCGACACTTTTGGTTGGCGTCCGATTTTCCTCCTTATGACAGGTGTCGCCCTCATTGGTACTTTAACCATTGCAGTCCTCTGGAACCGCAAGATCGCAGTTAATTAACGCCCAAGGGCTGCTGCTAACTGTGCCCAAGAATTTTATTATAAATTTTGTCAATTATTTGAATTATTGACAAAAAATATATAATTTTGCGTCGTAATGACAACGAAAGATATCATACGATGCTATGCAGGTTTGCAGCCTGAGCAGAGATTCTCGCGAAAAAACCTTCTGTCTTGGATGCGGGATGTGGGATTGTTCCGTGATGGCTCTGAAGCGGCAATCAATTTGTCCCTAAGCCTAATGCTGAAAAGCGGAGAGCTTATTAAAGAATCTTGGGGCACCTATATTTTACCTTTACAGAAAAAGCGTCTTTTTATACCGATTCCAAGCAATGAGATCAGAGACATAAATCATTTATTGAAAGTTGAGTTTTCATACACTAGAATTTGCGTTTGGGATCCTCAAATCATTGTTCCCTTCATGCAGCATATTCCCAATCTAAATTTGCTGATTGTCGAGATTGAGAGGATTGCCATGGAACCAGCGTTCAATCTCCTGCAGGAAAAGGTAAGTGACCGGAGAGTAATCTTTAATCCCTCTTCTGAAGATTATGCCCGTTATGTCTCCGGCTTCCCCAGCATCATTGTTAAACCCTTGATTTCCCAAGCTCCGTTAATCAATTTCGGAGGAATCAATATGCCAAGCTTGGAGAAGGTGATGGTTGATATTTCCGGCGACGTGGAGTTTTCTTTCGCCCAGGGAGCAGAACTTTATACCATTTATGAAAATCTCTTGTCGTCCTTTGTCGTTAACTATAAAGCACTTTACCGATATGCCGATCGACGTGCCCGGAGAAGTCAAGTTGAGAGTATTGTAAAAACCTGTGAGCCATGATATTGAAAGAAAGTAGAGAGTTGGACAAATAATTAATCTTTCGAGACAAAGGAACAGGTAAACATTTTGGACAAATAAAATATATTTTATATCTTCGCAGTTAGTAATATTCTAACTGAATGGAAACAAAATATAATAAAACGATTTCTTCTTCTGAAAGCGCCCTGTTAGGAATCTTGGCCGAGGAGGGAAAGCAATGGTTTACCATTGAAGAGGCATACGCCGCCTTTCCGGACAAATCGGAAGAGGCGGTGCGTTTCATGTTAAAACGTATGTTGGACAAGGGACTGTTGATCAAGATTTCCAGGAAGGTTTATTGGACTGTGCCTTTTGACAGGGAGGCGGAAGACTATCTGCCAGACTGGCATCTTATGGCCGAACCACTAGCCGGAGGCAAACACTATATAGCTTACTATTCAGCCCTTCAGATTCATGGCCTTATTACCCAGCCGTCGTTGAAAGAACAGATAGTCCGTGAGCGTCGTAAATCGGAGACCATCGTGCTGAAAGGGGTTGAGTTCCAGTTTATCTATCATAATCCCAAGCATTTTTTCGGAATGAAGAAAGTATGGATAGACTCATACAACAAAGTATCTTGCTCTGATTTGGAAAAAACCATGATTGATTGCCTGTATATGCCGTCTTACGCCGGGGGAATCATTGAGGTGGCGAAAGCGCTTTGGATGGCAAGGGAAAAACTGGACTATGGAAAGCTGCTTGCTTACTCCAAACAATTTGACAGCCAGGTTGTCATCAAAAGACTTGGATTCTTGCTGGACAAACTGGGAATCAGCACGAATATCATAGAAGAATTGCTCAGCTTACGTAGCGCGACAGTATCTCCATTGGACACGGAAGTTCCAAATACAGGAAAGATTTCCACCAAATGGAGTATCCGGCAGAATGTTGACATCGAGACTATTATCAACGCTGTAAACAACTGATATTATGATACGTCCGGCAGAAATACAGAAGAAAGCGAACAAAGAGAAAGTGAGGGACACCCAGATAGAAAAGGATTACATCCTGACATGGATTCTTATAGGTGTAGCTAATAATGAAGATCTGTCCAAATCTTTAGCCTTCAAAGGCGGCACAGCACTTAAAAAGTTCTATTTCAAAGATTACCGCTATTCCGAGGACCTTGATTTCACTCTGGTTGATGACGACTTATCCAATGATGCAATTCAGGATGCGTTTAATGAGGTGTTCCAATATGTTCGCGAGGAAGCCAACATTTCGCTCTCCATGGAGGATTTCGGCATCCATAAAACAGGTAACATCAACTTCTACATCTCCTATGTTGGCCCCCTTGGAGGAGCAGGGGCGAACAAGCGTGTCAAGGTGGATATCTCCCGGACGGAAATGCTTATCTTCCAGCTGGAGAAAAGGCCAATGTTAGACGCATATTCCGATCAGGAGGACTGCATGGTCCAATGTTATTCCTTGGATGAGATAATGACGGAGAAAATGCGGTCGCTGCTTTCCAGAACCCAGCCGCGTGATTACTATGACCTATGGTTTCTGTCTGAAATGGAGGGCATGGAAATGGCCGACCACCGATATGAGTTCGAGGCGAAAGCCCGACACAAAGGCCTTGACCCGGATTCCCTGCAGGAGAAACTTGACGGAAAAATTAATGTCTTCAAGTCCAGATGGGATAGTTCCATGAAGGACCAGATTGCAGAATTGCCCCCTTTCGAGCATGTCCACCGCGAATTGAGTAAACACTTCCGCCTTCTGTTCAAATAGTAGCGACTGTGTCCCGACAAAAACGATATATACGCAAAAAGCCGGCGCAACTGCGTCGGCTTTTTTGTGCCTCGGGCGGGAATTGAACCCGCACGGACATTTCTGTCCAAGGGATTTTAAGTCCCTCGTGTCTACCATTCCACCACCAAGGCGAGGGTGCAAATATACGGAAAATTTTATGTACTTTTGTATACTATGACAATCACAATTATTATTCTTGCCGTCCTTGCCATTCTCGTGATATGGGGGATAGGCCTGCAGCGCAAGTTTGTAAGCGCAGAAGAACTTTGCAAAAACTCCATGAGCCAGATTGGCGTACAGCAAAACAGCCGTTGGGATGCTCTCACGGCTCTTGCTGATCTTGTTAAAAGCTACAACGAGCACGAGTACAAAACCATTATGGAAGTAATCGGCCAGCGCAAAGAGATAACTCCGAGCAGCTCTGCCGCTGAAGCTCAGGTGCAGGAGGATGCTTTGAGCAAAGCTTTCGGGCAGATAAAATTAGTTGTGGAGCGTTATCCCGAACTCAAAGCCAACCAGCAGTACCTCAAGACGATGGACAGCGTGAACACCTATGAAAACCAGGTGCGTCTTGCCCGTATGACCTACAACGATACTGTTACCAAGTTCAACCGAATGGTGCGTCAGTTCCCTGACAGCATAATCGCCGGTCTTCTGCGTTTCGTTCCCAAGGACTATCTGGCCGAGCCTGCAGGAAAGACCGACATGCCATCAATGAAGGTATGAGGCGCTTTTCAGCCATTGCGGCGGCCTTGCTTTTCAGCATTGCCGCCTTTGCTGATGCCCCTGCAATCAGGAATATCGATATCAGTGTCAGCTTGCAGCGGGATGGCAGTGCAAATATAAGCGAGGTATGGGATGTAAGGGTTACGGAAGGCACCGAATGGTATCTTGTCCGCAACAATTTGGGCGACATTTCCATAGAGAATCTGAGCGTGAGCGATGAAAGCGGCCTTGACTATATAAACGAAGGCAGATGGGATGTAGACCGCTCCATATCGAAAAAGGCCGGAAGGTGCGGTTTGCATTATACCGGAGATGGCGTGGAGATTTGCTGGGGCTTGGGCAGTTACGGCGACCATGTCTATACCGTGAGCTATACCATGACAAATGCGGTAAAGAGCCTTTCCGATGCCGATATGCTGCATTTACAATTGGTTTCTCCGGGTCTTTCGAGCCGTCCCAAGAATGTGAAGGTAAGGATAAGCAATGTGCCGGACAGCACCCGTTTTTGGGGCTTCGGCTTTGAGGGGGAATCATTCAAAGATGGGGAAGATATTGTTTTCAAGAGCAGCGAGTCGTTTTCCCGAAAATCTTCGGTAATAGTGCTTTTGCGCTTCGAAAAAGGCTTTTTCAATAGTTCGAGCGTGCGAAACAGGGGCTTTGAAGAGGTGCTTGCGAAAGCCCTTGAGGGGTCCAGGTTTGAGGATGAAAAAAAGGATAGGAATGATTTCTTGGAAGAACTCCTCAACATCTTTTTAATATCTCTTCCTTTCCTTATTGTTTTCGGCGGGTTAGCCGGTTCTGCTGCAAGCAAAAGGCGTATACTCGGTTGCAAACCATCGAAGGTGGAATGGAGCAGAGAGGTGCCGTATGATGGCGATTTGCAAAAGAGCAATTATACCCTTAAACGCTTGGGCGAAACCGGAAAAGCTGGCAATACCTATGCTTCCGCACTCATCCTGCGTATGATTTACAGCGGCGCAATTCAGATAATAAAGAAAGATGAAAAAAAGATAGATTTAGCCTTTAACGACAGCAAGGCCGGTGCCCTTGATGCCAATGCACGAGGTCTTTATGATATGATGAAAGATGCTTCCGGAAAAGATGAGATATTGCAGGAGAAAGAGTTTTCCAAGTGGTCGCGCAGGAATTACCGCCGTGTAAATAAATGGATAGAAAGCTCTTTGGAGTCGGGCCGGGACAGCCTTGAAGCAGCATCGCTGATTGAAGGGCAAAGATACACTCCCAAAGGCCAGGCGGAAGCCCGCAAACTGCTCGGCTTTAAGAAATTCCTTAACGACTTTACACTTGTAGGAGAGAGGACTTCCCGTGAAGTGGGGCTGTGGCAGGATTATTTGGTGTTCGCCTCGATTTTCGGCATTGCCGACAAGGTGGCAAAAGAACTGCACGATATAGATCCTCAATTCTTCGAGGAGGTAATGGCTTACGACTTCAATACCGTGAATTGGATACTTTGGAGGAATTCCATGCTTTCCAATTCCATCACCAATGCGCAAGCGCGTGCGGCAGATGCCATGAGCCGCAGCAGCGGCAGTTTCGGGGGTTTCGGCGGTGGTACCTCTTTCGGCGGCGGCGGCGGTTTCAGCGGAGGCGGTTTCGGCGGCGGAGCGCGTTAGGACCGGCTGGAGCATGCGTCAGTCGAATCGTTCGCAAAGAGAAAATCGCCTACAGTAGCGCTTGTCTACAACAAATCAGCAAGCACGATTGCCGTCATGGCTTCTACAATTACCGGAGTACGCAGGGCGAAGCAGACATCGTGACGTCCGCGCACCTGCAGAATTTCTTCGCGTTTTGTGGCGAAGTTCCAGGTTTTTTGCGGAGCTGCGATGCTTGAAGTGGGTTTTACCGCTACACGGAAGACAAGATCTCCGCTATTGGAAATTCCCCCGTTTATGCCTCCGGCTCCGTTTTTTATCGGTCCTGTCGGACCCCATGGGTCATTATGCTCTGAGCCTTTCATGCGCGCAGCGCGAAATCCATCTCCGAATTCTATCCCGCGAATACCCGGAATAGCAAAAATAGCGTGCGACAGCAAAGACTCCATTCCATCCCAAAAAGGTTCACCTAAGCCAATGGGCAGGCCCTTTACCCGGCATTCAATAAGCCCTCCCAAAGAATCTCCTTCCTTTGCCGTACGATCCAACAGCGCATCCCACTTGCTTTTGTCGGTTTCGCCGCCTATTTCCAACAGTTCAGCATTAATTGTAAATTCCGGCGGGGTGAAGTTGTCATCTTCTTCTTCCACCGACTTTTGCATTTTGTCATGCGGGAGTTTGGAAAAATCCGCCCCCTCCGTCTCCTCCATTCCCTCTTCAAGCTCGGGATTAAAATGGAATTTGAGTATTTGCTTGGCTACAACCCCCGCAGCTACAATGGGTAGTGTAAGGCGGCCGGAAAAATGTCCGCCGCCGCGCGGGTCGTTTGCAAAATTATATTTTATATTAGCCACCAAATCAGCATGGCCCGGTCGAGGCATATCATCGAATTTAAGGTAGTCCTGGCTTTCCACATTGCTGTTCCAAAAGATGATGGTAAGAGGAGCGCCCGTTGTGAGTCCGTTATATGCGCCGCTCAAAACCCTTGCTCTATCGGCCTCTTTGCGTTTAGTGGTACCCTTGCCTCCGGGGGCGCGACGGGCAATATCTTTTTCAAACTCATCTTCATAGAGAGGTATGTTTCCGGGCACGCCGTCAATGGTTACACCTATGGCGGGGCCGTGAGATTCGCCGAATATTGTAACCTTGAAATATTTACCGAAGCTGTTCATAATTATTGCTCTTTAGAATTCAATGCGAAGTTAGCATTTTTAATGTAATTATTGATAATAGCGGGATTTTATGTAAATTTGTTTACTATGGATAATGAAGTTTTAAAAGCAATAAGGGAACGCCGCAGTATCAGGCGTTTCCGCGGAGAACAAATAAAAGACGAGGAATTGCAAGCGGTATTGGAAGCCGGTACTTGGGCTCCCACAGCGCGCGGCACGCAAGAACCTCTGATTTTTGCTGTACAAAACCCCGAAATCAATTCTAAACTGCGCAGGCTCAATGCGCTGACATGGAAAAGAGAAGATATCGACCCCTATTTCGGAGCCCCCACCATCGTGCTGGTTTTCTCGAAGGAATCCAATAAAAACTGCCTCAAGGATGGGAGCTTGGTGCTCGGAAACATGCTGCTTGCGGCTCATAGTCTTGGCCTCGGCGCCTGTTGGATAAACCGTTGCCAAGAAATGTTTGAGGAAGAAGGGGGTGCAGCCCTTCGCAAACAAATCGGGGTGCCGGAAGATTATTATGGAGTGGGGAGTATGGCTCTCGGCTATATAGGCCACGAGCCCCCTGCACCGAAGCCCAGAAAAGAAGGATATTACACGATTTTGAAATAAAGTAGTATCTTTGCAGTCCGTTATTTTTTGCGCGGACGCGCGGGCTTTCTTATGGGAGAAAAGCAGCTTCTTAAAGATATTGTCAATCAGGAATATAAGGAGGGATTTGTAACATCCATCCGGCAGGAGCTTATTCCCAAAGGTCTCAATGAGGAGATAATCCGGATAATCTCTGCAAAAAAGAACGAGCCTCAATGGCTGCTCGATTTCCGTTTGGATTCGTTCCGGAAATGGCAGAAGATGACCGCTCCCAAATGGGGCCATCTCAGCCGTCTGCCCGACATAGATTTCCAAGACATAATTTATTATGCCGCACCCATCCGCGATGAAGACAGGCCCGACCATATAGACCCCGCTCTTGAGGAAACTTTCGAGAAATTGGGCATTCCGGTACGCGAGCGTGAGATTCTGGCCGGTGTTAAACCCAAAAATTTTGAAACCATCGGTCTTGATGGAGAAGAACACAGTACCGAGGGTGTTGCGGTGGATGCCGTTTTCGATTCCGTGTCGGTAAGCACCACCTTCCGCAAGACTTTGGCAGAAAAAGGGATAATTTTTTGCAGTTTCGGCGAAGCGGTGCAGAATCATCCAGAATTGGTGCGTAAATATCTTGCCAGCGTAGTCCCCAATAATGACAATTTCTACGCAGCTCTCAATTCTGCGGTTTTCTCAGACGGCTCGTTCTGTTACATACCCAAAGGGGTGAAATGTCCCATGGATTTAAGCAGCTATTTTCGCATCAATGCCGCCGGCACAGGACAGTTCGAACGCACTCTGATTATTGCCGATGAAGGCTCAAGCGTAAGTTATATGGAAGGATGCACGGCTCCTATGCGAGACGAAAATCAGCTTCACGCCGCAGTGGTGGAGATTATTGTGGAGAAAGATGCGAGGGTGCGCTATTCCACTGTGCAGAACTGGTATCCCGGCGATGCCGAAGGAAAGGGAGGCATATTCAATCTTGTCACCAAAAGGGGCATTTGCAAAGAAGGGGCCCATCTTAGCTGGACCCAGGTGGAGACAGGATCCGCTATCACATGGAAATATCCTTCCACCATCTTGAAGGGCGATAATTCCACCAGCGAATTCTATTCGGTGGCCCTTACAAATCATTACCAGCAGGCGGACACCGGCACAAAAATGATACATATAGGCGCCAATACCCGCTCCCGCATAATTTCCAAGGGAATCAGCGCAGGCCATAGCGAAAACTCTTATCGAGGTATGGTGCGCATGCTTCCTGGTGCTCGCAATGCCAGGAATTTTACCGAATGCGACAGCTTGCTGATTGGCGGCAAATGCGGAGCACATACCTTTCCGTTCATAAAAAGCAGTTGCCCGTCGGCCATAGTGGAACACGAGGCAAGCACTTCAAAAATCAGTGAGGACCAGCTTTTCTACTGCAATCAAAGAGGGCTCAGTCCCGAAGAGGCCACCGGCATTATAGTCAACGGTTACGCTAAAGAGGTGCTCTCGCGCCTGCCTATGGAATTTGCGGTGGAGGCTCAAAAATTATTATCTGTAAATCTCGAAGGCTCAATAGGATGACACCATTACTTGAAATTAAAAACCTGACTGTCGGAATTGCCGGCAAGGAAATACTCAAAGACTTGAATCTCAGCATAGCCGCAGGAGAGATCCACGCCATTATGGGCCCCAACGCTGCAGGCAAAAGCACGCTCGCCGCAGTGCTTACAGGACGCCCCGATTATCAGGTGTTTTCAGGTTCCATAATCTATAAAGGTAGGAATCTTTTGGAGATGAAGCCGGAGGAAAGGGCCTGGGCCGGTATTTTTATGAGTTTCCAATATCCCATCGAGATTCCCGGGGTAAGCATCACCGCACTTATGAAGGCAGCCGTTAATGCCAAGCTTAAGGCTGCAAGCAAAGATGAATTAACGCCGGGGGAGTTTTTAAAGCTGATGAAAGAAAAGATGGCCCTTTTGAAGATGCGCTCCGATTTTGCCAAGCGGGAAGTGAATGTAGGCTTCTCCGGCGGAGAGAAAAAGCGCAGCGAAATTTTTCAAATGGCCATGCTTGACCCCACCCTCAGCATACTAGATGAGACAGACAGCGGCTTGGATGTGGATGCCCTTAAGATAGTAGCTGATGGGGTGAACACCCTTCGCAGCAACGAAAAATCGACATTGATAATCACCCACTACAAGCGCTTGTTGGAACTTATCAAGCCCGATGTGGTGCATGTGCTAAGGGACGGCCGCATAATAGCCACAGGCGGTTTCGAAATTGTGGATAAGATAGAAAACGAAGGCTACGACAGCATAAATGAATAAGCTCTACATAGCAGGCATAGACGAAATCCCACGGCGTGTGACTTTGGAGGACAATGATGAGTTGCACCTTACCATTGTGTGCCCTCCGGGCTATAGCGGAGATATAAATTTCCGTATAGACCTTCTCCGCCCCGGGGTTAAACTCGACATGGCGGGCTTGTCTTTCTGCGCCCTCGGCGAGCGGCAAACCTTTAATGTTCAGGTGCATCACAAAGTGGGCGGCGCAGTCTCGCGCCAGCTTTTCAAGAGCATAGTGGGCGAAAAGGGGAGAGCCAATTTCAATGGTCTTATTTATGTGGCCCCGGATGCAGGAAAGACAAAAGCCTATCAAGAAAGCCATAGTCTATTGTTAAGTGAAGGGGCTGTATCGGAAAGTCATCCGGAATTGGAGATATATACCGATGATGTAGAGTGTTCGCACGGCTCCACGGTAGGTTATCTTAATGCAGATGAGCGCTTTTACATGCAAAGCAGGGGCATTCCCGAAGAAGAAGCTGTCCGCTTGCAGATTCTATCCTTCCTCTCTCCCGTTTTAAACCGTCTTCCCGAAGAAAAACGCAAGGCCCTAATTTATCGCTTATGAGGTTATATCCCAACGTGAAACTGAATTTAGGCTTGCATGTACTTGGCATGCGGCCGGACGGTTATCACGATATAGAAACGGTTTTCCTGCCCTATTCCGGCTATTCCGATTGTTTGGAGATTGTCCCGGCGCCGAGTTTCGGGATTCAAGTGTTCGGCCCCGAATATACCGGGTGGGAGCCTGCTAAAGACCTTTGTGCTGATGCTTGGAGGCTGCTAAGGGAAGATTTCGATATAGATCCGGTGCATATTTCTTTAGAGAAAGGCTCGCCCGTAGGGGCCGGTTTGGGCGGAGGTTCGGCAGATGCGGCTTTTACCTTGATGGGACTGAATGATATTTTCTCTCTCGGCCTCAGCCTTGAGCAGATGGCAGATTATGCCTCGCGGCTCGGCTCGGATTGTGCGTTTTTCATTTATAATAAACCTTGCTTTGCCAGAGGCAGGGGGGAGATTTTGGAACCGATAGAGCTTCCGTTAGATGACTACCGCTTCGAAGTGCTTGTGCCGCAGGGTATTAAAGTTTCCACCAAAGAGGCCTATGCTGATTTGGTAAGAAGACCGCAGCAAAAACCAGTTGCTAAGAGTTTGAAAGAATTGCTTCTGCAAACTCCGGTGGAGCGTTGGCGCAACCTCATAGTGAACGACTTCGAGGCATCTGTTTTCCCAAAACATCCGGAAATCGAGGCGCTCAAGGATGATTTTTATGCAAGAGGCGCTGTCTACGCATCCATGTCGGGTTCCGGCTCTGCGGTGTTCGGAATGTTTCCCAAATAGAAGTATATTTGCAGAATGAAGCCACGTGTACTCCTGGCCGTTTTACTGCTCACGATTGCGGCAGTTTCCGCTTTTGCTCAAACGACGAAAGTGCGTGGACGCGTAGTGGATGAGCAGGGCGAGGGGATACCTTTCGTGGCTGTAATGTTTGAGGGCACCACCGTTGGCATCACGACAGACCTGGATGGCTATTATAATCTCGAAAACAAAGACCTTTCCAACAAGGTGCTGGTGGCGCAGCTCTTGGGTTATGAAAGCGCCCGCGTGAATGTGCGCCCCGGAGTTTTCAATCAGATAGATTTCACGTTGCGCCTTTTCAATCATGAACTTGCGGGCGCTCAGGTGAAAGCCGATAATAAAAAGGCCAAGCGATTACTCGCAAATATAAATGCGCGCCGCTCCAAGAACGATCCTGACAGTCATCCTCAATACAGGGTCAAAATTTACAATAAGATGGAGTTGGGTCTTACCCATCCTCAGGAACAGATTCAAAATACAGGTTTTGGTAAAAAATTCGCTTTTGTTTTCGATTATATCGACACCTCAGCTGTGAGCGGTGTGCCATATCTGCCCATTATGATAAGCGAAACAGTAGCAGACAAGCATCACAGCTCCAATCCCGAATTGAATACCGAGAAGGTTGAGGCAAACCGGATTTCCGGTGTCAATCCCGATCTTAATCTGCTCAGCCAATTCACCGGCAGCATGCATCTTAAAGTGAATTTTTACAACGACTTTATAAATGCATTCGATGTGCAGTTTCCTTCGCCCATCATGCCGGCCGCCCTGCTCTATTACAATTATTACATAATAGACTCTTTGCAGTTAGATGGACGAAAGACCTTAGTGGTGCGTTATCATCCCAAAAAATTCATCTCCACCCCGACTTTCGACGGTGAAATGCAAATTGATGCAGAGGATTTTGCTCTCCGCAGTATCCGCGCCACCATGAAAAACACGGTCAATGTCAATTGGTTGCGCGACTTTGAATTGAATGCTTCTTATCAGCGCATGCCCGATTCCACCTGGTTTTATAAGTCAGATGGTTTTTATGTCGACTTTTCAATGAGTCTGAGGGATTCCAGCAAGATGCTGTCTTTCTTAGGCAAACGCGAACTTACTTATGGTGAGCCGGATTTTGACTTTGTGCCGGAAATAAAGGGGAGCGATGCCCCGGTAAAAGTGGCTGTCGATGCGGGTCATCAGAGCGAGGAATTTTGGGAGGCGGTCCGTCCCGCACCGCTTACCAAAAAAGAGGAGGATGTATATGCGATGGTGGATGAGATAAAGACCATTCCTCTTTATAAAGACCTTTATACCATAATTTATACGCTTATAAACTCTTATTGGGATATAGGGAAGATAGGCATAGGTCCGTATTTCAAATTGTTGAGCTTCAATCAGATGGAGGGCTTCCGCCCGCAATTCGGCTTGCGTACATCCAAAGATTTCAGCAAGACCGACCGCTTCATGGTGTATGCGGCTTATGGCATAAGGGATAAAACCTTGAAAGGCGGCGGCGAGTGGGAGCATCTTTTCAGTAGAGACCCTTGGATAAAGTTGTACTCTGAGATAAAGTATGATGTATATCAGATTGGGGCGGGGGACAATGCCCTTACAGAAGGGAATATGTTCGCCAGCATCTTCGGGGGAAGCCATGGTACCCGTCCCTGCATGACGAGTTCGTTCAAGCTGAATTATGAGCAGGAGGTGAATCCTTCATTTACTTTCGGAGCCGGATTGAATTTCAGCCGCTACTATGGCACGGGAGAATTGTTTGTACCCATGATTGCCACCAGCGGAAGAACCATTCCCAGCGTAGCTAAAAACGAGTTTTATCTTATGGCGACTTTCTCCAAGGATGAAACCGTAAACAAAGGTTATTTTATAAAGCAGAGTGTACACAGCAATTATCCGATTATCCGTATAGACCTTTCCGCAGGCATTCCCGGTATACGCAAATACGACTATGGTTATTTCCGTCCGGAACTGTCCATTAATTGGAAATGGCGCCTTCCGCCTTTCGGCATGAGCAAAATCTGGGCAAACGCCGGCACCATAATAGGCAGGGTGCCATATCCGCTGCTGCATATTCACGAGGGCAACAGCACCTATCTGCTCAATAAGCAGGCTTTCAGTTGCATGGACTTCTTCGAATTCGCCTCCGATACTTGGGCAACAATATTTTGGTATCACAGTTTAGGCGGTTATATATTCGGAAAAATCCCCCTCATCCGCGAACTTAATTTGCGTGAGGAGTTCTCGCTGCGTGCAACCTGGGGCAGTCTTTCCGAAAGGAACAACGGAAATCCGGGCGAATCGCAAATGCGGGCGCCCATGCGTTTCCCGAAGATGATTCCCGGAAACCCGACTTCTCCCTATATGCGCTCTCTTGGCAAAGTTCCCTTTGTGGAGTTCGGAGCCGGCATCAGCAATATTCTGCGCTTCATCCGAATAGACTGCTTCTGGCGCCTCACCCATCGCGACGATATGGAAGGGGTAGAGGAACAGCAGACGGGCGAGGGAATCTTCAACACGCTCCCCAAGCGCTTCCGCACCACCAATTTTGCAGTGAACATCGGCGCTGAATTCAGATTCTGACCCGCTTCGACTTTTATTCGTTACGGGCTATTATTCCGTCCTTATATTTCTTGTATATTGCCGCACTGAGTGCACGGGGGTTGCCCTTGGGCTTTGCGGAGTACTTCGTATCTTCTCCAATCCAGTTCCACTCAAAGTCTTCACACCAGCTCTTGAAGGCCTCGTAGTCAAAGTTTTCTTCGTTATTGAGACGATTGAAATATTCCTCCCATCTTGGTTTATAGAAAGTTGAATAAAGCCCTGCCCAGCCTCTGTTGGAGTAGTCGGTAAGCTTGCCGCCTTTGAAGCCCCAGCAGCTGACAAGGTCCTTTGCATCCCACTCGTAGTAGTCTTTAAGTTCCGGTGTGTCACCCCAATATCGGGCCTCTTCAATCCAGCGGCCGAGACGGAAATACCTTACAGACCCGACAAGTTTTTCAAGGTCATCGATGATTCCGAGAAGATATCCGGAAGCCTCTTTGAAAGCGGTCTTGTCACCGGCCTTGTATTTGGCGATTAACTCAAGGTAAATGTCCGAATAATAGTTTTCGAGGCATTGCCGAGCCATATTAACACAATCGAACTCATACCCGGCTGACCTTGAAGGTTTTGCATCTATAACCTTCCCCCACGCCTCGAGAAGGTCGCAATTGGAGTAGCTCTTCATGTAGTTGTTCCAAAGGCCGTAGCCGTTGTAAACGGGACGTGCTGTAAGGACGGGAACAAAGTGTCCTCCAAGCTGTTTCTGGACCTTGTCGTACATTATGTACCAAGCCTTGCGGTAAGAAGCATCAGCAAATCCGAGGCGGCGGTCTGCAAGACGCTCGTACCAGACAGAGTCGCATACAGTTTTCTGCCATGCGCGTCCGAGGACATATTCATAGGTATGGTCATTGACGTCGAGAGACTCAAGGGTGCATCCGACACCGGTACAATTGCCATTTGAATCATCGAATACTTTGTCAAGCTTAGCGCTGAGGTCTTTTACATTTCCTGAAATCATCGTGTTTCCTCCAAAGTTGCCGAGGTAGCACCAGATGAAGTCCTGACCGTAGAAGTTGTCAGTCTTGCGATAAAGTTCCACCCTGTCGCAATAGTAGTCAAGCATTAGAAGACGACCTTTGGGGACCGGAGAAAGATATGCCTCGATAAGTGGAGGGGTCCACTGCTGGGATTTATGGAAGAAGAGCCAGCTCATCTGAAGCCAAACGGCATCCGGGTCGCATTCTTCGAGTGCTTTCCATGTCTCTGCAGCTACTTCGCCAAGGAACTTGGCATCCCAGACAGGAGGGTCAACTTCATTGAAGATGTCGATTCCGTAGATATGGCAGTCCTGCCCGAACATCTCCTTCTGAACTTTCAGGTATTTTTTCTGAATTTTTGAATAAAGAGGATCGGTAGGGCTGAGGTACCAGGGATTATATTGAACATCGAAACTGCCCCATGCTCTGAGTTTGCGGATTTCGGCATTCGGGAAGAGAGTCTTTAGTGATCGGGGCACCCTTCCTGTGAAGGAACCGAGAATAGGGGAGATTCCGAGGGAGACTTCGCGTGCGATGATTTGTTTCTGAAGAGCCTCTTGCTTGTCGAGCCACTCCTGCGGGAGAGGTCCATGCCATCCTTCGATATTTGTCATGCGGTGCCACGAAAGGAAAGACGGCCCGGGAAAATATTCGCGGGTTTGCTCCGCTGTAAGCCCCATATCCATCCATACCTTCTGCCATACACTCTCTTGGCCAGTGTTGGCAAGAGCCATAGTTACACCGTTGAGTGCCATCCAGTCTATGAGACGCTCCCACTGGGTCCAGTTCCACCACCCGATCGTATATCCGAAGGTGCAGTAGTTGAAAAAGAAGCGGTTGGGCGCGAGAGCTTCGCGGCGAACAGTCCCTTCGGTAGAAGGCAAGCGCTTAGGAGAGATAATTTTATCGTTAACGAACCACGTTACCGCAACCTTGCAATAGTCGCGCAGATAGTCGCCAAGTCCCATCGCGAGGGAATTGACACAGTCGCCTTTTACTGAGAGTTTTCCGTCAGAGGCCTTGAATTCATACCAGTTGGATGAGGCTCCGCCCTGGACTTCGAAGGTGATGTTGGAAACGTGGTTAGGGATAATGCGTCCGACAAGGTCTATAACGGCATCTGTTGATTGCTTCCCTCTCGCAAAAGGAGCGATAGTAAGGAAAAGCGCTGATATCAGTAAGAGGATTTTTTTCATAACGTTTGCAAATATACAATAATTTGTCAGGGCTGAAAAACATAAAAAAGGGACAAGCTCTTTTGAACTTGTCCCTTTGTGCGGATGGTGAGACTCGAACCCACACAGGCAAAAACGCCCACTACCCCCTCAAAGTAGCGTGTCTACCATTCCACCACATCCGCTTTGGGGTTGCAAATATAGATATATTTTGGATAATTGCAAAAATTTTTTTTAACTTTGCGGTCCCTTCGAGTAAGGGGTATATATTTTTTATTAATTTTTTAAAACAGATTCACAATGGCTGTTAAAATTCGTCTCCAGCGCCGCGGAAAGAAGAATTTCGCATTCTTCCACATTGTCGTGGCCGATTCCCGTTCGCCTCGTGACGGACGTTTCATCGAGCAGATTGGCTCTTACAATCCCAACACCAACCCCGCAACCATCGTTCTTGATGCCGAGCGCGCTCTTGCCTGGTTGAATGTCGGCGCACAGCCCTCTCTCGTATGCCGTCGCATCCTCTCTTATGAGGGTGTTCTCCTCCGTAAGCACCTCAATGGCGGTATTGCCAAGGGCGCACTTACTCAGGAGCAGGCCGATGCAAAGTGGAATGCATGGAAGGCTCAAAGGGATGCCAAAATCAGTTCTAAGGTAGAAGGTCTTGAGAAGGCTGCAGAAGCTAAAGAAAAGGCTGCTGTTGCCGAAGAGCGCAAGGTTAATCAGGCTCGCGCAGAAGAGCTTGCCAAGAAGGCAGAGAAGCTTGCTAAAAAGCAGGCTGCTGAAGCCGCCGGCGAAGAAGCTGCCACTGAAGAGGCTGTAGCCGAAACCGAGGCTCCTGTTGCAGAAGAGGTTGCCGCTGAGGCTCCCGCAGCAGAAGAGCCCGCAACTCCTGTTGCAGAAGAAGCTCCTGTTGCAGAAGAGGTTGCCGCTGAGGCTCCCGCAGCAGAAGAACCCACTGCCGCTCCTGTAGCCGAGGCTCCTGCCGCTGAAGAAGCTGCGGAAACACCTGCAGAGGCTCCTGCCGAAAAGGCCTAAATCCCTTTTCCTGACGTTCCGGTACGGCTGATACTGCCGTTTCCGGGACGTATTGTTTTCAGGCATATCGCTTTCTAAAAACCAAATGGATATAATGCCTACATTTGCGTAAAGACATTGTTTTTATGATACAAATAGCAAAAATATTAAGGTCCGACAACACAGATGGGGGCATCCTTGTGGGGAGCGAATATGCTTTGGAAGAGTTGGTCGGCAATGAGCCCGTCTACATAGAGTTTGACGGCCTTAAAGTCCCTTTTTTCGTGCTTTCCTGCAAGCCGCGAGGCCGCAAATATATACTTCATCTGAACGATGTCATCTCGTTGGAAGATGCTGAGGAGATAGTGGGAAGGGCAATTTATGCCGATATGGAAGAAGAGGAAGATGAGCAGGATTTCATCGGTTGGAAGCTTTACGATAGCGCCGACGAAAAACCATCTTCCCGGACCAAACCGATTTTAGTTGGAACCATAATCGGCATTGAAGCCATTCCGGGCAACGACCTGCTTGTCGTGGAGAGGGATGGCACAGAAGTGCTGATTCCCCTGCACGAGGACTTGATTGTCAGTGTCAATCCCAAGAAGGAGGAATTGCTGTTGGACCTTCCCGAAGGGCTGTATTGAAATCAGGAATTATTTAGAGCGTGCGATACCTTTCGCCGTATTCCAAGGTCTGTCCCAAATAGTCATCGGGATATTCTATAACATAGTCGCAAACTAAGCCTTCCGCATCGTATACCGGTACAATCTCAGGATTCACAAATCCGCCATAGGGCTTTAATCCGAGGGCGGCATAACGCTCGAGAACCTCTTTGTGCAACTCGTAGTCGATTTCGGTGCCGTAATTGTCCACCAAGGCCTTGCCGGCGGCATAGTCGCCCTCGCTCTTGATGCGCTGAACTTCGCCAAGCAATTCTGCAAACAGACCGCGCAGAGCCTCATAGTCATTTATTACGAAATAGGTTTTCCCGTCTCGAATCTTCTTTTCTATCACATTGTCGGCCAAGCCCTTCTCGTAGCACCAACTTGCAATAAGCTGGCGGTTCTGCATATGGGCTTGCGTATTCTTTTTCCCAAGCTCCACGCGTGAGAACTGCGTCATGATTCCGTTGCGAATATATGAAGCGTATTCTGCCTTGTAAGCCTCGTGGTCGGGAACAATTCCAAGTTCCACCAATTTTGGGTCAGCGCAATAATACAGGGCGAAAAGGTCTGCCCTGGTCTCTTCCAGAGCGCTTTGATATTCACCGAGCGCAGTAGAAGATACATTTGGCAGAAGCTGTCCGCTGCCATGTCCGAGGCATTCGTGGAGGTCGGTATGAATGTCGCTCATATAATCGCCGTACTTCTTAACCAAATCTATTTCTTTCTGGTCCCAGGCGAATTCGCCAAGTACACTCTTAGGCTGTTCCAATGCGGAAGCATTATAGGCTTGGGTGATGTTGGCAATTGTGACGCTCTTAGAGCCGTGGTCACGGCGTATCCAATCGGCATTTGGAAGATTGATTCCGATAGGTGTTGCAGGATAACAAGCCCCTGCAATGGCCACTACATTTATGACTT
>FZPS01000204.1_pt150 | contig 40061 bp, 34 predicted proteins | sample 1817821 | NCBI WGS metagenome assembly FZPS01 (sample SAMEA104158645, study PRJEB21678) | metagenome | place: Germany | collected 2015-04-21 | reverse complement strand
GGACAAATCGTTGAACAAGGGACGCATGAAGAACTTCTCGAGAAGGGAGAAGTTTATGCTGATCTCTATCAGGCACAGTTCAGCTGATACGGTAACCCTGTAAAATCACGTTAGATCTGTATTCCAATGCTCTGAGTCACACGATCGGTGGATTCAGCGAGTGTAAAAACGCGTTTCGTTCCTTTTGGCATTGCTTGTGGCATATTTACCGGGAGTGCTAGTCCTGTAAAAACGCGTTTCGTTCCTTTTGGCATTGTTTGTGGCATATTTACCGGGAATGCTAGTTTCGTAAAATCACGTTAGATCTGTATTCCAATGCTCTTCCGCGATTAACCCGCAAGATTACGATATAACGACGATTGTTCTTTAAGTCTGAGTCAAATATTCGACAAGACCTCCGATAAGTCCGATGCCCGCTCCAAGGAAGACGAGCGGGAAGATATTGGCCCGCCTTATGCGGAGAATAAGGACGACGGCAAGGGCGACGAGCACGAGGGGGTCCATAACAACGGGCGATGTGGATAGGAAGGCAGACGCAATGAAAATGGAAACAGTCGATGCAGCGATTAACCCCGCGACGCCCGGACGAAGCGACATGAAGGCGTGCTCAATCGTAGCTGATCTCTTTTCCCGGAAAAAGAAGATGCCGAAGAGGAACAGCAGGATCGCTTGCGGGAGCACGGTCGCCACGGACGCGATAACGGCTCCGGGAATGCCCGCGACACGCATTCCCACGAATGTGGCGGCATTCAGTGCGATCGGTCCCGGTGTTACCTGAGAAATGGAAACGACATCGGTCATCTCTGTCATCGTGAGCCAGCCGTATCGATGGACGATGACGCGTTCAATGAGAGGAAGTACCGCATAACCGCCTCCGAATGCGAAAGCTCCTACTTCCAAAAATGCGATGAAGAGACGTAGCATCGTCATGGTTTTTTCTCCTTCGGCACGTAACGAAATGCGACTATGCCGACAAGAGCCAACGCCAAGATGATCAGTCCCGTATTGATCGACGTGAACGTGCTCGTTAGGAAGGCGGCGATCAGGATTATCGCGGAAAACACTTTGTGTTCTTTAAGTGAAGCCTTTGCAAGATCGTAAACCGCGACGACCATGATGGCGGAGATCGCGCCGCTCATCCCGCGCAAAGCGGCTCGCACCCAGAAGTTCGCGGCGAACCACGTATAGAAGTAGTAGAGAATGGAGATGATGATCAGGGGCGGCAGTATCGCCGCGACGATGCCGACGATGGCGCCACGTCGCCCTTTCAGCTTATACCCCGTGAGCAATGCCGTGCTGACAGCGATCGGTCCCGGTGCTGTCTGTGAAAGCGCGATGAGTTCGAGCATTTCATCATCGCGAATCAGCTTTTCTTTGTGCGCGAATTCCTCCCTAATCAACGGCACGATTGTATAACCTCCGCCGAAGGTCATCATGCTGATCGCAAAGATTTTGAGAAAAAACTTCCACAAGCTCATGCAATTATTTTAACATTCGAATGAGCAGTATTCCTGTTATACTATTAAGCGGGGACTATCCAGAATAATCGTGGAACAGACCGTTTTATTCGCAAATCGGTTTACGTGTAACCGGGAGGATTTGCTTTCGGTAAGGTCTGGAGGCAATCGCCGACCGTATCCGTTGAGTAGGGATCGGCCAAGAAAGGATGACTAAATGTCTAAAGAGAATTATCTATTCCGCGGAGATTTTATTACTGCGCGCCCTGATCCGGGCGAGCTTTCTGTCTATGAGGATTCGTACGCGCTCGTCTGCGACGGTGTATTGGAAGAAATAACGCAAGTAAAACCGCAGATCGGCGACGATGTCGTTGAAATTGACTGCAAAGGCAAGCTCATCATCCCGGCGTTTTCCGACGTTCATCTTCACGCCGTACAGTACGTGACGACGGGGCTCGGATATGACAAAGAACTTCTTCCATGGCTTACCGATTATACTTTCCCGGAAGAGGCGCGATTTGCCGATCATGCGTATGCTTCACGTGTCTTTACCGATCTCGTTTACGATCTTTGGTCTGGCGGTACGCTTCACAGCTCGATCTTTTCAAGTATACATACCGATGCGACCGTTCTTTTGGCGGAGCTGCTGGCTGATGCGGGGCTATCGGCTTTTGTTGGCAAAGTGAACATGGACAGGAACGGCGGTGTCGATCTCGAGGAGACGACGGAGGAGTCGATGAGCGAGACGATGCGCTACCTCGACTTAATGGCACCGTTTGAAGACCGTGGTGTGAAGCCGATCCTGACTCCGCGCTTCGCGCCGTCGTGTACGCCGGAACTGATGCGCTGGCTTGGCGAGTTATCGGCTGAGAAAGGTTTATTCGTTCAATCGCATGCCAATGAGAACTTAGGTGAAATCGATTGGGTGAAAGGCCTTTTCCCCGAATCGAGGGATTACATGTCCGTCTATCAAGATGTCGATTTGTTGCCAAAGGGAAGAACGGTGATGGCGCATTGCATCTACAATACGGATGAGGAGCTTGAGATGATGCGAGAGCGCGATGTCATTGTCGCGCACTGCCCTTCCTCCAATGCCAACATCGCTTCAGGGATCATGCCGACGGCTCAAATGATCGACAAAGGTATCAAGGTAGGACTTGGTTCCGATATCGGAGGCGGCAACAGACTCTTTATGGGACACCATGTATCGGCTGCCATGAAACATTCACGTTTACGTTGGGCTCTCACCGATCGAACATCACGCGTGATCAGTTTTGCAGAGGCTTTTTGGATGGGCACGGCCGCGGGCGGATCGTTCTTCGGAAAGACCGGAGCTTTTATGCCCGGCTATTCCTTTGATGCGCTTGTGATCGACGATTGTAGGCTGTCGCCTTATCGTCCGCTCGACGTGTTGGAAAGACTGCAGCGCTTCATCTTCGTGGGCGATGACCGCCTCATCGTATCACGATACCGTAAAGGGGAGTTGCTTCCTGAGCCAAACTGCATGGTAAAATAGCTATACTAAATTTAACATTTCAGTCGGAAGGATTTTTTATACATGAAGATTCTTGTTGTTGCTGACGAACGGGAGATGAGCATTGAAGCGGCTCGGATCATCGGTGCGCTCGTCAGGACGAAACCGGATGCCGTTTTAGGGCTTCCTACAGGTTCGACGCCGCTCGGCACGTACAGAGAACTCGCTCGCATGCATCATGAGGAGAATCTGGATTTTTCCCGAGTGCGTACGATTAATCTCGATGAGTACATCGGACTTTCAGGCGACCACCCGCAAAGCTATCGCGCGTTCATGCGTAAACATTTATTTGATCATGTCAATATCGATGAAAACAACACACATATTCCCGACGGTATGGCGGAGAATATTGAAGAGGAGTGTCGTCGGTATGATGAGATATTCTATCGGTACGGTCGTACGGATTTGCAGATGATCGGCATCGGGGTGAATGCGCATATCGCCTTTAACGAGCCGGCGGATTGTTTTACTCCAGATACGCACATCGCTGTATTGACAGAGAGTACGATCAACGCGAATAAACGAAATTTTGATCGTCGCGATGAGGTGCCCCAAACGGCGATATCGGTCGGTATGCGTGGCATTATGAGCACGAGACATCTCGTTTTGATCGCATGCGGTGAAGGTAAGGCCGAAGCGGTCGCGAAGAGCTGTTTCGGACCGGTGACACCTCAAGTTCCTGGTTCGCTGATTCAGCTTCACCCCTATACGACTGTCATCGCCGACGAGGCCGCGATGGCTCTGTGTCCGGTATTTTTTGAGAATAAGTAGAATCTAAGATTGTAAGATCGAGAGCGGAAGGAGAAGCATGATGAGCGCGCGCATTCTTGTCGTTGATGATGAACCGAATATTGTGAATATTCTCCGTTCGAATCTTGAACGGGAAGGGTATAAGGTGATCTTCGCCTATGATGGTGAAGAAGCCATTCGACTTGCCATGACCAAAGATCCCGATCTCATCCTCTTGGATTGTATGCTTCCCGGGATTGACGGGTTTGATGTCTGTAAGCGCATCCGCCGCGACTCGACCGTTCCGATCATCATGATCACGGCGAAAAGCGAGGAGATTGATAAAGTGCTCGGCCTGGAACTCGGAGCCGATGACTACATTACGAAACCCTTTAGTGTCCGCGAGGTGCTTGCAAGAGTGAAGGCGCAACTGCGCCGCGTCAGCATTCAGGACGAGAGAGCTTTTCAATCGCCGATTATCGAAATCGGCGGCATTGTTATCGATCAGGATGCCTATCACGTCACGCTTGACGGAGAGACGGTCGATTTGACGCTTCGCGAATATGAGCTCGTCCGTTTTCTCGCCTCCCATGCCGGGCAAGTATTTACACGCGAGGAGCTACTTGAGAACGTTTGGGATTATAACGAGTACTACGGAGATGTGCGAACAGTCGATGTAACGGTTCGACGGGCGCGTGAAAAAATCGAGCCCGACCCCGGCGAATTCCGCTATATTTTGACGAAACGTGGCGTCGGATACTATTTCCGTCGTGATTTCGAGAATGGCGTGAACGGCATTGAATGATTCGGCGATTGTACTTATATCCGTTTTAGCAACGGCTCTGACCGTGATTCCCGTCATGCTCTGGATGAACAAACGGGAGCGCCGTCGTGCTGATCAGAACGTGATGCGAACCATGCGGCGAATTGCCAACGAGCGAACGGAGTCTCAGGCAATCTTGTCCTCTCTCAATGTTGGCATTGTCGCCTATGGAAGCGACAACCGCCTCATCGCGTCGAATCCCGTTGCGGAGCTTTATTTCGGTGTGATCCCGGATTCGCTTGATAGTTTTCTTGATCGATTTGGCGCGGACAACGGTATGCGAGCCGCTTATTACTTGGAGAGCGATGACGTTTCAGGTGAACTCGATATCGATGGCTATACGCTGAGGCTCGTCTGTCAGCAACACCCTCTTCGTATTGACGGTGAACCTTTCGGGGGGCACATCATTACGGCACAGGATGTCACTCAATTTCGCCGACAGGAAGAGCAGCGGAAGGTATTTGTCGCAAATGTCTCGCATGAATTGAAAACGCCTCTTACAACGATCAAATCATATTCGGAAACGTTGCTCGATTGGGGAATCGACGAGAAGAGCAGGGACGATATCAAGTCTGATGTCACGCGTATTTACGATGACTCCATCCGCATGGAACGCCTGATCTCGGACCTTTTGCTTCTTTCGACGATTGACAGCAGTCGTCTACACGTCCAGATGGTACTCTTTGATCTCTCCGAATGCGCCCGACAGATTTGCGAACGGTTTAGGGATCAATCGTCCGCCAAGTCGATTGCGCTCGATTTTTCCGTCTTGTCGCGCCAGTCGATCGTTCTCGCCGATCGATCTTCAGTAGAGAGAATTTTGACGAATCTGATTGTCAATGCGATTCACTATACGGAAGCAGGTGGCAGTATTCGCGTTTATGCCGGCAATATTGTGGACGATTTCTACATTAAAGTTGTAGATGACGGCATCGGTATTGATCAAACCGATTTAGACAATATTTTCAGGCGTTTTTACAGGGCAGACAAGACGGGATCGCGTACCTTCGGTGGAACGGGGCTCGGACTTCCAATCGCTCAGGAGTTAGCGCGGATGCAGCGCGGACGTATTGAAGCGGAGAGCGAGCCCGGCATCGGGAGTCAATTCACTTTGTTTTTACCGAGTGCGCGTCGAATCCTCAGAGAATCTCTATTTGAAGTATCAAAAAGAGAAAAACCTCGCGATGCAGTCGCGACAGCCGCACATGATACAGTTAGGCGGTGGCTCGACGAGCTTTCGGGAGAAGAAAATGTTAAGTATGATACGGGTTCATTCGATTTACGTGGACTCCTTGATATAATAGATAGAAAAGTCAACGATTGTACTTGACCATGATGACAATTGATAAAAAAATAGCGCCTCATATATATTTCGGTTGAGGTGATTTGAAAAGAGGTTCATTTGCGTAGTTACTTAATCGAGGGTGGGTATCCTCTTACCGGACATGTGAAGATTGGCGGTTCAAAGAACGCATCGCTCGCCGTTTTGTCCGCGGCGATGGTGATCGACGGGCCGTGTATTATAGACAATCTCCCTGCTATCAGCGATATCGATGTGCTTCTACAGATTTTTAGCGATATCGGGGCAACTGTCGAATATCTCGCACCCGGCAAGGTGCGGCTCGATGCTCGTACGATCAATACGCACGAGGCGTTACACTCGCGCGTGACGGAGATACGCGGGTCGTACTATTTGCTCGGAGCTCTTCTCGGACGTTTCGGCAAAGTCTCTCTGCGCATGCCGGGCGGTTGTGATTTCGGGGTGCGTCCTATAGATCTTCATCTCAAGGGTTTTCAGGCGCTCGGAGCCACAACGGATGTCGGTCGCGGGATTGTGACGTGTTCGGCGGAAGAGCTGACCGGTGGAGGCGTATTCCTTGACACGGTCAGCGTGGGTGCGACGATCAACATCATGTTGGCCGCTGTCAAGGCAAAAGGAAAAACAGTTATTGACAATGCCGCACGCGAACCGCACATCGTCGATGTCGCAAACTTCCTGAACGTGATGGGAGCCGATATTCGCGGTGCCGGTACCGATGTCATTCGAATTAACGGCCGCCCGATGCTTCCCGGTGGCAGAGAGTACACGGTGATTCCCGATCAGATAGAGGCGGGGACCTACATGATACTGGCGCCTTTGACACGAGGCGATATTACGGTTGACGGCGTGATTCCCAAGCATATGGAGCCATTGACCGCCAAGTTGCAGGAAATGGGCGTGACGGTTGAAGACGGGGAGGACTCGATTCGCGTTTATCTTGCAGAAGGCGATACGCTTCGCTCAACGAGCTATAAGACGATGCCGTATCCCGGATTCCCGACAGACCTACAGCCTCAAGCGACTGTGCTTCTCTGCTTGGCGGAAGGCACCGGTCGTATGATTGAGAACGTATGGGAGAATCGATTCCAATACGTCGATGCGCTTCGCATGATGGGGGCGAACATTATCACTTCCGGGCGTCTCGCCGTCGTTCAGGGCGGTGCGAAACTAACGGGTTCACGCGTCACGGCTCGCGACTTGCGCGCGGGGGCAGCGATGGTGATGGCGGGGCTCGCTGCCAGCGGAGCGACGGAAGTTTTCGACATCGATAGGATTGAACGCGGGTACGAGCATTTTGTCGAAAAATTGACGAAGCTCGGCGCCGTTATTTCACGTGTTGAAAGAGAGGGCGCATGAGCGTTTTTTCGCTGTCGCTGCGTTCGGGCTCGAGCGGTAATTCGACGTACATTCGTACGGACTCCGCTCGGATTGCGGTCGATTGCGGTATAACCGGAAAGCAATTTGCTCTCGCTCTTCGCTCGATCGGCGAAGACGCCAACGCCGTAGATGCACTGTTGCTGACACACGAGCACATTGATCACTGTTCGGGCATCGGTGTCGTGATGAGGCGGTTCGGTATTCCCCTCTATACGACAAAGAGCACGTTTGAGGGTGCACGAGACATTCTCGGCAACATCAATGAATCACTTGTCTACATTATTGAACCCGGCAAAGCGTTCTCTATCCGCGACACGGTCGTTTTGCCGTTTTCCGTTCCGCATGACGCGTCCGATCCTGTCGGATTTCGCATTTTTGCTACAGGCGGCGATATTGGCGTGGTAACGGACTTGGGGCATTTTTCTTCTGAAGTGAAAAACTCGCTCGAGGGCTGCCGAGTTGTCTATCTTGAGGCGAATTTTGATCCCGAATTGTTGGAGTCGGGATACTACCCTAAATTATTAAAAAGGCGGATAGCGGGGAGTCGCGGTCATCTCTCAAACCTCGATGCAGGCGATGCCGCCGTACAGCTGTTGCATTCGGGTACAGAAGCGTTTGCGCTCTGTCATCTGTCTCGCGACAATAATCGTCCCGGTCTTGCGTTGAAAACGGTGAGCGAACGATTGCTCCGCGAAGGGGCGAGGGCAGGACGTGATTACGTCATTAACGCATCACCGCGCTATGAATGTTCGCGCGTTTTTCATTGTCGGCGCTCGCTCGATGAACAAGACAAATCGCTTCCCTTATTGCATGAAGAGTCACAAGTTACGGGAAATTACACGCAGTGTACGATTGAGGTACATCAAAACGATTCTGTGCTTCAGCTTCAAGGCAAGGAGAGTGTCTGATGGACAGTCTCTGGCTCATTGTCGGTCTTGGCAACCCCGGACGTCGCTATAACAAAACATGGCACAATCTCGGCCGAATGGGCATTGACGTGCTTGCAAAACGGCATCGGATCGCCTTGCGACGGCGACGTTTCGGCGGGATAACCGGGGAGGGTCGGATTGCCGATCAACGTGTTTTGCTTCTCCAACCGGATACCTATATGAACCGTTCCGGTGAAAGTCTTATACGCGCCATGTCTTTTTATAAAATACCGAACGAACGCATCATCGTTCTCTACGATGATTACGATATACCGTTAAGTCGGATCAGAATACGTGAAACCGGGAGCGCCGGCACGCATAACGGTATGAAATCAATTATCGATCATCTGAAAGATCATCGTTTTTGGCGCGTGCGCATCGGCATCGGTCCGAGACCTGCCGGAGATACGGTTACCTTCGTCCTCGATAAAATAGGACGCAATGCGGAACGCATCGTGGCGGAGTCATTGGAGGATGCCGCTGATGCGACGGAGTTGATTCTGCGCGGCGAACATCAGGTTGCCCAAGAACGCTTTAACAAGAAGAGTCCGCAAGATGACGGTGATAATCGCGAGAAGACCGATGATCGGGATAGCCCGAAAGTAATGACCGGCACCGTTCAATGTTCCGCCGATGCGAGCGGTCAAAGTGCGGAGGGGGACGAAGGAGAGCCGTGTTAAATCATCGCGAGGAAGAAGTGACGACCGTATGGTCTGATGCGTCCGATTTCCTCTTGCGCTCTCCTGCCGGCCGTGACATTCTGCGCACCATTGAGGACGGTATACCGCTTAACATCAACGGACTGGTCGATTCCGCCAAATCGTTCTTAATCGCTTCACTTGAAGAAAAGACGGGACGCGGGGCGTGTGTCTTTGTTCCGGATGAGGCGCGAGCCTATTCGCTTCGAGAGGAATTGGCTGCGTTAATCCCTGAAGAAAGCATCTTGACCTTTCACAGCCGAGAGCTTTCGCTTTATGATATTCGTGCGACGAATCGTGATCGTGAGATGATGCGTTCCGCTGTCCTGATGCGCCTTCTGAGACGAGACTTCCGTGTGTTGATTGTTCCTGCCGATGCGGCGCTTCAGCGCGTGCGTTCTCCGGAGACGTACCGCCGTTTCGTCTTGACGCTCGCTACGGGGCAAGAGATGAATCCTGATACGTTGGAGAGCCACCTGGTGACGGTAGGGTACGAGCGCGTACCGCAAGTAGAGCAACCGGGACAGTACGCCCGCCGCGGCGATATTGTCGACGTGTTTCCTCCCGATGCGACGCACAGCCTTTATGAGGCGATCCGCATTCTGTTTTTCGACATCGAGGTCGACGAGCTGAAGGCTTTCGATCCCGATTCACAGCGCTCGACGCACACCATCCGCCGCGTAGACATCCCGCCTGCGCGCGAGATTGTCATGACGGACAAGGAGCGGGAAGCGACCGCGGATCGTTTGGACATCGCGATGGCAGAGGAAATAGCTCGACACCGTCGCAACGGAGTTCATCGTGATGTGATAGAAAAACTACAGGCGAACGGTTTTCGAGACTTGGAGCGTATCAAAGAAAAAATGCACTTTCCGTCGCTGGACCGCCTGTTGCCTTTAATTGATGAAGAAGTCTGTACGGTGGCGGACTTTGTGAGAGTTGCATCGCCTCTGTTATTCCTCGACGAGCCACACACTTTTTCGCGAAGGCTTGATGCGGCGCACGCAGGGTTTATTCAGCGGCTTACCGGATTGATGGAAAAGGGCGATACATTTTCATTCTCGGAGGGCTGTCAGGTCGCCCCGCCCGATGTCTTACGCACGATCGAAAACGAGCGACGTTTTATCGCTCTCGTCGATATGCCCGCCTCCGGGAACGGTCTTCCCGGAGCTGCCGATATGTCACTTCATGCCGGAGCCGTCAATCGCTATCGAAATCAGCCGGACAAGGTTGCGGCGGATGTCGCACACGTGCTACAAGATCGCGGGTCCGCTCTCCTATTTGCAGGTTCGGATGAGCGTGCCGAACAGCTATCGTTCTTTTTGCTTGACCGCGGCGCAGAAACGGCGGTCGTTCTTCCGGGTGTCTTTCCTAGAGGGTTCGTGATCGATTCGTTGCCGTTGCTCGTCGTCGGTACTGAGAATCTCTACGGTGTCAGCAGGCGGAAATCCCGCCGAAAGAAGCGTTCACAGCGCGAGGTTTTTTACCAAGATCTCGTCCCCGGTTCATTTGTCGTCCATGAAGACTACGGTATCGGGTGCTACGAAGGGACGGAACCGATCACGACAAGTGACGGAACGCGCGATTACTTGACGATTCGCTATCGCGACGGGGTGTTGCGGTTGCCTGTCGATCGTGTGGATCTTCTCTCCCCTTATATCCCGGTCGGCGACACGAAACCACGGCTTTCTTACATGGGAGGAGCCGGGTGGCAGCGTCAGAAGGAGCGCGCCCGTTCGTCGATCAAACGGCTCGTCACCGATATCATATCGCTTTATGCGGAGAGGGAGTCGATCAAGGGGCATGTTTACGGTGCCGATACGGTGTGGCAAAAGGAATTTGAAGAGTCATTTCCCTATGAAGAGACGAATGATCAACTGCGCGTCATCGCTGAAATAAAAAGAGACATGGAAAGCGAGAAAGTCATGGATCGCCTTATCTGCGGCGATGTCGGTTTCGGAAAGACGGAAGTGTGTTTTCGTGCGATGTTCAAGTGCGTGATGGAGGGAAAACAGGCGGCGCTTCTGGCACCCACGACGGTTCTTGTCCGTCAGCATGTTCGTAATTTGCGTGAAAGGCTCGGCTCCTTTCCCATTGAGGTACGTGAGCTCTCGCGGTTTATCGGTCGCGAGGAACAGAAAACAATACTCAAAGAGCTCGCCAATGGGCACGTTGATATCGTGATCGCTACACACCGCCTTTTGTCGAAAGATGTCTCCTTTAAAGATCTGGGATTGCTTGTGATCGATGAAGAACAACGATTTGGCGTTGATCATAAGGAGATGATTAAGGCGCTGTCGCCCTCTGTCGAGGTACTCACGTTGACGGCGACTCCCATTCCGCGAACGCTTCACTTGTCGCTTGCCGGTATGCGCGACATCTCGCTTCTCGAAGAAGGGCCGGAGGATCGCCTGCCCATCAGGACGGCGGTGATCGAGTACGATGAAGACCTCGTCATCGATGCGATCTTGCGTGAACGCGCTCGTCACGGTCAAGTGTTTTATCTCTTTAACAATACGCATAAAATCGATCAGCGCGCAGCGGAGCTGGCTGAGAAGATGCCCGGCATTCGTTTTGCCGTCGCCCATGGAAAGATGACGGAACGACAGCTTGAAAGCGTCATTGAGGATTTTTTGGAAGGTGAGTATGACGTGCTCGTCTGTACGACGATTATTGAGTCGGGCGTCGATATGCCTCGCGTCAATACGTTGATTGTCGAGGATGCCGATCGATTCGGTCTGGCGCAACTCTACCAGATACGAGGACGAGTCGGTCGCTCCGAGCGACAGGCGTACGCCCTGATTACTTATCGCCCCGATCGTGTGATTGGAGAGGCTGCAGAAAAACGATTGGCAGCCATTCGCGATTTTACGGAGCTCGGCTCCGGCTTTCAGATCGCATTGCGTGACTTGGAGGTGCGAGGTGCCGGTAATTTACTCGGCGCGGAACAAAGCGGACATCTCGAATCGATCGGATACGATCTCTATACGAGAATGTTGGAGGAAACCGTACGAGAGGCGAAGGGGCTTGAACCGCCGCCGCAACGCGTTCAGACGGTTGTTGATCTGACTGTCGATGCGATTCTGTCTACTGATTACGTAAGTGAAAGCGACGAGCGCCTCGATATTTATCGCCGCATCGCCTCGATCGATACATTGGACGATTATCACGACGTTTTCGATGAGTTGACCGATCGCTATGGCGATCCGCCGGAGGAGACGGTCGCCCTGCTCGACATTTCATACATTCGAGCGTTCGGCGAACGCGCCGGACTCGCGCGGATTTGTAGTTCCGGTCGGAATGTCGAGCTCATTCTACACGATTCCGCAAAATCCGATGAGCGAGCGATGGAGCTCGTCTCACGATTACTCTCTGTGAGTACGCGGGAACACCGGTTGACGTTTAAGGCGGGGTATCGCGCGATGATTCTCGCGGATGGAGTCGCCGTGAAGGCCTCCGCTACTCCTTCCATCCTGCGCGATATCTTTTCTTCAGCGGAAAAAGTCTAAGATGCACAAAATGCGACGGATCGCATTTTGTGCGATCCGTTTAGAAGATTAGTTTATATGGACCTATTGAACAGAATCAGACTTCTTGGCGATTTTGAAAAGCGCGCGAGAGCGTTACCTCATCGGCATACTCAAGAGCGGCACCCATCGGGATTCCGTGAGCGATACGCGTCGTTCGGATACCGGAGGGCTTCAGAAGACGCGCGATATAGAGCGCCGTCGCTTCACCCTCGATCGTCGGATTCGTAGCGAGGATAATCTCTTCGATCTCATCATGATTTCGAAGACGGACGAACAGTTCCCGCAACTTGACGTCTTCGGGTCCGATGTCGTGCATCGGTGATATCACGCCATGGAGGACATGATATAAACCGCGGTAATCGTGGATGCGCTCCATGGCGGCGACGTCACGCGGATTCTCGACGATACATATACGTGTTCTGTCTCGAGTAGCGGAACGGCAAATATCACATGGATCTTCTTCAGTCAGATTGCAGCAGACGGAACAGAGACGGACGGAAGCGCAAGCTTCGCGAATCGCATCGGCGAGCGCAAGCGCGTCTTCTTTCTTATCGTCCAAAATATGAAAGGCAAGACGCTGTGCCGTTTTTTTACCGATCCCGGGCAGTTTTGCGAACGCATTGATCAGTTTTGCGATCGCGGGGGAGTAACGATAGGACATGGTTAGAAACCCGGTAAACCGAAGCCGCCGCCGGTGACTTGCGACATTCTCGCTTCAGTCATCTCATCGAGTTTTGCGGCTGCATCATTGACGGCTGCCGTGACGAGATCCTGCAACATCTCGACATCTTCGGGATCGACAACGCCGGGATCGATCTCGAGCTCTTCAATCCGGTGTCCCGCACCGAGGACGACGCGGACAACACCGCCGCCCACCGTCGCCTCCGCTTTCATTTCCGCGACTTCTTCCTGGGCGAGCGCAAGTTCCTCCTGCATTTTTTGCGCCTGTCGCATCAACTGGTTCATCTGGCTGCCGCCACCCGGTATTCCACCGCCACGCGGGAATCCGCGCTTTCCTCTTGCCATATATTTTCTCTCTTTCTTTCTATTCGTTTTCTCCTATCGGAGAAGGAATGTCTTCTATGAGCGCTTGTTCCCTTGCCTGTTTCAGCCAGCCCCACTCGGCGGAATTTCCTTCCATGCTGTCATGCATTTTATCCAAGATGATACGAAGCTCTACTTTATATCCTACGTGGTTCGAGATCAGCTGTTGAACCATACGTGTATTGTCAATTTGCGAGAGGAGGCTGTGTTGTCCCTTCAGACGGGCGTCAAAATGTAGGGCTATTTTTTTTCCGTCTGTTTTAATGCGAGCAGGTCTGGCACAAAGGGCAATGTCCATCCGCCTTTCCCGCTGCAAGTCATCGAGGACAGCACGCCAGATGTCGAGAACAGGCATTTCACCCATTGCCGTGAATATGGTATCTGAAGATTGCACATCGGAATCGCTAGGCAAGTCGATGTCTTTCTCTTTTTCAGCGGGAAGCGTGTCATTGTTCGAAACGATCTTAGGCTCTGTTCGCAGAGAATCTTCATCGACTGATTCGCCGCTCTGATGTGGTTCAATGTCCGCGTTCGTCTCGACAACGGTGTCGCTCGGCTTTTCAGTTGCCGGCACCGGCTTTGCTTGCGGGCTGTCTGTTTGTTGGGTATCTGCGGATGCTTTTTGTTTCCGATGTTCGTGGGAATGATCAGCTTTCGTTATATCTATTTCAGTACCGAATCGCGTTAAAAGATCGATCAGACCGATCTCGAGTGTTGTGCGAAGGTCGGGCGACAAGCGCATTGAGACGAGGAGTTGCGAGAGACCGGCAATCAGTTCCGTTAACACCGATGTCTTTGTCTGTTGTGCGATCGAGGTCATGCGCTCGATGTCCTCTCCGCGAAGTTGGATCAGTTGCTCAGGTTTGTTCGAAACGCTTGTAACAAGCAAGTTGCGAAAATACGCACCGAGATCTGTCACAAATCGCGTCAAATCGCGTCCCGACATGACAAGTTCTTGGATATTGACGAGAAGCACATCAGGTTTTTTGAAGAGGATCGCCTCAGCCGTCTCGGAGAGAAAACGATCAGGTACAAGCCCAGCCAAGGTCAGCACATCGTCACGCGTGATCGGGGTCGTTTCCAGTTGCCTTGTCTGATCAAGTAAGCCGATAGCATCGCGGAGCGCCCCGCCGGAAAGCGTCGCCATCATCTCGAATGCGCTCTCATCCACGGCAAGGTCAATGCTCTTTGCAATGAGTCGGATGCGCTCGATGATTTCATCGTTCGGTATACGGCGGAACTTAAAATGCTGACAACGAGAAATGATCGTTGCCGGGATACGGTGCGGCTCTGTCGTCGCCATGACAAATACGGCGTGCGACGGAGGTTCCTCAAGCGTCTTGAGGAGCGCATTGAATGCGCCGACGGACAACATATGAACTTCGTCGATGATGTAGACTTTGAATCGCGCCTTCAGAGGCGTAAAAGCGACCTCATCCGTCAAGCGCCTCATATGGTCGACGCTGTTGTGCGAGGCGGCATCGATTTCACTGATATCCATGAGGGAACCGTCATTTGCCGCAAGGCAGATTTCGCATGCATTGCACGGATCGCCGTGATCGGGATTCAAGCAATTGATCGCCTTCGCAAAGATCTTGGCAAGTGATGTTTTGCCTGTTCCGCGCGTCCCGGAAAAGAGGAGGGCATGTGAAAAGTTGCCGTTGATGACACTTTGACGAAGAGGGTAGACAATTTGCTCCTGCGCGACGACTTCCGAAAAATTCTGCGGACGCCACAATCTATAAAGTGCAAGTTGATCTGTTTCCGACATCGTACACCTCGTTTATCGTGTTGCCACCCTGAAAAAAGAGCCGTGCCTGAGGCGCAACCGAATCAGGTTTCCCCGCGGCGCTTGCGGATGACCGCTTACCGCTGCTTCCTTCCGGATCTGGCGGGGTTCACAGGTCCACAACGCACGGGCCCCGCGTTCGGTTGCGTCTCAGAAACGGCTAATTGCCCGAATCGACTGACCGGATCATCAGCTCCGGCGGCTGTGTTTCAGTTTACCATATTCACCGTGCCTTGGCACTGCATCGATGGGTCAGAAGATTTTACGCCATTCACTCCCATGCCTGTAAGAATTTTGCTTTGTACTGCATGATTATGATGTGAGAATCCGAATAAAAAAGGAGGATAGATGTGTAGGGTATCGTCAGGAACAACGATGGAATAGGATGTCAACTTGTAAATAATTACAGTGCATCCCCCCGCCTTTTGTGGTAGAATACGTATAAATCTATCTATGAGTGTTTCTGCTTTGGATGGTTTTTTTATTCGTTCTCCCTGCGCGATGCATGTATGCGACGTGGAGCCGAGAAAATCTCATTCTAAGAGGAAACGACTTATAATGAGAGGAGATGGACGAATGACAGAAGAAAAAGTAAGATTGGGTGTAGATCCGATCTATTCGCTCAAGGGCATCCACCCTGTTCAGCAGTTTATTTTCGGACTGCAGCAGGCCGTCGCGATGTTTGGAGCGACCGTTCTCGTGCCGCTGCTCACCGGTCTCAACGTCAACACGACGCTTCTTATGGCAGGACTCGGCACATTGCTGTTCCACGTGATTACGGGTTTCAAGGTGCCCGTTTTCCTTGGATCATCGTTTGCGTTTATTGTCGGTTACAACATTGTCTCCGGCGGTGACCCAACCAAACTCCCGTACGCGTCCGGCGGCATCTTCGTTGCGGGATTGATTTACTGCGTACTCGCCCTCATCATCAAGGTTGTCGGTGTGAAACGCGTCATGCGTTGGTTCCCACCAGTCGTTACCGGTCCGATCATCATCGGCATCGGTCTGATCCTCGCCCCTGTTGCGTTCAACGATATCCAGAGACCAATTGGTGATCTCCCTGTGGGACTCAACTGGCTGGTGGCGCTTACTGCCATCATAACGATCATCGCGATTAACATCTGGGGCAAAGGTATGCTTCGCGTCATTCCGATCCTAGTCGGTGTGATTGCCGCCTACATTGTCGCACTAATCGTCGGCATGGTCGATTTCAGCGCGCTGAAGGCAACGGAGGGTGTGCTCGCAATTCCGATCTACAAGGAAAACATCATGAAGTTTGATGTGAGCGCCATCATTACTATTGCGCCAATTGCGTTGGCGACGATGATGGAGCATGTCGGCGATATCTCCGCTGTTTCCGCGACGGTTGGTCGCAATTTCATGGCAGACCCCGGTCTCCATCGCACACTGATCGGTGACGGTCTTGCCACGAGTATGGCTGCCGTCTTCGGCGGACCTGCGAACACAACGTACAGTGAGAACACCGGCGTTCTCGCGCTGACGAGAATCTTCGCGCCGGGCGTCATGCGTATTGCTGCCGGCATCGCGATCGTCGCGAGCCTCTTCCCGCACGTGGGAAGCTTCATCCGCTCAATTCCCGGTCCTGCCATCGGCGGTGTATCCTGTATCCTTTACGGTATGATTTCCGCTATCGGCGTCCGCAACCTCATCGAGAACCAAGTTGATCTCACAAAGGCGCGCAACTTGATGATCGTCACAGTCGTCCTCGTGTCGGGACTCGGTATCAGCATGGGCGCTGCCGGAGGAATCATCTTCAACGTCGGTAAGGCAACGATCAACCTTTCCGGTCTGGCAGTCGCCGCGATTCTCGGTATTCTCCTGAACGCCATTCTCCCCGGCAAAGACTATGAGTTCAAGGATGACCTGGAAGAAGCCTAATCTCTGATCGTCACGGGGCGCGACAACAGTCGAGTCGTGTCCGTGTCGATGGATGAAAGAACAAAAGAATAAGAAGACCGTCTCCATTATGAGGCGGTCTTCCTTTTTATGTGAAAGTTGTCACTTATCGCCTAAGCGGATTTCATATAGACTGAAGATGAAAGAATTAAGAGACATAAAAGAAAGGATTGTACACACGATGAAAAACACACTTCAAGTTTTAAAAGGACGCCGCAGCGTTCGCGGCTACACGGATAAGCTAGTCCCAGAAGAAACACTCGACAAGATTATAGAAGCCGGTCTTTACGCGCCATCCACGAGGCAGGATACAGTACTTATTGTCGTGCAGGATCCGCAGACCGTGGCGACACTGAAAAGGCTGAATGCGAGGATCGTTGAAGAGCAAAGAGGTCAATCTTCAGGCGATCCCTACTACGGTGCGCCGACCATAATCGCCGTCATTGCCAAGAAAAGCAGCAACTGTGCACTCTACAACGGCAGTTTAGTGCTTGGCAACCTAATGAATGCCGCACACGCACTTGGCGTCTCCTCCTGTTGGATCCACCGAGCGAAAGAAGTCTTTGAGCTTGATGAAGGTAAAGCGCTCCTCTCCGAATGGGGTCTTGATGCCGACGAGTACATCGGCATCGGCAATCTGGCGCTCGGTTATCCGTCAGGCGATTATCCCGTGGCGGAACCTCGCGATGCGAGCCGTGTCATCAAAGTGCTGTAATGCCCTGCGATGGATTAAAAGAGAAGACAATATAATTCAAAGAGGAGATGACTATGTGCGAACATGAAAAATCCTTCCTGCTTGCCGTCAACGGAACGCTGATGCGCGGTTTGGAACTTGAACGCAATATGATTGAGAATGGCGCATCATTTGAGAGTGAGGCGAGAACGGCATCGTGCTATCGTCTCTGGAGCATTAACGATGCGTATCCCGGAATGATTCGTGTCGATAGCGAAGATCCCGGTGCGGCGAAAATCGACGTTGAAGTGTGGCGCGTCCCTGCGTCGGGACTTGCGCACATTCTCGCGGGCGAGCCGCCAGGTCTTGCCATCGGAAAAATCGAACTTGAAGACGGACGCTTTGTCTTCGGTGTTCTGGCTGAGCCGCTGACCGTCAAAGGCATGCGAGAGATCACTTCATTCGGCGGCTGGCGCCGTTACATGGATGAGAAGGAAGACTAAGCGTCCTCTTCTTCGCTCAGCACCGGCATCTCTTCAGCGCTCAGCGGTTTCATTGCAAGACAGAGGTTGACGTGACAATAGCCGAACGGTCTGTCATTGAGGTAATTCTGGTGATAGTCTTCTGCTGTGTAGTAATTGCGTAGCTTGAGAACTTCGACGACGATCGGGCGCTCATAGTCTTTGCGTCGAAAATCGATGTATTCGCACACAGACTTAAAATCGTCCATAGTCTCGACATAGACGCCGGAGCGGTACTGCGTTCCGATGTCGTTACCTTGGCGATTTTTTGTCGTCGGGTCGATCATCCGGAAAAAATGAGCCATGATCTCACGGAGCGTGAGGACATCGGCGTCGTACGTCAGCTTGACCGTCTCCGCATGCCCTGTCGTTCCACTGCAAACTTCTTCGTACGTGGGATGTGGCGTGTTTCCGTTGGCGTAGCCTGTCTCCGTCGCCAAAACACCTTCTCCGAGAATTTGAAAATAGCGTTCAACTCCCCAAAAGCACCCGCCCGCAAGATAAATTACCCTCTTATTCATACATATTGTTTTCTTGGTATCACGTATTTGTCACAATTGTTCAACTTCATTATGTTTCGATTCTACAACTACGCATTATAGTTTGGTTGTAGCAAAAAGCTACGACAACACCTCTTCATACGTCTCCTCGATAAGGGCTCCCAAGGAGCCCTTATCACTTTTTCGGGAAAATTGATTAAAGAGTGATCAAACCTGCTCGTTATCCGTTCAGTTGGGCAAGTTTTTCATCGCGAACGCGATTGACATTCCAAATCACTTTCTCGATATCAATCGTCATTAATTTACCGTCCCTATAGAGGATACGTCCATCAACCATGGTTAACGCGACGTCGGATGCGTTTGCATTCGTGAAGAGACTCGTGCCGTAATCGTACATGGGTTGGAAATGGAACGCGTTCATATCGACGACGGCTAGGTCGGCACGGAATCCGGGTTCGAGCAGTCCCGTGTCCTCGCGTCCCTGTGCCAGCGCACCGTTTCTCGTGGCAAAAGTGAGAAGATCACCGGTCGAGAAGAGGAGAGGGTCTCGGTGTATGCCTTTAGCGAGATACGATGCCAAGGTGACCTCTTCGATCATGTCGAGATTGTTATTGCTACCGGCACCGTCCGTTCCGATCGTCACGCGGATGTCATGATCGTGCCAGCTTTTCACATCGGCAAGTCCGCTACCGATTTTAAGATTGGAAGAGGGCATATGGCAGAGCGTGACACCTTGGTCGCGCAGCAGGTCGTAATCTTCTCCTTCGATAAAAATCGCGTGAGCGGCCGTTGTGGGCACATCAAAAAGTCCGAGCTCAGTGAAATACGCTGTCGGTGTTTTACCGTGGAGTTCTTTGCATTGTTCATGTTCTTGTTCCGTTTCGGAAAGATGGACGTGCATACGGAGTTCATTCCCGCGTGCATAGTCCGCGATGGCTCGAACGAGGGCGGGAACGCTCGTGTACTGAGCATGAAGCGAGGCGTTGGCGATAACGCGTCCATCCGACGTTTCCGCATCGCGACGCATCTGTTCCGTTTCTCTGTACCAAGCCGTTTCCTCGAGGACGGTCGTGTCGTCACCGGTGAGACCGTTGGAGAGACTCGCCTTGATGCCCGTTTCCATAACGGCACGAAAGACGCCCTGAATGCGCATATACATATCTGTAAAAGAAACCGTTCCACTACGGAGCATTTCTGCGATTCCGAGCATGGAACCCCAGTAGACATCTTCTTCCGTGAGAAGCGCTTCAAAGGGGAAGATCCTCTTATAGAGCCAGTCGGCGAGCGGCAATTTTTCACCGTATCCGCGTGTCAGGGTCATCGGAACATGAGAGTGGTTGTTGAAAAAACCTGGAATAAGCAGTTTCCCCGAGCCGTCGTACACTTCATTCTCACGCTTTTGAGCGTCCGTCAGATCGCAATTGCATGGTTCAATAGAAGTGATGAACGCTCCGTCAGTGCGGACATTCATGTTTTCCTTAGTTTCCCCATCGGAGTCGATGATGGCAATATTGTAAAATAACATCGTCATTCCCTTCCTTCGTAAAATATTTTGTTATGCGAAACGTGTTACATGCGCAAAAGAACGCCTTCAATCAGTGCGCCGAGTTTGTCGGCCGAGGCGCGTGCGACGACACCGACCTCCTCATCGGAGAGAGGTTGATCGAAGACGCCTGCCGCCATATTTGTAATGAGTGAGAAACCCAAGACCTCCATCCCCGCATGGCCGGCGGTCAATGTCTCCGTGACGGTCGACATACCGACGGCATCACCTCCGAGTACACGGATTGCACGGATTTCGGCGGGTGTCTCAAATTGTGGACCGGGACAATAGTAGTAGACTCCTTCATGTAACTTGAGGGGCGGTGCCAGGGTTGAAGCTACTTCAAAGGCCAATTGGCGCAGACGAGGTGTATAAAGTGTTGATACATCGAAAAAGCGACTGCCGAATTCTTCTAAATTGGGACCCGTCATCGGGCTTGCGCCTTCGAGTTTGATATGGTCCGAGATCACCATGATGTCGCCGACGCGATAGTTGAGATTCACGCCGCCAGCGGCGTTCGTGACGATCAGTGTTTTGACGCCGAGAAGCGACAGGACGCGGACGGGAACCGCGAGCTCCGTATAAGAATACCCCTCATAGAAATGAAAACGCCCCGACATGATGACCGCGGGACGCCGACCGAGGTGCCCGAAGACGAAATTCCCGGCGTGTGATGGATTGGTCGATAGGAGAAAGCCCGGAACATCGCTGTAATCGATCTCGGTACGATGTTCCATTAAGTCTGCGATGCCTCCCAATGAGGAACCGAGAATGATGGCTACTTCAGGTTGGATGGAAACTCTCTTCTGAATGGCTTCCGCTGCAGTTTTATAGCGCGCAAAATCAGGTTTTACAAGCATCGTGATCAATCTCCAACTTCTACGTCCGGGCCGGGATCAGTAACATCCGGTGCCTCCGTTTCCGGAGGTGTCGCGTGTAGCGGACAAGGCATACTGGGCGCATTGCCTTTCAAGGAGTCGAAAAATTCTCTGGAGGTTCTTGTGCAGTACTCAGTCGGCAATTGACCGGATTCGGCACAAACAGTGCGCGAGACTACATTATCCGACATAGCAAAAGGCTTGACAGGCAAATTCTCATGGATCTGGAGCATGACATCTTTCCAGATCAGAATAGGACAACGCGTATCGGTCTCATTAATCTCCGTACGTCTTCCGTAGGCGTTGTCGAACCCATACCAGACGGCTGCGGTGTAATACGGAGTATATCCGGCGAACCAGCGATCAACGCGTTCATCGGATGTACCTGTTTTTCCTGCTGCTTTTTGTCTCCCGAGCTTTGCGTACGGACCGATCCAGTTGGCGTTTTCCAATGTGTCGACAAGCAAGTTCGTCATGATGTCCGCCGTCTCCGTCGAGAACACTTGATCAAACTCCGGCTTGTGCTCGAGAAGAACATTACCTTCTGCATCGAGGACGCGTGTGAACAGGTAAGGTTTTGTGAAGAGGCCGCGACTTGCAAAAGCAGAGAAGGCACCCGCCATTTCAACCGTTGTCATGCCCTTTGCGAAACCGCCAAGCGCCCCTGCCGGTTGAGGTTCGTTCATCCGATCGATCCCCATCCGTTTCAGGTAGGACAATCCGACCATCGGCGTAAGCATGTTTGCGTAGACTTCGACAGCCGTCGTGTTCAGCGAGTTGCGAAGCGCCCAGCGAACGGTGACAGGACCGTAGTGTCTGCGGCTGTGGTTTACCGGCCATTCCTTTTCGGGATTTTGCGGGTCTAGATATTTAGGCTCATCCATCAAAATGGTTGCGGCGGTAATGATGCCCATATCCATGGCGGGACCGTAGTCAAGGATCGGCTTGATGGATGACCCGGGTTGTCTGTACGCCTGTGTGGCGCGATTGAAGCCGAGATTTGTTTTCTTTTCACCGAATCCGCCGACCATCGCGACGATCTGTCCAAGAGAGGAGGGGTCATTCGAGATGACGGTTATGCCGGCTTCCGGCATCTGGGGCATATCGGGGAGTTTATCATAATTAACGGAGAACAGCTCTTTTTTCTTGAAGCTCGCTTCCGCCATGCGCTGGATCTCGGGATCGAGTGTCGTCTCGATCGTCAATCCGTGTTGGAAAACGGCCGTGTGAGCAAGCCGGCGTGAGTACCCGCGCTGTTTCATCAATTGATCGATGACTTCGTTGATCACGGCATCGACGAAATAGGAGTTGATCTGTCCCGAACCTGAAGTCTCGTCAAGCGCACGGAAGTCGAGCTCGCGATTGAGCGCTTCCTGGTACTCGTCTTCAGTAATTTTGCCGATCTCGAGCATCTTCGCCAGTGTTATACGCATACGCCGTAACGCATTGCGCCTTCCGTACTCTGTTGCCGGATTATAGATAGAGGGTAGATTAGGAATACCTGCGAGGAAGGCGCATTCAGCCAAGTCAAGTTTTGAAATGTCTTTCCCGAAGTATGCTTTCGCGGCTGACTGGACGCCGACATATCGGTTACCCATGGGCACCATGTTGACGAACAGTTCCATAATCTCGTCTTTGGAGAGATTTTTTTCAAGCTCAGTTGCCCGCTCCCATTCCTGAATTTTTCGTTGGGCGGAGCGTTCATTTTCGCCTGACATCATTTTGACGACTTGTTGCGTGATCGTCGACGCGCCGTGCGTGTCACCACCTAATGTGAGGAATACATTGCCTATTGCGTTCGCAATGCGTTTCGGATCGATTCCGCTATGTGTCTCGAAGCGTTCGTCCTCGATCGCGATAAAAGCTTCATCGAGATAAGTCGGTTTGACAACCGAAATAGGCACATACTCACGAAGGATATTCTGAGAACCTGTAAGGATAGCAGCCTGCTGCCCGTAGCGATCGTATATGTACGTTGCGTCGTACGTCTTTCTGATGTCGACAATTTCAAGGGGTTGAGCCGTCGAAACATAACCGGACAGCATGCCTAATCCCGATCCGCCTATAAAGGCAATCGTCGCTAGGAGAATAACCAATACGAATAAGAGTCCCTTGCGGACACCCGACCATAGCGCTGCCGGAACCGATACGACCGATATGCTTCGTGTGGGGCGTCCGACAGTGCGTTTGCGCAACTCACGTTTACTTTTTTTGAATTTTCTGCTTTGGCGAATGGAAGCAGGGAGAATGGACGTGTTTCGAACTTTCGATGCAGGTCTTTGAACGAACCGCGTATTATCGCTACGGCTACTCGGCTTTGGTGACGGCACGGTACGCTTGACGACTTGCGTGTTTCGGCTCAACGTCTCAGAAGTAGCGTTTCTGCGCGGCGCACGACCGCCGGCGTACTGCGGTCGGTTCTCCTCTCTTGTATCGCGCTTTTGTCTTTGGTCTCGCTCGTTCATAAATCCGGTTTTCCGTTAATATAGGAATTCAGTAACGCCATTTTATCATAGGTTGCGAATTCCTGATAAAAATAGGCGCGTCAAGCCCCCTGTCTCACTTGAATTAATCCTCAGTTTCATTTAATGTTGATTCAGCAGATGAGAAAGCTGCAGGCGATGTCAAATGCAGTGGAATCTGTTTCGTATCCAACGATGAAAAGAGGTAACTGAATATGAGAACTTGTCCAAATGGACATCCCGTTCCCGACAATGCCGTGTTCTGCACGACATGTGGAGCGCGTATGCCCGCCGCATCTCCAGGGTACGGGCAGCCGGCGCAAGGGCAACCTTACATGCACGCTGATCAAGCACCGCCCAACCAAGGGTATCAGCAGGCTCCGCAGTACCAACAGCCCCCGTATCAGCAGGCCCCGCCATATCAACAGCCGCCGTATGGACCCCCGCAGGGTGGTATGCCGTTGACAGGTTTTCGCGGTGAGGTTCGCTCACCCGGAATGGTCATTCTCCTGAGCATCATTACTTGTGGTATTTACTCACTTATTTGGATCTACTCGGTTTCAAAAGAGATGAACAACGTGCTGGGGTACGAGGCAACGAAGCCGCAGTATACTTTCTACGGACTGTTGTGCGGTATTTTCACACTCATACTATGGTCACAGGTCGATGATGCGCTCGTCGAGATTGATCGCAGGAGAGGCATTATCTCGTCGAAAAAGTTCCTGACGTGGCTACTGCTTACCATCTTCCTCGGAGTTGGTGGGTTTGTCATGATGTATGATGTGCAGTCGCGTCTGAACGCTCTCTACGAAGGCCGTTACTAATCATTCACAGCGGTCAGTCCGACTAATTGAAGAATCAGTTTTGAACGGGCGGCACCACTGCGCGGCGTCGCCCGTTGTGCTCAAATAGCAGTTCGTCTCGTATTTGCTTAGTGGGAGAAGACTTGTCGTATGAGTGCGATAAGCTTTCCCCACACGGAGTTTTCGTTGTAGAGCATGGGTTCCGTGTGCGGGAAGAGCAGAATCATCCGGATGACGTAGACAATTAAATAGAGCGCGGCAAGCGAGAAAAAGATAATCTCGGTCGCACGCGGTGAAAGAGGTGAATGGAGCTGCTTACCTCTTTTTTTTGCGACAAAGCGTGCGATCGTAAAGGTCGGGATCACTACGAGCAAAAGCAACGTGATAAAAATGAGCGGGTGCATGCGCAATGCGTCCAAGATTTTTCCATGAAGCAAGAGTTTTACGGCGCGCGTGCTTCCGCATCCTGCACAAGGGATTCCGAATATCGAGGAAATGAAGCATGACGAGCCTAACAACTCCGCAATCAGGAGAAGGAAGAGTGCGAGCACGACGAGAGGCTTCAACTTGTCGCGACTTGTTTTTGTATTTGAATCATTTGAATGCTGATTCTGCTCGTCCATGTCATTTCTCATTCTATCTGTCGTGACTTCGTTCGTACCGCTTGTCGTGTCCGGCGAATGAGGCGGTCATGCTCGCTCTCATTATCGCGCCAGACGAGTTTGTGTTTCAACCATATGCGCAAAAATGCCGTTTTTCTCCATTAGCTGAGCATGTGAACCCTTTTCGACGATCTCACCCTGATCAAGCACATAGATTTTATTCGCATGGCGAATCGTTGAAAGTCGGTGGGCGATGATCAAGGTCGTCCTGCCTTTTGACAGACGCTCAATGCCGTGCTGTATAATCGCTTCCGTTTCAGTATCGATATGAGAGGTCGCTTCGTCGAGGATGAGAATAGTGGGATTTTGCGCGAGTGCCCGTGCAAAGGAAATCAGTTGTCGCTCTCCGGCGGAGAATTCACTGCCACGCTCGCGTACCGGTGTTTGCATTCCTTTGCCGAGACGCGCGAGGAAAGCGCCGCCGCCGACTTCGATAAGTGCCTGTCGGGCATCCTCAGAGCTGATCCAAGGTCGATTGAGCGTGATGTTCGATTCGACAGTCCCTGTGAACAGGAAAGGTTCCTGCGTCACGATCGCCATGTGGCTGCGAACCGACTTTTTGTTTAGCGTTGTCAAGTCTTTCCCATCGATGAGAATTCGCCCTTCATCGGGTTGGTAAAACGAAAATATGAGGTTCATCACAGTCGATTTGCCTGCGCCTGTCTGTCCGACAAAGGCTGCGGTGACGCCTTGTGGGACATTGAAACTGACATCGCGGAGGACGATCTCATCTTGTTTGTAAGCAAAGGTGACATGCTCGAACGACACATCTCCGTCTACATGTTCGATGATTTCGCCCGTATCGGATAGTGCTTCGCGGTCGAGCAGTTCAAAGATGTGATCCGCCGCACCTCGCGCGCGCTCCAAATTCCCCAAATGCTGCATGGCGCGATTCATCTGCGTGAAAAAGCGAATCATGTAATCAATAAAGAGATAAAGATGACCAATCGGCACGATACTGATTTCGAGGATGTTGCCGATGCCGAAATAGAGAAGTGCGAAGGAGAGCATCAAGTAGTTGAGTGATTCCGTGGCATTGTAACCGCTGTAAGAATGCAGACGCGTCATTCCAAGTCCGTTGCGGAAGACATCGTCGTTTATTTCACTGTAAGCGGCATACATCGAGCGTTCGCGATTAAATGACTGGATGACTTCGATGCCTTGAATGTATTCGTTCATACCGGCATTAAGCCGACTGATTCCTCTTCTGGCATTGCGACTGTACCGAAGCGACTTCCTCTTGAAATCGCGAAACATGAAGAAGAGAATTGGGAACGAGAGCGATGCGATGAGGAACAGACGCCAGTCAACCGACAGCAAACCGAACAAAATGCCTAGGGCGAAGACACCTGCCATCAGGAGTTGCGAGAGAACGGTATTGAAGAATACTCGAACGGCTTTCGTATCGTTGGTGATGCGCGAGACGACCGTTCCCGCCGCCAATGTATCGAAGTATGAGACAGGCATGTTCTGTACGTGACGCATCACTTGTCGTTGCATCACGACGGAAATACGGTTGGATGCCGTCTGGTTGGCGATGCTTCCCGCATAGCGCGTCGCGAGCGAGAGAAGTACGGATAAAGCGTAGAGCACGATGATCCAGATAAATGTCATGTAATCGCGTGCGCCAACGCCCACGATGATTTCTCCGTCGAGAATGCGTGAGAGCAAATAGGGACCGGCAAGATCGAGTCCAACCGTCAAGATGGTGAGAAGGAGCCCGCCGATAAGAGGGCGGAGTGCGTATTTGGCATATCCGAACAGGCGGAGAAAACTTGCTTTCGACTTCGTATTGTTCTCAGGGTGATTCGTGTTTGTCATGAGCGCACCTCCTTTCTCCATAATGTCGTCTCTTCCAGTTGTTGCTTCTCGTACTGTTCGCGGTACCAGCCGCCGGCTGCCATCAACTCTTCATGTGTTCCGCGCGCTACGATACAACCGTTCTCGAGAACAATGATTAAATCGGCGTCACGAATGGCTGAGAGTCTGTGCGAACTCACGAGCGTCGTTTTACCGGCACGTTCACGGGCGAGCGCGGCGAGGACATTTTTCTCCGTGATGGCATCGACTGCAGAGAGGCAATCGTCGAGGATGAGGACTTCAGGATTGGCGAGCAGGGCGCGAGCGATGGAGATGCGTTGTTTCTGACCACCCGAAAGCGCAATGCCCTGTTCACCTGTCAATGTATCAAGTCCTTCAGGCAAAAACTCGATGTCTTTCTCGAAGTCGGCCGTGGCGATGGCTCGGTCAAGTGTCTCTTGCGGGATGGGGAGAGGTTCGCCCTTTTTGTTCTTCCGGCCTTCGACTGTTTTGACGATTTCACGGTAGCTTTTCTTCCAGAAAGCTTGTTCAGAGGTCTGCTCCTCCTCACTGAGAGGCCAACCCTCACGGTTGAGGTCGGCCCCGAGAAGGATGTTTTCCAGCACAGTCAATGAGAACAACGTGCTTTCTTGTGGGACGTATCCGATTCGTCTGCGTATGCTCCTTCTGTCGTAGAGTCGGATGGGGAGATCGTTCAGACGCAGTCTTTCCGCCGGAGCCGGCAAAGCACAATCTTGAACAGTTGAAGTGAGATCGCCCTCCTGCGGATAAAACCGAAGAATCTGTTTGAGAAGAGCCGTTTTACCCGATCCGACGCGTCCGACAACGCCGAGCGTCATTCCTTGTTTGACGGTAAAAGAGATGTCTTCGAGGATCGGCTTTTTTTCTCCTGGCCAAGAAAAGGAGAAGCGGTCGAATGTGATGTCGCCGATTTCTTCGCAGATGATGGCGTCCGGAGGATCTGAAATTTCTTCACGCCAGTCCCAGATCTCTTGAATGCGCTCCATCGAGGCGGAACCCGATTGCGAGGTGTTGATAAACTCGCCCATCGCAATCATCGGCCATGAGAGCATGCCGAGATAGAATACATGCGTCATCAACTGGCCGATCGTGATGGCGCCCGTTTTGACCAGATTGGCTCCGAGGATCATCGCAATGACAAAAGAGGTTCCCTGTACAAAGCGTGAAGCGGGCACAAACAGGGCATCGAGTCTTGCGACTTTAAGGTTCTGCCGATAGAGCTGATCCGCGCGTCCCTCGAAGGTTTCCATCTCCTGTTCTTCCAAGACAAACGCCCTCACGACGCGAACGCCTTGAACGTTCTCGAGTACGCGGTCATTCATCTCGTCGAATGCCTGTTGAGCCAGATCGTATTCGTGGTATAGTTTTTTGCCTATCAGCTTCGAGGAGAGAATCAGGAGCGGATATGGGAGTACCGTGAGCAGCGTCAGTAGCCACGACCCGCTGATCGCCATGATGCAGATAATTGAAATTTGATATAGAGTCGCGTCAAAAAGGAGCATGATGCCAAAGGATGCCATCTCGCCTATGGAACTGACATCGTTCGTCGATTTTCCCATCAGGCTCCCGGTCGAGTGTGTCAGAAAGAACGGGGCATTCTGATTGAGTATCTTCTTGATCGTCTTTTGGCGCGCAACCAACTCGGAGACATCAAACGCTTTGATGAGATAGTACGACCAAAGAAAACCGGTCACGTAATACAATGCCGTTAAAACGAGAAGCATCGCGACGTAGACAAGAAGCGATGTAATCGTCAGTTCATCGGCGATAATTCGGTCGGCAATAAAGCCGGCAAACCAAGGCGGCGCGACAGCAATTCCGTATGATAGCGTAATCATGACGGTAGCAATCAGATATTCTTTTGAATACTTATCTATGAGCCACTGAAATTGTCTTTTCAGGTTTTTAAGCATATGATTCGGATTTCGTCCCCTCGTTATCTCATATTTGCCATCACTTTATACCAGTAATTCACAAAGGAGGTCAAACGGTGAAGCGTCTGCGCGCAAGGAACCGCAAGTGGTGAGGGTAACTGTGCACATGACAAGGAAGCCTAGGTGAAGTTGAACGATAAATCGTTGGACGATTCAACCTTTCTCATTATTCGAACATGACGTTTAGCGAAGAATAGAGATAAATCTCGATAACGTCGCAATGGTTGAGAAAACGCCTGCGAACATGATGATTGAAAGGTAAATGAACTGCCATTTGCGGTTGTCGTCTAGGTGTGTCAACGACGCCACCTGTCGCGCATGAATCATCGCGCTGAATACAATTCCCATGAGGGCAAGGACGATGCCGAAGAGAGAATTGCCCGAGAAGATGGAAGGCAGTGAGAGTGCGAAGAACAGGACCAGATACTGCCAAGCAACTTTGCCTACTGCCAACGTGTGTTGGAAAGGCAGTGTGCGTTGACGAAAAAAGTAACGTGCAATGATCCACATGATCAACGTAAAGAGAAGGATAACGATTGCGACTACTACGATACCGGTCAACCATGAAAATGCCACGTACTGCAAGCTAGGTTTCAGCGAAGCATTCGGTGTCTGAACGACTGATAAAAAGCGATTCAAACTTAGATAGTGCATGCCTGAAAGAAGAACGGCGGTCGAAAGCCAGACGGCGTGGGACAGCGTCCATGCGGTCGACAATGATTGAGTCATGTGAAGTGCCGGGGTCGCAAAAAATCGAACGAACCCCGAGAGAACGTTGTTACGGGTTGCGCGCCTCCGCTGTGCAGTGTTCTGTTGGTAAGGTGGTGTGCTGTATGAATATTGGCTCTGTTGCTGTGCCTGACGAGCCTTTGCCTGTCGTTTTGCTTCTTTTCGAGCGCGATTATCAGCGCGCCGTTCAGACCATGAAGGACGAGCGGTACGCTCGCCGCGACCGGAAGTGTTTGCTGTTGTCCGACTTTCGCTTTGTGTCTGTTGCGAAGTTTGTGAGCGGTCGGGTGGCGGGGCGGTGTTTCCGCCCGGCGAGGCGGTTTGCTGTGAAGCAGTTGACGTGAAACTTTTGCTCGAGGCGAATGAGCGCTCGCGGCAACGGCATTTTTCGTTCTCTTCCAGTTCACGTCCGCAGTAAAAGCAATATCTCGCCATGTGTATCGCTAGTTCTCCTGTTCTCACTGTGCTCGTCAAAATCGCGCTTGTTTTCGCCTATTCGACATTACTGTAACGTGAAGATGTTAATATAATGTGGCATAAATGAAAAAGGAGCGCCACAATGCGATCGGAAAAATCATCAGATATTTCAACGCAATCAACTGTTAGAGCACCTAAACGCTTTATTTATCGATTATACCTGGTCATTGCCTGGATCTTAACGAAATTGTTGTTTCGCGTGCGCTATATACGCGACCCGCTGATCACAAGAGAAGGCGGACCGTATTTTGTCGTAGGAAATCACGTCTCATATCTTGATCCCATTTTCTGTTTGCTCGCTCTCGACAAACTCTCGATTCGCTTTGTTGCCGGTATAGAGGTAACGAGCGGTAAGCTTCTGAAAAAACTCCTTGCACCTCTTGCGATGATCCCGATTAAACCTTTTCGCGTCAGTTATTCGACGACGCGCGAAATTATCGCGTCCATCCGATCGGGTTTGTCTGTCGCTTTGTATCCGGAGACGCAACGTTCATTAGCCGGCGATCTGACACCGTTCGGTCTCAGCACGGCGAAACTAATCAAACATCTGCGTGTTCCCGTCGTTTCCGTTCTCGCGCGTGGCGTTTATCTCGGATGGCCACGTTGGGCGAAAATGTTTCGCCCCGGTCATATAGAGTTGGAGACGCGACTTCTGTTTACGGCAGAAGAAACCATCGAGTTGTCGCTGGATGAAATACAAAACCGATTGACTAAATCGATCACGACGGAAGATTATGACTGGCAATTGAGACGAAGACGTCCCGTCCGCTATTTCTCGATGAGGCCGGCACAGGGCTTGGCGCGTATCTGTCACTGGTGTCCCGCCTGTGATCGCCCGATGTCGATGGAAAGCGGCAAGCACAGGCTTTCCTGCAGGCATTGCGGGCAAGCATTTCGACTTGATTTAACAGGCTTTTTCACCGCCGCACACGGTTCGCGCCCGTACTTCGACCATCCTCTTGAGTTTGCAAAATGGCAGTGCTCTCGTTTAGCGCGCGCACTGGAAGAGGGAGAGATTCTGTCCAACCCGTGTCGGATCGAATTTCATGAGCGCCTTACGGAAGATGACACAATTCCGGAAAAAAAGATACGTCAAGGCGTCTGCAAGCTGGCGCGTGATGGACTTCTCTTTACCGACGAAGATGACTGTTGTGAGATGTTTTTCCCGCTGGGAGAGACACCGGCTCTCTATACATCAATCGGTTTCTTTGCAGACGTATCATCGGATGGAATGGTGTGGCGTCTCTACCCTGAGTCAGAAGGGTTTACGTCGATGATGACGGATTTAACGCGAATAATTTGGGAGAAAAGAAACGCGTTCGAACGCAATTCTTGAAAGCACGTAAACACTTTATGATTATTTAGTTTATACGGCATTTTATTAGAGTATGACGCTGTATCTACCGTTTTCCTGCAAGAATCCTCTTTCGTTTCGGTGCTGTTTATGATAGCCTTATAGTGTTCGAATGTTAGTAAATGTAGTGTGCGCATTATGTCAATGTTTGGTAAGGATTTAGCCATTTTTCATGTTTCATCGAGGAGGAAAGCCGAGTGGCCGATCGCGATTTTCTGGAAGAAATATTAGAGACAGAAGCTGAAGCGGCAAGTCGCATTGAGAAAGCACGCGAGGTAGCCCAGCTGGAGCGACAGCGCGTACGTCAAGAGACGAGTGCGCGGATCGACAACGCGTACAGTGAAGCCGCATCCATAAGGCAGAAAACGCTCGATGAGGCGGAGAGCCGATACACAGAACTCGTTTCAGATCAATCGTCCGTTACGGTGCGCCCGCTTGAATCGTTGTCTGAAGACGAGTTGAGCAGGGCGGCTGATGACATAGCAGAAAGGATTGTATCTCTCCTTGAGCATCGTTAAAATGAGCAAATTGACGATCGTCGGTTTACACGGGGATCGTACGGGTGTCTTGGACGCACTCATAAAGATGGGGGGTGTCGAGGTCATTGAGGACAAAGCGGAGGGCGAGTCCACACGCTCGATGGCGTATGCTTCCAATCTCGATTTGCGTGCCCGTTTGAAACGTGCGATTTCAGGTCTTTCGGCGCGCTTTCCGGAGGCGAGACATCTCGTCGGCAAAAAACTTCTCGTATCGGAAGAAGCTTTCGCCATCACGGAAAAAGACGAATCAAAAGCGCAAAGGCAACTCAATCGTTATGAGACATTGCTTCGCGAGGAGGAAGCGCTTGACCTCTCGCTTTCCGTTCTCCACGATCAAGCGGAACAGCTCATGCCGTGGGTCGACATTCCCATCGATTTGACTGTTAGGAATACGAACAAGACAACGATCATTTACGGCGTGTTCCGTGACGCGACGGCGTTTGATGCGTTTGAGCGCGATGTGGCACGCGACCTGCCACTGGCGTCTGCTTTTATTTTAGATGAGGATGCGAAGTTTCCTGCGAAGGTAGCGATTGTCACGATCAATGAACAGTTGCCTCGCATTCGCGCCAGAATCGCGGCATCCGATTTCCATGAGATTCCCGATTTGCCTTTCACAGGGTCTGCTTCCGATACGATGAAAGATTTGGATGAAAAGGTAACCGCTAAAAAAGACGAGTTGCGTAAAGTCCAAGACGAATTGCGCGAGATCGCGGAAGGCTTGCCCCTCCTGATGACGTACCACGATTTTCTCCTTGTACGCTACGATAAAAATGCTGCCGATGAGAAAGTTCATGCAACGCAATACACCTTCGTGCTTAAAGGGTGGGTGCCACAGAGTGATGCGGAGCGTATTACCCGAGAATTGACGGATCAGTATGACATTGCCTGTTTGGTAAAGCCTGCGGAAGAGGGGGAAGAGACGCCGGTCAAGTTAAAGAACAATCGATTCGTCAGCGCGTTCAACGTCATACTTGAGATGTACGGTGCACCAAACAGTCAGGAATCCGATCCGATGCCGGTTTTGGCACCGTTCTATATGATCTTGTTCGGCATGATGTTGAGCGATGTCGGTTACGGGTCTATGCTCGTAATCATGACAGCCTACATGCTGTTCAAAAAGAAAGTCGAAGGCAATATGCGTCAGCTTTGCTCCATGTTGTTGATTTCGGGAATTTCTTCTGTTATTTGGGGATTTATCTTTGGCGGATTTTTCGGTGATCTCGTAACGGTCGTCTCTCAGGGAAAAGCTAACTTTCCCACGCTTTGGTTTAATCCGATGGATTCGCCGACGCAACTTCTTTTGTTCAGCATGGTGTTCGGTGTCATTCATTTATTCTTCGGTATGGCGCTCCAGATTCGCAACGAGTGGCTAAAAGGCAATTTGATGGGTGGGCTCGGAGTGACGGTTCCCTGGTATCTCATCATTCCCGGCCTAGGTCTCCTTCTAGGTAAGGGAGCTCTTACAAGTGATCCGCATACAGCTCTTCTACTCGGCGAGATCGGTAAATGGCTGGTGATAGCCGGTGCCGCTTTTGCGCTCATATTCGCGGGACACGGCATCAGGAACCCGTTCAAGCGCCTGATGAAAGGGCTCGGAGCCCTGTACAACATTACAGGTTGGCTAAGTGATATTTTGTCGTACTCAAGGATTTTGGCTCTTGTGCTTGCCACGAGCGTCATCGCTGCCGTCGTGAACATGCTCGGTATGTTGTTCGGGCATACGTTGCTTGGTTACATCGCTTTCACCTTGATCGGCATTTTTGGTCACTCACTGAATTTGGCGCTATCCGCACTATCCGCTTTTGTTCATACGAGCCGTCTTCAGTATGTAGAGCTGTTCGGAAAGTTTTTTGAGGGTGGCGGTTCATTTTGGAATCCGCTTCGTCGCAGGACGGAGTATGTAAGGATAGATAAAAACACGGGCGATTCGGTTCCTAACGCATGACGCATCGGGAAATCGGCTTGTTCGCAAAAGGGAAGTGAGCACGACAGCAAGCTTCTTGTAAGGACCTGCGTGAGCAGGGAGATGGAATAATTGTCAACGTAATAGTTGACGTATATGGAGGAAAACAATGTCAAGCATCATTGGACCACTTCTAGTTTATTTGGCATCGGCGATCGCCGTCATCCTGCCCGGTTATGGGTCTGCGAAGGTCGTGGGTAGGTTGGGACAAACCGCAACCGGCATTCTGGCGGAAGATCCTTCTCTTTTCGGGCGGTTGCTCATTTTGCAGGCGCTTCCCGGGACGCAGGGCATCTACGGTCTTCTCGGATGGTTTATGATCATGAACCAGTCGGGGGTGATGTCGGGGAATTTGAACATCAGTGTGCAGCAGGGATTTCTGTTTTTGCTCGCCGCTCTTCCCGTTGCCGTTGTCGGTTTGCTTTCTGCTTTCCACCAGGGCAATGTTGCCGAAGGAGGCATGGCGCTCTTGACGAAACAGCCGCAAGCGAGCGGTAACGCAATCGTCCTTGCCGTCATGGTTGAGACATACGCGATTTTGGCATTGCTCGCAACTATCCTCGGCGTACTCAGTGTCGCGGTCTGATCCTGATGATCAGCTCTTTTGAAACGGGGTGCTAGAGGTGGAAGGTATCGAAAGAATCAAAAACCACATCTTGGCGGAAGCCGATCGCACCGTTCGATCCATCGAGGAGGAATCGCGTCAGCTTGTCGAGAAAGAAACGCTCGAGTGCGAGAGAGAATGTCAGAAAATTCTGGCGGAGGCAAAAGAGCGCGCCGATCACGACGCTGACTTGCTTGTAAAGAGAGGTGAAAGCATTGCCGACGCCGAGAGGCGTAAGCGAGATCTCGCGGGCAAGCAAGAAATCGTCGATGAGGTGATTACGCGTGCTCTCGACAAGTTGTTGCAAGAGCCACCGGAGAAGCGCGTCGCTCGATACGCTGATTGGATTCACGCCTTGAATATTGGGGAAGGTGTTATCACGCTTTCCGCAAATGAAAAAACGGCGCTCGGCGGTGCACTGCTGAAGGCACTTCCCGGCGGACGGTTTTCGATTGCCGAGGAAGAAGGCGATTTTACGGGCGGGCTGATGGTCGCACACGGTCGCGTACAGGATAACTTGACGTATGATCTCGCAGTGCGTGACCACCGACCGGAATTGGCTCGACTTGCCTTTGACAAGTTGGGGTAGCGCAATGTCCCGAAGTCATCGGACGGTAATCGGTTGAAGCCGGTTTTATCGTCGTCGTGGTTGTTTAGGTTGTCGGAGTGATTGAATGGGCAAAAAGTCGCAGTTGCGTGAAGTCATAACGCCCGTCATTGAGGTGCAGCGATACGGTTCATGGGCACACGCATCGGGCAGAATTTGGGTGCTCGAAAGAGATTTGTTCGGACGTTCCGGGCTTGATCGTCTTTACGGTGTCACATCGCTTGATGACATTCGCGGGTTGCTCTTGGAGCACCATTACCCGCAAAAAGACTCTGTCGTAGAAACGTTGCAAGCTGCACATATTGGGCTTTACGAGTTGCTCGGCGAAGTTGCTCCCGAGGACGGGTATCGCGTCGCTCTTTTGTTACCCGCCGATGCGCACAACGTGCGCGTCATGTTGCGAGAAAGCTTGCGCGGGGAAGAGGCGGGAGATTTTGAATCTCTTGCGAAACTCATTAGGACGCCTTCGTTGGTCGATCCAGAGTTGCTGTGGCGCGCGCTTGTTGCTCGTGAAAAAGATGCGTTGCTTCCCGAGTGGGTCACTTCGATAGCGGAAAAAGCGCGTCTTGCCTACGCCGAACATTACGATGCAGTTTCGATTGATTTGGCTGTTGAGCGACGACTACACGAAATACTCAGCGCCATCGCGTCTGAACTCGACAGTTGCTGGTTTGGGAAGTATATGACAATGACGCGCGATCTTACCAATCTTGAAACGCTCGTCAGAAGTCGCCTGCGCCGAGTGAATGAGACGCTATACAATGCCAGCCTTCTGCCCGGAGGCTTGATTCCCGAAGAGCAGTGGAGAGCATTATACGGGCGGAGTGACGATGAGATCGCCGAACAGCTGGAGATGACGCCTTACGGCTCGATGATTCCTTTAATCAGTTCATATGGTGAGCAAGGGGGCGCATCTAATTTTTCGCGCGAGCGTGACATCTTGCTTTACGGGCATCTTTCGACCGGGAAGGAACAACTGTCAGGTCCCGAACGCGTGTTGTCTTACATCATGGCGCGAGAATTGGAAATTCGCAATGTGAAAATGGTTCTTTCGGCTCTCGCCAATGAATTGGGTGAAGAAGAATTGATCGCATTAAGGCGTGATTTTAGCTGACAAAAGGAATGGTAAATGGATCGCATGGAACAAAAAGTCGGTGTTATCGGTGACTGGGAGAGCATCGCGGGGTTCCGCGCACTCGGGTTGTCGATTGCTGAAGTGTCGACCGCGGATGAGGCGGATACCGTTCTGAATGCGTGGACGGAAGATGGATATGCTGTTGTCTTCGTGACGGAAGCGTTGGCTCAAGTCATGGGAGAACGCCTTGCCGATTGGCGTCTTCGCTATCTTCCAGCGGTGATCGTGATACCGTCCGCAGGTCTTGAACCGTTTCTTGGCCGTCATGAGCTGAGAACCGCGATAAGAAAGGCAACAGGTATCGATTTGATCGGGCAACGTGAACGAACACGACGCGACATACAGGAGTGCGATACGTAAAGCGGGTTCTTATTGTCGGTAAAGATATTATTCGAGCTTTGGATGTCTGTGGGGCAGTGAGCTCGATTTGAGCATAAGAAGAGTGAGTAATTGTTAAGAGGAGTCATCCATGAAAAGACAAAGTCAGGGTGAAGTTATTAAGGTTTCAGGTCCTCTCGTCATTGCAAAAGGTATGCGGGACGCCGATATGTTCGACGTGGTCGAAGTATCTGAAAGTCGCCTGATCGGTGAAATCATCGAAATGCACGGTGATGAGGCTTCCATTCAAGTCTACGAAGAGACGGCTGGCTTAGGTCCCGGCGAGATTGTCGTTTCAAGGGGCGCACCGCTTTCCGTCGAGCTCGGACCGGGCTTGATCGGCGGTATTTTCGACGGTATTCAGAGACCGCTTGATACGCTTGTAGCGATGGAAGGTGACCACATCACGCGCGGTGCGTTCGCTCCCGCGCTTGACCGCGAGAAAGAGTGGGAGTTTACGGCTCGATGCAAGCCGGGCGATCGTGTAACGGGCGGCGACATCATCGGTGTCGTCCAAGAGACGGAGATTCTCGAGCACCGCGTCATGATTCCACCGGGGAAAGCCGGTACGATCGTCGAGATTCAATCAGGCGTTTTCAAGGTGACGGATGTTGTCGCCATACTGGAGACCGATCGAGGGGCCCGCGAGGAGATCACGTTGTTGCAACGTTGGCCTGTGCGTATCGGACGCCCCTACGTTGAGAAGATGTCGCCGACGGCTCCGCTTTTCACAGGACAACGCCCCATCGATACATTTTTCCCTGTTGCCAAGGGCGGAACGGCAGCAGTTCCGGGTCCGTTTGGGAGCGGTAAGACGGTTATTCAGCATCAGCTCGCAAAATGGGCGGAAGCAGACGTCGTTGTATACATTGGTTGCGGGGAGCGCGGCAATGAGATGACGGACGTGCTGATGGAGTTCCCTAAGTTGCCCGACCCTAAGACGGGTTACTCATTAATGAAGCGCACGATTCTGATCGCCAACACGTCTGATATGCCTGTCGCTGCTCGTGAGGCGTCGATTTATACGGGGATTACCATCGCCGAATATTTCCGAGACATGGGATACTCCGTCTCGCTGATGGCGGACTCCACATCGAGATGGGCGGAGGCGCTTCGCGAGATGTCCGGTCGTCTGGAAGAGATGCCCGGTGAGGAGGGATATCCCGCTTACCTCGGTTCGAGGCTTGCCTCTTTCTACGAGAGAGCCGGTATTGTCCGCTGTCTGAGCAGTGACGATGAGGAGCGCGTCGGTGTGTTGACGGCGATCGGCGCCGTTTCGCCTCCCGGCGGTGACCTTTCCGACCCCGTCGCCCAATCGACTTTGCGTATCGTTCAGGTGTTCTGGAGTCTCGACTCTGATTTGGCTTACAGACGTCACTTCCCCGCGATCAACTGGCTGACGAGCTATTCGCTCTATCAGACTAAAGTTGACGCCTGGCTCAACGACAACATCGCTCCCGAATTCAGCAAATTGCGCGTTGACGCCATGACGTTGCTTCAGGAAGAATCGGAGCTTGAGGAGATTGTACGCCTTATCGGACAGGATGCCCTATCAGATACCGATCGCCTTAAGCTAGAATCGGCGCGCTCGTTGCGCGAGGACTTCCTGCACCAGAACTCCTTTGACGAGATTGACACGTACACGTCGATGAATAAACAATTCAAAATGTTATCGCTCGTCATGCAATTCTATTATGAGGCGCAAAAGGCTCTCGAACGCGGCGTCGATTTTGACCGTATGGTGGGATTGCCGATTCGCGATGATATTGCTCGCTTTAAGTATGTTCCCGAACAGGAAGTCGACAACTGGTATGTACTTCGCAGTGAACAGCTGCTTGATGAGATGAGAGCGTTATCCGATTAAGAACGGAGACAGATATGGCTAGAGAATACAGAACAATCGAAGAAGTCACCGGTCCTCTGATGCTCGTCAGAGGCGTCGAGAACGTCAAGTACGACGAGCTGGGCGAAATCGAATTGGCGGATGGGCAGATTCGCAACTGCAAGGTCTTGGAAGTTGAGGGTACCGACGCCCTCGTGCAGTTGTTTGAGAGTTCGATCGGTTTGAATGTTGAGCAGAGTACCGTCCGCTTCTTAGGAAGAGGACTTGAACTCGCCGTTTCTCCTGATATGCTCGGACGCGTTTTCGACGGTATGGGCAGGCCGAATGACGGCGGACTCGACATCATCCCCGATGCGATGCGTGATGTGAACGGACTTCCCATCAATCCCGCCGCGCGTGACTATCCGAACGAATTTATCCAAACAGGCGTGTCGGCGATCGACGGCCTGAATACGCTCGTACGCGGCCAGAAGTTGCCTATCTTCTCGGGAGCCGGTCTCCCTCATGCGCAACTGGCGGCACAGATCGCGCGACAAGCGGAAGTTCTCAACAGCGAAGAGCAGTTCGCAGTCGTTTTCGCTGCCATCGGCATTACGTTCGAGGAAGCCGATTTCTTTATCAGCGATTTCAGAAGAACGGGCGCGATCGACCGCGCCGTCATGTTCATCAATTTGGCGGACGACCCGGCGATTGAGCGTATTTCGACACCTCGCATGGCATTGACAGCTGCTGAGTATCTGGCATTCGAACTCGATATGCATGTCCTCGTCTTGATGACTGACATTACATATTACGCTGAGGCGTTACGTGAAGTATCTGCCGCGCGAAAGGAAGTTCCCGGACGACGCGGTTACCCGGGATATCTCTATACGGACCTTGCGAGCATTTATGAGCGTGCCGGACGCATTAAGGAAAAGAGAGGTTCGATTACGTTCGTGCCTATTTTGACGATGCCGGACGACGATAAGACGCACCCCATTCCCGACTTGACGGGTTACATTACGGAGGGACAGGTCATCTTGTCGCGCGATCTCTACCGCCGCGGCATTCAACCGCCGATCGACGTGCTTCCTTCTCTATCACGTCTCAAGGATAAGGGAATCGGTGCAGGCAAAACGCGTAAAGATCATGCCGATACGATGAACCAGCTGTTCGCCGCTTACTCGCGCGGAAAAGAGGCGCGTGACCTTCAGATTATTCTCGGTGAAGAAGCGTTGAGCGAGATTGATCTTGAGTATTCAAAGTTCTCAGTTGCGTTTGAAGAGCAGTATGTTTCCCAAGGTTTCGATACGGATCGATCGATCGAAGAGACGCTTGCGATCGGATGGGAACTTCTCTCGATGCTCCCTGCCAATGAATTGAAGCGAGTGCGTCAGGAGTACATTGACGAGTTCTATATCTGGGAAGAAGCGGAGGCTTGTGAATAATGGCTGTGATGCGCGTCAATCCGAACAGGATGGAGT